>Ga0265780_10001867_pt1 | contig 29161 bp, 40 predicted proteins | sample P1T30metagenome_FD_192432 | JGI IMG/M metagenome (GOLD analysis project Ga0265780, IMG submission 192432) | Plant litter microbial communities from East Loma Ridge, Irvine, California - P1 T30 | ecosystem: Environmental > Terrestrial > Plant litter > Unclassified | place: USA: California... | reverse complement strand
TATATGAATTTCTAGTGTATTACTAACATACCGCAGGGGCTCCATCGTCAAGGCAATGGCAATATGCACACGGCACTCCTTCCTACATATATACAAGCCGCTACTCCTCCTGGCCCTCGAGGAGTACTTTCGGGCGCCAGTCATCGAGACACTCGCGTCACTATACCACGCCCTGAACGCCATGGACCTGTCCATGCTTCCAAAGCTTTCGTTATTCGAAAACTTCGTGCTCCACGCAAGCGACGCAAAAGACATGTTTGTCGAAAAGTTCGAGCAGATGGTCAGACAGCGGAAGAGACAGGACGCCGAACGAGACTCGCTGGAGACGACGTCCGACCCTTCTACGCGGCGCAAGAAGACATACACCGTGCCGCGCGACACACACGAATTCGAGTCCAAGATCAACTACAACGGCATACCAGTCCCTGTAAAAGTGCCTACCGCCCTGAGCCCGGAGACCGTCGGCGACTTCTCCCTCATCAAGCTCATTCAGACCTTCTCCGCACCACACGCCTCGCAACCACAGCCCTTTGCTCTCCATCCCCACCTCACCACAAACGGCGCATTTACGCATCCCATCATCGTCCTCGTCAACGCCCTCCTAACCCAAAAGCGCATCATCTTCCTCGGCCACAACCGTCCATCCGGCGAAGTAGCCGAAGCCGTCCTCGCAGCCTGCGCCCTCGCATCTGGCGGCATACTCCGCGGTTTCGTGCGCCACGCTTTCCCCTACACCGACCTGACCAAAGTCGACGACCTCCTCAAAGTCCCCGGCTTCATCGCCGGCGTCACCAACCCCGCCTTCTCCTACAAGCCCGAGTGGTGGGACCTCCTCTGCGACCTACCCACCGGCCGCATGAAGATCAGCAACCGCATCGAAGCCGCTTCGCCAACCGAAGGCTCACTCTTCTTCCAGCAGCAGGGCATCCAAGTCAACGGCCCAGGCGGCTCCACCGTAGCCGACAACAAAGCCGGCATCGACACGACCGGCGACCACGCCTTCATGGACACCCTCCTCCAAAGCATCCACAACCGGCACGGCGAGCACGCCATCCGCGCCAAATGGCGCTCCTGGGTCCTAAAATTCACCCGCATCGCCGCCGCCTTTGAAGAGACCGTCTACGGCGCATCAGCACTGTACATCGGCTCCCACGAGACCGACGCCGGCGCATACGGCGTCGCAGGCCACGGCTACGTCTGGCCCGACGAGCACGCGCGCATGAAGGAACTCGCCGCCAACGTGCACCGCATCGAGGCCTGGCGCACGACGCGCAGCTACTACAGCTGCGTGCAGGACCTGGCACGCAGCTGGAGTAAACGACCTGTCCGCGGTCTCGATCTCGCGCACCAGCATGATAAGCTGCGCTGCTTGAAACTCAGCCACGATGCGTCGGCCGCGATTTATCTTGCGCTCGCGCGCTGCGTGGAAGAAGCGGGCGGTTCGACGCTGTCGTCTACGTCTTCTGAGACGGACTTGTCGAATCCGCAGTCCTTGACGCTTGCGAATGATCCTGAGCGTCGGCCGGGGGTGCAGTTACAGTATGATACTATTTTGCAGCTGCTGTGTGTTGTGCCGGATAGTAATGCTGGACTGTTCTATTTGAGTCTCGGACTGTTTCATCCGAGGCTGGATGTGCGCATGGCGGTTGTGAGGCTGTTGGAGAGGATTATGGATCATCCTGCGGGTAGACTGTTCTGGAACAATTTGGGGCGCTTTGCGAAGTTGGCGTTTTTTAGGGTCAAGAGGGAGGAGGGGAGGGCGTAGGGTAGTGTTGTGTTGGGATGAGTGAAGGAAGGATTGAAATGTCGTTGTTTACTGCGGTTGATGTTCTCTGAGCGGCTACCTGGCAGAAGGTGTACGAACTGCTGTGTATGTGCCGTGCCGATAAGACAGGTTGAATTGAGTAAATTTGCATTGTGTGTTTGGAGTAGGCTGAATGTTTTCACATTATAAACAAACGCCAAGTTGCAGTACTCACACTCCACACAACCCCCTAACTCTCCCCGCCCCCACACCCACCAACCCATCCAAATACCCCAAAAACCTCTCCACCGGCACTAACCCCCCATCCTCCTCCCCGCCCTTCAAACTCGGACTCGAACTCCCCAACACCTTCCCACCCCACAAAATCCTCACATACACCGCCCTACTGCTCTTTCTCCCATAAACCTCGAACACAACCTCACTCCCCATACCCACCCACACCATCTCTTCAACCTGCAGCACGCTCAGTAGCCTCGCGAGCGACCCGTCGTGTGCGACATTATGTCTGTATAGAACCTGGGACTTGCCAGCGACGACGGCGCGAATATGCGCTGCTAGTTCCGCGAGCCACACGCCGTACGATGCGACGCTCGCAGCGAGAGAAGCGGGACTATCGCGGTATATAAACGAGTATTCGTATTGACCGAGGCGATACACGGCGTCTGCATGCTCCTGCGCCACGCATTTCGCCGTATCATTAATACTGCAAGGAAGTCCCTTGCCATGGCACTGGCGCGCAGAAAGATTATCAAAGTAGTGATCCCATGATCTATGCCAGTCGTTCGACGCAGGTGGTATACCAGATACGCCGTCCAGGGCCGCGAAGAGTTGTTTGGATGCGTTTAAATGCGCGGTCCAATTCGCAGCGGTGCTGCCGACGGCGTAGGAAGCGTATGTGGATGCGGCGCGGGGGCAGGGGTATTGTGGTTCTAGGGAGTCGGTGTTGGGGGGTTGGATGTGTAGTGCGGTGGTGGAGTGGGTGCTGGATGTGGATGGGTACATGCCTGCGATTAACATGCTGGCTACTTGGGATGTGATTTGATTGTTAGTTACGCGGAAGGACACAGTTTCGTCGATTTCGTCGGGTAAAAAGCCTAGCATGTCGTGATAAACGCCGTACAGGTCTGCGCCGTGCTGCCACGAGTCGTCCAGGCCACCGCGCGTGATCTGCGGGAATTGGCATGTTCCTTTGAAGCCAGATTGTTGGAAGGGGTTGGCGGGGGAAGTGTACACGCTCCAGTAGGTGGGCGTTGATGCGTTGCCGGTAGGATTGAGGGGCGCGCCGTAGGTGAAGAGGCCTTGGTCGTTGCAGTTCCAGGGGTAGGATTCGATGGGGAAGGTGTTGGATGCGTAGGGTGTGCGTTTGTGGTGGCGGTGGATGCTGTGGGGACGTCAGAATGAGATGGGATTTGTAGGTAAGTAGCGGGTGATCTTACACTTCGACGTACTTCAGCTCATACTCATCGCTGCTAACTCTCGGATACTCCTGCGCTCTCACGTGCGGCATATTGCACCAGTTGTACGTGTCATACGGCGTCCCAGCAGGAACTTCCGAGCCATTGAATATAAACCCATTCGTTCCCGTGCCGTTCAAGACTCGTCCCAGGTCATTTATCCAGCTCTTTCTCGGCGCATACCATTTCAAGTCCACCGTGCCATTTTGCGCCGCGACAAAGGAGCTGAATAGTAACGGAAAGGTGGGCTTGGTGTACATGCTTTTATCTAGGAGGTATAAGAGCGTGAAAGTGGTGCAGAGGAAAGCAACCAGGTAGAAAGCGACGAGCCGCACATGGTGCATGGTCTTATAGAGTGGGACTGTGGACCCGTCATTTCGAAAGAAGATGGCGGCCGATGGACGTTGGGATGGATGGACGTTGAAGGTGGAGACCTACGGGTTGTTGCTTCCCACGCGCTGCTTGCGGTTGTGTGATTGGCTGGGTGAGGCTCGTCCTTGCCATGGCGCACCTTGCACGCGGAAGACATGGAACGAGTTGACGAACACGTCAAGCTAGTGATATTCTCTATAGCCTCGTTCAGGCTGAGATTTCGTTTCAATTGAGGGTGACTTGCATTCAGTGTAGTGAGGGTAGACAATAGTCCTAAGAATCCCTACATTGCTACCAATGGAATGCCCAGCATCATCAACACTCTGCTTGCCCAAAATAGAAAAACGCATGTCCATCAACGTGTACCCAGAAACCCCATCGCGATTCTACATCTCCCTCCTCGTGACTCTCGCCGGCATGCCCTCACTCGGCTTCGCAGCACCAAACAACACCTGATACATCCTCTCGCCAAACACCTCCTGCGGCCCCATCCGATAACTCGCATCCGTCCAAATCGAGCCATCACCCCTAAGCTCATCAAGCCCATCATACGCAGCCCTAACATCAAACTCCCTCAGCGTCATCGCCAGCACAACCCTAATCTCCACCAGCGCCAGTTCCTGCCCAATACAATTCCTCGGGCCCCGCTCAAACGGGCGCCACGCGTGCGGCGGGATTTTATCTGCGTTCTGGGGCAGGAAGCGCGCGGGCTTGAAGGTGTCGGCGTCGGCGCCCCAGATGCGCGTGTCGCGGTGCATGGGCATCGATATGAGCCAGATCATCAGGCCCTCGGTGTCGAGCATGTCGCCGGTGGTGGGGTGCTTGATGAAGAAGCCCTTGTGTCCGATTCGTGAGCCTGATGCGGGGGGCCAGAGGCGGAGGACTTCTTTGATGACGGCGGAGGTGTAGTTGAGTTTGGTGATGAGGTAGGGGTTGGTTTTTAGTTGGGGGCCTGCGTGGAGGCCTGCGCCGAAGACGGCGTCGAGTTCGGTGCGGACTTTGGCGAGTTCGGTTGGGTGCTGTTGGAGGAGGTGATAGCTGCGTCTCAGTCAGTATCTGGTTTATGGTTGGAATAGCATGTTATCAACCAGTAGCACAGCGTTGCAGCTGTCGTGTCGTGTCCGGCGAAAAGCAATATTAAGAGGTTGTCAATCGCGGCTCTGCGAAACTCGGCGTCCATAGAAAATTTCAGAGTGTCAACATCCTGTCCTTTTTCTCTGATGTATCCCTCCAGCGCAAGATCAATGCCCGTCTTCCTTCGCGATCTGCTGGAGAGGTTCGCGTCACAAACCGCAAACCGCTCGTCCAAAATCTTGCCAACATACTGGTCCATTTTCCATTTGTAGTATCTAGCGAAGATTGGCCGTGCTGGGTTAAACCGATGGAAAGGGTTGATCGATGTCACGTCAGGCATCCAGGCGAGTGCTTTTCGCATCGTTCTCACAAACTCGTTGCTCGATATCAAGGCGTTGAAGTCGTGGTCACAAACGACTTTTCCAATAACATCGATTGTTACTTTGGTGGTCTATCAGGAGGTAAGAAAGTCATCCCATAGCTAGGCGGCAACAGTTACTTACCTCCTCCTCAAGCCGGAAGACACGACCTGCCACAGCATGCTCGTCCAAGAGCTTCAAGTATTGTGTGCCACAGTCGACCATCCTATAAAGATGTGGTTGTCAATACAGATGTTGATCGACAGCCGCTCAACTTACACTGGAATCTGGCTCACTACTTGCTGATTTGAAAACGCCGGGTTGAAGATGCTCCTCCACCTCTTCCAAAATGCATAGTCCGTAGTCGTAAGCATATTGTACTTCCCAGCCAAAGGCTCCAAGACAGAACCAAGCTTTGGATGCTTGTTTGCTGTAGCTTCCGAGACCTGGCGTGCAACTTCCCTGCAGCTCGTTCAGCGATGTTTCAATGACAGCTGAGCGACATACGGATCTGTGACAAACACACCCAGCCCTGAAATCGGTCTCGCGTCGAGGTAGAAAACACCAGGTAAGTCATATTCTCTCATCAAGTAGGTGGCCATCTGCTGCGCGTGAGCTCGCTTGGGTAGTTGTCTGGCGATCTGTCCCAAGGCAATGAGGTGGCCGAAGATTGGATGCATAGGTATACCAGGCTGGGCCTTGTTAGCTTCGTCATTACAGATCTATTGCTTCCTGACGCTCAGAAAGACGAAAAAGTCAGGACGCTGCAGAGAACATTCGACATATGTGGAGAGGGAAATGGCGACTGACCAGCTTCGCCAGTCGCCGTCGGTCCTGTACCAAGGCAAAGGTCTTGCTCGCGAGCCATATCGCCAGCAAAAATACAGAGGACGTTGTAATTAGAGGAATGTTGAGGATGCCCATTGCGGCGACAACCCATGGTGGGGAGACGCCATGGTGTATCGAAGATAGGGAGACAGACGTGCCCGAGTGTTTGGATGTATGTTGCCTCGGCTCGTTTCTGAATCAAGTCTGAGGGGTGATACAAAAGCAACGGAACACTATGAAAGATGCCGCCTGTCACTTTAAACTTATTGATAACGGTTAGTTCTTCGTTCTGGTAGTGTCGTCTAACGACTTCTGGCGAACACGACGTGACAAATTGTCATCACGTCGCTTGAAATTTTGACCAGAGTGGTAACAGGTATAGTGATGCCGACTGCATGCGTGCAATGTGATTGGCATCGAGGATCTTGTAGAGTCTGATCCAGGCTTTACACGGAAAGGGATGCGTCGGTAGTGGGCACAAATCTTCATTCACTAGATTCTGGTGGCGACTATCTCGACTCGGCATCCACTAGCTGTACAGAACGCCCCAAGGAAGACGAGGCGGACGAGGTTAGACCGAATATTGGTGTTGTGTACGAGGAGTATTGGTGTCTTGTACGAGGAGTAGTGGTGTCTTGCGGTCGCCGAATCCGGGATGCACCTTATCGATAGCTAAGTCACGCGATGGACCAATTCGGTCCCCTCCATCAATTTCGGCCACCACAGCTCGCGATGCCTCCATCCACCCGCATACCGCCTCTCCTCCAACGCTACGTGTCTCTATCACGTGACGACTCCCTACTCCTCCTCACAAGTACCCTCGGGGCCACAGCGAATTGGCTGCTCATCCGAGTCCTATGCGATGCGCTGATCAAGGACTCTGAAGATGGCGGCGAAGATGAAGGCCACAATGTCGTGCTTGTGTCGTGGATGAGGGAGTATGACTTCTGGAGGCAAGAATCGCGGAAGGGCGCTGGGCTGGACTTGGAGCGACTCAAGAAGGAGGGCAGATTTGTGTTTGTCGCTGGATTGAGTGAATTGTGTCTCGAGGATGCGCCCAGCGCAAGCAATGGCACCACGCCGGGCGTCTCTGCGAGTGCGGTAGGAGGGCCATCGGTACAAAGGGCGCCTCAGTCGCTGCCTGTTCGAGGGCCATCAGGTCGGATAATGCCTGTTCGAGGGCCACCGCAAACGCAAAATGCCGCGCAATCAACGGCCCCAACGCCGACGAGTACTTCGATACAAACTTCGAATTCTGTACGACCTCAGACGCCAGGCCACTATGCGCTCAGATCGCATGAACTCGCGCATCTCCAAACCACCGTCACCAGCGCTGTTTCTTCGTTTCACACCACTTCGCAGCGCAAGACGCTCCTCGTCCTCGACAACCCCGACCTTCTCCTCGCACTGAATCCTACAGTCAGCCTATCAGCCATGTCATCACTCATCCTTACGCTCCACGCCCTTCCAAGCGTATCGCACGTCCTCACACATGTCCAAGCCGACACTCCGCTTCTCAGTCTCAGCACGCCTCCACAACCGCTCGAGAGCACGCATCACAACCTGTTAGTCAAGCTGGCACACATGAGCCGACGGATCCTCGGTGTCAGGGTGCTGGATACCGGCGTCGCGAGGGATGTGAGTGGTGTGATACGCGTGACTGAGCAGAGAATGAGCTGGATGGATCTGGACTTGCAGGACGCGGATCACAAGAACAATGAGGCTGGACAAGCCAAGGAGTTTCTGTACCAGGTCAAGGGAGATGGTAGCGTACGAGTGTTTGAGCGAGGAGCTGGTGGAGAAGGTTGATGAAGGGTCGTTTAGACGGCAAATGACAAAGACACGATATTTGACTCATTTGGCTTCTATGAAGGGTATAAAGCGATCGACTGTACAGCAAAAAATGAGACAAGAAGCAGATCCCAAACTCACGCCCAAATTTACCTAAATTGATCCCAAAAACGCCATGCTAAATGTCCCAGCAACATGTATCGTCCAAGCCATCAAACAGCATGCGGATGCACCTCCGTCTGCCTAAACCGCCACCACTTCCCCTTCTCCACATCCCCAGCCGCACTACCCTCCCTCACAATCCCCTCCGTACTCCTCGCCGTCGCCACACTCCCACCCCCACTCCCCCTCTGCGCCCCACCCCTCCTCTCCCTCCACCCACCCGCCGCCAAATCATACACATCCTCCCTCTCCCCCGCCAACGCCTCCAGCCTCGCTCGCTTACTCTCCGGCACCAACAAACTCGTCAACATACCCAGGAACATAAACAGCGCGAAAATCTGCATCACGCCGTGTATCCACGGCGTCGGATTATCATGCGTCGCGCCCCGCTTGATCATCGGCGCGAAAAATATCTGCGCGAAGACTGCGCCTAGTTTTCCCATTCCTGCGCTGAAGCCGTGGCCGGTGGAGCGCACGCGCGTGGGGAAGATTTCGGCGGGCGTGATGAAGGTTGTTGCGTTGGGGCCGAAGTTGAAGAAGAATTGCGCGAGGACGTAGAGCGCGAGGAGGTGTGTTTTTGTGAGGCTGCGCCATGCGAAGCCTAGGACACAGAAGATTATGGTGAGCACGGCGAAGCCCCCGATTTGGATGGGTTTGCGGCCTAGTTTGTCGACGGTGAGCACGGTGAGCCAGTAGCCTGGGAGGGCGCCGGCGCAGATGAGCACGATTTGGCCGGTGGCGGTGTTGCGGAGGTGGAGATAGAGGGTTGCGCGGTCGTTGAAGCCCATTGTGGAGAGGAGGGAGGCAGAGGAAAAGCCGAGCCCATAGAAGGCGAGGTCGAGGAAGCTGGAAGGGGTGAGTATAGGGTAATGCCAGTCACGTAAGGGATTGGTACGTACAACCAGCTCATGGATGTGCCGAAGAGGCGGATTGCTTGCTTCTTCTGGGAGTAGAAGCGGAAGACCTCCATCAACGAAGGCCGCGGAGTCTTGTACTTTGCCATGTCGCGTCGTGTTTGGGCCTGCGTGACTGGGTTGACGACGTTGCCTTGCTTTCCGTATCGGTACTTTCGTGCGTCTACGGACGCTTTCTCGACATCGTACAGCACATCGAAGGTGTAGCGAGGCGTCTCGGGGATTGTGAGTCGGTAGTAGAGAGCGAACCAGCCTGGGATTCCACCGAAGGCGATTATGATTCTCCACATCTTGTCGACCGTCAAAGCACATTGTCCGGTACAATCCGCGACGGATGCGACAGTCATTAAGTGGTCCTTGTAAGCAACGACTACTATTAGTGTTACCAATGCGGCGGCAAGCTGTCCGAGGCCTTGCATGGCAAAAACTGCTGCAATGATGCCACCGCGATACCTGGTACTCGCGAATTCTGCTGTGATCACAGCACTGAGTGGATCTGGTTGCGTTAGCTGAGTTATCTAGATGCTGGAGAAGAGTTTGAGGCGACACCTATAGCATCCTTTTACTGTACTTACAGTCGCCACCAACACCAATGCCCATAACCACCCGGTAGAAGATAAGCACACCGACTATCGAGAGTGTCGTCGATTCTCCGCAAAGTGACTGAGCAAGTGTCGACGAGATGATGATCATGAGCTCCACACCATACATCTTCTTGCGCCCCAGATAGTCTCCAAGATATCCAAAGATACATTGGCCAAAGATGGCTCCGGCGGAAGTGGCAACTTTGATCGAGGTGTCGGCATTGTGAGGCATAATTCCCCGGTGTTCAGCATCTTGCCAGTATACGATGCCCAATAGTATCACCGCTAAATTGATGGCGAAGAGCTGAGGTGCTGTTAGTGACCACCTAGCCTTGTCTCATGAACTGTAGAGCATACAGAGTACGCATCCGTGAAGAATCCGATGCCAGTCACGACAGCTAATCGTACATGATACCAGCCAAATGGTGCTTTGTCGACCTCTGCCAGCGCCATGCGTCGCCGCTCATTGGGGTCGGCAATATGGGTCTAAGCATGTTAGCAGTGAGACACATGTTCATGTGATACGTAACGTACATATACACCCGGCACGTCCCTGTAAGCGGCATTGCCTACTCGTCCAAACGAAAACATCAAGAAGAACCTATGTTCTCTTCTTGGAAGGTGAAGTCTGCCAGAGAAAGCCCCATCCGAGTGAGGATGAATGACCGAAACTGTGTCAGCTCGGGACCGTGATAGCAGGCTGATCGGCGGGGCAAATGTCAGACCAAATATGTACAGACTGGCAGCATATATGGCCCGCGAACGTGGTTCGGAGGCGCGTTATTGCTTTTGGGCTGCAGGGCTTGATCCCAAGGACCCAAGCAGCGAAGATCAAAAGGCCAAGTGCCATTCCGCTTCTCAGCAATTGGCGCAAATACGTGACTAGACTCGAGAAGAATCGACAAAACACTTGCGCGTGTGAAGAGATGGCTTAGCACGGACGCCATGCGGGAGGCGTTGCCGGGTTCGCACCATCAGAAACGTGCACGTGTGGCACGTTGTGGCTTCTGATTGGTCGGACGGCAACGACACTCGTGAAGGCATCAATGCGCCTGCTCCTTGAGAGCGCACATGTTGTGCTCCTGTTGGCTGAGAGGCTGGTCGAGTTCCTCAAGATAGGTGGGTTGGATGATGCCACGCTCCTCATGTCTGGGTGCCATGGACCGTAGTCTTGGGACGCTCGTTGTCAGTCAACCTGGGGTAGCAAAAGAGCAAAATGAAGACGTGGGATGCTCCACTGACAGACGCAATTTGAGCGTGGGGGTAGCATGCCGCTCGAATCCATCGAACTCTGTTCACGGCACGGTCAGCCTCGCGTATGCTTGTGACGACGAAGGCGCATATTGGTGGCTTGTTGGGGTATTCTTGTGAGATCAGTCCGACGTCTTCGGCGGAGCTTGAGTTCGACTGACAGGGCTGATCTACGCGTTCGAGGTCCAGAGGCTGGTCATGACGCTGGTGCTATGGCTTCAGGAAACACTCATGCGTAACTGCCTACTGGTGCTGCTCTGAGTGTCACTGGACAAAGACCCGAGGAGAACCGAGCATCGACGACAATCCATACACTTGTCGTGGAGCTCGCTGGCGCGGTGGAAATCCTTAATCGTCTCTGTTCGAGGTCGTGGTGTGGGCCATTGGAGAGCTGACAGCACGTGTTTCGTCTCATGTACTGTTCGACTCGCAATCAGGCAAAAAATAAGTGAAAGAAGGAAAGAAGACGTGTTTCGGCTCGTTAATTGTTTCTGTCGCTGTAGATGCAAAGCAAGTCCGTTAGTAGCCCAATACAACGCGAGAGCGTAGATGTAAACTTGAAAGCCATGAAACTTCCAATTCGAAGGATGTCCAGATGGGAGTGCGTCCATCACCAGATGTTCATTCTGGTTTACGAAATGCTGGCAGGTCTGAGGGAAGCTTTGCAGTTGACCAGAAGATGGCGTAGCCAGTAAGAGTATAAAAGTCGCTGGATTGGCACGATTCGTCTAAGACTGTGCAGCGACAAATTTGGACCCGAGTTATACTGTGAGTTCGATTGAGTGCGTTGCCCCTGATTAGAGGGATGTTCGCAAAGGACAGCATGAAGCTCTCTCAATCCTGCGCAGTACCTCTACGGACGATGATCGTGGGATGGTCCGCAGCCCGTTGCGTTATTTGAAAAGTGATTTGATTCTGCCACTTTCGCTCGCAGCTGGCAGCAGGTAGTCTGAGGCTTCGTGTCGGTGATGCTCAACGAGATGCTCACGACTGAGGATGTTCGGTGTTCTAGTGGGCGAATTTTGACAACAGCGCTAACCGAAAGGGGCAAGACCAGGCACGGGCCACTTTCACACACGATTTCGAAATTCGCTTGCGTCAAGGCCAGCATCTCGACGAACCCAACGTTACTAACACCACAGCAACACAGGTAAGAACCTACCACACACACCCGAGCCCCAAACTGATTGCTGACAATACATTCGCACGCAGTTCCTAGCCACAATGAGTACGCCGCACACCCTCCCGCACGCTGACCCCGAACATCGAGACTGACCGCGACACAGCGAAGGGAACTTCCAGCTTCGGAAAGCGCCACAACAAGACGCACACGCTCTGCAGGCGTTGCGGTACGTCACCTCCCTAGAACGAGAAGCATTCGAGTGGAGGACTGGCCATGTGGCATTGTAGACACCGGGACTGACAAGACTCGATTAGGTCGTCGATCTCTCCACGTCCAGAAGCACACCTGCTCCTCGTGCGGCTACCCAGCAGCCAAGACCCGCAAGTGTACGTCGCCCATTGCGCACATTTCGAATTGGCGGAGGACTCGGACTAACAATACATGACAGTCAACTGGGGCGAGAAGGCCAAGCGAAGGAAGACCACCGGTACCGGTCGCATGCGATACCTCAAGACCGTCTCCCGCAAGTTCAGCAACGGATTCCGCGTCGGCGCACCCGCTGGTGCCAAGGGCCCCGCTGCCGCAAAGAAGGACTAAGCGCGAGGATCGAGGCTGGTGGGATGAGGGCGCGATGAAGGCCATACGAACTGGTGCATGAATGGAGCGGGTTTTTACAGGCAAATGGTATTGCTCGGCATGTGGCGTTCTGTCATACCTCTTCCGGTTGCTATCCACCCGCATCACGAATGAGGGTGGCTTCCACCGTGTGGGCACAAGCTCTGAGACAAGCACGGAAAATTTCATCATGTTCAGTCACGAATGAAACAATCAAAAGCCAATCCACGTCACCGTGCGCTCACACTTGCGTACCAGTCGTTGCTAAGATGTGCCGGGTGAGCGACGTAACATTCAACCACAAGCTCACATGAATTCACGAAGCGATTTGCGTGTTCATCTTTAGGAATGAGACATCAGATTTGGGAGGATGCACTATCTGAGGATGCAGGTGAGCAAAATGTTACTACATTCAGGATATTTACACGGAACATCAGCTTCAAAGCTACCATACTTGGGTATCGACACTCCACCACTCCACCACTTCTACTCCTCCTCATCCTCGTTCCCCGCCCTCCTCGGCACAAGGATATGCCTCAGTATACACGTCTTCCCATTCTCCGGACACACCTTCTCCCTATTAAGCTGCTTGTCTCTTGGCCCCGTCGGGCCCGAGCTAAATTTCGCCTGCCCAAAAATCTTAAACTGCCTCTTATCGCTCGTCGAATACTCCTGGTCACCCCACCTGCCCGTAAACCCCAAAAAGGCCGTCGGCTCGCCATTGTACGGCGTAAAGCTATTCGCGCCGGCGTCAAATTTGTAGAAGTACGACGACAGCAGCGGATCCCAGTACACGCCGCGATTGGTGTAGTCCTCCAGCACGCCGCCGGGTAGATTGAAGTTGGGGATTGTGTGGTCATGCGTGCCGCCGATGGCGTAATTTGCGTGCGAGCCTTTGGACGAGTAGGCGATGGGGCGGCCGTCTTGTGTCTTTTCGACGGTCACGTAGGTGAAGGCTTGGCCGTTGGCGTGTTGGGAGTACCAAACTGATTGGGGCTCGCCGTTGAGGAAGCGCACCATTGTGTGTTCCCAGTCGCCGACGTGGTTGCCTGTTTTGGGGTCAGTGTGGAGTTCGAGAGAACGGATGGAGGTGCCGCACCGAAATTCAATTTGTCCCAGTCGAGTACTTCGCCGCCGTAGTTGTAGGCGTAGAAGTACATGTAGAAAGCGTCGACGTTGCCGTTGCCTTTGTCGTTCACGATGACTGTGGCGGTGATGGCGTTGTTGGTCTTTCCGCTAGCGTCTGGCTTCGTGCCTTTGATCCATTCGGGATTCGTGGTCACGTCGTCGTTGGAAGTAAGGTAGACATCGTTGCCCAGCTGGTTGACATTTTCGACTGTCAAAGGCTTCGAGGGGCCTGGGACTTCGTTGAAGTTCACGCGAGGCGTTGTATGATCGAGAAAGGATTGGATATCAGTGGGAAAGTATTCATCGTCGGAGTGGAGGTAGACGACAGGCGCTGGTATGGTGTTAGCTGTGTATCATGTAGCGCTGTCGAGCTTGGGAAAAAGCAATATGGCTGCTGGCAGCAGACGCATCGCTTCCACATAGGACCACTCACCGTATTTCAGCACATAGTCGGGTACTCCAGCGGATGTCTGCCTTTTCCCAAGTTGAATCGGCGCGCATCTTGCTACAGATGAAACGAGGGTGATAGCAAAGAACACATGCTTGAGAACTGCCATGTTGAAAGCGAATGACCGTCCGGCTGAACTGTAATGACCCACGGCAACATCATGGCAGATCCCTCATCTCCTTATACACAAGATTCTGCTCCTTTACAACACCACGACTAGCTTCCCTCTCCTAGACAAGACTTCACATCGACCTATGATCTACGCTCACCCCTGTCGCGCACCCCGAAAGTTAATACACGCCGATCGCGATTCGTCGATTTGCTTGCATTGCGCATATCGCTCTAGGACCACATGCCAACAAAACAGCCATTGTGCATGAGATTCCGTCGGTGATAGGAAGGCGATCAAGCGGTTGTGGCTCAGCTCGTTGGCTGTCAGGTGTTAGTGCCCTTGAACTAGTTCCGGATGTCGGTTGTGGCGATGGTTGGCGATGGTTGGAGCAGGGTTGTAGACGATGTAACTGGACGGCGATCTGCCGCAACTTCAAGGAAGGGTGCTCGAGGAATCGCCGTTATTGGTGAGCTGGAGGCGAAAATGCGCGTGTATGATACACGTTCTGTGAGAGGTGATTGGAAAGAATTGGGTTTTGCCGGCTTCGCATAGGAGGAAGCTGGAGGGGAGGGTCGTGACTGGAGCGAGCGACGTGACGAGAGCGCACCGACTTGGAGGAGTAGTGGAAATGGGGGGAAATCGAGACGATAGGTTCGGGCGTAGTAGAGAATGTCGAAGTCACCTGTTATTACCAGGATATTTCCGTCGAGTGCTAATACCTGGCATTTCCCACCACCATTCCAAGTACGAACGGCAGCCGCAGCATACCCTTCTGTATGACTACCTGACCGCGATACTCTAGCGGTGCATGATAGGCAAGCTTACGAGAGAGCTGCGCCGGAGTAAACACTTGACCTAGAGAAGCGATCCGAGGCTTGCCATGGTACCGTAGTGGCCCCACCGATGCAACTACTCCGGCTTCCTATCGTGACTCAGAGTCTCAGATCATATTTCTCGTAGAACCATCAACTTCAGACACCTCCAACATCACAGCCTACCTTCACAATGAGCGAGTCAAAATACATCATCCTTGAGGGCCTTCCTTCGCCACAGGTCTATCATGACCTACGCAAAATCGTGGGCATGACACCTCCTCCCATGGACGCTGTTCCAAAAGCTCTCGCCAACTCCTTCGTCTGCTTCCTGGCCTACGAGCGCGCCCATATGACGAACGAAGCCACGCCCGGGCCTGAACAGATACCCATTGCGATGGGGAGGTTACTGGGCGACTGCAGCCTCTTCCTTTTGCTTTGCGACGTAGCGGTACATCCCGATCACCAACGCCAAGGTCTGGGAAAGCGCATCATGCAAGCACTCGTGGATTATGTGGACAAGCACGCGCCAGAGGCGTATGTGAGCTTAGTGGCGGAACCGAAGGCGCAGAAGCTGTATCCATTGTATGGCTTCAAGGACGTCGAGCCGAGTAGGGGCATGTACAGGATGATCAGGGATCGAAAGTTGCAGTAGAAGTTAGAATGGGGTAGCAGGAAGCTTGGTGGAGTGTGCAGTTCAGAATTGCAATAATGGTAGCAATGTTTGTACTGTATAACAAGAATGGAAGGGGTTCCTTCGTAATTCGTACCGGTAGGTAGTGGGGAAGAGACGCGTTGGCCCCACCTGCTGCTTCGCGCGTCTGAAACACCGTGCCACCGCACCGCGCAGTACGTACCTTTGTACAATCCATGAATCATTTCACTGGCCCAGATGTCCAGTGTGTCCCGAAGGGTGACACAACAGATACGAGCTCCTTCGTAGGACCATGGACGACCCAAGTCACAGGCCTCATCGCCTGTTGTCGTCGGTAAAGCATCCCACCACTCCGAAGTGTACTCAGGAGACCTCATACTGACTCTTATCTACAGCTCGAAACGTTACCGGAAGAGCTAATCCAGCTCATCGTCTCACACCTGCCTATATCTGCGCAGAAGAGCGTCTCTCTCGTCTCGCCGGTACTCCATCGCCATGCGATCGACTTCCTCTGGCGCAGCGTATGCTTGGTCGACCAATGGACTTCACACTTTGACGCGGACGAAGTTCAGGCCTTGGAGAATGGCCCACGGGGATTGTCTAAGACGGACGAGCACGACGATACACCAATACTACAAAAGCTCTTCCTACTCGCCAGGAACCCAGTGATAGCCTCCAAAGTCAAAATGCTTACACACCGCTGTCATCTCCCCATGCCGAACATTTTCGATGAGCTGCCTTACATCCAACTCCACGCCGAAAACTTATCGCATGATAGGCGCATACATGACCTACTGCGATTGGCCATGCGAAACATGGTGAACGTACACACGCTTCACATCATCTACGGGCACATGAAGCTCGCTAGCTCCCTTGTGGCTGGTTTCTTAGACCAATCCAGAGAAGGACGTGTACCGCTGCGAAGACTGTGGATCGAAAGCTGCGCGCTCACACCCCATGCGCTGCATGCATTAGCATCGAGTAAAGTGGGCGGACTGCAGTCCTTGCGCATCCGTCGGTTGCATTGTGCATCTTCCTTCTCCACCGGGCCTAGGTCACTAGTCTTTAACGAGTACAGGCTTTCACGCGGCGGCACATGCTTTCCCGTGCACGGCGGGGCGGGTAATTGGCTTAGGACGTCCGTACAGTGTTGTCCAGAAGGCATGTCTGATGCTTTTCGACCGTTCACTGATGCAGAGCTGATGCATCATGCTGAAATGTTCGATCGTGACGTTTATAGCAATCTACCAGAGATTCAGAATTTCATCGATGGCCATGAGCAGCTGGCCCAAGACGACATGGTGGTAGATGCGCCGGCCAATGCATTACACAGCCTGTTCATGTACTCAGCCCCTACGCTGACCAGCCTCAATTTGGACTGGATATTATGGCGTCGCAAAGGACTCGATGACAGCGGCGATGCCACCACAATATTGCAAGACCTTGCTACTCTGCGATTCCCTCATCTTCAGGCATTCCAAGTTCGAAACGCAGTACTGCCAGAGACGATGATGCCGTCGGGTGTGTATCTCCTCGAGGATACTTTTCTTCGGTTTCTGGAATACCACAAGAAACTCCAATGCTTGGCCTGGCCAGCCGACAGATGGTATGGTGAGACGAGGCCGTCCGTCGATGTGCAAAATCGCGTACGAATCTTGATAGCACATTTGGCCTCTGTATTAACTGATCTTCGCGTCGACGCTGCGTACGTTGGAATGGGAGAGCCGCTAACGGATTGGAGCGAAACGCCCGCGAAAGAGCAAGAGCGTAAGCGGCGACGACGTTTCATTGCCGAATTTGCACCACACATGAGACAAATCAAGCGCATTAAGATGGAGGGAGGCATACCGCGGGACGAGAAGCGCGAGATCCTGCGCGCACTCCACTACTGCCCCTTGAAAAAAGTTGTCATCATTGGTGTTAGCTTTCCCGCAGGAAATACTTGGGGGGCAAATGGTCTGGATTTAAAAGCAGTAGACGACGGCTCCAACTGGGACGACATGCACGACCTTGAAGCTGAGGATGCTCAGGGGATTGCGGAATCCATCCGACACGGCTCATACATACCGAGAGAGTTTGTTTTTCAAGCTGATTATGGATGGCCGGCGATCCAGCAACCTCTCCTCCGAACTCTTCTCGTTCACCACGCTAGCACAGTCGAAGAGCTAAAGCTGTGTGGTTATCATGGCGCCCCAATTTTATCACACTTGACCCCCATCACGGACATACTATTGACACCGCTCCGTAACTGCGACAATCTCAAGCAACTCGTCATATCGTTCTGGCTCTTAACATGGTTCGAGGGCGACTATAGGGATGCCGAAATAATCAAATTCTGGACAGACAGTCGCTCACCCTCCTCGACCGCGCTTGTCGTCGTTCCTCGTCGAAGCGCTGATACCTTAGACCATCCAGTCGATCCAGGGCTGTTTCCTCTTCCTAATGCAGAAATATATCCTCCTCCGCAGTACAATAGATGGGCTGTCGCTCTCAAAACGAATTACTCTCCCAGTGCACTAGCTTATCGCGTCGCAAGCGATATTGGACCTTACCTCAGTTCTCGTGCAAAGAGCCGGCCTGGCGGCGTTCTAGTCCGAGCGAGCTTCTGTATTGGCGTCAAAGAAGAATCACGCTCTTCGACTGATATATTCGATATGGACGTGAGAATTGGAGCTGGGGACCAGGTGTCGGAGTTCAAGGGCCCGAGAGAGGAGAGCGAGCCTTCACGTTGGTGGCAGAAGCTCGAAAACAGAAGCTGGTTCTAAGGCATAATCGCCATTATAGACAGTGGTTGAACATGAGGTGTATCATTATCAAAGTAGTTATCATTTGCAGCTATATGCGTCTATCGTGCACCCTGATCACCCGAGTCTCAAAGTTGGCATGCCATTTACGCTCAGCATGAAGATTTGCTTGTCCTCTGACTTTTCAACAATCTGCCTTAATTCGTCCACATCCCAATGAACCCAAACGAACTTGTCCTTGATGAACTCCGCTTCAGCAGATGCCGCCCAGACGAGATACGAAGCTGGCAGTTTGACTAGTCATGGCGTGTTAGCTCGCATGGCCAGTGCGTTTGTATGTCATCACTTACTGTCATCTAAAGGTAAGTCTGGCAATCCCTCCTTGTCGAAATGATCGACTGTCTTTTGATGCATATCCGTCAATACGACACCCGGAGCAATGTTCACCACCCTTAGCTTGGGGTTCTCTATTGCGAACGTCTCGAACAGCCTCGTTGTCGCTACTTTGCTCGCCGAATACGCGCTCTGCCCTGGTACGATTGCGTTCACGGATGCTGAAGTCAGATCTGCAAAGGGTAGAAGTACGAATTTAGTGTGTCAATTGTTTCAGGTTCGTGTCGTGCACTTACTGATCACAACAGCATCCGACGCGGCTGAAAAGAGAAACGACGACAAAACATTGAACGATCCCCGAACGTTGGTCTCAAAAGCCTTCCACCAATCATCGGGGTCTGACGAAGCGAGTGCAGTATACGACGGTAGATATCCGGCATTGTTGATGAGCACATCGATGGCGCCAAACGTTTCTGTCGTTGTCTCGAAAGCTTTCACCACGGCTTGTTTGTCGGTCACGTCGCCCTGCATGGCCAGAACTCTAAGCGCACTGTATTCCTTTTCCAGAGCCCTTTTCGCGTCATCAATGACATCTTGGCGTCGTCCGGTAATGACGATGGAAGTGCAGCCAGCCATTGCGAAGTGCTGCGCAAATGCGAATCCTAGACCCGAGCCTCCGCCAGTGATCAAGACGACTTTGCCTGCGGCGGAAAGCTCTGGACGCGTCACATCGATTGAGGCATAAGGAGTAGTATGGTACTTCGTAATGCCTTCTGGGGTTGGGAAAGCGATTGTTGGTTCGTTGGTAGCGGTGTCCATATCGCAATAGTACTGGAGATATGATCAAGCATATGGATGGATAGAGGACTGCTTTATGGTCAAGTTGCGTCTTCAAGAAGGCACTCGGCCTGATAAGAGTACCGATTCAAGATATCTCTGACTGATCGGAGGAATACAACGTTGACTGCTTACACAACGCTGCGCTTCGTCTGACATGCTAAAATGGGAGAGAGGTATGTAAGCGAATCAATGCTTGGTCACTTCGGGTACTTACTTGAAAATTTGCCGTTTGGGCCGAGTAGCCGACACGTGCATTACTGTTCCTCACCCAAAGATTAATCGTTCCACATTTCATGCATGAGTATAGTGTTGTAGATTTCAATGTAATTTGGGGAGGCATCTACAAGTCCCCAACTCTCAAGCGGCGCCGAAGCGCTTAAGCGAAGCCCAGCATATTCGCCGTAGAGCAAGTTAGGAATTGTCGCAGTTTCCTTCCTACTCGCTTCATACCCAACAACCCCTGCAGCTCTCAACTTCCGACACACCGGAGTACTCGTCGGCGATGAGTACACATCCAAGACCTGTGACTGGGTGTATCATTAACGCTCATTATCGTGAGGATCTCACTTACCTGTATTTCATGGCTGATCCGAATGCGTAGATCACGGCGGTTCACCGCTTGTCTTTCGATCATAACACACTTTGATGTGTGTGGCAACTTCACAGAAAAGCTGGACTTTTGCAGACTGATCATACGAAAGAGAAAGGGCACTTACACCGTTGGGTCTGGAGATGAAGGTATTGAACCAGAACCTGATCCTGATGGTCACACTGTCTTCTCCGTTGGTTCCGCAAGACTCGCCTTCGTAGCCCTGGCAAGGGACGTTGCAGCCCTCAGTGTCATCCGGCAACTTGATGTTCTCTGAAGGCAGTCCGTCAGAGCAGAAGCACGTGCCATCCGCGAGCGCCGCAGCGTAAATCCAGGTCTTGTCTGTGTCTTGCGTTTGGCAAAAGTTGATGCAAACCTCTGGACTGGTCTTGGGGTCGGCGTCATTGCGGGGTGATGTCGTTGAGTTGACACCTTCTGGGAAGTCTTTGGAGTTGTAGCAGCCGGCACCAGTCCATGGAATGGCGCCCGGTACAATAACAGGAAGGGAGTTCTGGTCGATAACGTCGCTAGTCAACGCCCTTCCACAGAGCGTAATTGACCGTCTGTCGCCATCGTCTCCACCACCACAGGGCTGGCTATCGTCGCCGCTACACCTGGCGTTGCAATCTATTTATGGGACCCCGGAACCCTTGGTCAAAAGGCTATCTCTCTTGTTGGCACAGTAGCAGTTGTCTTTGTAGAGACCCGCTAGTTCGTAACCATCCTCATCGTCGCAAACTTGGATACACGTTTCTTCAAACATCAGTAAACGCTCTGGAAACCTGTCGTACTGAAATCACTCACCAGCTTTGGTGTCGCCGCCGTCGAACTCTCTGATCAGTCTGAGCCTTGGCTCTCGTAGTCATCCTCCAGATTGTAGCAGCGTTTGTAGAACCAAGGGCCACGAGATGTGGTCGGGATGTCCACGGGAGGTCTGACATCGAGCCTGAGCCTGTACCCCGAGACTATAAGATGGCGCACGAAGTCAGCGAAAATGCTCATCCACGTCGCAGTTGTTGCCACTTACTCCAGCTATTGGTATATCCAACACCACCACAAGCTTGATATGGGGCTCCAGGGCACGTCGCGCCACACTTTTAGTCGGTAAGCAAAGTCAGTGGGGGTCTACCTTTCATTCGGGACACCAGAATCACGTAAATATACTTCCGGAAAGCTCGAACCCACAATAGGTGCGTTGTTCGAGTAAAAGCACCCATTATCCAACATTCCCACATACATCCAGGTGCCGCGGTCTCTGCACTGTGTGGTACACAACACGATGTCGTTGTCGACAGTTACGCTGTAGCCAATTGCAAGGCCATCGGCGAGCAAGACGTAGGCATTGGCCTCCAGCGAGTAGCATCCAGCGTATTCCCATTCGACTACGTCTGTATTCGGCTCTACTGGCCTATCTTCGGGTTTGACGTATACAGTCAATGCTCCAGGTCCGTACGCGGTCTCACCACAAGCCTCTATGTCGTCGCTCCAACAATAGTTGCCGCACGTATCATCAGAAGCCTTGTCGTTGGGAGTTTGGTTGAAGCAGAAGCATGTGTCTCCACGGAGGCCGGCATACTTGAAGTGTCCGCCGAGCCGGTTAAGGGAACAGCTCGACGTACACAGGGCAGCGCTCATCTTCTGAGGTATGGAAAGTAATGCCGGCGAGGCAGGGGTCCAAAAGAACCCGAACTTGATGGAGTCATCTGTAATGTCGGTGTCTGAATAGCATCCGTCGTATTCCCAGCCCTGGACTGGTGTACCAGCTGGGATAGCGTCGCGCTTCTGCTGGTGTGACTGAAGGCCCTTGGCGTCTTCCATCGTCTTCTGACCAGCAGCATCGGCGAAAACCTTGGAGAGGCCGAGTTGGGCGGAACTGGCGAGCGAGCGTGCAGCTTCAAAGAAATGGGATAGAACATGAGGCTAATCGTTGGAAAGGAGCTCGGCGCGCAGAGAATTGGCAGCGGCTTCAGCACCCAGAGGCTGAAGCAACGCCGAAGCGGCGAGAACGCAGCGGAAAACGCGTCCCATTTTCGTAAATGACGTGGCGCAGGTCAGGGGTCGTAAGAAGTATGAAGCGCGTCAAAAGAGTCAACGTAAAACAAGACTGTGTGTTGCCTTCAAGAAGTGAACAAAACGAGTGAAAATCCGGGTGAAGGTCAGACTCTGTGGTAGGCGTCGCGCGTAGGTATTTGAAGTGCGCTGTGCTGATGCAAATATGGCATGCTGTACAAGGAATGTATGATGCCACCGCAAAGCCCTGGAGTGCCTAGGGACGCGGCTCCAGCATCAAACCATATAAGGCCTCTACGAGAGATAGCAGAGTCGTGCATGTATGGTTCTGGCAAGATTTTCAGCTGTACGTTCGAGCGAGTTTATGAGAAGCGTGAAGGAAGCAGGCGAGTGCGACTTCGGCAATCTCGTAGCGGCTCGCAGGACAACGAGCTAAAAGTAGTGGTAAGAATGTAGGAATGCCATGGAACTACCGCCCTTTGTCAGAGCTACACTCTGACCCGATGACCTGTAGATCGTCAGAATATTCGTATAGCTTCTTCTCCTTCCTTTCGAACTCAGCATCACACTCGACTACACGATTTTAGACAATGTCTTCTTCTGTGGCGGGCATGAACCATTGTTACTCGGAATGTACGTACTTGCGCCCTCCTGATCTGCCTTGCGCCGCATCCGATTGTTTGGCTCCAGCAGTCTGCAGGTCTGGAAGTCGGTATCGTGCGCTAGCATTTCTTCCTTATCCATCTTGGATATTCGCGTGAAATCCGACATACTTGATCATCTCAGGGTGAGTTGTTCATACATTCATACAACTGACTGGGCCTTTTAAAACCCTGAAAATTCTGCTATCAAACGCCCCTAGTGAACAACATGGGTATCTCTCTATGTCCTGCCTTCCAAGCGCCGTAAACAATCAGAGCTAGTAGATGGTGACAAAAGTGACATGTACATGTACAAGAGAAAGAGAGCATGAGTGACAATCACAATCCCCGAGGCGACGGTGGCTGAGTGCGCTGCGTCCCAAAATGCAAGAGCCCGATATGAGCCGCGAGCGAAGGAGTCCGGTGCATCGACAGAAGATCATTGCATCGCTTCCTCCAGTGCTATTGGCTCAACTTATTATGCCGTAGATCAGTTCCTTGTCGGGGACCGCTCTCCAATTGTATATCATCCTCGTGGTCTTGAGTTCCTTGCGAACTGGTCAATATGTTCTTCCGGTAGGGGTCCTGAAAGTGATGCGGAACGGGCCTAGGTTTACCGGTGAGCCTGGCTATGGTGGAGGCGTATATCCTTCTCGACTCGTTTCGAGTTGTGTAGATATAGATTGTCGCATTCCAGGCGCCCTGGAGAGGAAGCACAGTTGCGGAGATCAGATTCAACACAAAACTCGGTTTCGTCTGGTGGACGAATTGATAAAGCCTGTTTACAGTAGACGGTACCTAGATACACAACATCAGTACATAGTCTCAAGACAATTATGCAAATTGATACATACCCAAACAACGAAGAGAGCTACAAACATGAGAAACGCGACCTTCAAGTAGGCCAGCGCCGCGTCGTTGAGTACCGCCTTTCTAGGATGCGCATCCCGGTGATGCGTAATAGCGGAAGTAGGTCTGGCTGGCAGAGTCGCGAAGTCCTGAAACTGGTTTGTCGCGAATGCAGTCGCTTTGTAGCCGCTATCAGCTTGCAGATGGGCATTCTTTCGATCCTGCGTGGGCCTAATCGCATCACGTGCAATAAAAGATACTCGTAAGTCGTCCGGGGTCGAATGTTCGGTCTCCGTGCGTGGGCCCACCCTTGAGAGGTTCTTGGTGCTGGAATACGAACTGACGGACAAATTGTCGGCCTCGCATGATTCCGATTGCGGGTCTTGCTCATGTTGTTGGATATCATACTGTATTTGCGTAGTAACGACAATGCTTTTGCCGACAGCGACAGAATCCATGGCTGACTCGTCAATGACGGTCGATTCTCGATGGTCTGTCGTATGTTGAGAGTCGCTCATGAAAAATCTCATGCCTGCGCCTTTCTTGTAGATCCTGATGCCAGTTGCAATGTACATGGTTAATGTGGCAATGATGACGAGCCTACTCAGTGTTAATGAGTCTATTAGATTCATGGCACAAGTCTGACTTACCACACAGGGCCGTAAAAGAATGCAAGGCGCATCCATGCGACCGAAGGTGCGATCCAACACCAAAGCTATCAAGTCAGCGCAGTAATTGAAACCGGATAACGAAACGTACATTTGCAGAACCTATGATACGCGTGGTGCTGTGATGATCCACTATTACGAATATCATGGGTGGTATTGCTGGAAGTCCGTACGCGAACAGGAAATACCACTTCTCCAGGTAGTATAGCTCTTGAGCATTATGGCCATGCCAGAATACCAGGAAGACATTCGTAGCCATACAGAACACCCAGAGAGAATCGGCCATCAGGAACCATTGGATAAGGACACCTTGGAACTCGCAGAGTGGGGAGAGCTGGCTTGGATCCTTCGGTATGCCAGAAGTCGATATCAGGGTCGCAACGTTGGCCATGATGTTTCCCCATGTCGCATAAAAGACCAATCGATTGATGAGTTTCCGGTAAATAGGGAAGCATATGAAAGTGCTGATTATGTAACAAGATCCCAGGAGCGACAAGACTGACATGGTCCGCGTGCAAATGCGGATCGCATTGATCTGGTCTTCGGTGAAGTTCAGCGAAGGAGCCATAGTAGGCGACGTATCGGTGTGTAAACCGTGTAGAGATCTACCACTGTGCGCATGCGTCCTTGCCTCGCCTTAGGACGTATGCGCGAGCGATGTCGGTGCCGATATTGGTGAGGAAAGTCGAGGTTGTGACGTGCCGTCGTGAGTGCTCCCGATTGCCTAGGGTTTACATGCGGAAAACCGAGACGTTCGCGGCCGCAGGGTCAGTGAAAGTGGCGCGCGCGCAAGGGATGAGGTTATTCTCGCGAGTGCCTCCAAACGCAACCACCACCGCTCCGGGTAGGGACCAGCACCGCCCGCGTTAAACGATATAGATGATTGTGCGAACCTATGTGCGTTGTAGGTATTTCTCCACGCGATGACGACCGCCTCGTGACTATCTTATGAAGTCCTGTCTAGCGAGGGATACAAGGCGGACAAGTGCACCCTTCAGCACGACGTGGTACAGGTCGCAAAGAGTGAAGAACGACGTAGAAGACCTGGTGCGTGTGACAGTACTACACCAAATGAGTAACAGTGTAATGCTAACGATGCGCCCAACCACGCGCGTGTGGTCGAATGTGCAATATAGGACGAGAATGGGCAACGCGTCTATGAGAATATAGGATGTGAGCACGAGACGAAAACTGGAATCATCCCTGACATATTGACCCTTCTATAATCCTTCGAGCGCCACTGCACATTTGCAAAGGTTTTGTGGTATGGCTGGCTTACCCGGTTACAAGCCTGCGAAAGGGCGCCGTGACCGACGACCCCTGGCTATGTGGCGTGCAGAGTTGCTGCATACTGTCCTTCTTTGTTGCGATCGATTGGGCGTATTGCGGCTTCACCAATAGACATGTGTGAGGTCTTGGTGGCAGTGTGTTGTTGGACAAGGGAAGCTCGACATACCGGTAAGCGACCCCGCATCATCAGCTGCTCTCCCGTCTTTCATCCCAGTTCGTGGATCCTAGCGCCTATGAATCGGGCAAAGAGGATATGCGTCTGACAACGTGTGGCAGAAGACGGGTCCTTGGAATTCGTTCCTCCCAAGTTTTTTCCAATGTAATTGCTGCACGGGCGTGACGGGGTGCTTGCTGACAGCGCGCAAGCGGCACACGGATGTGCACATCGGCAACCACACATTCGCAATGCGTTGATCTCCACGCTGTAAGCATTTCAAAACCACGAAGACATGTCACTGATATTGCTCAGCCCTACAGTCCCACGTTTGAGCGAATGTTTGCCTTGGGGAACACAACATCTGAGCCCCTTGACCAAGGCAAACTCTGCAGAATCTCACCCTTCAACCGCATGCTTGGCCTCCAAAATTGCATGCACGCCCGTTCCTTGGTCGCACAGTACTGGTCGGCTAATCCTGGAGTTGGCAAATCCATGCATGCACAGAGCAATTGCCTCGCATCTGAAGCCTATCAGGGGGACACGCCACACACCAACAACAAAGAGACGAACCCACCACGCACGAGCTCCAGAAATTACGCGAAGTAGCAAAAGCCTTCCTTCAGCCTTCCAGGCCGTTAAAGTTTCTACGGCAAAAAGCAATTGTGCTCATACTAAAATTGTAACAGTGTTCTATGGCGTGCGCTCCTTGCAATTGCTACAGCTGTTGCAAGAATGCTGAAACTGCTCTAGGACTAAAATGTTTCTCGATGGACTTACAAACATCTGCTACATCTCAACATGGGTGCTTACGATCGCTTGTTTGCATACCCGTCGGCCACGTTTTGACCTCGGCCTCCTACACGACAGGTGCATGCAGCCCTCGTCGCAGAAACGTCGGAACAAGGGGTATCCGGATCGCTGAAAAGGAACTCAGTAGGCGACGCGCATTATCCGGGAAAGCGAACTTGATTAAGATGGCCGGTTTCGCGTACATCGACATGTGCAAGTATCGGACGAATTCACGTCTTGCAAGCCCTTGTCGAAAGTCTCAACACAGCTGCAGCTTATTCATTGTCCACACTTCCACGTAAGCGCGCAAACGTCCCGCTCGATACTATATGGTGTGTCCAACCCTAGAGGGCTGCGGGTGGTCGCCTGCCACAGGAGCCTTGAACCACTCCCAGATCTCGACGAACGCCTCTCGTCTTTGCGCGACACTGCACATCGTCCAACGTGCATATCAAAGATGTGGATGCATTTGGATAGCATGGCTAGGCTCACTCAGCCCCCTGTCTTCGCTTCCACTTCGTATGCGGATAGATCCGAGACACAACCCTCCGCCCCAAAACGGCCTTTGCAGGGTGAGTCTATTACTGGTAGCCTGGTAGCCTGGATGGGTTCAAATTCGTGGGTCCACCCGTGGCATGATCGGTCGCCGGATAGCTTTGTCAAGCTTTCACGTAACATTCCTTTGGCAGTTACTGTGTGATGGCTCACATGACGGAAACCTACAGGGGCGCTTACAGGACGACAAAGCGATGTGTACGAAAAGTATGCGTCTAGAAGCGACCCGCAAGTGGCTTCTGGTTATCTTACCACTTCCCGTCGTATGCCCGAATCTGCAATGCAGTACAGTAACCACCCAGTCGGAGGTTACCATTAATGAGCGCCTAAAGAGTCATGAGCATTCTGTAACCATGCTGGACTATCTTTAGAACTTGTTGAAGTGGAGGCAGTTTTGTATATTAGGTCACAAGCTTGAGGGTATGTTTGATGCTTTGACGGTTTGCACCGAGACGAAACGATTCCGATCAGTCCCACTGGAGACAACAACATAATCGATGTCCAAGACACCGCTCACGTAGCCTTCTTAGCCTCCTCAGTCGCCTGTCCACTCGCCACCTCTCCGTCCTTCGCAGCACGCCTCTGTTTCCCCGAGATGAGATACACACTTGCCCGGACATCCAACAACGGATCGTCACTAACATCCACGCCCTCCACCCTCGGTATCGGATCAAAAATGATGTTCTTCTCCTCCTTCAAACTCTCCTCACCACTCATCGTCTTCTCAACCCTAATAACACCAAGCTCCACCAACTCTCGCTCCTCAGGCCAAATCTCCAACGCACTATCCGTCACATCCCCCTCCTCAGCAACCTGCGCCATCAACTTGAACTCAATAGGCCCAGCCTCCAAGCGCTTCGGTGTCTCATCAAACAAGTAATTCTCCGCCATCGTCTTCAGCTCCTCGTCCCCAACATACTGCACCCCCGCAACAGGCACAACGCGATACCTCACAAACGTCACTTTCCCCTCCTTGTTCACAAACTTAAACGCATTCACCCCAAAGTAAACCTGCGTCCCAAACGACACAGGACTAGGCTTCGGGTCCTGCAAAAACCGCACCGTCTCCGGGTGTCGGCTCAGAAACTCAGGCACCGCCTCGGCAGCCTTACTCCCCGTCGCGGCCTTCAGGAACTCGAGGAACTCGGCGCCCGTGCGTGTAGGGAAATGCGGCGTCGAGTGCGCGATGATGTCGGTGTGTGCGCGGCGACCGTGGACGGAGGGGAGGTGGAAGCGCAGGGCGATGCCGCGGGGGTTGGAGGTGGGTTCTGTGTCGGGGATCTTGGGGAGGCCGGTGGAGGAGGAGAAGCGTACGGTTATGGGGGTGGGGGAGGTGAAGTGGGGGGCGGAGGTTAGGGTGGAGGCGTTGGGTGAGGGGGTGAAGGTTCCGGTTAGGAGGTGGCCTTTGGCATGGGCTATGGGAGATTGGTTAAGTATTTGCAGTGTGAATTAGAGGTGGTGGAGAGGTGTGCGTACCGGGTCGGAAGGGGAGGGGCCCAGCTACTTTGCGGAGGGTTTCGACTAGGCCGTTGCTTGTTTCTACGACTTGTGCGTCGGCTGAGAGGGGCATTTTGGGAGGCGTGGCTGTAGTGGGTTGTTTGATGGCGTCGGGTGTCTTCAAGAGTGGGTCGAGTGGAAAGCAAGATGCTCATTCCCTCCACTGCGCTCGAACGATTATATACCCGCTCTGCCCAAGACTCTTACTATTTCCAAACCACCAACCCGGCCGCGCTCCATCCACCCGTGCCAATTCCTACGCAATGATGCCTTATCGTGTTTCCAAATACAGTCAACCCCCCTACCTTTCGCTATTCTTCTTTGTTGTTGCATCCAGACGCTAGTCAAATATCGGACATCCTATTGGCGAGGGATCGGGCTGACTATGGCTTACATGCATTGCGACTCACGAGAACGTCGGTTGTTAATAAGACGTGCAGTGGCGAAGGGTTTGGTAAGCGTCGTAGCTACGTATCGAGTAAGGAAGCAGATTAGTGATGCGTGGTATTTGATTTGTTTGGGGTGAGTATCGTGAACGAGTCAGCCTCGCAAAAATGGATCCTCCATCATGCTTATGTCACGTCGGTAACGTTGTCGAGATGGAGACAGTAAAGTCTCATAGTTTTGCACTTCCAGCTTTAGGCCGTTCGCTTTGCGTATCCAGCTTCACAACCTCGATCCACTCATCCGACAACTCCTTTCCCCCATTCTTACTCCTCTTTGTATCCACCGTATCCCAGAACTGCTTCTCC
>Ga0265780_10001866_pt1 | contig 29166 bp, 26 predicted proteins | sample P1T30metagenome_FD_192432 | JGI IMG/M metagenome (GOLD analysis project Ga0265780, IMG submission 192432) | Plant litter microbial communities from East Loma Ridge, Irvine, California - P1 T30 | ecosystem: Environmental > Terrestrial > Plant litter > Unclassified | place: USA: California... | reverse complement strand
CGTGCTGGAGATGGTCTCGTCGACCAGGGTGCACAGCGCATAGCGTGCGGCGGCGATGGTCTCGGCGTCGATGCGGGCGTCGCGGGCATCGCTTTCGAAGCGGCGCACGCCATCGGTCAACTGCGCGCGAAGCGTTGCCAGGTCGGGCGCGGTGGCGAGCGTGCGCAGCGGCACCACGAGTTCCAGCAGCGCGGCAGCGGCGCGCGCCAGCGGGTTCAGGCCGACGCCGGGTGGCGCCGGCGGGAGTGTCCGGCCTGGCGGCGGGGGCGCGGAGGCGACGGTGGATGCCGGCGGGGATACCGCGGGCATGGGCGCGGCCGCCGGCTGTGGCGGCCGCCGGCCCGGTCGCGGGACCAGCAGGGTACGGTCCGGGTCCTGCCCGGCGTCGTGGGATTCGTGTGGATTCATGTCAGGAAGCCTGATTGCGGATCGCCCAGAACTGCATCTGCAATCCCGGGAAGCTGCCCGCAATGTGCATGGCGAAGCCGGCGGAGGTGGACAACTGCTTCCAATAGTCGCTGCCGCGGTCGAGTTCGAAGTAGGTGTAACCGGCCAGGTAGGGCAGCTGGCGCGGCGCCACCGGCAGCGGGCGCAGCGCGATGCCGGGCAGCTGCAGGTTGACCAGGTCGCGAATCGTCTCCACCGACCCGATCTTGACCTGCGGCGGGAAGCTGCCGCGCACCGCCTCCGGCGCCAGCTGCGCCTGCACCGCGAGCACGAAGGTGGCCGCATGCAGCAGCGCGCGGTCGGGCAGCACCGCCACCCGGATGCCGAACTGGCGCTCTTCGAGCGGGATCGGCACCGCATGCGGATCCATCACCGCCGACAGCGAACGGCGCAGGTCGAGCGTCAAAGGCGCGAAGCTGGCGTCGAGCGCATCGTGGCGGTAGACCGGATACGGGCTCGGCCGCTTGTCGGCGCGGGTGAAGGTGGCCAGCTCGCCGGCCAGGCGCACCAGCTCGCGGTACAGCGCTTCCGGATGCAGGCCGCTCATGCCGGCCAGGTGCGCCACCAGCGGCTGGCTGCGGTTGAGCAGTTGCAGCAGCAGGAAGTCGGCGATGTCGGCGGCGCCGGCGCCGGCCGGCTGGGCCAGGCGCGCGGCCAGCGCTTCGCCGCGCTGGTGCAGCAGGCCAAGCAGCTCGTCGAGGAAGGACTTCAATGCCGGCGCCGCGCGCACGTCGAGCGCCGGCGGACAATAGGCCGGATCGAGGACGACCTGGTTGTCGGCACGCCTTTCGATGACGCGCGCCACGCCCAGCGTGACCCAGGCGTCGGCCACCTCGCTCGCCAGCGCCAGGCGCAGGCGCAGTTTGCCGACCGTGACCTGGGCGCTGCTGTCCAGTCCATTGCTGTCCCAGACTTCGACTTCGGCGCTGCGGTGACGGGCGAAGTTATCGAGCCCGTGACTGTCGTCGACCTCGGGCACGCCATGGCGCCGCACGGGCAACGCCAGCACGATCGTGACGTCGCGCGCGTCTGGCGGGATGTCGATCGGCAGCGGCAGTTCGTCGTCGCCCGGCGCGCCGACCGGGGTGCCGTCGGGCAGCACGCCGCCGAAGGACGCGAGGGCAAGCTTGCCCAGCGCCAGCTGCTGCTCGTCGATCTCGAGCCGCGACACGCCCCAGGCATAGGGCCGCAGCGCACCGACCCGCGCTTCGAGCTGGGTCGCCAGGTAACGGTCGTGCTGCTGGAGATGCTGGGGCTGCAGCAGCATCCCCTCGGACCACACTACTTTGCTTTGCCACGCCATGGAGTTTCTCAGGAATCGGTGATGGGTGAGGTTTGGCCGGCGCGCAGGCGTTCGACCTGCTGCGCGTAGGCGCTGGAGAATTTTTCGCCAAACAGGCGCTGCAAGTCTTCGTCGGCGTCGCGCGCCAGCTCGCCGTACAGCTCGACCAGGCGGTCCCACATGCGCGCCTTGCGGCTGGCCGGCATCAGGCGATCCAGGCGTCCCGGCTCGCTCACGCGCTGCTCGATGCGTGCCGGGTCGAAGCGCTGCACCACGGCGCCAAGCGCTGCGCGCATGCCGGCGATGACGGCCAGTTCGTGCGCCTTGAGGTCGTCGAAGGCGCCCTGCACCGCCGCCTGCGGCGCCAGGTAGCCGGGCATCCCGGCGCCGAGCATCTGGCCCAGCGCGCTGCCGGCATCGGGGAAGAACTTGAGCGGGTTGTTGGCGCGCGGGGCGATCATCGTCATGTCGATATGGCTTTCGCGCTTGGTCAGCGCACGCGCCACCAGCACGTCCATCGTGCCGGCGGTGAGGCCGCGCAGCAGTTCGCCGGCCAGCCGCGCCAGATCTTCCGGCGCGTGGGCCGAGCGCAGCTGCGGCAGCCCCATTCCATCGAGCAGGGCTTGCAGCACGGCGCTCCCGGCGGCCGGCGCCACGGTGGGCGGTGGCTCGGCGGCCGCGGGGGGCGGGACCGGCATCGGCGGCGGTGGCGGTGGCGGTGGCGGTGGCGGTGGCGGTGGCGGTGGCGCGGCACGCTGCAGGTCCGCCAACGGATCGTAGTCGGCCGGGATGGCGGTGAACACCGGCGGCGGCGCGAACGCCTGCCGCTCCGGCGGCACATGGTCATGCTCGGCGGCGGGCCAGGCGCCATGCGCGGCCTTTCCGGCGATGCCGGACGGACCCAGGCCCAGGCCCAGCGGATCGTCGCCGCCCGCGGCAGCGGCGCCATCGAGGATGCGGGCGCCGGCCAGGCTGTCCGGCGGCCCGGGCTCGAGCGGTGCTTGCGGCCATGCAGGCGCAGGAGCGGGAGCGGGAGTGGAAAGCGCCACGGGAGCGGGCGCCATCATTGTCGCATCGTCCGCGAGCGGCCCATCAAGCACCGCCTGCAGCACATAATCGCCGACCACGATGCGGTCGCCGTCTTCCAGCGCAACTTCGGAGCCGGCGCCCAGCGGACGGTCGTTGACGATGCTCGGGTTGCTGCCCGCATCGGTCAGGTAATACCGGCCGTCACGCAGGGTCACACTGGCGTGGCTGCGCGACACGTACTTGTCCGGGTCTTCCAGCACCAGCCGGTTGCCGGGGGCCCGCCCGACCATGCCGCCCCCGGCGTCGAACTCGGCCTGGAGCGGCACAGGCGGCGGCTGGTCGCGGTAGCTCAGCACATGCAGTCGCAGTTTCATGTCATTTCCTTGGTTCAGAGGCCCGGTGCAAGAGACTTACGCGAGGAACGGTGTGTTGGACGCAGGTCGCGCCCTATCTCACTGAGGCGCAGCTCAGCTCTTGCCGTCGTCGGCTTCGCGCGGCGCGACCGGCGGCGTGCCTGGCCGGATGGTGGCGGCCAGCACCGCCGCGTTCACCGCAGTGGATGCCGATGGCATCGGCAGCGGCATGGTCGAACCGACGATCACCGCCGGCCCCACGCTGAGAAAGGCGGCGCCGGCCTTCAGGGTGATGTTGGCGCCGGCCTCGATGACCACGTTCATGCCGGCCTTGATGTGCACGGTCTGGCCGGCGTACAGCGCCGACTTCATGCCGCCCTCGACCACCATGTTCAGCGCTGCCTCCTGCGTCGCCGAGCCGCCGGTTTCTTCACGACGGTCGCCGCCGATCTTGTAGTGGCGGTCGCCGTCGACCTGCTCGATGCTGTCCTTGCTCACCTTGACGTGGTGGTCGCCGCCGATCCAGGCCAGGGCGTCGCCCTTGATGCGCTGCTCCAGGTCGCGCGCCGCGTGCATGTAGAACTGCTCGGCGCCCTTCTTGTCGTCGAAGCGCAGTTCGTTGAAGTTGCCGCCGCCCTTGGCGCTGTTCGACTTGATGGTCGACCTGGTCTGTTTTGCCGGCAGCGCGTGCGGCGGCATGGCGTCGCCGTTGTAGACGCAACCCGTCACCAGCGGCCGGTCGGGGTCGCCCTCGAGGAAACTGACCACGACCTCCATGCCGACGCGCGGCACGAACATCATGCCCCAGCCCTTGCCGGCCCAGCCCTGCTGCACGCGCACCCAGCACGAGCTGGTTTCGTCCGACTTGCCGTCGCGGTCCCAATGGAACTGCACCTTGATTCGGCCATACTGGTCGGTCCAGATCTCTTCGCCGCTTTTGCCCACCACCATGGCGGTCTGCGGCCCCTGCACCCCGGGCTTTCTTGCGCCGGCCGGGGCGCGGTAGCTGTGCTCCTTGCCGATCGCCTCGAACACACAGCGGAAATCCATGCCTTCGTTCACCCCGTCGGTGCGATAGTTATTGCCGGTGACTTCAAGCTGCGCCCCCGTGACCAGGAAAGCGCGGTTCTGGTCGCTGCGCGGATGCTCGGCCAGCGTAAACAGCGCGCCGACCGTCAGGCCGCGCGCATTGCCGCTGGCCTCGATGCGCTCGCCCTGGCCGTGCAGCGCCTCGATGCGCGCGCGCGCAAAAGCGTTGCCGACGCCGGCGGCCGTGTAGCGGCCCGGGTAGTCGTAGTGCTCGTAGCGTCGCTGGTCGAACGGAGCCGGGATATTCGCCTTGACCATCAGGGCGCCGCTGGTGCTGGCCGAGGCCTTTTCGAAATCGAAGTCGTTGAGGGTGACGACGCTGGGCTGGATCTCGCCGCCGGGGGCGAAGCGGGTAACAGTCTCCTTGAGCGGGTCGCGGCCCTGCTCCTCGTCGCGGAACAGGATGGTCTCGTAGCCGCCCACCGTCCGGTGCGCGCCATAACCGTCGGCCAGCACCATCGTGTGGGCGCCGTCCTGGTGCGTGAAGTAGAAATAAATGCCCTCTTCTTCGAGCAGGCGGCAGACGAAGTTGAAATCGCTCTCGCGATACTGCACGCAGTAGGTGCGCGGCGCCGGTTTGTTCGAAAGCAGTCCATCCTTCAGCGAAATCAGTCCGCCGTATTCGGCAACCACCGCCTTGACGATATCGAGCGCGCTCTTGTCCTGGAAGATGCGGGAATTGGTGGACCGCGTGAGCAGCCACAGGGCCGGATGCACGACCGCCTGGTAGGACGGCTTGTCGTCGCGCCAGCCCTGATAGGAAAACTGCGTAACGATGCCGTGGAAGTGGCGCTGGCCGCCCTTGGGCAGGTCGATGCTGACGGTCAGATCGGTGCCCAGGACGTCGGCGATGCGGATGTCGCCGCGCTCGGAGGCCAGTTCGAGACGATATTCGGACAGGCGGCCCAGCGCTTCGCTGCAGTGCATGCGCTTGAACAGCAGGACGTCGGCGCCGAGGGCGGTCTTGACCGAGACCTCGCGGTGAGTTTGGGTAGGCATAGAGTTGGAACGGTAATCGGGGATCATGGCCCTGGCGATGACGCTGCCGCCGACACCCGATCGATGCATACCGAATGGCGACATGCATGGGATCTGCCAAGACAGACTGCACGAAAAGAGATACGCCGCCTCGCCAGATCTGGATGCGCTGCACGACCTTCCTGGCCATCAGGCATGGTCTCCCCTCGTCGGATGACGCGCCGATGATGCTGGCGTCGTCACTTCCTGAATATTTGTGCGATACGGAGTTTGTCGCTCTTCTCGCCCCTCCATACCTGCTCTGTGGTTTTAGGGCCAAGATCGTTGACTCCCCACATTTCCGTGTTTCCCCAGTCGATATTCAACCGCATCTTGTTTTCATCAATATATCTAAAACCCATGTATTGATAGAGGGAATCCCCGGTGCCGTTGCTCATATTGGTCAGCGTCACGACGCCTCCTTTCCCGACCGATAACGAGCAGTTGATCGCCGCGGTTATCAGTGCCTTTGATGCGCCGCTGCTGTTTTCCTTCACAGGGTCGGTGCATATGCCTTCGATCTTGAGATCGGCATCTTGCGTCTTCAACGTCATCCAGCCCACCACCATGCCAGCCTGATTTTTGGCGACGAAGCGCCGCACTCCCGCAACGCCCATTTCTCGCTCATTCGACATTGCTTCGTGCTTCTCATGATTCTCTTCCTTCATTCTTTTTTGAAACTTGTCGACGAGTGCCGAGTAGTCCTCGTAAGTGCGAGGCTCGCTGACAGTGATAATGACAGCCATTGTCTTCCTTTCTACTGTGGGACGACCAGCACCGCGGCAGTCCATTGCGCGCATTGCCTGCCCATGACGGATCACACTGTTCGAGGTTGCGTGAACTCTCACGAAAACCTGTTACCGCTTCCCACCATTCAGGTGATGAACTCTTTTGGATAGCTGGTGTGCAACCAAAGGGTGTCTTCACCCAGGCGCATGATGATCAGGGAGATGTGCTTGATTTTCTTTGCAATGCCATCGCCTTTGTCTCCATACCAGGCGCCGACGACATCACCGTTGATCTTTTTCTCGCGGATCGTGGAGTCATCGTCCATTTCCTGCAACGCTGCCTGGCCTTTCGGCGAATTAAGCACCTCAGCCGTGGCCTCCAGACAGGTCAAGAGGTCAGCGTACCGCGACTTATTTCCCACGTACTGCGGTTCCTGAAAGCCCTTGACGTGGTTACGCTTGGTGTGGGCCTCATCGCTCGATATCCGTTCCCTCTCATCGCCAGGAACGTGATTCTCTGTCACCTTTCGTAGTGTTCCAGACTTATCCCGATGCTCCTTGCGTACATAATGCGAGTCATTACCACCCCATACACTCTGAAAACTGCTGAACTTATGACCCTCTGCAAGGTCTAGTGCGGCCTGAACGTCGACCTTGGTGTAAGTCTTTTTAAGTGGCACAGCGGCCTCCTTCTCATGATGAAAAATGACGGTCTGCATTCCTATCCGAACGCATAAATCAGCTCACCGTCTCTGGCTTGGATGTGAATCGCAGTCAGCGCTTCGCCGTTGATCGTTCGTGCCAGCAGCTCCCGACTAATGTCCGGCAACATCGTATTGGTCAGGATTGCGTCGATCATGCGTCCTCCCGATTCGCTTTCGGTGCAGCGCCCCACCACCAGCGCCACCACGTCCTCTCCATACTCGAACGGGATCCTGTAGCGCGCCTCGATCCGCTTCTTGATGCGCTCCAACTGCAGGTGGACGATCTGCCCCAGCATCGCGTCCGACAACGGATAAAAGGGAATCGTCACCAGCCGTCCGAGCAGCGCTGGCGGGAACATCTCCAGCAATGGCGCACGCAGGGCGCGACCCATGCTGCCCGGATCCGGCACCAGTTCCGGGTCCTGGCACAGCTTGCTGATGAGCTCAGTGCCGGCATTGGTGGTCAGGATGATCAAGGTATTCTTGAAATCGATGAAGCGGCCCTCCCCGTCCTCCATATAGCCCTTGTCGAACACCTGGAAGAACATCTCGTGCACGTCCGGATGCGCCTTCTCGACTTCGTCCAGCAGCACCACCGAATACGGCCGGCGCCGCACGGCCTCGGTCAGCACCCCGCCCTCGCCGTAGCCGACATAGCCCGGCGGCGCGCCCTTCAGGGTCGACACCGTGTGCGCTTCCTGGAACTCGCTCATATTGATCGTGATGAGGTTCTGCTCGCCCCCATACAGCGCCTCGGCCAGCGCCAGCGCGGTCTCGGTCTTGCCTACCCCGGAGGTGCCCGCCAGCAAGAACACGCCCACCGGCTTGTTCGGATTGTCCAGCCCCGCACGCGACGTCTGGATGCGCCGGGCGATCGACTCCATCGCATGGTCCTGGCCGATCACGCGCCGGCCCAGGATGGCGGCGATGTCCAGGATCGTCTCCATCTCGTTCCTGGCCATGCGGCCGACCGGGATGCCGGTCCAGTCGCCGACCACCGCCGCCACTGCCTGGTAGTCGACGGTCGGCAGGATCAGGGGCGTTTCGCCCTGGAGCTCAGCCAACCGTGCCTGCACCACCTGCAGGCGCGCTTTCAACACGCCACGCCGCTCGTCATCCTGCGTCGCGGCCTCCAGTTCCGAAACGGCGCCTTCGACCGGCATGGCGCCATCGCGCAGCCGTGCGCGCAGCGCCAGCAGCTCGTCGACCAGCTCGCGCTCCCCGGCCCAGCGCGCGTCGAGCGCGGCCAATCGCTCGTGCTCCAGGTCCAGCGCGACTTCAGCCTCATGGGCACGCGCGCCGACCTCGATCCCGATCGCCGCCTCGCGCCGGATGATGCCGATCTCGATCTCCAGCGCCTCGATGCGCTTGCGGCTGTCGTCGACTTCGGCCGGGGTGGCGTGCAGGCTCACGGCCACGCGCGCGCAGGCGGTGTCGAGCAGGCTCACGGCCTTGTCGGGAAGCTGGCGCGCCGGGATGTAGCGATGCGACAGCTTCACCGCCGCCTCCAATGCCTCGTCCAGGATCTGCACCTGATGGTGCCGCTCCATCGTCGAGGCCACGCCGCGCATCATGCGGATCGCGCGTTCCTCGTCCGGTTCATCGACCTGGATGCTCTGGAAGCGGCGCGTTAGCGCCGGGTCCTTCTCGATATGCTTCTTGTACTCGGCGAAGGTGGTGGCGCCGATGGTGCGCAGGGTGCCGCGCGCCAGCGCCGGCTTGAGCAGGTTGGCTGCGTCGCCGGTGCCGGCCGCGCCGCCGGCGCCGACCAGGGTGTGGGTCTCGTCGATGAACAGGATCACCGGCTTCTCGCTGGCCTGGACGTCGTCGATCACCGCGCGCAGCCGCTGCTCGAACTCGCCCTTCATGCTGGCGCCGGCCTGCAGCAGGCCGACGTCCAGCGCCAGCAGCCGTACGTCCTTCAAGCTCGGTGGAACGTCGCCGCGCGCGATGCGCTGGGCAAAGCCCTCGACCACGGCGGTCTTGCCGACCCCGGCCTCGCCGATCATGATCGGGTTGTTCTGGCGACGCCGCATCAGGATGTCGACCATCTGCCGGATCTCGTCGTCGCGCCCGACGATCGGGTCCATCTTGCCGCTCCTGGCCTGTTCGGTCAGGTCGGTCGTGAATTTCTTGAGCGCCTCTTGCCTGCCCATCTGGGCCGGCGCGATCGCGCCCGCTTCTTCTCCGGGTGAACCAGCTGCCTGGAAGCCGTCGCTGGCGGCCAGGTTCGCTTCCGGCGACCCTTTGAGCAGATCCGAAAAGCGCTCCGACAGATCCTCGGCCTTGATGCGCTCGAACTGGCGGCTCACCGCATAGAGCCCATTGCGCAGGTTCGCCGTCTTGAGCATGCCGAACAGCAGGTGGCCGCTCCTTACCTGGGATTCGCCGAACATCAGGGTGGCGTACACCCAGGCCCGCTCGACGGTCTCTTCCAGCTGCGACGACAGGTCGGTGACCGACGTCGCGCCGCGCGGCAGCCGGTCGAGCGCCGCCGTCAGGTCGCGCGCCAGCACGGCGGCATCGAGTTCATAGTGGCGCACCAGGCGGTGCACGTCGGAATCCTGCAACTGCAGGATCTGGTGCAACCAGTGCACCATCTCGACGTAGGGATTGCCGCGCAGTTTGCAGAACACCGTGCTGCCTTCGATCGCGCGGTAGCACAGGGCATTGAGTTTTCCAAACAGCGCGACGCGACTGATTTCGGCCATATTCGTTTCTTTCGTTGGTTTCGTGACTCAGCCCGCGTGGGCCGGATTGATCAGTAGCTGGCGGGCGTCGCGCGCGGCCGGGCCGCTGGCGAGCCAGGTGGTCCAGCCGAGCTGCCTGCCGCCCAGCGCCAGGCGCGGCACTTCCTCGCGCCTGAGCACCAGGCGCAGGTCCCAGTCGAGCGCCAGGCCGGCATAGCCGTTCACCCAGTCGACCAGGCGGCGCAGGCTTGCGCCGCCCGGCAGCATGCGCCGGTAGGCGGCATAGTCGAGCGGGCCTATCACCAGGCGGAACTTGTGCTGGCGGTCCCAGACCCGGGTTCCCAGCACCGTGGAGGCGCCGAGGCGGTTGCCGCGGTCCTGCCCGCCCATGCGGCTCTGGCCCTCGGGCGGGATCGGCATCCAGTGGCCGACGAACTGTTCCAGTTCGACCGGCGCCCTGAAATAAGCCTGCAGGATCGCCACCAGGCCGGATGCCGGGCGGCGCGCATTGGCCATCAGGCCGGCGAAGTGCAGCTTGGCGAAGTCGCCGATCTCGTCGCGTCCGCGCAGCGCCGGCGTGCCGATGCCGAACAGGCTGCCGACGTAGTCGCCGAAGCGGTCGCTGCCTGGCCGATCCAGGCTGGTCGCCGGGTCGGCGCTGGCGCGGGCGCGGTAGAACAGCGACACCATCCGGTGGTGGAACACGTCCAGGAAGGCGACCAGCGTCGGGTCGCGGTGGTTGCGCATGCGCTCGCGCGCGTACTCGGTGACGTGCAGCGGCAACGGTCCGTTGGCGCCGAGCAGGCCCGTGAAGTTCACCGTCAGGCGCAGGTGCTGGTCATCCGGGGCCCGCATGACGCCGGCCAGCGCACCGGGCTCGAAGCCGAGCGACGGATCCTGGCCGAAGCGCACGGCGTCGTCGCGCGGGCGCAGCGAGGCGCCGATACGCGGCCTGTCCGGATAGGCGTTCTCCAACAGGCGCAAGGCATGGTAGAAATCCATGCCGGCGCCATTCTCTTCGATGCGGCGCTGGGTAGCTACAGGATCGCGCATGCGCCTCCCTTCGCCGGCCAGCGCATGATCTCGCCGCGGCCGACCGTGCGCACCACGGTTTCGGTGAAGGCGTTGATCGACACATACTGGGCAAAGAAATAGCTCAGCACCGCGCCCAGCACGAAGGCGCCGGCGCCCTCGAACGCGGCGTCGTCCATGGTGACCGTGATTTCGAGGCCGCGCCCGAAGGCAATCGGGCCGGGGCCGGCCAGGCGCCGCGTCACCCGGCGCGCCGCCACCGAGCGCACGCCATCGACCTGGCGCTGGCTGCCCACGTCCAGCGGATGGCAGTACAGCGCCAGCAGTTCGCGCAGGGCTCCAGCACCCTGCTCCGCGTCGGTGTCGACCAGCGACAGGTAGTTGAGCGACAGCTGGTTGATCAGGCGCCAGGCCACGCCGCCCTCCGCGAACGAGGGGAACGGCTGGCTCGGCCCGCCCAGCACCCGCACCGCCCGCACCGGGCCGCCCTGCTCCAGGATGAAATCGGTCTTGCCCAGGCCCAGCGGCATCGACAGCGGCAGGTCGCGGTTGGTGCACCACAGCACCAGGCCGAGCTGGCGCAGGTCGTGGCGGTACGGCGCTGCACGCGCATCCACCAGCGAGATATACGTCTCGCTGCCGACGTAGGACGAACGCGGTCCGCGCCGGCGCTGCTGCTGCGACAGCGCACGCGGCTCGCGCCGGACCTGGTAGTAGGCCTGCTCCCGGGCCTGCTCCGGCAGGCTGGCGGTATCGAGGTCGCGCGCCGTGTACATGGGCTGGAACGCCTGCTCGGCGGCGGCGCCGCTGCCGTAGCCAATGACGCTCTCGACCTGGTGCACCTCGAAATCCATTGGCCGCGTGCGGTCGGCCAGCACGTGGTACTCGGCGCGGTCGGTCCCAAGGTCGATGCGGTCGGCGCGACGCCGGAACAGGTTCACCGCCGGCGTGCAGTTGAGCGCGATATGGCTGGCGTCCAGGACTTGCTCGAGCTGGGCGTCGCCCTGCGCCAGCAGCACCACGATCTCGATCTCGTGTTCGGCGCAGGCCCTGATTGCCGGGCCCAGGCCGGCAAGCTCGACAAACAGGAAGCGCTGCGCGAACGCGAAGTATTCCTGCAGCAGCCGATAGCCCTGGAAGCTGCGCTGGCCGCTGGGCAGCAGCGCGTCGTCCTCGTCGAAGCCGCGCGGCCGCAGCGCCGACTTTGGCAGGCGCAGGTGGCGGCCCGGGCGGCTCCCAGGCAGCACCACTACGCCCTCGACCGCGCCCAGCAGCTTTTCATAGATCCTTGCCGGCAGGTCGTCGCCGCCGCGCAGGTGCAGCGCCAGGCGGTCCAGGGCGAGTGCGCTGAACGGCGCGTCGTTGGTGGTGCGCAGGCGCAGGCGCAATCCGGCCTTCACGTTCGGCTGCTGACGGACGTCGATGCCCTCGATGCTGCCGGCATGGGTAAAGAAGCGCGCCTCGACCAGTTCGACCGGCCACAAGGTGACTTCGTGCGCGGTACGGTATTCGCAGGCGGTGGCGTCGTCCTTGCCCAGTACGCTGCGCAGGGCCGCGCCGCGCGGCACGCGGTAGCCCGCGTCCAGCGCCGGATCGGACCGATCGGGCTGCAGCTGCACGATCGCCATCGACGGCGTCGGCGCCAGGAAGTGCGGATAGACCAGCTCGGACAGGTGCTGGGTGAAGCGCGGGAACTCGGCGTCGATCTTCATCTGCACGCGCGCCGCCATGAAGGCAAAGCCTTCGAGCAGGCGCTCGACATAGGGATCGGCGCAGTCGAAGCCCTCCAGGCCAAGGCGGCCGGCGATCTTCGGGTACGCGGCCGCGAACTCGCCCCCCATCTCGCGCAGGTGCTGCAATTCCTGGCTGTAGTAGCGCAGCAGGCGTGGATTGCTCATGATCGTGCGGCGCCGCTGTCGAAGAGGCTGAGCTGGCCCAGGTCCAGGTCGAGCTCCGTCTTGAGATACAGGCGTTCGGGATAGGGCTGGGCCCACAGGTCGGCCTGGATCTCGAACACGATCTTGCTGATCGCGCCTTGCGCCGACATGGCCCTGACCGAGACCGAGGAGCGGATCAGGCGCGGCTCGAAATCCCAGATCGCCTGGCGGATGGCGCGCTCGAGATCGGCCCGCTCCATATTCGCCAGCGACACGCCCGAGATCGCCGGCAAGCCGTAGTTGAGCACGGAACCGGCCAGGTGCGGCAGGCGCGGCAGCTCTCCGGCCGACTCCAGGTTGGTGGTGTTGAGGAGCCACGCCAAATCACGCAGCACCCCCTCGCGCAAGCCGCGCCCGGACAGGACGCGGCGCTCGCGCGCCTCGACCGTCTTGTCGGGCTCGTGGTCTGTGAGACGGTCCAGCAACGAAGGCTGCAGCCGCTCGCGTGGCGCCAATTCGGCCATCTTCGCTTATGCCGCGGCGTTGCCGGCGATATCGTAGGCGAAAGTCTTGTCGCCGGCGACGGTGCCCTTGGCATTCTGCGGGGTATAGGCGAAGTTCACCTTGGCGAAGTTCAGCGTGACGTTCTCGGTCAGGCGATCTTCGCCGCCGCTGCCGCCGGTGGAGAGCGAGGTCACCAGCACCTGTTCCATGGTGATGAAGATGTATTTTTTCTGGCCCTCGCCGGCCTTGCGCACCATCAGCTCGACCTTTTCGATGTGGGTGCCTTTCGCCAGTGCGGTCATCAGCGCATTGGTCGCGCTGTCGACGTACTTGGTGAACGACAGGTCCTGGAAGCTGGCCTTGCCCGAACCGCCGCCGCCGCCCATGTGGGTCGTGCCCGACTGGCTCATGCCCCAGCTCCATGCCAGCACGTCGATGTCGCCCTTCGGACCCTGGTCCTTGTCGATCGACTCGCCCTTGATCGTGCCGCCCATATTGATGAACATATCTACTGCCATGTCGTTTCTCCTGTGATGCCGGCGCGCCCTGCGCCGGCGGGGTTGAATGCGTGATTAAGTGAGGCGCTCAAGCCTTGGCCGAGGGCAGCCTGGAGACCAGGCGCAGCGATACGGTCAGGCCTTCCAGCTGGTAGTGCGGGCGCAGGAAGAACTGCGCGTTGTAGTAGCCCGGATTGTCTTCGACCGCCTGCAGCGACACCTCGGCGGCGGCCAGCGGTTTCCTGGCCTTGGTCGCTTCGCTGGACGTGGCCGGATCGCCATCCACGTACTGCATGATCCAGCGCGTCAGCCAGCGTTCCATGTCGTCGCGCTCCTTGAACGAGCCGATCTTGTCGCGCACGATGCACTTGAGGTAGTGGGCGAAGCGGCAGGTCGCGAACAGGTAAGGCAGGCGTGCGGCGAGGTTGGCGTTGGCGGTGGCGTCCGGGTCGTCGTACTCGGCCGGCTTGTGCAGTGACTGCGCGCCGATGAAGGCGGCCAGGTCGCTGTTCTTCTTGTGCACCAGCGGCATGAAGCCGTTCTTGGCCAGTTCGGCCTCGCGCCGGTCGCTGATCGCGATCTCGGTCGGACAGGTCATGTCGACTCCGCCGTCGTCGGTCGGGAAGGTGTACACCGGCAGGTTCTCGACCGCGCCGCCCGATTCGATGCCGCGGATCTGCGAGCACCAGCCATACTGCTTGAACGAGCGGTTGATGTTCACCGCCATCGCGTAGGCCGCATTTGCCCAGGTGAAGTCGCGCGCGCCCGGCGCATTGGTGGTCTCTTCGAAATCGAATTCCTCGACCGGGTTGGTCCTGGCGCCGTACGGCGCACGCGCCAGGAAGCGCGGCATCGCCAGGCCGACGTAGCGCGAATCCTCGGATTCGCGGAAAGAGCGCCAGGCGGCGTGCTCCGGGGTCTGGAACAGCTTGGTGAGATCGCGCGGATTGGCCAGCTCCTGCCACGAGTCCATCAGCATCACGCTCGGGTCGGCGGCGCTGATCAAAGGCGCATGGGCCGCGGCCGACACCTGCGCCATCTGGGTGAGCAGCTCGACGTCGGGCGCGCTGTTGCTGAAGTAGTAGTCGGCCACGAAGGCGCCATACGGCTCACCGCCGAACTGGCCGTATTCTTCCTCGTACAACTTCTTGAACACCGGGCTCTGGTCCCAGGCCACGCCCTTGTACTTGCGCAGCGTCTTGTGCAGCTCGGTCTTCGAGATGTTCATCACACGGATCTTGAGCATCTCGTCGGTCTCGGTATTGCTGACCAGGTGGTGCAGGCCGCGCCAGGCGCTTTCCACCGCCTGGAATTTACTGTCATGCAGGATGTGGTTGATCTGTTCGGTCAGCTTCTTGTCGATGCCGGCGATCAGGCCCTCGATCGTGGCCAGCACGTCGCCACCAACCACCGTGGCGTCCTGCAAGGCCTGCTGGGCCAGCGTGCGCACGGCGTTTTCGACCGCATCGCGCGCCTTGTCGGTGCGCGGCTTGAATTCCTGCTGCAGCAGGCTCGCGAAGTCGTTCGCGGCCAACGTGCCCTCGGGCGCGGGCTGATTCACGGGCTGATTCAATTCCTGGTTTGCATTGGCCATCGTCTATCCTTGTGGCGATTGGTCGGAGGCGTCGTCCGGCTTGGGTGCGGCGGCCAGCGCCTGCATCAGGGTCGGATCGGCCATCAGCTTGGCCATCAGCTCCTCGGCGCCGGTCTTGCCGTCCATATAGGTCATCAGGTTGACCAGCTGGCTGCGCGCTTCCAGCAGGGTGCGCAGCGAATCGACCTTGCGCGCGATCGCGCCGGGCGTGAAATCGTCCAGGCTCTCGAAGGTCATCTCGATCGCCACATTGCCCTCGCCGGTCAGCGTGTTGGGCACCGTCGTCACCACGCGCGGCTTCATCGACTTGAGGCGATCGTCGAAGTTGTCGACGTCGATCTCCAGGAATTTGCGCTCGGCCACCGGCGGCAGCGCTTCGGCCGGCGTGCCCGACAGGTCGGAGAACACGCCCATCACGAAGGGCAGCTGCACCTTCTTCTCGGCGCCATAGACTTCGACGTCGTACTCGATCTGCACCCGCGGCGCACGGTTGCGCGCAATGAACTTCTGACTGCTTTCTTTAGCCACGATAAGACTCCGTTAAGTGTGGTACGTGTTCATGAATCGCCCCGGATACCGCTGATCTGCGCCAGCTGGTTCAATCCATCGGGGGCGAGCTCCTCCATCAATTCGGTGAAATTCATCTCGACCAGGCCCCTGGCCCGCTGCAGCAGCAGCGGCACGGGACTGGACGGTTCCGCTCGCGCATACCAGGCGCAGATGCGCTCAAGCAGCCGCACCACGTCGGCGCGGCCCGCGATCTCGCCATCGGCGCGCACGACGGCCGCAACGCCGCCGGAAGCCGCCAGCTGGGCCGCTTCTTCCAGGGGCGTCGCGGCCGCCGCGGCCAGGTGCGGGCGCACCTGGCCCGCCGCGCGTTGCAACAGGCTGGCCAGCGGAGCGAGGTCGATGCCCATGCCGGCGCCCAGGTGCCGGGCCAGCGTCGATTCGATCTCTCCCACACTGGCGCCCGCGGCATCGAGGGCCGTGCACATTGCGCCAAGGTCGTCCTGTGACGCCGCCCCGAAAGCGGCGACGATCGTCGCCGGCGCGGCCCTGGACGCATCGCCCGCCTCTTCCCCTTCGCCGGCCTCGATATCGCGCAGGCCGAAGGCGCCGATGGCGCGCACCTCGACCAGCGGCATGTCGCGCAGCTGGCGCAGCATGCCGCCCGCCTCCACCAGCGCCGCCAATGTGTTCAGGCGCAGGGTCGGATCGTTGTCGTCGTCTGCGTCGAGCTGCGGATGCAGCTCTTCCCATTGCGTGGACAGCAGCGCCGCAAGCAGCGACAGCCCCGCGGCGAGCCCGGGCGCGCCTTCCTTCGCGAGCAGCGCGCGCGTCAGGCCGACGGCCACGCGCAGGTCGCGCGTGCGCCCCATCAGCTCAAGCGCCAGCGCATGCGCGGTCTTCCAGTCCGGGCCCGTGGCCGGCGTGATCGTGCCGCCGTACTGCACTTCCGGCTTGCCGTTCAGCGCCGCTTCGAGGGCCAGGAATTGCGGGTCGTATTCCAGGTTCTCGCCGCAAGGCAGCAAGTCGTCGAGTGGCGTGGCGAAGTCCGCGAGAGAGGTCGATTGCAGGTCGTTCATGGCGCTTCCATTGATTGGAACGAGGCGGGAGCTGTCATCACGCTCCCGCGCTCGTCGTTCAGGAAGACTTACGCAAGGCCGGACCGGCTGGACGCATGCGCCGGGATTTTTTTTGCGTCGTCGTGCGGGCCGGCCGCGTCGAAGCGCGCCAGCAGCACCGTGACGTTGTCGCGGCTGGCGTGACGCCTGCTCAATGCCAGCAGGCCGGCACAGGCCGCGCCCGGATCGTCTTCGCGGCGCAGCAGCGCCGCGATCTCGGCATGCGGAACCCAGCCATGCAGGCCATCGCTGCACAGCAGTAGCAGGTCGCCGGCGCGCACCTCGTGGTAATCGAAGTCGGGCGCCACGGCGGGCGCCGGGCCGATGGCCTGCAGCAGCAGGTTACGTGGCGGCAGCTCGCCGGGCGCGCCCGATTCCAGCGCCAGCTGGTAGGCGGTCTGGTCGCGCGTCAGCTGGACCAGCAGGCCGTCGCGATAGCGGTACAGGCGGCTGTCGCCGACGTGGAACGAGAGCACGGCGCCCAGCGCCGGCAGGAACTGCAGGCCGGTCAGCGTGCTGCCCATGCCGTCGCCGTCGGCATGGCCGCGGGCGCGGTTTTCCTCGTACAGCAGCGCATTGGCGCAGTCGACCGCGCGCCGCAAGCGCACGGTGCCGTTCCAGCGCAGGTCGAGGTCGGTGGCGTCGGGGTCGCCCTCCTCTCCCATCTGCGGCCAGCGCGCCTGGCCCTCGGCGAGGCTGGCGGCCAGCGCCGCCAGCGCGCCGCTGCTGGCGACCTCACCCGACATGTGGCCACCCATGCCGTCGGCCACGGCGACCAGGCCGAGGGCGTCGTCGACCACGAAGCGATCTTCGTTGCGCGTGCGCACCTCGCCGGCCTCGCTCATGCCGCAGGCCCGCATCGCCAGGCGCGCGTTCACCAGAACCTGACGCATGGGCCGCTCAATACATAAGGGCCGGTAGGCTGCGCCGCCGCGGGGTCTTCCTCGAAGCTCACCGCCATCCGCGCTATGCCGGCAAACACATTCTCGGCCGGCGCGCCGAGCGGAATCGGCGTGTTGGCCCCGACGGTCACGTTCGCGATCGGCACCGGAGCGCCATGCGCCGGCAGCGCCCACAGGCGCGCCACCCGCCCCGGCGGGATCGCGAGCGGCGCCAGCAACCGGATGGTCATCGTCTCGCCATGCCGGTGCGAGCCCACGGTCAGCCGGCTCTTGCCGCCCTCGTCCTGCAGGATGCCGACGTAGCTGGCGGGCAGCGCCGCCGACATATGGTGCATGCCGAACAGGTGCGCGTTGTGCGAGACGAAGGCCGTGGCCACCGCCGCACCGAGGGCGAAGCCGAGCACGGGCCGGAACCACCTGCGCAACCGGTCCAGGATCCGCGGCGCCGGATGCGCAGCGCCGTCGGGCTGGATGCGCCCCGAGATCCGCGTCCACAAGTCCGGCGGCGGCGCCACCGCGGGGATCGTGCCGTACAGCGGCGCCAGGCGGTTGTGCCAGTCGGCCACCGCGCGCTGGACCACGGTCGACCGGACCTGCAGGCGTGTGAAGCGGCGCCGTGCGCCAGCGCCCATCGTTCCCAGCACATAGGCGCCGGCCAGCTTGTCCAGCAGTTCGGGGCGCTCGTAGTTCACGACGCCCTCCCGGTCGCGGGCTGCTGCTGCGCTTCGATGCATTTCCTGAGCCGTTCGAGTCCGCGCCGCACCCAGGCCTTGGCCGTGCCCAGCGGCACCCGCAGGTGCTCGGCCAGTTCGGAATGCGACAGCCCGTCGTAGAAGGCCAGCGCCAGCGACTGGCGCTGCGGCGCGTCCAGCTGCGCCACGCAGCGCTTCAGGACCATCGCCTCGGTGGCGGCACTGAACAGCTCGTGGGGATCGGCGTGCTCGGCGATCGCCTCCACCTGCCCTTCTGCGCCGGCCTCGACAGCATCGATTGACTGCGCGGTGCTCTCCATCTCGCGCTTGAACTTGCGCAGGTGGTCGAGCGCCTTGTTGCGCACCACGCTGATCAGCCAGGTCATGGGAGCCGACAGGGTGGCCGCGTAGGTGCCGGCCTGCTGCCAGACGTTGATATAGGCTTCCTGCAGGATTTCCTCGGCGGTGGACGCGGTGCGCAGGTAGCGCAAGGCGACCCCGTAAAGGTGAGAGCTGGTCAGGTCGTAGAGTTCCTTGAATGCCTGCTGGTCGCGCAGCGCGACGCTTGCGAGCAGGTTGACCAGGCGCTGGTTTTCCGGTGTGTGGTTGAACATGTGCGTGCTTGGGTAAGGGATCGATAAGGGATCGATAAAGAATCGGTTGGCGGTCGCCTCCAGCGCGCCGGGCCATCGGCCCGGCGGTTTGACGTCGGCATGCGTCTAGCTACGCTGGAATCGCGCGCCTGGATGCGCAGCTCGACCGCCTCTCCACCCTCGCTCGCCCAGCAATTTGTATTGACGAGTTGTAACGACACTTGTGCTTTTATTAGGTTATCCCTATCAAATAACTAAACACGATAGCTTGGCATAAGGAGATACGATTGGCCGTGACTTTTGGTTTCGTTCACGATCCTGTCCATGAACCTTGCACATGATCGACACAGTCACCTGGCGGGCCTGATCACCGCCGCGGCAACCGGGGACCACACGGCATTCCGGGAATTGCACTCCCTGACCCACGACTACCTGTATCACACGGCCCTGCGCCTGTTACGGCTGCCTAGCCTGGCGGAGGACGTGCTGCAGGACGCCTATCTCAGTATCTGGCTGCATGCGAAATCCTTCCGTCCCGGCCAGGCCAGTCCGATGACCTGGCTGATCGCGATCGTCAGGAACCGCGCCTTCAGCATCCTGCGCAGCAACCGCAACGGCATCGCCTCGCTGATGTCGGAAGAAGATCCGGCGCTGCTGGCCGAGGTGGAGCAAAGGGATGGCATCGACCTCGACCCCGGCGCCCAGGTGTTCGACGCGGTGGCGCGGATGCGCCTGGAACAGGCGATGGCGCGGCTGGAGCCGGCCCAGCGCCAGAGCATTGCGCTGGCCTTCGGACAGGAATTGACGCATGCCGAGATCGCGCGCCATCTCGGGGTGCCGCTGGGCACGGCGAAAAGCTGGTTGCGGCGCGGCCTGGAACGGCTGCGCGTCTGCCTCGAGGAGCCCGGAGACGTCCAGCCGATGCAGTCGGCGACGCGCCGGCGCACCGCGGTCGATCTGCATACGGACCTGCGTCCGGCAACGCGCCGGCGTGGCGTCAAGGCGCCGCCAGGCAAGGAGCGGCTCGGCGCGAAGGTCAGGCGCCCCGCTGGTCCCACGCTCGCGGGCTGCCTTCCATGACTTCCTGCATCTGGGTACGCAGCCACAGCAAGCCCGGATCGCCGTCGCTGCTCGGATGCCACGCCATGCACAGCGTATAGGTCAGGAAGGGAAATGCCAGGTCGACCACGTCGACGCAGGCATCGTTATAGGGCGCGATGAAGGCCGGCACGGTGCACACCAGGTCGCTCTGGCCGACGATTGCCGCCACGGCGCTGAAGTCGCGCACCGCCATCATCGTGTGGCGCGAATGACCCAGCCGGTATAGCTGTTCGTCCATGAAGCCGTGCAGATTGCTGTCGCGCGCCACGTTCACATGGTCCAGCTTGCAGTATTCGCCCAGGGGCACCGGGATATTGCCGCGTGGATGCCCCTTACGCTGCACCATCACGTAGGGCGTCGTCATCAGCTCGCGGCTCAACAGGCCCGACGGCAGCAGGCAAGCCGTGCTGAAGCACAGGTCCACGTCCCCTTTTTCGAGCTTGCTCGCCAGGTCGCTCTCGGCCGGCGCGGCCAGGGTCAGGCGCAAGCCCTTGTTGCCGACCGCCTGCATGCGTTGCGCCAGGCCCGGCAGGATCACGGCTGCGCCCGTGTTGTTGGCAACGATATTGAAGGTGCGCACCGCGCTCTCGGGATCGAATTCGTCGGTGTCGAAACGCACCGCCGCGTTCAGTCCCGCCAGCGCGGGCTGCAGGCGCCGGTGCAGCTTGAGCGCGAACGGCGACGGCGCCAGGCCGCGTCCGCTCTCGGCCGGGACCAGCAGCGGATCGTTGAACAGCTGGCGCAGGCGCGACAGCTGGGCCGACAGCGCCGGCTGGCTGACATGCAGGCGCGCCGCGGCGCGCGTGACGTTGCACTCCTCGAGCAACACGTTCAGCGAGAGCAGCAGTGGCAGGTCGGCGCCGCGCAAGGACGGCGCGATGCGCGAAAGGAATAGTGGCTTGTTCATGGCGTTGATCTTTCAGGAAGTTCGCAAGAGGCCCTCGCGCCTCCTGCAAACGTTTTCACATGGTTGAAATCATACGGTGGGGATGGTGCCCCCATCGATGACGAATTCGGCGCCGTGGACCGAGGCCGCCAGCGGCGACAATAAAAAGGCGACCAGCTCGGCGACTTCTTCGGGTTTGCCGGGGCGTCCGATCGGGATGCCGCCGAGCGAGTCCATCACCCGTTCGCGGGCGGCCTCGATGCCGCCTCCGCCATGTTCCGCCAGGCGCTCGAGGAAAGCGTGGCTGGCGGTGGTCTCGATGAAGCCGGGCGCGACGGCGTTGATGCGGATGCCGCGCGGTCCGAATTCATTGGCCAGCGACTTGCTGTAGCTGGCCAGGGCAGCCTTCGCCGCGGCGTAGGCGACCGTCGATTCGTACAGGGGCAGGCGGCGCTGGATCGAGGTGATGTGCACGATCGCGCCGGCGCCCCGCTCCACCATCGCCGGCAGGAAGGCGCGGTCGACCCGCACCGCGCTCATCAGGTTGAGCTGGAGCGCCTCGTCCCACATGGCATCGGTCAGGGCGAGCGCGCCGCCGCCCGGCGCCGACGATCCGCCGACGTTATTGACCAACAGGTCGAGGTGACCGAACTCGCCCTGGACCGTGTCCACCAGGCGGCGCACGCCGTCGACGCTGGCCAGGTCGGCTTCCACGTAGCGCACCGAATCCACGGGCTTGGATGGCGCGCTGCGCGCCGGGGCAATCACGGTCGCGCCGCGCGCGGCAAGCGCGCGCACGATGGCCTCGCCCATGCCCTTGGTGCCGCCGGTGACCAGCGCCCGCTTGCCTTCGAAGGCGTAGTTGTTCATGACGTTGCTCATGGCTTGACCTCCAGCGAAGCGATGCTGTTGGACTGCAGGGCGAAATGGAAGGCGAGCGCGATCGGGCTACCGGGGAAGTTTCCGCTCACTTCGGCGCGCAGGGCATAGCGATCGTCCTTGCCCTCGATGCGGTCGAGGCCGAGCGGGACCATGGTGGCGCCGTACCGGCGCGCGGTGTCCTCGGCCCAGGCGGCGATATCCGCGCGGCCGCGGTGCAGGTGACCTTCGTCGTGCACGGTGGCGTCGGGCAGGAAGGCGGCGGCCACGCGCTGGGCATCCCGCGCGTTGGTGGCCTCGACATAGGTCGAAATGGCGGAAGGCAAATTGATCATTCTGGTTTCTCCTTGAAAGTAGGTACTTCCAGTGTAGAGTCCACCACTATGGTGAAAAAGATCCAAAAAAGATATGCTCAATAAACCTAAAGTTCGTAATCAATTGTCCAAATACTCCCGTGAGTTCTCTTGAACTGATCCGTCTCTTTCTCGCCGTCGCCGAGCACCGCAGCTTCACGCTGGCCGCAAGGCGCCTCAACGTCAGCCCCACCGCAGTCAGCAAGGGCGTGCGCGCGCTGGAAGCCAAGCACGGGGTGCCGCTGTTTACCCGCACCACCCGCAGCGTGTCCCTCACCGACGCCGGCGCCAGCCTGCTCGCCGTCTTGAAACCGGCGGTGAGCCAGATCGAGGACGCCTTCTCGGAGCTGGAGCAATTCCAGCGCCGCCCCGCCGGCCGCCTGCGCATGACCGCCCCGCGCGCCCTCGGGCGCCTGGTGGCGGGGGTGCTGGTGCCGCGCATGCGCGCCAGCCACCCCGACATCAGCTTCGACCTGTCGCTCGACGACGGCCTGGTCGACCTGGTGGCCGCCGGCTTCGACGCCGGCATCCGCCTCGGCCAGGCGATCGCCCAGGACATGGTCGCCATCCGCCTCAGCCGCCCCTTGTCCTGGTCGATTGTCGCCTCGCCCGCCTATTTCGAGCGGCATGGCGTGCCTGTTCACCCGCGCGAACTGCTGGAGCACCGCACCATCCGCTACCGTTTCACGACCTCCGGCGTCCTGCCGCCGTGGAACTTTCGCGACCACGAGGGCGAAGCCGACTACCAGCTCGATACCGAGGCAGCCCTGTGCGCCAACGACACCGGCATGATCGCCGAGCTGGCGCGCAAGGGGCTGGGCATCGCCCGCCTGCCGGACATCGAGATCGTCGACGACCTGCGCCATGGCCGCCTGGTGCGGGTGCTCGCTCCCTACGTGCCGACGACGTCGGGCCTGTACCTCTACTTCCCGATGCGCAGCCAGCACCAATCCAAGATGCGGGCCCTGGTCGACGAGGCGTCGCGGCTGGCCGGCGAGGGCCTGCTCGACGTCTCGTTCGGCTAGCGGCCTGTCCCCGGTCCGCGTTCAGCCCGCGCTCAGTTGGCGCCGGTGGCGGCCACCGCGTCCAGGATCACCTTGGCGACGTCGGCCGGACGCGACTGCTGCGGCACGTGGCTGGCCGGCAGGTCGGTGACCTTGGCGCCGATTTTCTTCGCCATCGCGCGCTGCAGGCCCGGGTCGATCATGCGGTCGCGGGCGCTGACGATGAACCACGACGGCTTGCTCGCCCACGCCGCATTGCTCACCTTGTCGCTGAAGGCCTTGGCCTGGATCGGGCCCTGGGTCGCGGTCATCACGGCGGCTTGGGCCGCCGGCACGTCCTGGGCGAAGTCTTCGCGCATCGCGGCTTCAGGCAGGCTCAGGAAACCTTCTTTGTCGGCAACAAAACGCTTGCTGCCGGGGGCGGCCGGGTAGCCTTCGCCGGTTTCGGCGGTCGACTTGCCGGCCTCCGGGGCGAACGCCGCCACGTACACCAGGCTGCCCACCTTGTCGTGCTGGCCGGCCTCGGTGATCACGGTGCCGCCCCAGGAGTGGCCGACCAGCACCACCTTGCCCGGCTGGGTCTCGATCGCGCGCTTGGCGGCGGCGACGTCGTCGGCCAGCGAGGTCAGCGGGTTCTGGACCGCGGTGACCTTCACGCCCTTGGCCTGCAGCAGCGGGATGACCTTGGCCCAGTCCGAGCCGTCGGCGAAGGCGCCGTGCACGATCACGACGGAGGGCTTGGCGCTCGCCTTCGGGTCGGCGGCGTGGACGTTGGCGCCGATGGTGGCGAGGGCGGCGGCGATGGCCAGGGTGCGCAGGTGGCGTTTGACGGTCATGATGTTCTCCTAAAGGTGTTGTTGGGTGAGTGAAGCCAGTATAGGGATGGCCACATCGTCACGGTATCGGTCGATTGACCGAGGCGACCGATGCTCCAGGGGGCATCCCGCGCCGCCCACTGCGCGTCCATTTTCGCGGGTCCAATTCCGACCTACGTCACCACGGCCGAACTGGATGCGCCAACACACACCTTTTTTTCTCAGTCGAACACCGGCGTCTCCACGCCCAGCAATTTGTGGATCTTCGGCGACGTCGTCGTATACAACATATGCACCTTCCTGTCGGGGAAGACATAGGCCGCGGCGCCGAACGCCGCCAGCGCCGCCTCGTGGAAGCCCGACAGGATCAGCTTTTTCTTGCCGTGATAGGTATTGATGTCGCCGACGGCGAAGATACCCTCCTCGCTGGTCTCGAAGGTCGCGGTATCGCGCACCCGCAACTGGCGCATCTCCATGTCCAGCCCCCAGTCCACGATCGGCCCCAGCATCGGCAGCAGGCCGAAGAACGCCATCAGGACGTCGACCGGCACGCGCCGGGTCACGCCGTCTGCGCCCGCCACCTTCACTTCGGACAGCCGGCCACCCTGGACGTCGAAACCCGTGACCTGCCCCGGGATGAACTGCATCGCCTGCGCTTCGCACAGCGCCTTCATCTTCGCGATCGAGGCCGGGGCGGCGCGAAAGCTGTCGCTGCGGTGCACCAGCACGACCGATTCGGCCTTGCCCACGAAATCGAGCGCCCAGTCGAGCGCCGAGTCCCCGCCGCCGCAGATCACCAGTTGCCGGCCATGGAAGCGCTCCGGGTGCTTGACCCGGTAGAACAGCTGGCTGCCCTCGAAGCGATCGATGCCGGCCACCTTCAGCTTGCGCGGCTGGAAGGCGCCGACGCCGGCCGCGATGATGACCGTCTTCGCGATGAAGCGGGTGCCGAGCGAGGTCTCGAGGTCGAAGCGGCGGTCGGCGCGCCGCTGCAGCAGCGCGACTTCCTGGCCCAGGTGGAAAGTCGGCGCGAACGGTGCGATCTGGCGCAGCAGGTTGTCGGTCAGTTCGCGCCCGGTGAGCACCGGCGCGGCCGGGATGTCATAGATCGGCTTGTCCGGATACAGTTCCATGCACTGCCCGCCCACCGCGCCCAGCGAATCGATCACGTGGGCCCGGATGTCGAGCAGCCCCAGCTCGAAGACCTGGAACAGGCCGACCGGGCCGGCGCCGACGATGACGGCGTCGGCCTCGATGGCGCCGCTTGATGCCTGGAAATCGGGCCGGGCGAGGCGCGGGATGTCGTGGGGTGTGTTCATGTGCGTGTCCTTGACGGAAAAGCCGGCGAGCGGCGACAGGCCATTTATAATTCCTCAAGCTCACTTGAGGTCAAGTGTCGCGCCTGACCATCGACCGGCGTGGAGCGCGCGTCCGGACGCACTGATATGCCACAATATTATTTTGCCAACGGGAAATATTTTGCTCTGGAGGTATATGCGGCGAGCATCCAGACGTTACAATCAGCGGGTAGCCACCCATGATTTCCCTATGACAGAACAGCATGCCCTACGGTCGTCCGGCACATCCGGAAGCGCGGAAGGATCGCTGCCGGGCGCCGGCCGGGCCGACCTGGCGCGTCCTGCTGTGGCAATCATGCAACCCTACTTCCTGCCCTATATCGGTTACTTCCAGCTGATCGCCGCCGCCGATGAGTTCGTTGTCTACGACAATATCAAGTACACCAAGAAGGGCTGGATCAATCGCAACCGCATGCTGAGCAATGGTACGGACGTCATGTTCTCGTTGCCATTAAAGAATGCCTCCGACCACCTCGACGTCGTCGCGCGCGAGCTTGCCCCCGGCCCCCACCGCTGGTTGGCCCAGCTCAAGGGCGCCTACCGGCACGCGCCGCAGTATGCCCGGACCATGCCGCTGCTGGAGGCGATCGCCGCCTGTCCCGAGACGAACCTGTTCCGCTTCCTGCACCATGCCTTGCTGCAATGCTGCGCCCACCTGGCGATCGACACTCCGATCCGCGTCTCGTCCGGGGTGGCCATCGACCACGGCCTGGCGGCCCAGGACAAGGTGCTGGCGCTGTGCCAGGCGCTGGGCGCGCGCAGCTACCTCAATCCGATCGGCGGCACCGAACTGTATGCGCATGCGGCGTTTGCCGCGCGCGGCATCGACCTGCACTTCCTGCGCGCGCGGCCCTGCCAATACCGGCAATTCGGCGACAGCCCTTTCCTGCCCTGGCTGTCGATCGTCGACGTCCTGATGTTCAACCCGCTCGAAACGGTGCGCTCCTGGGTGCGCGGCCACTATGACGTGCTCTGACGACGTGCGGGCAAGTCGAGTCAGTCAATCCCGTCAAAAGCCCTTCCAGTAATCCACAAACCCAGGTTTGTAGATCAGGTATTCGGCCTGGGTTTCCCGATTGATCGCCTCGACCTTGGCTTCCAGCCGGTCCAGCAGCGGGTGGCCCCGCTTGAACAGGAACCAGCTCTTTGCTTGCGGACAGTAAATCGAAGCCGCGTAGTCCCACTGCTCCATCAGGATCGCCATGCTCTTGTTCGTGTGGAACGCAGTGTGCACGATCGGCTTCAGATAGAACCAGTCCGGATCCGGGGGGACACGTTCGCAGATCACGGTGTGCAGCATCAGGACGCCGTCGTCTGCCACCAGGGCGTGGACTTCATCGAGCGCGGCCCTGTTTAGCACGTGTTCAAACATGGCGCTGTTGATCACCAGTCTGTATTTCCCGAGCTCACCTTCTTCCAAATAGTGGATCGCAGGATCGGGATTGCGCACATAACCGTCGAAGGCATGGATGCTCTTGCCAAAATACTTGCGCAGGAACTGCACCATCGTGGCATAGCCGGCTGCGTAGTCGACAGCATCGCCCAGGTCGACGATACCGTTCTTGTCCAGAATGGCCAACGTCAATGCCTGGTTCGCATATGGCGGCTGATTGGTGAGGTTCGGCTTGTCGGGATCCTCGGTGTGGTGGTGCCAGCTGGTGTTCAGGCTGCTCCATAGTTCTCGCTGCATGCCGGCGTGCGTTTCGGACAGCACGAAACCGCAGTGCCCGCACTTCGAATAATCTACCGTCAGGGCGCCGGTAAACGGACTGCCCGGATAGCCCGGGTAAATCTTTGAAAAATAATAGGCCGTCGGGGCACTGCAGATGATGCAGTTCGGATAAGAGTGGTGATCAGCCAACGTGTGCTCCGCTATGATGAACGAGTGATCGCAGGGGGTCGGAAACATCACACATTGTATTGCAATTTATCAATATAACTCAATGCATGAATCGTGTAGCCGCCGCCACCCGACGCAGGTTTAATTCGCAGGTTTCACTATGACCTGGTCGACAGAGCGCTGCCGCGCATCGTCGGCCTGGCTGTCGAAGCCTAACATGACAGAGCCAACTGCCTGAAACAGGCCCATCGACACTTACAATTCCTCTAGTCCGATCGAGGTCAAATGCCACCCTTCCCATTGATGAAATGCAGGGCGCACCGAGTGCTGATTTGCCACGGAATATTTTTCCAGATGGAAATATTTAATCCCAAGGTATATTGTTGCGAACCTCCAGACGCTACAATTGACGGGTGCTCACTAATGACTCTTCCACTGCTGAACATCATGCGGCCCCATATGAAAGCCGGCATGAACGCGCAGTAATGCCGCTGGCGGGCGCAGCCCGTGCCTAGATGGGGCCGATTTGATAATGGCCGGCGTTGGACAGGTCGCCCGGCTCTTGCGGACCTGCGATTCCAGCTGGCTTTGCAGCCGGTCCGGGTGGACATGCTGCAAAGCGGGTCCGGTCATGATCTGCGCATGGGGCTGCAGTCATTTCGGCGTGTCCACGATGAGCTGGCTCGATGTCCACCCACTGGCAAGGAACGGCCCAGCCCCGAAAAGCCGCGCCTCCGCCCCTGCAAGTTCGTTCCTCGCAAAGCCAGCCTCGCATAACGATAGCCAAACTTTTCAAAAATCCCTCCATGACCAATCCTACCTTCGACAGCCCCACTCAGGAAATCGACCACCGCCGGCGCGCCGTGCGCGTCAGCCCGCGCAACGCCCAGGCGCATGCGCTGCTCGGCCTGGCGCTGCAGAAGCACGGGTACTATGAAGAAGCGATCACCAGCCAGCGCCGCGCACTCGAGCTCGACCACAAGCTGTATGGGCTGCACGGCATCCTTGCCGCTGCGCTTTTTGCGGTAGGCGATTACCAGAGTGCGGCCAACGGCTATCGCCAGGCACTGAGAAGCCAGCCTCACGATGCCGACCTGCAGAATGGACTGGACCAGGCGCAGCGGATGGTCAATCAGGCCATGACGCTGGACGAAGCGCGGCGCGCCGCCGCCGCCGCGCCGGACGACATTGGCGTCCTGCTGGCACTGGCAGCCGCCCAGCATGCGGCGGGCGACCTCGAAGGTTCCGCCGACAGCTTCCGTCAGGTGACCCAACTGGAACCCGGGCATGCCACGGCATGGACTGAACGCGCCAAGCTCGAACAACAGGTGCACCGTTACGATGACGCGCTTCTTAGTTATGGCCGCGCACTGGAACTGCAGCCAGACAATGCCCGCCTGCTCGGCTATCAGGGCAGCTGCTTGCGTGAAGTGAAGCGCTTCAACGAGGCCGAGACCAGCCTGCGGCGCGCCATCGCACTTGATGTCGACAATCCATTTCACTGGAGCGAACTGGGCGTCGTCTTGCAGATGCAGTCGCGCACCGATGAGTCCATGGTCGCGCTCAAGCGCAGCCAGCAACTCGATCCCGATGGCCGCCTGATGCTGCAGGCACTGACGCACAGCTGCTTCGAACTGGGGCGATGGGACGAGGCGGTGCGCACCGCACGCCACGCCATGGAGCTCTATCCAACGCCGAGCACCCATAGCGCACTCCTGTTCATCCTGAGCCACTTCACCCACGATCCGCAGGAGCTGACACGGGAGCACTTCGCCTATGCCGAGCGCTGGGAGGCGCCCCTGCGCCGGACCTGGTCGCCCCATCCGAACCTGCGCGACCCGTTGCGCAAAGTCAGGGTCGGATTCGTGTCTCCCGATTTGATCAACCATGCGGTGAGTCGCTTCGTCGAACCGATCTTCGCCATGCTGCGCCACAGCACCGAGCTGGAGTTGTTCGTATATTTCAGCCAAGCGGAGGAAGACGAGACAACGGCCCGCATGCGCGGCTACCTGCCGAACTGGCGCAACATCGCGTACGAGACCGACGAGGAGGCCGAACGCATGATCCGCGCCGACGCCATCGATATCCTGATCGACCTGTCCGGCCACTCGGGACGCAACCGCCTGCCGCTGTTCGCGCGCAAGCCGGCCCCGATCCAGGCCAGCTGGGTCGGCTATGCCGGTACGACGGGGCTGACGGCGATGGACTATTACATCAGCGACCATTTCCACTTGCCGGAAGGCCGCTACGATGACCAGTTCAGCGAAAAAATCGT
>Ga0265780_10001865_pt1 | contig 29170 bp, 19 predicted proteins | sample P1T30metagenome_FD_192432 | JGI IMG/M metagenome (GOLD analysis project Ga0265780, IMG submission 192432) | Plant litter microbial communities from East Loma Ridge, Irvine, California - P1 T30 | ecosystem: Environmental > Terrestrial > Plant litter > Unclassified | place: USA: California... | reverse complement strand
TCATGTCAGCGATTCTTGTTGCAGCACCGGGCAGACCACTGCTTAGAGATACCGTCGCGAAAGTAGAGGATACGCTGAGGGAAACGACCCGTTCGTTGCCGCTACCAGCACTCTACAGACGGCTTGAACATGCTGTTGATCTTGTCGGTCTGGATCATCCGTCGATGCTTGACTTTTCGGGCTTGCCGCCACCACCAGCATGCGACTGGTAGATCTTGCCGGATTGACGAACTCCTTGGCGAAGATTGTCGATTGCTGGCCGGAATGGACTTGTCGGGCTTGCCACCACGCATTCCTCAAGAAGTAGTCGTACACCCACCGCCCGCCGCCGCATTGAAGGGGTAGCGCTGGTTCTCCCCGGCGACTCCTGCGTGAGAGCAGAGGCAGAAGTCCGTTCTCGTACGGCTGAGTGCAGCCGGCGCAGTAGGTGTTGATGGCTGTATGTCGAGAACGACGATAGAAATCGTTCTCGTACGGCCTTCGCCGGGGGGTCGCCGGGCCGGTGGGCTTTTGCTGTGGCGCGTTGCCGCGCGGTTTCGTAAATGAATATACAAAAGAGAGGCGGGTTGTCGAACGGAGACTCAAGGTGTGGTCTCCTTGGGCGGTATGTCGAGTTGGAGACTCAAAGGTGTTGTCTCCTAATGGTTTGGTGTTGGAGTGGTAGAGGTAGAAGTAGATGGTGTCGGTAGGTGAGTGGGATGGGCAGGAGTACCAGGCCTTGGGTTGGGTAGACCTGGTACTCCTGCCTGGAGGAAGGAGAGAGAGGAAGATTGAAAGTTCTTGGGAGGGGAGGGGTTTTTGACCTCGACGTCGCGGGTGTCAGGGGGGCTAGGGGGCGTGAAGGTTTGTGAAGGGTCAGGTGCTGTGATCAATGGCGTTGTAGGGTCCGACTGCTGATTCAGAGATTTACGACTGTGAAGGTGGTTGTTTGAGGTGCTGGTTGGCCCTCGATGCATTTGTGTGGAGTTGTTAATGGCGCTGTTGCCTACATTCCGTGACATAGGACTCGATAAGTGGCCCGTGCGGTGTAAGTGAAAGCGTGGATTCTAGGCAGAAGCGTTAGATTCTGTCATTCAATGCATTGTTAAATTCGAGAACGTCATGAATAGCATAGTATAACGGCTTTGTTTATTAGTTACTATGTGATCCTATAACCTGTGCCTTTAGCGTATGCTCATAATCAGCTGTTAATGAAAGCCTTTGTCTGTAGTTACTAGCAATCCAGTAAGCCGTGCTTAGGCACACACTCGTGATGTTCTATCAAAGTCAGCAGTAACTATTTAGACACGTGTATTGACACTCGATATTGTACATGTGTGTACATACCACCTATGCAAATCACATACATAACGTCGGATCCAACTTTCAGCGTTGATACTTACAAATAAAAAGAAACAAGTCATGTGCGGTCGGAATCAGCTAACCAGGCCGAGCCAGCTGATCGTCCAACCTACACCCTCTTCGCATCTCTATCCTTCTCCTGCTGCGCCATCTCCTCCTCGGTGAACAGCATCTCCTGCGCGCTCCACAGCTCCGAGTAAATCCCATCGCTATCGACCAAAGTCTCATGCGTGCCCTGCTCAGCAACACTCCCATTCTTGAGCACAATGATCAAATCGCTATCATAGATAGTCCTCAGCCTATGAGCCACGAAGACGCTCGTGCGAGCCTTCTCTTTGATGACAGAATTGATGTTATGCAGCAATTGCTGCTCAGTATGGGTGTCAAGAGCGCTGGTAGCTTCGTCGAAGAACAAAAGCGGCGGGTCCTTGAGGACCAAGCGCGCAATGGCGAGACGCTGCTTCTCGCCGCCGGAGATCATCATGCCACGCTCGCCGACCATGGTCTTGTAGCTGTCGGGGAAAGTCTCGATGATGTCGTGGATGCGGGCGCGGCGGGCGGCGGCGCGGACGGCCTCGTCGTCGGCGTTGATCTTGCCGTAGCGGATGTTGTGCTCGATGGTGTCGTTGAAGAGCGAGGTGTCTTGCGGCACGACGCCGATGCTCTTGCGCAGGCTTTCGATCGTGACTTCGCGGATGTCCTGGCCGTCGATGGTGATGCGGCCTTCTTGCACGTCGTAGAAGCGGAACAAGAGGCGGAGGATGGTCGATTTGCCGCAGCCGGAGGGGCCCACGATCGCGACTTTCTTGCCGGCTGGGATGGTGAGGTTCATGTTGCGCATGATGGGGCGGTCTTGACGGTAGCCGAAGGTGACGTTCTCGAAGCGAATTTCGCCGCCCTTGTTGAGCAGCAGAGGCTTCGCGTCCTTGGGCTCCTTGATCGCGACGTTCACCTTCTGCAGGTTGAACAGCGTCTCCATGTCCAGCAAACTCTGTCTGAGCTCACGGTAGACCGATCCTAGGAAGTTGAGCGGCACGCTCAGCTGGAAGACAAGCTGGTTGACCAAGACCAGGTCACCCACACTGAGGCCTCCAGAGGCAACACCCTGGGCAGCCATGTACATCATACCAGTCAAAGCAGTCGAGAAGATCAAGTTCTGACCACTGTTGAGGTAGGCGAGAGAAGTAGCGACCTTGATGCTGGCATCTTGATATTTGTGGAGAGCAGCATCATAGCGACCGACTTCAAACTTCTCGTTGTTGAAGTACTTGACCGCCTCGTAGTTGATGAGACTATCAACAGCTACGGTCGCGCCCTTGTTGTCGGCAGCATTGGCCTGCTTTCTGAATTTGGTTCTCCAGGCAGTGGTCAAGATGGTGAAAGCCGAGTATGCAAGCATTGTACCGACAGTCGCACAGGCAAACTTGAAGCCGAATTGGTAGGTCAAGATTCCACAGACAAGACTGATCTCGAGTGCAGTCGGGATGATGTGAAACACCATGCTTGTAAGCAAAAAGTTGATGCCCTTGGAACCTCTGTCAATCGCTCTCGTCAAGCCTCCGGTCTGGCGCGAGAGGTGAAAGTTGAGGTCCAGCTTGAGCAAGTGCTCAAAAACATTAGCCGCAACCCTGCGAATGGCCTTCTGCGCAACACTAGCAAAGACCGCATTGCGAAGTTCCTGGAACACGGTCGCGCCAATCCTTGTCAAACCGTAAGCGAAGATGGCGGACGCAGCGACCGTCATCGCCGTACCACCGACAGCAGTGGCGGCATCAATATTCATAGAGTCGACGATGGTCTTGAAGTAGAACGGGATCTGGACATTGAGGACCTACAGACAAAACTATCAACTTCGGGGCTCTACAACAGCTACAATCAAAGTCAACAGGGTGGCCAACCTTTGCGCCTACGAGCAAGCCAACGCTGAGTCCTACGCGGAAACGGGTGCTGAAGTCATTCTTGGGCCAGAGATAGTGCGCCATGTCTTTAATGATCGCCCAGTCCGCTTTCCGCTGCTCTTTGTTCGACACCGTCTGCTCGGCTAGCAGGGGGCCTCCTTTGGCTGTAGGCGTAGCCGGGTTCACTGCTTTGACGGCATCCTTCGCGCTTGCCCCCTCTGCTTTGCGCTTCTCGAGTTCGAGTTGTACTGTTCGCGCTGAGGCGTCATCTTTTCTGTGTCGTGGTGTAGACGCAAAGACGCGCCGGGATGAGTCGAGGAGCAATGAAGACGGCGAAGGTCGGGCGCGCAGGGTCTGCGCTGTGCATGTACGGCGAGAGCATGGAACCAAGCCAGGCCGCAAGAGCAGCCGGCTGGCCAACATGTTGTACGTCTTGATCGAGGGACCGAAGCTGCTTCGACGTCCGAGTCCGAGTCCAAGTGTCGCAGTCAACCCAATGGCGGGTCACGTGTACGGATGTTGGCGATTGCCGGTATGGGCGAGGAGAAAGAGAGTAAGTGAATGTGAATTCAAGTTGCGACAGTAGGGATTACGAGGACTGGCCACGAAGGTAGCGGTATTGCGTCGTTAGACGTGCTCATGCCGCCTGGGGATCAATCTCTTATCATATTCGGATCATCTACGGAAGTTCCCGGATCCTGGAAGGTAGTCTCTCCGGTCGACTACGAGGGTTCAATCACGATTGATACGATACATGCAAGAGAATCGGTTTCTGGAAGAGGGAAGTCGTTCTGACATGCAGATGCGATATAAAAGTATCTTCACGATGCTTTGATTTCCTGAACGCCCGCTGAAACCGCCGCTGCAATTATGACCTTTTCCCACCCATCAATCAATCAATCGTTCCCCTCACAGTCCCAAAGTCCCCGTAATGGACGTGATGGTATTCGTTATGGACTGCCCGACATCCTCACTTGACAGTTTGCTGCGTTGTCCGCTCAGCTATCGAAATGTTAGCACTTTGATCGTCGTGATTTGCTGCGACTCGTAGAACTTACCTCCATGCCTACAGCCCGGTGCAACATTACAAGCCAGTCCACATAGCTGGTCGCCTCGCCGTTGCGGTCCTCGTAGAGCAGCCTTGCGAATTCGAACTCGGCGCCGTCAAGTCCTTGTCTCGCAAGCTGGATTGCAAGGCCCTTGCTGCCACGCTGTGACTCCAGATGGAGCAGAATATTCCTCACCTGTGCGTTCAACAATGTGTCGAGCACGGGCAGAGCAGCCAGGTTCGGATCGAGAGCTTGCAAACTATTCGCACTAGGGCCGAACAGATCTTCGAGGAAGTTTGGCGAGACCTGGCCGTGAAGCCAGAGAAGCAGGATTTGTCCATTGTCGATCAAGTAAGCACCGCCTTCTTCGATCGCGCCAAAAGTGGCGCGGATCGCAGGAGGCATCTTCAGATGACCAGTCTCGTCCGCGAAACCCTCGGCGGGCTCCAGGTTGTGCAGCGATAACACGCGTGGGTAGAGGTACAAGCTGAGCTCAGCAGGACCCATACCTTTCACCAGTCTAGCCTCATGGATCCGGCGATCACTCGGTTCGCGACCACCCTTGAGCGCCCTCGACTTGATGAGTCCTAGCATGTACATCGAAAACTCCTTCAGGTTCTCAGGCAACACAAGCTGTCCACTCGGGTGGCTGCCAGAGAAGTGCTTGCGGTACCCGGCGAGAATGTCGGTAGTCTTATCCTGGAGTGCGGCTCTGATGTCCTTTAGCGGGCGCTCTGCAACCTTGGCTACGGACTCCTTCGCCATGATGCCAACCACTGCATCCTGGTCGACGAATCGCATAGAATCGCGAGCATTCTCAGTGACTTGAGCCACGATGTTGGAGCATCGAACACGGCGTTGTCCGGTGGAGGTTGTGTATAGAAGAGCAGACTGGAAGTGTGCATCCAATTTCGTGTCAAGCTGGATATGTCAGTACGATTGTACACCGCGATAAACCGGACACATCATGTCTCAAACTTACCTTGCCATCATATCCGAACGTCACAGACATGCCCGTGTCTTCTGATACATTTGCCAACTCAAGATCGGCACCAAAAGTATGTTGCGTGAAGTTGCCGCTGTAGTGAGCGACCTGAAGTCCATTCGAGCACCGCACCTTCATCAAAGCAGCGTACCCTTGATCACGCTGCACGGTGTGCTCGAGTTCCTTTCGCAGTCGGAGCAAATCTCGGGGGTAAGCCCAGTTAGGGAAGTAGAATGTGTCACCTCCGGTCTTCTCTGCGACGTGTCCAACAGTGGTGATGTCTAAGTATCCTCCCGATGGTGCCGCAAGGAAAAAGTCCACGCCAACGCCTGCCTTGACAAGATCGCCCTGTACCTTGCGGTATAGAACGTTTTCAGGTTTAAGAAGCTCCTTGGCTTGCTCGCTATCCTCAGCAGCCATCTGACCCTTCTCCCGCATCGAAAGTTTGCCTGGGCCGTATGAAGGGAGACTGGCAAGGGAGCAGATGATCTTGCCGCCTGTTTGCTGGAGTGACGCAAGTGCCGCTTGCAGAACGGGGATCAAAGTGGGCTCGGCTTGTTTGATGTTCATGAACATGTGAGGAATGTTTCGTAGGAGATTCACAATGTTGCTCTTGCACTCGGCGGGGTCGACATAAAGCATCTCGGGCGATAGAGGTGTAAAGGGATCTTCCAGATCGGAAACTACGAGCTGTTGAGGCGCCGGAAGTGCAGAGTTGACGTTGTAAAAGTGAACCGAGCGGTCGAACGTAACGAAGCCGACTTTCGAACCAAGAGGGAGCTTGCTCGCCTTGGGCACCGCTGTCTCGTCTTCTTCGTCTTCATTCACCTCGATATCGTCGCCGTAGAGTGCAGCAAGCACACCATCACAGATGCCTTGCAAGAACCCTCTTGTGCATGCTTCGGCTGTGGTGTCGAGCACGAAAAGATACCTCATGGGCACAGGCTCGGTTGACCAGTATTCCTTAGGTACCATGAACTCGCAAGTACCAAGTGTGAGCTCTGGCCTCGACGCTCGATCGACACGGATTCCAGACGGATCAGTGGGTGCAAAGTATTCAGGAGCGACCTCGTTAGGATGACCACACAGATTACAGGTCATCTTGTTTCCACCGTTGGAGAATACCATGAAAGGATTGATGTATGCTCGACACCTCCTACACCTGGGCGGTCCCACATCTCCAAAGTCAAGCACAGGCACAGGCTGTTCGCCATCTGCGAGCTTCGCAAGAGGTTGCAAAATCAAGCCTAGAGGAAGCCCAGTGTTGTTGAGCTGCTCGTTGCTTCCTGGTATGCAGTTCAACGTGAGACGTCCGTACTTTGGCGATGCGCTTCCTTGGTCTAGAGCGACGAAAGGTGTGGTTGCAGGTGGTGGCACGTGTTGTTCCATAGTAGGGTATACATGAGTCTTGTAGTGCTCCGCCGGCAAGTCGCGACTCAATGGTACACTAGGCACCTGATCCGGGTTGACTCTGCTCTGTGCGGCTCCAGGGCCCATGGGTCCCTTCTGTGGTCCTCCTTGCCCTGAGTCCATACTGATCGGAGTGCCGCCAGGTATGGGCGAAGCACTGCTGATTGCTCCGAGTGTCTGCGACTGCCATGGCTGAGCAGTCTGTTGCCACTGTTGGCTCGCGATTCCATTTGTCGGGGTATTGGGGACAGGGCCGCCGTTAAGCTGCTGTGTGCTCGACGCCTGTGGCTGATCGATCTGGTGGTATGCGTGTCTGTCCTTCTTCTTCCGTCCGTGATGCGGCACCGCCGGCTCCAAGCCCATTTGCCCAAATTGCTGATTTAGCGCTTGCTGACCTTGCTGCTCTTGTCCATATCCCTGCTCTTGTGTTTGGCCCTGTTGACCGTAACCCTGTTGCGCGTAGGCCTGCTGGCCGTAGGGCTGTTGCATGTTGGGCGGATTCGTTGGTTGCGGTCCGGGAGTTGGCTGTGTCGGGAAATATGAGAGTTGGGATTGCGAGGGCGTCCCGGCTCGTTCGTATGGTGAAGGGGCTACTGGAGGTCGCCAGCCGGACTGTTTGCGTCCTGGTTTCGGTCGTTCATTTGTTGGTGTGCCGAATGGCGAGGCATTCGGGGTGACGATCTGGAAGGACATCTGTCCCGGACGGTGGAGCACAGAGCTACTGCAACTGTACCTACGCGTCTTTGGCTGTAAAACGATTTGGCTATGCAGATCGCTGCATCCCCTAAACTATACTCACTCCAATTAATGATCTCCTTGCTACCTTGCCGCCAAGTCTACACTGGGTCGTTCTGGAAGTCAGGTACAATATACAGAAGGCGGATGGTGTCGAGGAATCGAGGAATCCTACCTAATCAGAAGATAGGGCCAATCTATCACACCCCACCGCCGATGATGATCTCGCACATCGCCTAAGATCGACCTTTAGCCTACCTGCATTTGTGGTCTACCGCATTGCGATTGTTGCTTTATCTTGAACGGGTCATCTAGAAATATCCATCTTCATCCCGATCCTGCACAGCTACCAACTCTGTTCGGTCAAGATGGAGGGCCTGCCAGACTCAAACACCTTAGGTACCAAATGTACACATCAACCTTGGGCAGCTAGTCTATATTCTCAGCCCACCTGGTAATGATCATACTTCCTGCGAGCGGGGTTCTGTCCTAGTCGAGGGGTACATGTATATAATCAAGGCAGGGCAACGACATCATTTCTCTCCAAACCCCAAACCCATACCTCTTCCAAATCCCTAATCACTCCATCCCGACTCTCACAATTATGCCCCAACGCGACATTAGCTTCAAGACATCCGACAATGTCACCCTCCGAGGCTGGCTCTTCACACCCCCAGAATCAGCTTCCACCAAACTTCCCTGCCTGATAATGTCCCACGGCTGGAGCGCGCTGAAGGAAATGGACCTCGACGCTTTCGCAAACTACTTCATCTCCAAACTCCCCCTGGCCTGTCTCGTGTACGACAATCGTGGCTTCGGAGACAGCGATCACAAAGAAGGCGAGCCGAGGCAGGAGATTATCCCGTCCTTGCAGAGGAGCGATATCTCGGATGCGATCACTTATGCTCAGTCGATGTCGGAGGTTGAGCCGACGCGAATTGGAATTTGGGGGAGCTCGTATAGTGGTGGGCATGTGCTAGAGGTTGGAGCTGTGGATCGGAGGGTGAGGGCTGTTGTTAGTCAGGCGTGAGTATTGCCATGCGAACGTGCAAACTAAGACGAGATTGACTGACCTTTTTATTCGAAGGTCTCTTACGGATGGCTGGCAGAACTTCCACCGACTCATACGATCTGACGTTGTCCCTCAGATGAACGCGATGTTCGAGCAAGGAAAGTTGTCTTTGATGTATCGGATTGGATCATCGAGCTAACGACAGGTCGCCTACAGATCGTATCGCTCGAGCTGCCGGCGAGAAAGCCGCGACCATACCCGTTGTTGCAGAAGACCCATCCACGCCATCGGCCTTGCCGACCCCCGACAGCTACAAGTTCTTCTCGGCGTGGGAAGCGAAGTCTGCATGGAAGAACGAAGTGACCGTGAGGAGGTAGGCAAAGCACCGTCTCCAGTTTGCCGATCCAAGTACTTGATGTTTCTGACGCTCCACCAGTGTTGAACTCCTTCGCGGAAACGACCCTTCACACATGGTGCACCGCATCTCGCCTACTCCGTTGCTAATGGTCGTGGCGGATAACGATGTGCTTTGCCCTACCGACATCACTCTGGAGACTTACGCGAAGGCTCGCCAACCAAAGGAGCTGCATATGCTTCCTGGAGGTCATTTCGATGCGTACACTGGGCCCTTGTTCAAACGTAATGCCGATGGTCAAGTTGAATTTTTGAGGAAGACGTTGTGTGCTGAGTAATCAAGTCACGGTGAAGTACCCATTGTTGGTTGTTCGTGTTCTGTGGTCCAAACCACTTCTGCCACTTTTTTGCCGTGATTAGCTCGGTATACCGCAATTTGACAACAAAACAACTGAACAAGAAGCAAAAGCATGGTAAAGTATCATAAAGCAAGCACAGTAGTACCAAGGCTGCCCAGACATGCTCATGTATTTCATCAAATGCCGATATACAACTGATGAGCAACCCCAACCCTAACCCGAAGCATTTCGGTGGCCGGCAAGAACTAGACGCGACCAGCAGGTTTCAGGTCGCAGCTTCGCCACTTCATTTCGATTCCATCAGGCTCGGAATGCTCAAGATGCAATGGGGATTTGAATAAGGGGATGTCTACTGGAGCTCCATCACGCGACAGGCGGTCACGCCGCCTGCCACCGCAATCGACGTACATCTCGCCGGTTACAGGTGAACGCATCAAGCGCGTCTTCACCCTCAGAGATGCATCCCACCGGACGGACGACGATGGCCCGACCAACGAACGACAACCCCTTCTTCCACGTGCCAGTCAGCCAATTGATAACAGCTGGCAAAGCAGAACGAAGCAAAAACTTCAAACCAAAGCAAAGGATGCCTGGAAATTCGCAAAGTCGTCAAAGGGACAAGGAGTCCTGAAGTGTTCGCTAGCCTACGCACTCGGCAGTCTGGCCACGTTTGTACCGGCGATAGGGTCTCTCATCGGAAAGGCAGACTCGAAGCACGTAGTGTGTACTGTCACTGTCTACTTCAGCCCGGCAAGGACCATTGGATCGATGCACGAAGGGGTGGTTCTCGCCCTGATCGCTTTCTGCTACGCAGCCTTCATCTCATTCACCAGCATGGCTGTATCCATGGGCTTTGGTCAAAGGGATCTGCTGCAAGTCGGGCATGCAATCGTCTTGGTCGTCTTCTGCGGAGGTGGGCTCGGCTTTATCGCGTGGACGAAACAACACTTTGGACATCCCCTAGTCAACGTTGCCTGTTCTTTGGCATCGCTGGGTTGCGTTTCGACCTTGGTGAAAGAGGGTGCTGTCCAAGCGGGCCACTTTTCGAACGACAAAGTATCACAAATTCTCATCATGGTCATCATGGGCATCTCCGCCACAACCCTGGTGAACTTCGTGGTGCTCCCTGTCAAGGCGAGAAGACGCTTACACAAAGATCTCGTCAAAGATACCGAGCTTCTTGGCGAAATGCTGGTGGACACAACAAGGGCATTCCTTGTTGGCGAGGAGGACATCCTGGAAAAAGGTGTGTTGACCCTAAAGACGGATGTTACCACCAAGCTAATGCTCGCGATGTAGGCAAAATCGTTGCCAAAGAACATCAGACTACCATGGCTTCGATGGAGAAGAATCTTGTCGAAGCCCAACGTGAGCATTACTTGCTCGGCTCTGAAAGACAATGGCACATCGAGGCGAAGCTCGTAAGATGTTTGAACCGGCTTTCACAGAACATAGGCGGCCTTCGAAGTGCCGCGTCGACACAATTCGCCATTCTTCGCAAGGCACTAGATCAAAACATCGACACCGACCGAACGCCTTTCGCTTGGTCCACCGGCACCTCGTCTCCAGCAAAGTCTCGCAATGGCTCCGTGTCGCGCTCTGGTCTCCTCGATGTCATCAACGAAGACTCGGAAGACTCGGACGGGCGCGCCACCAACAGTAACACTTGGGACGGATCTAGCACCCCTTCGAGATCTCGCGTGTCTTTCCACGACATCGCATGGAAAGTCGCAAAAAGCGGGAACACCACACCCAACAACGACCTTTTGGCTCCGGCAGACATGTTTGTGCTGTTCATAGACCAGCTTGGCCCACCTGCCAAATCCTTGGTCTTCACTCTAAAAAAAATGCTGGACGAATTGCAATTCGCCCGTAATGGCACGGTCGCCTTCGACGAACGTTTCCCAACAAACCTCCGATCGGCCATAGAGCTGTATACCGACTCCCGAAACAAAGCGCTCGAGTTGTTGTACAAGTCTAAATCGATGAGCGGACCTCGTCCTGTGGAAGTCCTTGCTGATCTTGAGGAAGTTGCTGCAAGCTGTGGACACTTCAGTTTCTCATTGCTCGATCTTGCCGAGGAAGCACTCGCGTACCTAGACCTGCTTGAGGAGCTACATGCAGAGATTGAGCGGACACCCAAGAAGCGGACCTGGTACTGGCTTATGTTCTGGAGACGAAGCAGCGAGATTGACGAACAGCCTCGTTCATTCGGTGAGTCCTGATCTCGACGAGTTGTAACTCTACAATCACCCCTTTCCTCTCGGGGTGTTTGATGCCATCGATGCGGGCACTTTGTCAGATTATCGAAGTGCACAGATTTCACTTGTCAAAAAGACGAATCCCAATACACAGATCAAGAGCATGCTGACAGAACGCACCAGGCACCTTCCAAGCACAGACAGAGGTCGACCCCGTCAGCAACATCCCAGCCTCAATCAAACGCGTCGACTCCTTCGCCAACACGGAAAAGTTTGCCCAAGGAAGACCCTGGCCTCTAGCACTGTACAAAGCCATGAGCATCTTCCGCCGCGACGACGTCCACTTCGCAATCAAAGTCGGCGTCGGGGCCGCCTTGTACGCCCTGCCAGCCTTTCTCCCCGAGACGCGACCTTTCTTCTCCCACTGGCGCGGCGAATGGGGTCTCATCTCGTACATGGTCGTCTGCTCCATGACCATCGGCGCATCCAACACCACCGGCATCGAGCGTATCATCGGCACCGCCATCGGGGCTTGCTGTGCCGTACTTGCATGGCTCATCTCCAACAACCACGGCACCGCGAACCCTTGGATCCTGGGGTTCTTCGGCTGGCTCATGTCGCTCTGGTGCTTCTACATCATCCTCGTCAAGGGGAAAGGGCCGATGGGGCGCTTCATCCTGCTCACTTACAACCTTGGCGCTCTGTACGCCTACTCGCTATCGGTCCAGGACGACGACAACGACGACGACGAGGGCGGCGTGGACCCTGCTATCTGGGAGATCGTGTCCCACCGTGTGGTCTCGGTCATCGTGGGAGTCATCTGGGGCATCATCATCACGAGGTTCATCTGGCCGATCAGTGCCCGCCGGAAGCTCAGAGATGGCTTGTGCATTCTCTGGCTGCGCATGTGTCTGATCTGGAAACGCGATCCACTGGCCGTCTATCTGCTTGGAGAACCTAAAAGCAGCTATCTAGACATCAGAGAAGGCGCTGAACTTCAGTCCTTCCTGACCTTCCTCGACAGTCTCAGGAAGGCCGCTGCGTCGGAGTTCGAGCTCAGAGGTCCATTCCCGGACAAGATTACTGGACGTATCGTCGAACGTACTCGATCAATGCTAGATGCTTTCCATGCTATGAACGTAGTCATGACGAAGAACGCGCAGGTAACGCCTGGAGAGGCTGCGCTTTTGAGGTGAGTCGCTGTCGCGGTGTCGTATGCTGGATCTCCACTGACTTGGCGCAGGTATACTCGGGAGGAGCGCTTTGCTCTAGCTGCTCGTATTTCACACTTGTTCTCTGTGCTTGCAAGCAGCTTCAAGTTGGAGTATCCGCTCAACGATGTGTTGCCAAACATTGAAAACAGGCGCGACGCTCTATTGGCCAAAATCTTCGAGTTCCGACGGAGTAGCAACGAAGCCACAGAAGCTGATTACGAACTGCTTTATGCTTATGGTGAGCGCTATCCACGCCCCTCTTTTGATCGACACCAGTCGCTAACATTGGTGTGCAGTCCTCGTCACCGGCCAGCTCGCCGATGACCTGCAAGAAGTGATTTCTGAGATCGAAACGCTCTTCGGGACACTGGACGAAGAAAGCTTGAAGCTTCAATAAAGTTTTCCCTTCTTTCAACTCTTCTAGTGCTGCTTACCAGCATAATCCCTCTTCCAAATCTCATCAAACTTGTCCTGGTTCACCGCGAACTCCCGGATGTACTCCCACTCCATCTCGTGCATGTTGGTGCCGCAAAGCACCAAGCTGTGCAGCGGCGCACCCATGTCCACACTGCTGAGCTCCTCCAGGGTTCCGGCAACAATCTTCTCCCCGTCGCTGCCCAGCCTCGCAACGCTCACCGCAAGCTTGTCCTTGCCGCAGACGTCCTCCTTCCTCAACTCCTCAATCTCGACCATCTGCTGCGCGCACTGCGCGGCAGTCATGAACCTCGGCGCCTCGTACACGATCCTCCCGCGCGCCAAAGCCTCCAGATTCGGCTCCTTGACCTTGATGTCCAGCAGCACGAGCGTGTGCAGTCCCAGCCCATTGTTGTCTTTCACGCGGCCGTAGAAGCTGTCCGGCTTCCAGGTGTCGGTGAAGAAGACCATGCTGATCGTCTGCCCGAAAGCGTACAAGCTCAGGCCCGTCGCGCCCACCGCCGTGAGGATGGAGGCGTTGGGCAGGGTGCGGGTTTTGATCGGCGGGTCGTGCTGCCTGCAGCGTAGCGCGAGGTCGGTGTGCGTGGTGGCGCTGAAGGGGTCGCCGACGACCAGGAAGGCGATGTCTTTGGTGTCTGCGTCGGCGAGGATCTCGTCGGAGCTGCTCTCGACCATTTCGCGGTCGGCGATGATGATGGAGCGACCATAGTAAGATTCCTACTGCAAGGGCGGTGTGTGAGTTTGTGTTGCTTATATGGTATTGGTTTGCTTGTGTTGGCTTGTTCTCACCAGTACGCTCTGGTCGACGAGCAGGACTGCCGTGTAGGCTTCGAGGTAGACGCGCTCGGCTTTCTTGATGATCTCGAGACCCTTGACCGAGACGTCTCTTTCGTCGGCCAGGCCGAGTCCGATGATGTGCAGCATCTTGATATATTGTATGTACTACTTTATGAGAGTAGTAGTTGTGGTCTCGGTGACTGATCAATCGCTCGCACTGCTCAGAAAAGTTTCCCCACCATCTCATCTCATCCCACTTTGGCATGATTTTAGCTCATTTAGCTGCCGACGCGTTCCGAACCTTAACGCACACCCCATGCGAGCGCCTCTGTTAACCACCGGGTCGGGGTCAAGTATTCCTCGCACTCCACTTCATCTCATCTTCTACTATATTTCTTACATAGCCGCCTCGAGTGGCTGCTCTTATGCGACAATGTCCGATAACAAGGGCAAGTATCGGACGGAGATCCAGCAGGTACGTGCTTTTGGCTGTGTCATTTCGTTCGCGATTGTTTGTGATTGTGATTGTGATTATGCGACGCTGGACCCGAGTCGCATTACGATGGAGGCTATGTTCCGAGGCTGGATCAGAGCACTTTGAAAGTATCCCGAATCTGTCGTGGTGAACGCGTGAGCTCTGCTGCGCTGTCACAGACTTCAGCTTCCGTCTGAAGACCACTCTGTCAACGCGCTGAAGTGATGTTTGTGAGCCACCGCGACACTCAAACGCCACACCACACCACACGTACTCAAGTTGACGCAGCCACTACGTGCGATCGATCTCGAACGTCTCATCACCGGGACCGACTTACTTGCACGCCCGGACACAGTCTTCAACAATGAAGCATTCTCGCTTGGGATGGAAATTCGATGTACTGACCGACAACGTGTTCCAGATGATGTTCGTCTCTGGCGAAACAGCAGATGTGGCACCAGAAACGACCAGCATGATCGAGTTCATCGTGCAGCAACAAGTTATGGAGATGGTAGGCCCTCACTTGCCACCAAAATATCAACACGCGCATGCAATCTAACCAAGAAACCCCACAGCTCACCCGCGCAACGGTACTGGCAGCACGCCGTGGCGTGCGAACAATCAGCACAGACGACCTCATCTTCCTTATCCGCCACGATCGCGCAAAAGTCAGCCGACTCCGTACATTTCTGTCCTGGAAAGATGTCAGGAAAAGCGCCAAAGACAGCGATGACAAGGGCGGCGCAGACGCTGCCGCAGACGACTTTGACCTGACAGCAAACGACCCAACCCTCGGCACCGGACCCAGTGTCGGCACACGCAACAGCAAGAACAAGAAAGCCAAAGTCGGCCTCCCCTGGGACGTCTCGAGTTTCTACAGCGAACAGGTGCCCGAGCGCGAAGACGAAGAAGACGAGGAAGAAGACGAGATGACGGCCGCGACGCTTGCCCGCCTCAAGCAAGCCGACGAGCGCACCAAGGGGATGAACGCCGAGGAGTACCTCCACTTCTCCGAATGCCGACAAGCCTCGTTCACCTTCCGCAAAGGCAAGCGCTTCCGCGAGTGGGCCGGCTTCGGCGTCGTCACCGACAGCAAGCCCAACGACGACATCGTCGACATCCTCGGATTCCTGACGTACGAGATTGTCACCTTGCTCACCGAGGAGGCCCTCAAAGTGAAAGCAGTCGAAGACGCACACAAGCGCGACAGCGGCGGCGACGAGGAGAAGCGGGGCAAGAAGCGCAGGCGCGAGCCGGGTCTGTTCGACCCGCCCGAGGAGGCCAGGACGCCTGTGGGCGCTCGCCACATCCAGGAGGCGTTCAGGAGACTGCAGCAGCCGGAGCTCAAGAGCAGGTACATGTCACACGTGCCCAAGGGCAATTTCCAGAGGACGCTGAAGCTCATCTGAGGAAAGACTTTTCTGCTTTGTTTTTTTCTCTTTTTTCCTGTACTGTCTGGGACTTAGCGATGGTGTTTGGGCGGTTCCAAGGATCTTTTCTACTGTTTTGGGTATTAGGATGGATCAAGTCAGTTCCGGGGGATCCAGGTTAACATCGAGGGAAGAAAGAAGGTGGCCTGCTATTGGAAGTAGTCGAAGTTTCCGAACCTCAAACTCTTGATTGCTCGAAATAAACTCTGAGCGGCCGGTCACTTTATTCATTACGACTCTCCCATTCGTGCTCAATCTCACCAGAAAGAACGACCAAAATTCGTCATCGTCACTACATACCTAGTACTACTCTCAGCGACACCAATACTTACAGCTCCAGGCCCTCATTCAAACGCAAAGGCCTGCTGAGGTGAATTGGAGAATGACTTGCTCGCAGACGATGGACTTGTGCTCGATGAAAAGAGACCAGCAAGCACAAAAACCACAAAGGCAAGACCACATCACCTCAACTGAACCAAACAAATAATGGAGTAATCAAAAAGCCCCTTTTCATATGATTTATACTTTACGACACAGTGCAACCATATCTCTCTTCGCTCGTCTTATAGAGCGTGCAGGTCTGTAGCCTTTCTTCTTCAGTCCATCCGCCCTTATCGTCCATGCATCATTAGTTTGTTTCCCACCCTCCCGAGAAAGAAAAAAAAAGGAAAAGCCGCGTTAATCACATTATTATGCCTCCCCGCCATGCCTGAGAGAAAAAAAAAAGGAGATGCGTAGTTAAACCAAAACAACCGAACCCATTTTTCACCGACGCCCTTCGCTGATTTTGTCATGCGTTGTCGTTGCTTGATGCTGATGAGTAGGGAGAGAGAAGAAGCCATCCTCTCGACTGTACGGGGGAAAGAAAAGGGAAGGAAAAAGGAAAAAGGGAAGGATTACCTTTCGACAACCAATGCTGCGTTTTCGCTTCGCTTCGCTTCGCTATGCAATGACATGCAATGAACGCCTCCGCATAATGCAAGCCGCGCCGTTGTTGTTCTCTCCGGGACTGACTGATCGATGTTGGTTTTCGCGCCTCGGGACCACCACCTACTTGATACTCCTCATCCTTCCTCCTCACTCTCGTAATAGGGGCGTAGATACGAGCGACCAAACTGGCCGCCTCGGTGCGGAGGAAACTCGTAATCACGGTCGAGACTCCTAGCAAGATCCGCGGTCACATCGATGCCGCCAGCGGGCAGGATTCCGTGCACATCCTCTGCACGGTGTCCCGCCGTTACGTTCCGCAGAGTGACGACGTAGGCCATCCGGATGCCTGCACGACGCTGCTGCTGCTGCGGTCTTGTTGCGTTGAGGGGTTCGTTGGGTCCGTCGCCCGTTGCTGTCCGAGCAGCACGCTCGGGCAAACTCTACTCACCCGCCGTGCGTCTCGAACTGCGCTCTTCTTCCTCTTCCAGCACGTCGCTTAGCCTGGTGGGGTGGTGGTGAGCGGTACGTAGAGTGTCCCACTCGCCGTAGCCTTCGCCCTCGTAGTCAGGACCCGGAAGCTGCTGGGTAGGAGGAGGCGAAGGCTCATAGGAAGCCATTGCCTGAGCGCTGGTGGCGGGGATGGTGGGAGCTTCAGGGAGAAGTTCGGCGCCGCCGCCAGTGCCGATGACGGGGTTGCGGTAGCGGGCGGCGATCTCGGCTTCGCGGCGGACGTCGGCTGCCGTGTCGTAGTCGTCTTCCTCTTCTCCCACTTCCTCTTCGGTGATGGTCGACTGGTGAGGTCCGCGACGGTAGCCTGAGGGCTGTTCGGTGGAGTACTCGTTGTCGCCCTCACTAGTGACGTAGCTGGACTGTTGGTGAAGGTTCTGGGGGACGCCGGGGAGGGAGAGGTCAGGCTGCGAGCTGTGCAGGTAGGTTTCCTGAGGCTGATGCTGGTAGAATTGCCCGTCGGAGGAGACAATGGGAAGGTTGTGAGTGCGTGGAACACTGGACTGGTTGGCTGACGATGGACGTTGGCCTGCTGAACCAGGTCGCTGGCCTTGCATTGGGATTGCCGTCTGCGCCGAAGCACCGCTTGCCGCGCTTGTGGTGCCGTCGTGTGGGCTACTCATCGGGTACGGCTGGTAGGTTCCAGCAGCCAGCGATGACACTTCCTGGTCGTGATGCATCGGCTGATTTTGCATAGTTTGCTGCTGTTGATGCTGGGTAGGCTCGTAGTGCATCCTCTTACTCTCAGTAAACGGATCGGTGTTGGTGGGCGAAGGCTCCTCGTGGTAATAGTCTTCCTCGCCTGGACTCTGCAATACAGCAGCACCTCCACTCGTCGCACCAGGTGTACCGCCATACGGCATTCCTTCTCTCGTCGTTGGTCGATGTTGGCTTGCACTTCCAGTCCTGCTAGGACCGCCAAAGTATGGCACAACTTGAACACCGCTCACCACAGTGATTCTGCCAGCCTTGAGGCTTTCCGCAAGATCCAATGAGTCTTGGTTGCGACGACCGAGCTCTTCCCACGCGCGACGAGCCTCCTCCTTTGAGATCATGAGTTCGCGTCTCATTTCTGCGACCTCTCTTCTTGCATTTTCGGCGGCAATATCGCTCTCGACACGCAGCTTGGCAGCTTTCTGACGCTCAGCCCGCTCGGCTTGCAACTCTTGCTCCAATTGCGCCTTGACCTCGTGGTTTCGCTCAGTATCCGTTCGAGTCTCAAAGAACCACCGCTGGAACTTGCGCTCACTACTGGCACGTAGGCGCTGTAGTTCAACAACCGCATGGAACAAGTTGGCACCTGCCGCAGACAAGTCGGTAATCTGCCGCGACATGGCAGAGGCTGAGGGAACACTTCGTTGTATATCTTCGGCGTCACTCTCCAACTTCCTAAGCCAGTAAGATGTGAGGCCTTCCCAGTGTGAGGATAATTGCTCCCATCGTTCGAAAGCATGCGGGAATGTTGAGCTCCTCGAGCCTTGCTGTCCTTCGCCAACATTGAGGGGCGGAGGTGGTTGTAATGACGGTGGTGCGCCTGGCTGAGCACCAGACCCTGCTTGCTGCTGTTGCTGTGCGCCTGAACCTTGACGTGAACCCGGTGCTGATGCTGATTGACTTACAGGTCGACGAGTCGGACCTGCAGTGGGTTGAGCGGGTCTAGGTTGGTCCTGCGCGACGCTACTTGAAACAGTACGCCGATGAGGCACGCTAGCAGTAGGCCCACCAGCACTTGCTCCAGCGGAGGCATAACCAGAATCGCCGCCGCCTGCAATTCCACCTCTGCCTGTAGGAACGCCGTAGTCTGCGCCGCTAGCGACAAACCCACTACCACTGTTCCTGTTGCCTGGGACGCCGCCTTGTTGAGTGGCTGCGTCGGCAGGATATTCGTTGTAACTCGTTTGGCCGGCAGCTCTCCTCTCAGCACTGTATCTGCGTTCCTGCGCCAATTGCAATCTGCGTTGCTCTTCTGCTTTTGCTTCTTCCTGTCTCCTAGCTTCTCTCTCCTGCCGGTTTCGCATTACATCACGCGGAGTCTTTAATCCAGTCGGGGTGCCGGATGGGACAGGAACAGGACCGCCAGTCCTCGCTCCGCCATTGGACGCTCGCCCGCCGCCCAGATCAGACATCTGAGCAGATTCTTCTTCGAGATCGGCAGTGAATGGGTTTGGTTTGCGTAGAGCTTCTTCAAGCGCGTACAACACTGCAGAGTGGGTGCGGTTGGATATGCGAAGGGCGGGGTGTGGGACGAAGTCGGTTGGATGCGCCGATGCGGCTCGACGATGATGAGGTGAAGCCTTTCTGCGGCCGGGTGAAGCAGTCCGGTTGTCCCGCTGACGTTGAGGCGATGGAAGGCGTGGAGGCGAGTCGAACGAGTTTGCCCGCGCGCGGGAGAGGTGTTTGGGATCGTCGAATCTGGGCGTGCGCCGGAGGGTATTGACACTTCCGGAAGAGGATGAAGGCCGTGACAGGTCAGACAGTTGCTGACGGTAGTACGCCGAGGCCTGCTCGTTGCGTTTCCGGATTAGGGGTGTCGTAAGACGGTCGTGGTGCTCGTTAAAGTCGCTGAAGCGTATGCGCGACACGGCGACGAGCTGGGAGGGCTGTCACGGGCGATTGAGACGATCGCGAGTCAATTGGAGTTGACAGGTGGACGCGGCGACAGCGGTAGTGGGTGTGTGTAGGGTAGTCGCGTGCCAATGGGTCACCGCGCCGCAATGCGCGGGCGGCGGAGACGGAGGTGTCGAGGTGGGATGGGCGCGACAACGGCGGCGGAGGAGTGTTGGGTTGTCTGGTGGGATGATGAAACTGGGGATTGGTGTGAGTACTCGAGCGCGACAACAGCCATAGTAGGTGGTCAGAGAGAGAGAGAGGAAAAACGAGTGTAGGACAGAACGATACAGCTTAGCAGGGCAATGCAGTGCGGCGCAGGACGAGAGAGAGAGAGAAATGGATATTTGGGAGGCTGGTCTTTCGGGGTGACGTGGGAGCTCGAGCGAGCGCTGGTGGCTGGGCTGCCTGCTGGCTGCAGGCGAGTAGCAGTCGTTGGCGTTCGTCTAGTTCTAGTGCTGCATTGCGCACCCGTCCAGTCCACTACTATGTACTAGCCATATACTGGAGAAAGCGTTGGAGTCTAATAATCCGTGTGGCAGACTGACCTGATCGTTCCCATTTAATTTCCTGTGATTCCCCCCCTATAGCTGACTGCTCGCGTGTCGTGATCTTCGTGTCTGTCTGTCTTAACAGGGCGACTGGTATATGCTGATGATGCTGGTGCTGACAGAACCGGAACAGGCAGGATGATGCCAATGATCAACGACCCATGTCATGCAAGCAGCCCATGTCGTGCGTACCTAGTAAGGTATGTCGCCGGTGAGCGAGTGCATGCGTTGGCAGGAGTCGGTGAGCGATGATTTTGTTAGGCTGATGCACTCTGTCCTTTCCACAACGAAGCCTATCCGCCTGTCTGGCACTCGGCCTCGAAGGCAATCCAGGCAGTCCGGTCAGTCGATATGGAATTACTACAAACCAGGCGTGTTCGTTTTCATGCCTGCGTTGGTCTGGGCAGTACGATCATCGTGTTCGCTCTCTGCCAGGTGGGCAGACTGTGGACGCTGTGACGCTTGCCCGTGCCAGCGAAGCACTCGAGCACTCTCATCAACGACAGGGGTGTTGCCCAGTTGGCCCCGTCATCCCGGTAATGGAAATACTTGGATTGTCGCGGCCAAACGAAAGCCACAATCATTACCCGTCCGACTCTATACGAGCATGGGATCAGGGAGGGAGAGTTGATAGGAGACGTGAGAAGGGGATGCCTGATGTTATTCATCTTTGCCCCTGCTGGGTTTGCCCGCTGCCCAATCACACCGTCGAGTAAGCTCTATTCCACGCGTGCCCGCAGGGACAGCTGTGTTGGGCACCATTGATATTTGCCATTGGGCATGCTGTTACCCGAGATGTTCTATCCCATACTTGACACTTTCTCACAAGAGGAGATAGTTCGCAGTCACGCTTGGTTGCATCTCCTCGAGCATCACCACTGAAATGTCGTTGATGTCGCAGATCTGCTCGACCTTCGCAAGCAACCAAGCACCCGGTAAGTTAGTTAGGTGCCCATCCGCCGTCACACGCACACTCCAACTCCTCCACACGCGGATCTTCGGAAGCCACGTTTGGTCGGCTGCTCTACCGAGATTTGATATCCCCGACCATCCTGGTCGTTACGTCTCACCTCTCCAAACGGATCCGACGAGGGAACTGTGGAAGTCTGGCTGGGTTGTCTTGGTTTCAAACAGAGCGCGTACTCACACGCTGAAACGTGTCAACACGACGGTGATAACTGTTGAGAAAACATCCGGTCTTCGAAGGGTCGCTGGGTGTGTGTAGGTACTGACGACTTACAATCGGCACGCACTTTGTTAGAACATGAAGTCTGCTATGACATCGAGGTTATCAATGGGAGCGTGTACTTCAGCACATGTTTGCAAAGGATTAGACATGCCTCTGGTTTCGTAATGGTCGCGTCTCCTGGGATCGAATCCGCTACAAAAGAAGATGGCCTTTCGACTCCAGCCCCAACTCTAACCCTCGAAGACACTGACTTCAAGTAGAAAACAGCTCTAATAACTCTTCTTTTCTCACTTCCAATCGCCTAGAAACATCCTGTGCCATACACTGCAGTATGTGACAAGTACCCAACTGTGAGTGATGAAAATGATCAAAACGGCATGGAGATATCCTGAGGAAAAGGTCTCTTTGCTGACAAGCGCTTTCTTCCCTCACGACCTTGCACTGACCGATGCTGACACTTCACAAATCGCTCCAGGAGAGACTGCGATTTACCGGCCTCGCAAGACCTTTCCAATAGGTGGTTTGATCAAGGTGTCTCTCATTCATCGCCCGAGAAAGATCGCGTGTATGCGCGGGTCCTTACACGGCCCGGAATTAATCATCTGGTGCTACGAGTCCTTCAAATTGAAGCTTGCACATCTGAATGGCTCAGATATACGAAACCGCTTCTGCTGAGAGACGATTGTCTTGCACAAATTCAGGTCATAGCGATTGACTGGTCTGGACTGGATGGAGATGTTCGAACAACGAATATTCAACTTGCAACATGTTCCACCAGCATCATGCACAAATGGTAGACTTCCTTGCCAAGGTGTACCATTTGATGGTCAGTCGACGGAGCAAAGGAATCGATCATGTCCCTGCAGTCACCTGGTCATCGAGAGACGATAAACAAGGTTAAGATCAGGGGCATGTTCGGCACCCCGGCTACCAGGTCTGCGGGGTCGTTACAACAGCACTCTGTGCTCCACCATCTACAGAAGAGAACCATACAAGATCGTTCACCAAGACTCGCTAGCCATTGCCTCCTGGGAAGAGAATTGATCATCCTCGGGTCTGCCGTCGGTTTGATAACCGTGATGACCTCGTGACACTCGGCTTACCGCAAACGAGAAGGTACATGTATTGATCTTCGTCGATACTCGAACCTCTGAGTACCTTGCTCTTAATCTCGACTTCAATCACCAAAGGAGAATCGATCGGACAGTCTTCCAAAAGTGAAGACTCGAGTAGAAAGAACAACAACAACCGGATCCCAACCATCATGGCACACTACTACGACAAAACACTAACCCGGCCCTCAAGCTTCAACTTCGCCAACGATGTCGTCGACTACTGGGCCAAAAACTCACCTCCAGGACCAGCAATGCACTGGGTTTCGCAAGACCGCAAGACAGAGAGAAAACTCACCTTTGAACACTTCTCCCGCCAATCGCACCGGATCGCCGTCTTCCTCACCGAAAATTTAAGACTCCGAGCCGGTGAGAAGATGCTTGTGATACTCCCCCGGGTTCCAGCATGGTGGGAGATCGCCACAGCCGCCTTCCGCAGCGGCATCGTCCTCTGCCCAGCAACAACCCTACTCGTCGACAAAGACATCGAATACCGCATCCGCCGATCGTCCGCCTCGGTCTTCGTGGGCGACAGCGTCAGCGTGCAGAAAGTCCTGCGAGTTCGCCACAACTGCCCTTCGCTCAAACACATCATCCAAGTCGGCGACCGCTCGCCTAAAGATGTAATCCACTTCGCAACCGCCCTCGGCTCCATCCCCCAAAACGCCGTCTACAAAGGCGATCGACCACACGTCTCCAAAGCAGCTTTGATATACTTCACGAGCGGCACAACGGGCAACCCCAAAATGGTCCAACACAACCACATCTCTTATCCATTAGCCCACACTCTCACAGGCAAACACTGGCTACGCCTCAAACCCGGCCAGCTGTACTGGAACCTTTCCGAACAAGGCTGGGCCAAAGCCGCCTGGTCCTTCTTCGGCGCCTGGAACTGCGGCGCGGGCTTGTTCGTGCACGACGACCGCGAAGCGTTCCACGCGGCCCAGACTCTGGACATCTTGCACTCGTATCCCATCACGACTTTCTGCGCCCCGCCCACGGCTTACCGCCAGCTCGTCCTGGGGGAGATGAGGGGTTTGCTCGAGAGCAGGAGGCCCAAGGCGCTGGTGCATTGTGCTGGGGCTGGCGAGCCGCTGAATCCGGAGGTTATTCGGTTGTTTAGGGAGAGTAGTGGGTTGGAGATTTGCGATGGGTATGGGCAGACGGAGACGGTTCTGGTTTGCGGCAATTTCGAGGGGTGGGAGGTTAGGCCTGGGTCTATGGGCAGGCCTTCGCCGGGCGTACCGCTGTGCGTCGTTGATGAGGATGGGAAGGAAAGTCCGGAGGGCGTCGAGGGTGATATCGCGCTGAAAGTCGACCTGTCCGCGAGCGGGGATGGTTTCTTTGGCGTGTTTGACGGCTATCTTGGAGAACATGGTGAGCTGGATCGGAAGTTGATCGATTGCCCTTCTTCTTCTTCTTCTGCCGGCGATGGCAAAGGTGAATACAAATGGTACCTCACAGGCGACCGCGCCTCCCGCGACAGCGACGGCTACTTCTGGTTCGTCGGGCGGTCGGACGACGTGATCAACTCCAGCGGCTACCGCATCGGGCCCTTCGAAGTCGAGTCGACGCTAAAGCAGCACCCTGCGGTCGTCGAGAGCGCCGTCGTGTCCTCGCCCGAAGAATCCAGGGGAGAGGTTGTCAAGGCATTTATCGTTTTGACGGAAGAGGCTGCCAGCAAGCCGCAGGACGCCCTGGCAAAAGAGCTGCAGGATTTCTGCAAGGAGCACGCCGCGCCGTACAAGTATCCGCGTAAGATCCAGTTTGTCGATGCCGCTTTCTTGGGGCAGTATAAGACCATCTCGGGCAAGACGCAGCGGAAGCGGTTGAAGGAGTTGGAGTGGAAGGGGCAGCCTAAGTCCAAGTTGTGATTGGAGATAGATGTGAGTAGGCATGGACACGATTGTGTTCGAGACGAAGCGACAGGAATACGTTCCTTGGTGTAATTGGATGTTTCATGGTATGCAACAATCATGGCTGGTTATCGCCCTTTCTTTTTTTCTGCCCATGTAATGTCGTAGTACCATTCTAGCGAGAAGACACACTCCACACTGTAGAACATGCGCGATGTGAATTAATATAGCAGCGTAAGAAGAGCCGATATATGTAATGACCATTATCGTCAGCATGAAATGTACAGTATACAAATAAGTTACGTCCTCATCAATCGAAAGCAAGGCAAGGCAAGGTCCCAGGGGTCACCTCAGGAAAGCTGCTGCCTTTGTTGCATGTCAGGGTCCAACCTCCAACTCTCCGTCGATCTCCTGGACATGTAGCTTCAACACTCGACCTCGACCTCGTTCACAGCCACGACCAGAACGAATCTCTGGTCTGCGCCTCAGCACCTTCAATGCGACTTTGATACCTCTCTCCAAACCCATCAGCATCGACCACAGTCGCCTGTCACGCCGCGCGCATAGCGCATCCCCGTAACACCCACCAGGACCATCTCTCGGACCAGAAATGCGACTGCAATCGTCAGCCTCGCTGGCCTTGGTGCTACTCAGCTCCAGGGCTGTCGAGGCCTTTTATCTACCGGGAATAACGCCAACCAATTACAAAATCAACGATCGTGTCATGTTGAATGCGAACAAACTCACGCCGTCGCAATCTGAGCGCGACACTCAGACCCGCTCCGTCTTCTCCTTCGACTACTACTATCCCGCCTTCCACTTTTGCCCGCCAGAGGATGGGCCCGAGTACATCTCCGAGTCGCTAGGCAGCATCCTGTTCGGCGACAGGATCATGACAACACCATACGAGCTGCATTTAGGCAAGAACGAGACGTGCAAAGCAGTCTGCGACGAGCAGGTCCTGGATCCTAGAGATGCGAAATTCGTGAACAAGAGGATATGGCAAAACTACAATCTGAACTGGCTGATCGATGGCCTGCCGGCGGGCCAGCCGTACTTGGATCCTACCACGAACACAGAGTACTACCAGCCTGGATTCGCGCTAGGAGAAGTCAAGGACGAGGTGCCACAACTGAACAACCATTACGACCTCTACATCGACTACCACCAGTCGAGCGCGGACCAATACCGCGTGGTGGGTATCTTGGTAGAGCCATCGTCATCCGCAGGTTCCAGGCGGACTGGCTCAGGAGACGACTTCAGCGCTGATGGCTGCGACTCGGGAAAGCCAGTGATTCTGTCAGAGAAGGGCGACAACAAAGTCACGTACACGTACAGCGTATACTGGCGGCCATCAAAGACTTCATTCGCGACCAGATGGGACAAATACTTGCATGTCTACGATTCCAAGATCCATTGGTTCTCGCTCATCAACAGTGCCGTAATTGTCATGTTCTTGATAGGCATGGTCGGCACCGTGCTTGGTCGCACCTTGCGGAAAGATATCGCGCGCTACAACCGCCTTGATCAGCTTGGACTCGACGATCTCAACGGCACCAGCGTCGAAGATGGAATCCAAGAGGACAGCGGCTGGAAGCTCGTCCACGGTGACGTATTCCGCTCACCCAAGAACCCTCTTCTCCTTGCTGTTCTTGTGGGCAATGGCGCCCAACTCTTCATGATGGCCGGCTTCACCATCGCCTTCGCCGTTGTCGGATTCCTTTCACCTTCAAATCGTGGTAGTCTCACGACCGTCATGATCTTGCTATACACGGTCTTTGGCTTTGTAGGTGGTTACGCCAGCGCCCGTGTTTACAAGTCTTTCCGTGGCGAAAAATGGAAGCAGCTCTTCGTCTACACACCAAGCGCGATGCCCGCTCTCGTCTTCGGCACTTTCTTCCTGCTCAACCTCCTCGTTTGGGCACGCCAGTCCTCGGGCGCGGTGCCCTTCACCACGATGCTCGTTATTGTCGGCATCTGGTTTGTCATCTCCGTCCCACTGTCGATTCTAGGTTCCTGGTTTGGCTTCCGCCAACCTCAAGCCGACCCACCTGTCCGCACAAATCAGATCCCCCGTCAGATCCCGCAGTCTTCTGGCTACCTCCGTCCTCTGCCCAGCATGCTGCTTGTTGGTGTTTTGCCTTTCGGTGCCATCTTTGTCGAGCTCTACTTCATCATGTCATCACTCTGGAGTAGCCGGATTTACTACATGTTCGGCTTCTTGTTCCTGTGTTACGGTCTCATGATCGTCACATCCGCGGCTTGTGCGATCTTGATGATATATTTCGTGCTCTGCGCTGAGAACTACCACTGGCAATGGCGTGCCTTTGGCGCTAGTGGCGCGAGCGCTGGATATGTGTTTGCGTACAGCTTGCTTTACTGGGCCAGGATGCTGAGCTTCAGTTCATGGACTGGAGGTATGCTCTATCTGGGCTACTCGGCGCTTCTGAGCTTCATGTGGTTCGTACTGAGTGGTAAGTTTGCGATCTGGCCGGCGTCTACCATTCTATGTATCAAGCTAACAACTGACTCCAGGAACCATTGGCTTCGTGGCTTGCTGGATCTTTGTGCACCGCATCTACGGCTCACTTAAGGTCGACTAGAAGCATATCTCACTGATATTTAGCGAGTTTTAACCGGCAGGTGTTATGTAGATTTATGATATTTCGATGTTTTCGAATCGTCTCTTCAAAGCAAGGGGAATAGTTGGACAGATCACGCCACCTTGCATGCTTGCATGTCGCCACTAATTATGTTTCGATCGCGCGACGACCTCCACTTTACATGTGCATTTGGAGCTCGGGCTCGATTAATGATGACGTAGAGTGGGGTTTTCCATTCAAACGACGACATTGTCCCAACCTCACAACGCGATTCCTCCCATCTTCTCTCTTCTCACACTCAACACTCACATTGCCCTCTTGAACAATCCACGATATCACGACCGGTATGTTGGCCTCATTCTCCCGATACGCCTCGACTGGTTGGTCAGTGGCACTCTCACCCGCAATGAAAACACACGTCCAGCACCTTCATGCATCTACTCCACGTAACAACAACACAATGACTCGCATTTACTGACTCGTCTGTTCTACTCTAGCATCACTCGTACTTTCATCCCAACCCTCACGACAATCAACAAACAACCCTTCAGAATGTCTTCCTTCTCCAACACCGACACCGGCAGCAAGACCGCCGACCCTTACACCGCAAAGAACCTCCAGGAGCCCTCTCTCAAGGAGAAGGTCGAGGACCTGCAGGCGTTTGTCGAGAAGAGCAAGTTCTGCATGATGACCACCAAGACTCAGGATGATCTTCTTGCCAGCAGATGCATGGCCGTCGCCGCAAGGGTGAGCTTGCCCAACCGTCGCCACGGAAACCTACATGAACACCCGCTGACCCAAACACAATGCAGGAGGACAACGGCATCGACTTCATCTTCCACACCAACACAGAGTCCGGCAAGACCGACGATCTCAAGGAGCACTCCGAGATCAACCTCGCTTTCCTCAACAACTCTGGCGAGTGGGCCAGCATCTCCGGCACCGCTTCCATCGAGACCGACCGCTCTCGCGTCGAGAAATACTACTCTCCCTCTCTCAAGGCCTGGCTCGGCGACCTCGGTGACGGCAAGCACGATGGCGGCCCTCAGGACCCCCGTATTGGCCTCATCAAGGTCACCAGCAAGACTGCACAGTACGCCGTCGCCAGGCGCACGGCCATTGGTGGCGCCATTGAGTTCGCTAAGGGTGTTGTCACCGGCGAGACCGCTCAGGTCAACAAGCTTAGGCACATCGAGGCAAGCGAGATTGAGCAGTGTAAGTCTAGCAGATACAGATCCAGTCCCCGAAGTGCGACATACTGACAAAGTCACAGGGCGCAGCGGCAGCTCCGCATAAGCGGCAAAATCACGATGAACGAATAAAGCATTGAAAGACGATTAGCTCATGCCTGGTCGTCCAAGTAGAATACCTAACTAATGCAAATTATTTTAATCCCACGTGTAGTTCACAGATCTATTTTCGTGAATTGGAGATCAATACAACATCTTACGCATCGACCTTATCTAGAGGTATGTATCCATCTACGAAATCGTGCAAATCAACTTCCCCTTCGTCTCATTCCTCGCCATCTGTCCATGTGCCTCCTGGATCTTCTCCCACGGGAACACCTTCTCAACAAAGACCTTGAACGACCCGTCCTTGAACTTGGGCAGCGCATGCTCGACCAACTGATCCCTCAGCCTGCCCTGGTACTCTTCATCGCGACTGCGCAGCCCACTGCCCTCGAACCTGGCCCTCTTGCGGAAGAAGAGCGTCATGTCCGGCTGCTCGAACTCGGGCTTCAGCTTGGGCCCGGAAAGCGTGGCCAAGTTGACGATGATGCCGTCCTTTGCGATCGCCCTCAGATTCGCGGCGAAAGCCTCCGGGCCGATGAAGTCGACGATGATGTCGACGCCCTTGCCGTCGGTCGCTTTGAGCACTTCGTCCGCCCAGTCGGTCTTGGTCGAGTTGAAAGCCGCGGTGGCGCCGAGCTTGGAAGTGCAGAAATCGGTCTTCTCGTCGCTGCGGGCGGTGGCGTAGACGGCCGACGCTCCGTCGCCTAGGCTGAGCTGAATGCCGGAGATGGAGACGCTGCTGGCGCCGGCGTGCCAGAGGATGGATTTGCCGGGCTTGAAGTGGCCGATCAGGTACATGGCTTGGGTGGCGGTGATCCAGGTCTTTGTTTTCAGCGGGTCAAAAA
>Ga0265780_10001864_pt1 | contig 29189 bp, 41 predicted proteins | sample P1T30metagenome_FD_192432 | JGI IMG/M metagenome (GOLD analysis project Ga0265780, IMG submission 192432) | Plant litter microbial communities from East Loma Ridge, Irvine, California - P1 T30 | ecosystem: Environmental > Terrestrial > Plant litter > Unclassified | place: USA: California... | reverse complement strand
CCCCTATCCCGTGACCACACACACTCAGATCTACCGGGTAAACACACAGACTTTGTGATCATACACACAGATCCTCATCTAGGCACAGAGATCTGCAAACGAGCTGAAACTCAAAATGTTAAACAAGAGGATCAACGATACTGTGAATGGGGCAATGTAGGTCTTGGTTCCCTCTCCATCACTGAATATGCAGTGCACTATACGATCCAAATGGACCTGCCGCTATCATCGCTTTCCTTGTCTTATTAGGGGTGGCTATTGCTCTCTGGTACCGTGAGTCAATTCCCAAGGATACTCGAGCCGAAGCTCAAGGACAGGATACTACAAAGAGGGGAAGCCCCGAGTGAAGTACATGCGACCAGTCAATATCGGCTGTACATTCATGGCATTTGGTTATATTGCCCGTTTCAGTCGTCGAAATGGAATTTCTGCCTGGTCATGGCTCTTCGAGACTTTGGTAGGCAGCTTCCTATTCTCCCAAAGCACCAGCTCATGTGAAGTTCATTCTCCTCTCCCCATGTGCCTTCCTGGCGGAGATCGATATACTCCTTCCCAAGCTGGCGGTTGAAATGGGAGCAGAGGATTGTATTCTCTTCAATATCAGAGCATTCAAGATCACCTTCATCTTAATGGACGTCGTTTGTGTACTCGCTCAGCTAGCTGGGACTGCCTTGACAATCACCTTTGGCGATCTTGTGAGGATCGGCCAAATAGTAGGTCTCATTCAAGCATCTAAGCTGGACATGCTGATAAGCTAGCATGTGACAGCTGGACTTTGGGTCCAGTTGGTCTTCTTCCTCTTGACGGTGGTTGTGTACGGGATCTTTGGGTACAGGATGTAGGTCAGACCCCTCCAATGTATTTAGCAGCTGACCCTCAGCTCAAAGAGGAAATCTGGTGGATGGAGAGGTTCACATACCAATCCTACTCTGACTTCGATCACCACACTCTACCTCGCAATCGGCTTATCGTGTGTTTTCATGTTGGTGAGTGACGTGCCAGTGTCTCGTAGTTGAAGCTGATCATGGTAGATTCGATCCTGTTATCGAGTCGCGGAGTATACTGCTGGAGCAGGGTCAAGTCTTGCGCATAGCGAAGCCGCCTTCTACACCCTGGACACCTTGCCTATGTTGTTATTCGCCATCATCTACCTCGTCGTCTGGCCCCCAAAAGTGCTGGAGGAGAGGATGATGGCGCGAGATGTGAATATGGTCAGTCGATCTGAAGTGATGAAAACCGCCGCCGTCCGCCGAGTTTAGATCAATTTTAGAGTCAAGTCAACTTCCATGCATGATAGTAGATACAGTAAGCTGGTCATATTTTACGCTTGAGGCCTGGCGGGGAGAATGCCACCCTGTCCGTCGTAGAAGATCTCGACTGCTTTGGCGCTCCTCAAATGATCCACACCCTTGCTCAACTCGCAATCGTGGTAGAACAAGAACCATTTGCCCTGGTGCTCGACGATACTGTGATGCGTCGTCCAGCCTACAACGGGCTCCAAGATTGTCCCGCGGTATTTGAAAGGCCCATATGGTGAATCCGAAGTAGCGTAGGCGATAAAGTGGGTGTCACCGGTCGAGTAAGAGAAGTAGTATACTCCATCTCGCTTATGCATCCAAGCAGCTTCGAAGAATCGTCGTTCATGATCGTCGGCGCCTAGAAGCTCCCCCTTGTCGTCTACGATCTGAACTTCTCGGACTTCTTCGGCGAAAGTGTGCATATCTTTCGACAGCTTGCCGACTCGAGGTAAAAGTGCTTTCTTGCCGGGACCGGAAGGCTCGTGTGGTCCATCCATGCTCGGGTCGAATTTGCCTCCGGATGGAGAGGAATAGCACTGAAGTTGTCCACCCCAGATACCGCCAAAGTAGAGGTATGCCTCGCCATCCTCGTCGACAAACGATGCAGGGTCGATAGAGAAGGATTTAGGGATGGGCTCGGGGTCGGGGGTAAATGGACCTTCTGGTTTGTCGGAAACGGCTACACCGATCTGGAAGATACCTATATTATTAGCATCGTTGCAATCTCCTCTACCGATGTACTCACCTTCCTGGTTCCTGGCTGGGAAATACAGGTAGTATTTACCATCGCTGCCCTTGGCAGCATCAGGTGCCCACAATTGCTTACTAGCCCACTTGACATCCTCGACCTTCATGGCGACTCCATGATCAATCACCTCTCCACCGACCTTGTCCATGGAGACAACATGGTAATCGGCCATATCATACTGATCGCCTCGGTCGTTGAATTGGATGTTGCTCTCTCGGTCATGAGAGGGGTAGACGTAGATTCGACCGTTGAAGGAGTGAGCCGAAGGGTCTGCGACGTAGATATCTGTGAGTAGTGGTGCTGGCATGATGATTTAGTTGTTGAGTCTGTAAGAAAGGGGTTCGGAGTCACGATGCAGGCTGGTTCTTGTACTTGCTTGGCTTCGCGAAGATGATGCCTAACCCCCGTGGAACCCCCGTAAACCTTCCGACGACCCGGATAAAGCGGGAATAATCCAGTAATCAGCCGGCATGCCTATTTATCGTGTTAAATCGAAGCAGGCGTGACGAAGATGCCGATGCTCGGCTGACCCTCGGCTATGAGGCTATCCAGTCTATTTCATCATCCAAACCCCTTGTCTCTCAATCACTAGTCATGCCTCTACAATCATCAACAATCCTAACAACATGACGGACAGATTCGGCGGACTACCGGAGTACGATACGCGGCGTGACGATAGCCCGTCTTCGATTGATGCTATCAAACGCGCTATAGCTCACTCGCCATTTCGAAAGCGCAATCGACAACGACGACCAGGGAGTGAGGCGCCCACCAAAAATCGGTTCTTGTTCAAGCAAGACCATCGAGCTCGACTACCATCATGGCTTGCCCGCTTTGTCGGGTTCCGAAAAGCGGAGAAAGGCCCATATGATCCAATACCCCCTCTATCCTTCATGAAGTCGGTTCCCATGAAATATGAAGTATGGGTGCTTGGCTGGATCGCATCCTTTGTTGGTATCCTCTTGATCGAATCGATAATGGCTACGCATACCGCTTTTCGAGATACCTTTCACTCCCCTCTGATAGTCGCTTCATTCGGCGCTACAGCTGTCTTGATCTATGGTGCTGTAGAATCACCATTATCACAACCTCGGAATGTGTTCGGAGGTCAGATATTCAGCGCAATCGTCGGCGTTGCCATTACTAGACTGTTTGTCAAGGATCCCGCTTATATCGACCACCTAGAGAATACGGGATTTCATCCAGCGACTTTCATCAATGGGGCTCTGTGTATGGCGACAGCCATGTTGGTAATGACCATTACTGGCACTGTCCATCCTCCGTAAGCTCTCCTATTCTCCAGCTTCACATGTATAGCTGACGGTGCAGAGGAGGTGCGACCGCTCTTATTGCTTCACTTGATGCAAAAGCAGTTCGTCTTTCATGGCGGTTCGTTCCAGGCGTCATCGCCTCCACATGCCTTATATTCGGATGGGCAATGATCATCAATAATATCGGAAGACGCAAATATCCACAATATTGGTGGGCGCCTGGTCGCCAGTTCGTAGTAGACCCGGCTACAGTGTCGAATGGAGATGAGGAAATGGCGGAAACGAATCGAGGGCAGGAAGCAAATAATACCGAGAGAAACGAGCAGCAAGGTCAGCCTCAGGACAATGTAGGGAAGGAGCAGAGTGCTGCCAGGGGACGATTTGAGAGACCTAGTTATTAGCAGCACGACTACTATGCATTTCTCCCAAAAGTCTGGGTCATGTTCCGCCGCGACGAAATGGACGAAATGAGACGCGTCGCACAAATTCATGTCCACTTGATACTTCATCATACCTCCACATCACCACTACCCAGATGCAGACGGCAGATACCGGTCTGTTGTTTCAGACGAATCAGCAACTTGATGCGGCTGCCCAGAGGAAGCTTAAAATCGCGGCGTCCCAGGATATTGGGAATCCCATAACGGTGTCGAGCAAGATTTTGGATGTTCAAGTAATTTGGCCGAATGCCTGGACAGCAGAATCTGGTTGGCTTGCTAGGCATCTTGATCTTGAGGTATGTCATTACTCGACTACTCGATTAGGTGTAAAGGCAATCCTGATGGTAGACTGGCGAGACTAAGAGGGTGTATAAAGGACATAAAGGACCTGTGACTTCACTTGCTATTTGGGATACTGGAAGTTGGTTAGCTTTATTCACCGCCTCCTGGGATAAGACTGTAAGGGTCTGGAATGCTACAGTAAGCCTCTGCTATTTTCTCTATCCAATTGGCAGAGCTGTCGAAGCTGAAACCGCAGACGGGAGAGCTCAAGCACCAGCTACAAGGACATACCGATTTCGTGAAATCATTAACGATTATTCCCGGCACAACCCCCTACTTGATCACAACCTCCTCAGACCGATCAATCCGCTTATGGGATCTCACACCTTTACGAGATGGAGGCCTGCCAAAGTCGACACTTCCAATCAAGGAGCATACGAGACCTGTCGACTGTGCGGCATGGAGAGTCGATGAAACAGGCCACTTGACAATCTGGACAGCTGATTCGATGGGGGTCATCAAAGAGTGGGAGATTGAAGCTGGAAGATTGAAGTATATCAAGGACTGGAAAGGACACGAAACGAGTATCAGTTGTTTACATGTCGTTGAGGATGGGTTATGGAGTGGTATGTTCAGCATCTCGATTAATAGCTGACGTATAGTATCGATGGACAAGAATGTCATTTTCCACCCATTTAGCGATTCAACAAAACAACATATATTAACTCAGAAGAGGTATCACAAATCCCTGACCAGCTTGACGCTGGGCAACAGAGAATTAGTGGTATCTGGAGGCGAGGATGAGGATCTGAAAATATGGGATGCTTCAAGTCTACCTGGAGAAGCCCCAAAGACCATATCTACTGTTGAAGGACATTGCGGAGAGATCTCCTCTATCAAGAGCTTAGGCGGAGTGAAGGGTAAGGGGTGGGTGGCTATTTCGACGAGTCTAGATGGTACTTTGCGGAGGTGGACTTTGCAGGGTAAGCTTTATCATGTCGATTGAGGAAGGATTGCTGATGGACAGATCTGTTAGAACCGAAACCGCTGGTGTACGAAAAGAAAAAAGAGGAATCAGCAATGACAGCCGAGGAAGAAGCAGAATTAGCAGAATTGATGTCGGACGATGAGTAGAGCTAGATTGCTATCTATAATCCCTATGCATAAAGTAAAAATCATCTGGGCCTAAGACTTGTAGGTCATGGCATCCCTATCGTCACTGTTCAGACGGGCCCATTCTATAGCCAAACGGTATACGTAGACTGTCATTAGTCCATATACAGGTTGGTGGACAAGATCACTCACTCTCCATATCAATCTTTCGTCCATGCTTGAACATCCATTCTCGACCTGCAGAAGCGACTTTGCGTAGTTCGGCATCTCCGTCTAATCTCCTTGTGGACATTGTTGAAGCTTGGTATCCATTCGTCGTGCCGTTCAGAGCTTTTGTCACGGCCTTGGAGGGGCCGGAAAAGTATGCGTGGATGTTATAAAGTTCAGAGTAGAGTTGCGAGACAGGAATGTAATGAAGCTGATTGTCAGTTGGGATGCACGAAAACGATTAGATGTGGACTGACCCATGGTTGTAACCATTCGGAACAGAACTCGGTGTAGACAGTCGATTTCAATACGGCAGACTCGGATTTAAGCTGGATCATGTCAGCACACTTCAGCCGAGATTTGGGGTGACGTACCAAAGCGAAGAGACGGGCAGAGTAACCCATACCATCGATATCGATTAAATACTTGTGCCTCCAATTCTCTCCGAGTGGGACAGCATCGGCGAATCGATGTTCTTTTCGCATACCGTCACATCCACCTGGATACTGGGTACATCCGACGGCTTTTGTGAAAGCGACATCCATGATATCCTCGTTGAGTTCTCCAACGGGCACAGAGGCAGAGATAAAGTTGTTGGTTCCTGGTGGCTCGGCAAAGACGACTGTCTTGTTGGCATCGCTATGGTCGGTCGTCATCTTGATTAGACTGGGATTAGAGGTGGTCTGCACATTTGTATAAAATGCTCACCGATGTCGCTGGTACTGGGCAAGGAAACCGGGAGGACTACTTCCTCCACCGGTAGTTGCACCTCGCCAGAAGATATCATCCGATTTGTCCTCCCACTTGGTCTCCATGTCATCCACATCCTTGATGATCTGGTTCACGGGATCCCATCCATATGTATACCGCTTGGTTGACGAAAAGTAATAATGACTGGGAATCATGATATCGGAATATCCCACGCCTTTAGCAGGCGAGAACATGGGATACAGAGCTCGGATTGTACGCCAATCGGAGAAGAAGTGACCTTGATTGTAATGAGCCCAAGGATGATCGCAGAAATCGTACGTGTCGTCGACGGTGGCTGGGAATGTGAACTCATCGGTTGGGGCGTTGGAGACGATACCAGCATCTGCGAGTCGCGAAATTGGGATTTGACCTTCCTTCAATTGTGCCCGTAAGGAGCCGAATAGACGACGAGCTTGAGACGATGGGTCGCATGTACGTCGATAAGCTTCCCAGACGTTACCATCGTTCCGCCAATCGGGAATAAACTCTCCGCCAAGGACGTGTTCGATACCGACTAAGATGAGCTGCAACCTCTACATGACTTTGTAACCAAAGACTCACGCGATGAATCAGCAGTCAAATTAGAGTACAAGTTCTCCTCCCAAGGAACCAAGATTCGCCCTTCTGCCTTTTCATTGATGGGGAAATCCATGTTAGGTAGTTTGTGCTGGAACTTTTCCAACATGACTCGGAAACCTTTTGCTCGAGCTCCAACTTCCGAATCACTGAATCCTTTGCTGACATCGATAGTCCTAGTTTCTCCATCCTCCACCCTGACGAGATCGACCGAGGGCAGATATCCAACTTGAATACATCGTCTTCGGACCTCTTCTCCTGAGAATAGCCAGAATGGTTCCATGCTTTTTGCCAAGGCATCGTACTCGTCGATGATAGTAGCACCGTTCGCCACGGCGAACTCGTACCATTCATCGAATCCCTTTGGGGGGTTTCGACCATATCGTCGATTGTATTCGGTCACAGCGGCTGATAACGATTTACTTTGCCTGGCGATCTTCTGATCGAAAGCCAAACGCGCATCAGCCATCAGCCCTGGAATGGGATGAACGATGGGTGGTTTGGGAGCTTGTGCCTTTGCGCGTAGAAACTTGGACCGTAAAACGGTACTGGAAGCGGATGTCCATGATTTTGTCGATAGGATTCGGTTAGACGAAGGGAACAGTATGTGAATGAGGAAGAAGAGGGATATAACACCGCCAGCGATGTATAGCAAGCGTGAACGAGGTGATGCGCCCTTGTATGCCCGATAGACCGGCGGAGGGATCATTGTGGGCGGTCTATGTAGTGTACAAGAGAGTGAGTGATGAATGGGAATCTAGCGCGACCTCTTATCCTCCTGATTCCTGAGGAGACAGGAACAGAACAGATGGACGCGCAGAAAGAACGACTATGTATCTTATTTGCTTGTCTCACTTAGTAGCCACGTGTGAACCTTCGCGTAAGCGTCATTCAGCAGTAAGGTAGTAGTAGTATACCCAACCATCCTCTGCTCATACTCAATACACCAACCACAATGTCAGACGATAGCATTCCTCAACCATACCCAAACTTGCAGGTACCAACATGGCAGTACCAACTTACATCAGTCCCATCGCTCAAGGACTCAGCGAGCACATCATTCTGGAAAGCCGTCGAGGAAGATGGTGCGTTCACTGTCCCTGACGAATTCTGTGTGTGAATGCTGACTGTTCCAGAGATGGCACCATATCTACAGCTTATCAACTCGGATCGATCGGACCTAATCAACACTCTGCTGGAAAAGAACAAGGCGCATTTGGAGGAGATCGATACAAAGTTGAAGGAGGCGATCACGAATGAGGGAGACAGCGAGATCTCGGAACAGCTCAGAGCGCGGGCAATGTATTACTGCAGGATAGGAGATAAGGTATGTCAAGAGTGGCAAGGCCACGGCTGATGTTCAGGAGAAAGCTCTACCTGCAATTGACGAGGCCCTAGAAAAGACTGCTGGAGTTGGAGCTAGGATAGATTTGGTCATGGCCAAAATCAGGCTTGGGCTATTCAGCTTCGACACAACACTCGTCACGGAGAACATCACAAAATCTCTCGAGTAACCTTGGACTCCCGGGGGCTCAAAGATCACAGCTGACTTGCAGACTTATCGATGCCGGAGGAGACTGGGACAGGCGTAATCGACTCAAGGTCTACCGAGCATTACACCACCTATCGATTCGAGAATTCCCACAGGCTTCCGAGCTTCTCATTGACTCTTTGTCTACCTTTACTGCTTCCGAGCTCATGGAGTACGACGACTTTGTTGCGCTTACCGTATTGGCAGGAGCCATGGGATGTGACAGGAAAGATATCAAGGAGAGGGTAAGTCTGCTGTGTATCACGTGAATTTGGCTGACAGGCAGATCCTCAACTCATCAGAGGTCAACGGTGCCATTTCCTCCATCCCTCACCTCGCGAGCCTCACCGAATCCCTCTATAAATCCAATTATGCCCAATTCTTCCGCTCCCTCGCCGAAGTCGAACAACAATACCTTATCCCCAACCCCCTTCTCGCTCCTCATGCTCGATTCTACGTTCGAGAAATGCGAGTCAAGGCATACAGTCAACTCCTGGAGAGTTACAGTAGTCTGACGTTGGAGAGGATGTGTCGATCATTCGATGTCAGCGAGACTTTTATGGATCAGGACCTTAGCAAGTTTATCGCTAGTGGAAGACTGTCATGTACAATCGACAAGGTCTCGGGCGTTGTCGCTACCAACAAATTGGCGTCGAAGAACAAGGGAGTCGTGTATGAGCAGGTCCTCAAGCAGGGTGACATCCTATTGAGCGGTAAGTTGATCTGACGACCTGCCGAGTAGTAACTGATGAACAGATATACAACGATTGCAGCGTGTAGTTGGATAGAAGATAGATGCATTGCGTCGCATGTGCATGATTGTTGATGGGGACGAATGCTCACAATTCAGTCTTGAGACGGCTGCAAGTGACGTTTAGCTGATAGACTTCATATGCTCGGGCTGCAATGACCCACGGAATCAGAGGTATCACATACATCCTACCATATTCACCTTAGGATCACAGAATCAGAGTCACTATATACAATCCAAGAAGCCCGCTGCTAGGGTCCAGTACCTATTAAAACAATTCAGACTCGCCCTCGTGGTAGGGCTGCTCTGAGGCATTGCCTTTGCGAAGCTCGCCGGCCAATCTAGACAACATGGCTCTCCTTTCACTTCCATCGTCCCCCTTCGACATCGTCTGGTCGTCTAATGCTTTGTACTTCCCAACATAGTCATACGGCTCGATCTTGGTCGCACTTGACTCGACGGCCCTTGTTGCTTGTCCGGCCGCGCGATTCACGACCTCCCTCACCCTCGGGATCGATCCGTATCGTGAGTCAAATGTGAGCAAGCATTGATAATAAGAGGACCTGACATGCGCTTGTTCTTCGACTTCGATTTGATCCCATCGGTCAAAGTAATGCGGGATGACTTCACTGAGGAATGCATTAGAGCAGATCGAGCCAAGAGGGGCGCGATCGGGAGTTTGGGGATCGGCTCGTCGGAGAGTCATGATGTCCAGAACGTGGAAGAACTCGTTCAATTTGTGATGAGACATCTCGGCCTCGGTGCCGCCGTCCTCATCGTTGCTGCCATTGGCCTTGTTCTTGAGATATTCACGACAAGCGGGCACTTCGGTAGCCATCAAATGGAGGAAGATCTTTGGTGTCTGGCCTAAGTGTGAATCGTTGGCAAGGTTCTCGATCATTGTATTAATATACCCAAGGCTCGTGCCATCACAGACAAGCGGCTTCCACGAGTCGCGAAGTTCCGTAGAGACCTTTGCGGCAGCTTTCATGACCATAGAGTCCGGTACATCCTTCATACTCCAAGGTGGCTTACAGGCGATATTTCGGGTACTCGGATGATATTGTCCACTCTCATCCCATGTAGCATCAATTTCGCCATCGGGACTTCTCATGAATCGGTATACCATGGCTGGACCATCGGGGTAGACGAGGGGACTTTGTGGATCTTCGGCATCAGATGAGTTACCGATATGAGCATTCTGAAGGGTGGTCAGAAGGATAAGATCTTGGCCCCACTGTTCCGCTCTTCGGATTTCGGTGAGTGTATAGGCGGCGAGGTCGTCAATGAGAGCTTGGGCGACTCGGGGGGCGACTCGGGATGCCAGACATGATTGTTGACTGATAGAGTCGAGGTACGCGTCAGATTGGACGAGCGATCGGTAAGGCTTGGTTGCAGCGGAGTGACGTTGAGTGGATGGCATAGGGCAAATCGAACACACGGACCTTGAGTTCAGAGAGAAGACGATGTCGTGGGTAAGGGTTGACTCGATTTCGATATGAAAGGACAATTCCTGTGATCACCTCTAATGAAGCTCGTCCCAGGATACTTCCTATGGAGCTGTAAAGTAAAGGGTGAGGCTACCGCAGCCTCGAACCCGCAGAGCCTATATCAGTGAGAACTGAAAGGAGCAATGAATGAAAAGAGCGTTAGCTGTTGCCATTCTCGTTGTGAACGTCATCAGTACAGGTAGACCGGCTCACCCAGATGATGGGAACGTTGCGGGATGGCCGTGTTCACGCATGCCCCGCTTCCGAAAAGCTTGCATACAAGTAGATCGTTATATGAGCTTGGAACTAGCATGAGACATAACCCGCTCGACGTAATCATCAAGTGAGGCTTTGGTCTCAATATGACTCTTCAGTCGCGAAGACGATTGGAGCGAGAAGATGGAGTATATATGGGATGCAATCAGCGCATCTAGCGGTGTGGGCCGGCTATACAATTAGTCTGTGTTATCCATCTCGAAGATGAGGCTCAACTCACGTAGCGCTTAGAGCCCAATCTGATGCACCTATCAAGGTATCTAGAGCATCTAATGCCTCTATACCCTTATCCAGTATATCTTCTTTATCGACATTACGGGAATCGCCAGTCAGGGATGCAGGTAGTGGCGTCGTGAGGCCTGCAGAAAGCATTGGCGGGCTGGGGAGGTATAGGTGGATATTGGATTGACGTTTCGGTAGCGATATGAGGTATGCCGGGAGTAAGCGTCCAAGTATTAGCTGAGCGATTGCGAGAGCTTGATCATACGCCTCCTGTGATGGTAGACCTTGTAGCCTGGGTAATTAGCTTGGATCTCGCTGGAAGCACGAGGAACCTACTCTTTACCCTTGCCTTTAATAGGATGTGTCGTATCAAGCCATGAACGAATATCGTCGCTTGCCACCAATTTCGAATCATCCGTTACATGTAAAGCGGGCAGGGTACCGCTTGGTGCTGAATCTTCGTTTTCCCATTGTCGGAAAGTCACTCTAACTGGCGGATCTCGAAGCAGGAATAGCAGTTGTGCCCTTAGAGACGGTGGGTTCGACGATGCCCAAGAGCGATGATGTGAATGGCTATCCGATGTCGAAGGGTGGACCTGATCGTCAGTATGAATTCGGGTGGACAAGGTGGACATACCCATAATGAACATTCCGCTTCATCTGATCTACTTTGGGACTTCCACTGTAATTCTTCCTCCTGTTCATATTGGACCAGAGGGAATTTGGAGTAGAGCGAAGTGACCCATTTCGGAGCTGTCCAAATAGATGAGCCTGCGGTCGAAGGAGTGGTGGGCGGGGCAGTGGCTGTCATCTCGTCAAATAAGTGATTTTACGGTAGCCAAAAGTCAGCTTGCATGAGTATAAACGGTTGATTCTCGGGTATAATCAGATCACGTGACTAGATACTCCCCCCTATTAAGGCTACAGGGTATGATGACGATTGCCCGGTGGCCGGGTCTGTCTGTGTCTACCCTCCTGTTATATACCTTGTCATCATTGCTCATTTGCTTATACTACATCTCTGTCAACTGCTTATAGTATCTTCCGGCTAGCTCTAGAGTATTCTTCGAACACACACTATCATGGCGGCGACATACGGTAAGTATACATCATAGCCCTGTCGTACAGTACTCATCCGCAGCTCCCGCCGAGCGGCAGTATTATGACCAGCTCTTTGACTCTGTCGACAAGGATCAGGTGCGTCCGATACATTAGTAGATCAATATCGTACTGACCCACAGTCTGGCATGCTGGCAGGCCAGGATGCCTTGCCCTTGATGACCAAGTCCAATCTACCACAACAACAACTGGGGGAAATCTGGGCACTATCCGACCCGGACAACAATGGGTTCTTGACTAAAGAGTCGTGGTATCGAGCAGCTAGGATCATTGGATGGCTCCAGAAGGGCGGCAAGTCCGTGGTTGAGGAGTCCCTGCTTTCTCAAGGTTCGTGATCAGTCCAGCTCCCCTATTGACGCTTAGCTGGACCATACCCCACTTTCAACGGACTTCCAGGTCCTCCTGCTCAGGCACCGCTCAGTGCTCAGACTACCGGACAACGTCCAATGGCTGCCAACAACACTGGATCGAGTCTTCCTCCTCTTACTGCTGCCGACCGAACAAAGTTCACTAGGATCTTTGTAGGATGTGGACCGCATAATGGCTTGGTCGCCGGAGATAAGGCTAGAGATGTATTCGTCAAGAGTCAGCTCAGCTACGATAAGCTTGGTCTCATTTGGTGAGCTCAGACAAGATCATCTCGCATTGCCAGGTCTGACAAGCAGGAATCTCGCCGACACACAACAGCGAGGATCACTAGATCTGCCCGACTTCATCATTGGGATGTTTCTTATCCAAACCTGCATGGCCAATCCAAATGTCCAGCTTCCCACAACTCTCCCTCAGGGAATGTATGAACAAGCATCAGGCGGAAGAGCCCCTCCAAATGCGCCAACTAGCCCTCTAGCGCGACAAAATACCGGGCCACAGAGTCCCGTTCGACCACAATACACTGGCGGAACCATTCAGCCTCAACGAACCGGTCAAGGATCTCAGCTTCCTGCTCAAAACTCCCCTTCCCGGCAAGGAACGATGTCGAGCTTGCCATCAGGACAGGCTGGATCTGGATTTACATCCAGCACTATGGGCTCGGCCTTCTCTCAGAACAGGGGCAATCAACAACAATGGGATGTGACATCCGAGGCCAAGGCGACATCAGACCGTTTCTTCGCTCAGCTAGATCAGCAAAATCGAGGAACTATCGAGGGTGATGTAGCTGTACCGTTCATGTTGCAAAGTCAACTGGATGAGGGCACTCTGGCGACCATCTGGGATCTCTCCGATATTCGACACGAAGGCAAACTTGACCGGGACATGTTCGCCGTCGCCATGCACCTAATCAACAACAAGCTGGCTGGCAAGGATATGCCAGCAAGTCTCCCCAACAGCCTAGTACCGCCTTCGCTTCGACAAGAATTCGGTGGAGGACAGCAGGAGATCCTGGACAATGGACCTAGCAATGCTACCAAAGATCTCTTTGATCTTTTCGCTGATGATCCTCCGCCTCCAGCTGCTCAACAGGCCGCCCCCGCGGCTTTCGGTCAGGCACCAAGCCAAAGCCAACCATTCTCGGCTGGAGCATTCTCTGCTCAGCCATTGCAGGCTCAAGGTACTGGTCAAGGCATACCATCAAGACAATTGTCGCCCGCTCCCACTGGCAACCGATTTGTACCGCAGAGCTCCTTTGGTCTTGCCGCTACCAACACTGGTGCGTATCTGACTCAGCCTGGTCAAGCAGTACTGACAAGTAGCTCCTGCGGCTCAATCACCTCCACCTCCTTCTGATCTCCTTGGCGAGGATGCAGCCGACGCACCTCCCGAGGTGCCCGACAACTCGGCCGAGATTGGCAACAAGAAGAACCAGCTTGAAAACACCCAGCGGGGCCTATCGTCCCTCGAATCAACGCGAGCTACGCTAGAAAAGTCTGACAAAAGCAACTCCTCGCAGCTCCAGGAGCTGGAAACCAGTCTCACTACTGCTCGATCTCGCCATGAAGAAGAGTCCAAGATCGTCGCTGATCTCCGATCAAGAGTCAGTGACCAGCAGGAAAAGATGAAGAACCTCAACATGGATACTATCGCTGCCGAGAGCGACTTGTCGGCTATGCGAAGCGAGCGAGATGAGTTGGAGCAGGCATTATTGCGGGACAAGGAGGAGATTAGGGGATTGCAAAAGAAGATGAAGGAGGCGGACGAAGAGAAGAATACTTTGAAGACTCTATTGGAGAAGCTCAAGAAGGAGACGAGGCAGCAAAAGGGGATGGTCACTATCGCCAAGAAGCAATTGAGCACCTCGGAAGGCAATCGAGACAATGCTCAGAAGGACCTGGACGACTTCCACAAGAACGCACAAGATGAGGAGGAAGAAGAGTCGGACCGAGGACAGGGACTAGGAGCAGGTTCCGCTGCTGGGTTCGGTGCTCTCGGTGGAGCTGCTTTAGCTGGTGGGACTGCCGCTGCCTTCGGTCAGAACCAGGACACAAGATCCGCCTCGCCATTCGGTCAACCACAATCACCTATCAACTCCGAGACTGCTGCTGGAATCGCTCTACCGGCTACCCCACAAGCTCTCAGCCCTGTCGCTACCGGTGCTTCCAATCGATCCAACAACCCTTTCGACCGACTACGCACTCAATCTCGAGGCCCTGCCCCACCCGTTCCCCAAGCACAGTCGCCCCCTACCGCCTCTACACCCACCTTTGAACGGTCAGGATCTCCTGCTCCCAAGGATGAGGAGACACCACATGATGAGCCCCGAAGTCCCGGAGCGATGGCCACCACCGCTTTGGTTGGTGCTGGAACCGCTGTTGGACTGGCTGCTGGCGTGGCTGTAGCCGGAGCGACCGCTGTGTTCGGCGCTGCAAAAGACGTCATCACTGGAGATGAGCACTCAAATGAAGGAGAGAAGCAAGAGGAGTCTGAGAAGGCAGTAGTCGACAAAGATGAGGACAAGACCCCCATCGCCGAAGAGACAGATCCCTTTGGTGCTCCAAGCTCTCAGGATCCCGCTGTCGGTCAACAGAAATCAGATGTCTTTGGCGCTGTCACTGGCCCCTCCCAATCTGGCTTTTCGGAATCCACTTCATCCGATACTGATCCGTTCGGCGCGACCACGTCCACCGAGCCGGTCAGCAAGGGAGTGGAAACGGATGCTTTTGGCGTTTCCAGTCCTGCTCAGACCGATTTCTCCGATCCAGCCGCTGTAGACTCCGACCCTTTCGGCGCTTCCAACCAAGACTCGTTCGATAACTTCGATAACGGCTTTGGCGACTCCTTCGACTCTTCTAAAGCAGGTGCGGTAGAGACAAAGGCCGCCTCTGGCAATGCGGACTTTGACAGTGCCTTCGACGATTTCGATGCCCCCGCAACAGCCACGGATTCCCAAATCTCTGAGACCGCTGGGCAAAGGACCGCCTCTCCCGAGCAGGATGTCATGTCACCCGGTATTCCCGTCGGTGTTCCCAAATCAGCCTTACCAGACCTCCAATCTGGACTCGAGCGCACCGACTCGACTCAGGCAGTCGCCCCAGCTAGCCCAGTCTTGACTTCAAGGACCGAAACTCCGGTACCTGACGAGCCTACTGCGCCTCAAGCTATCGTAGACGAGCCCACGGAGGAATTGTTGTCGTCAGATGAAGAGGATGATGGACCAGAAGATCTTGACGCACCAAAGCGAGGATACAGTTCTGCCAACCAGACGCAGGATGACGACGATATCCCTCTAGCCGCCTTGAGATCCCCAACAGCAGCTGCGCCTGCTTTGGCTTCCCCAATCGACGCCCCCAAGGGACGACGATCTGCCCCTCCTCCTCCCGCTAGCAAGTCTTCCACCGGAATGGCCCCAATTCCTGTTGATGACTTTGATCCATTCGGTGCACCATCGTCGACTGCTGCCGTCGCTGCTCCCCATACAACAGCACCCTTCGATAATGATTTCGGATCGCTGCCGCCCGGAGCCGCACCAGCCCAGGTCCAAACCCAATCGACCGGTCCACAAACTTCTAAATTCGATGATGACGATTTCGACTTTTCCGATATGCCTCCTGCTCAAGTTGACAACTCTGAACCAGTAGCAGCTACCGCAAAGAACACCAGCGCTTTCGATGACGAGTTTGCAGGATTTGATGACGAGTTCGAATCGGTCCCTACGAATCCAAACTCTGGAAGTGATCGGTCAAATATGTCAAAGAGCTTTGAAATGGTTTCGCCCTCCCAAGGCCAGCCTCAGCAAGCTCAACAGTCTACTGGAAATATGGACGAATGGGGACAGCCGGCAGGTCAACAACAGCAGAGACCTGCGCCACCTGCCAGCGGGTTCTCATTTGACGATGCTTTCGGAGGTGACTTTGAGCCTGCGTAAGTCATATCCACGAATTTCGTAGTCATGCTGATGAATAGCCCCCCCGCTCAGCAATCCATCCAGCAAAGTTCATACGCTCCTCCTGCTGGTGCACCACCTTCATCTGGTATGCAGTCTCTTGCCAAACCTACTTTACCAGACCGTAAACCAAGTGCGGCCGGTACAGGCCCCCAGCCTGATGATCTCGAGGACGTAAAGAGGGTAAGCTTTCTCCATTCATGGAGGTCACAACGATATGTTAATTCATAGCTATGTTCCATGGGCTTCCCCCGTGAACTTGCAGTGGGAGCACTGGAATCGAACGCATACGATTTCCAAAAGGCCTTGAACGTGCTCATCAATTAAAGAGATGTGAAGACAAAACTCCTGGAGTGAAGAGTTTGGTATAAAAGATTCATAATGGTATTTCCCGCTCGCAGATATGTATAGCCTTTCTCGACCATAACGCCCAATCCAGTATATCTTCTGCCCACTTGCCCTACTTTGCTCCTCCGCTTGCATACTCGACCAGCTTCTGTCGGAGATTACTTCGGCTTCCCTTGAATTGGTCTTTGAGTCGGGCAGCCGAGATTCCGTACTATCTCGTGTCAGTACATATCATAGGAGCAATTTGGCTGACGGGAATCGAGCAACCTACCTTGGCTGACAGTACATCGAACGGTACTCCTCCCTTGTACGCATTATCCATTGCCGCCTCGGTCATCTCAGCCTTCATCTCACTCGTAATGACTCCATCAGCTTTGGATCTGGTGATGCTTTGAGGTGAGGCTGTTTTCTTGGGCGTTGGGGCTTTCTTAGACTTGGCTCGTTTGGCGGGAGGCGAATGTGATAGTACAGAAGCCGATAGGGAGAACGAGTCGGGATTGGATGGAGCTGGTGATGATGATATCTCACGTTTGACGACCATGGTAAAGGTATTGAGACTGGTGGATTGGCCTAATGAGAACTGACGTGGTGGGATTTGCGATTGGAATAGACATCTCGTCAGCCTTCAGGAGCGATATTTATACCCGTATGACAGCACTATATTTCAGCCTCGGGGTCAGAATGGTTGGGCCCCTTATTCCCCCGCCCCCTACTCGTACAGTCTCAAAGACAACTAGAGTACCAAAGAGAGTTTGCAATATCACACAGTCCACACATGTGGAGCAGGTCCAAGGGCAAGGCACTGGCTGACACCTACTTTTTGGCCCAAAGGAAGATGATGTTCAACATCGGAAATCGAAGGTCATAGCGCTGCTGATCAGGGAATGCGTAGTCAGGCTAGAGCACTGATAGCTTGACGATGCTGACACCGAAACACCAGGACTATAATGCAATGTACCTTTCCAAGAGGCGGTAACATCGAGCATAGTGGCAAAAAGCAACAACTCCAACCGGTCTCTAAGCAACGACTTCGTCGCTCAGTCCTCTTGACTGGCCGAAGGACAACAGTAGAAGACAATGTTCCTGCTCTGACGCCATCTTTCCGTCGAGGCGATTCAAGTCAGCCCCTGTAAAATAAAATTCATACCAAGCCCCGCTTTTCCCACGCTAGCTTGAATGCTCAATCCGCCGGTCAACACAAGTATCCTTTAATTGCTAAAAGGAGTGTTTGAGGGCGGTCTTGGGGCGTTTCTAGCTGCGTTCAATAGTATTGGTGGTGGTCTGCGCTTTGGCAGGTAATGTAGAGAGAGGTTTCCAAGGTCCGCTTCACAATTCGGCCACTTCCGTGTTAACCACACGCGCCAACGCGGTAAGGCGATATCAATATGTTTCCTAACAAATCAACCGAGACAAGGGATATATGCATATCGTATACAGTTTGTTGGACCGCCGCCGGCCATACTCCTTCAAGATGAGGACTATCCTACGATCACGTCCTCCTGACTTGGCAGACATGTCCTATCATTCCTTTGGATCAAACTCCCCGGCCCAAGTCGCAAAATTCATGTTAAGCTCCCCCATGGTCGCATCATGATATGAACTTTTGGGTTGAAATCGCGCCGTCGATGGTATCCATAGGCGCAAGAACTCCAGCTGCCAACTACCACGCAGCTTCGATAGATTGTCCCAGAATATTCTCTGACTACCCTGTTTCGTGTTGTCGTGAAGCAATTTCTCCGAGAGATTCGAGATAGCAACTCTAGCCATGTCGAGATCGTTTCGGTTACATGCGAGGACCAGTACCTCCCAAGGCACGGTTCTCGACTTTTGTGTAACGGTTTGTCGAAGAATGTTTCGCATAGACGGACAGTCAAACTTGTCAGCCAGCTGTAGAAGGACAGCAGCTTGTGCCAGACTGACTTGGAGATGATTGTTCAGACCGAATCGGCTGAATCGAACAGTAAAGTGAAGAAGATCGGCGAATAAGGTGAGATCCGCGGATGGAACCTCGATGTCAATCTCTTCGTCAAGAGTCAATGCTTGACTGGACGTGGGTGACAGCCCTTTCGTATCGAGCTGCCCTTGTGGTGGATCACTCTGATCCAAGGTCGATGCGGGAGCGGTTGTCTTGTTGGTAGCGGGCCTCGGTACAGCGAAGAGATCTCTGAAGAAGATGCTGCGATTCAGTCGATCGACGCAGCAAGACGCGAGTCTCTGCGCACTCACCTACCTTCGACCAGAATATCGCGGTCTATCTCGTAACCGTCTCCTTCACTAGATCGCAGCAGAACTCGGGTCTGCCATTGCCAAGGCTTCTTAGCTGCAGATGCTGGTGCTGAGGTATTGGTAGTCATAATGATTGATGAGGGGGTGACATTCTGGCTATCATGGTTCCAGTATATGTATGTTGCGACGCCATCTCCTGAGTAATAAAGAACAATAAGGTTAATGAGTTGAATTTGCTGACAATGAGCTTCGGACATGCATTTAGGGAAGGGTGAAGTGGCTTGGAGTCTCCGTAATCACTTTGTCTTCTTAGCGGTATCGTGAGGCAAGTACCACATCGTACTTGTAAGAGGGAAGAGGTATCCGCAGACACCAAAGTCTCCGTCATTTACGAGAGGTCCGGAAACAAGTCGCAGACCTGCCACCAAGCGTTGGAAAGTAAGCTGTGTTAGCGAATCTATCTCGCCTGGAACAAGTCCGATGCGAGTAGTGCAATGCACAGATTGCATGAGTACAACTCGTCGAGAATGACTATCCCTCCCGAAATGTCATAAATGACCTGCGAAATCAGCATCAGGATAGGAGTTGCTAATGAGATCAGGGAGTGCGGCCACTTACCAGATGAAGACTAGCCGATCTGTCCACACTCGCCTTAAATTCTCTTCCTTTTCCCATTCGTTTCTATGCCCTCCTGATATTCCTTGGGGTTGAATTTCCATGACCAGGTATAAGCGTCAGGATCTAGCTCCATAAGCAAGATCGTGTCGTGCCTTTGCTCGCCTGGTAAGAGCAGTCGTAGGAATTCTGATTGCCAAGCCTCGCTGAGCTTTAAGAGACCTTTCCACCCCTCGGTACATCGATTCGATCCGACAAAGTCGTGCAGCCTCCTGGGAGAGAGTTTGTCGATGGCAGCCCTGCCTAATTCGAGGTCATCCCGGTCGCAAGCGATGTGAAAGGTCTCCCATGGATGCCATCTGGACAAGGCATTGAGTTTCTTCTTCATACACGTGTGCATGGACTCGCAATCGTACTGATCCATCAAAGGCAGAAGGATTCGAGCCTGTTGGACGTCGATCAGGAGTGTGTTAGCAGAGGCCAAGTGGCCGAATCGAGCCGTGACTTGCATGAAGTCGAAGAAGAGTCGCAAGTCTTTGGTAGACAAATCGATGTCGATCACTTCATCCAGAATCAAGGGGGTAGTCGTGGTCGACGAGATAGCACCGTTGTCGAAGGGGGTAAATTCACCAGTCTGGATCAAGGTAGAAGCGGTTTGTGAGGAAGTTCGCGTTTTGACAAGATGCCAGGGAAGGTCGAAGAGATCTGCGAAGAAAGCACTGAACGTCAGTGAGGGCCCCGTCGATGAAGTAGACTCACCTGCTGTCGATGAGGATTTGGCGATCTATCTCATATGGGAAACCTTCATTGGATCGAAGACAGACCCGAGTCTGCCATTGATGAGGTATGATAGATTTGGTGGTCGAGGTCACCATCAGCCTGAGTCAGAGGAAGAAGAAGATGGGACAAGGGAAGATAGAAGAAGAGAAGAGAAGTGAACAGTTTGCATTGTTGGTATATGATACTGTGTTGATTAACTTTCCTTTCCTTGATTCAATTGAGAAACGCACAGACTCATTGACCAACATTATTCAGGAACAGGTAACAAATTAGATGTGGAGTCTCCGCAATCAACATTTCTGGTTACGCAGATTACAGCTATACCTCTACCTAGATCATCGCACTATCACCCTCGACATGGCATTCCCACTACCATCACGTATCCCATCATGGTTCGCAGGTCATATGGCATCTTCACTGCGCCGCTTGCCCTCGGTGTTGCAAGACATCGATCTAGTCATCGAAGTACGAGACGCTAGATTACCGCTCACTTCGGTTAATCCCGCTTTTGAGCAAGCACTCGGTCGAGCATGGGGATACCAGTCAGTCAGTGCTGGATGGGATAGAAAGGGTAAAGGGAGGGAGACTGGGCTGGGCATCAAAGAGAAGGTTGTGGTATATACAAAGCGAGACCTGGCGGAGAGGAGGTATGAGGAGGTGCGTGATTCTGCTCATAACCATGGGCTGTTCTGATATTCAGCCTTTGAGAAAGGCTTTTGGAGAGCATGGGAACACTCAGCTTTACTTTGCGGACACAAGAGTGGATAAGGATGTACTGCCACTCCTGACTCACGCTGTCAGTACGTAACTGAGTTTAGGGGAAGTTCGGGCTGATTCCAGACATGGCAAAAAGCCGAGGAGACACCTTGGAGGTAGGTCTCAAAGTCATGGTAATCGGTATGCCGAATGTTGGTAAATCATCACTATTGAATGCCCTGCGGCGTGTGGGAGTGCACAAAGGTAAGACACTCCTCATCGGTAAGAGTGTCGTACTAATTCACAGGCAAAGCATTTGCGACATCATCGCTACCTGGCTTGACACGGAAATTGACGGGGACAGTCAAGATCCACGAGAACCCGCATGTGTATGTCTACGATACCCCAGGAGTCATGGTGCCATATCTCGGCAAAGGGGAGGAAGGTGCGGAAAGAGGTCTCAAATTGGCTTTGACTGGTCAGCTCGTTTCATCTTGTCATATATCAACCCAGCTCACTCGTCAGCCGGTATCAAAGAAGGACTTTTCGATGCGGATGTAGTTGCAGAGTACTTACTGTGGACACTCAATTCCCGCACACAGTCCGAAGCAGGAATGGCGGAATGTGCCCCAAATAGACGTAAGTCGATCTGCTCGTCCGGCAGCTGACGATAGATCTCCCATATACCGATCTCCTCCCTTTACCAGCCGACTTTCAGCCTACGCCCGATTTGCAACTGCTACTTGATGCATTAGCATCTAGACTTGGATTACTGAGGAAAGGAGGGGAGAAGGATCTGGACGTGGCGAGGGAATGGTTGATCAAGGCATTTCGAGAGGGTAAAGTTGGGCGATGGACTCTGGATGAGCTGGAACATCCTACGACACCCAAAATGACAGAGGAGGACGAGGTCGAGTCTCAGCTTGAATCGACCCTTCCCGAGAGCGAGGCTGTAGCGAAAGGTACATTGGATGCCAAAGTATCGAGGACGGTCGCTACGTTCCTGGCAGGTCAATCGGCAAGATTACACGCAGCCGAAGAAGGAAAAGATACTTCACTATCGCAGCAGAAAAAGAGGGACAATAGGCAGAAATCAGAAGAAAGGGAAGCCAAATGGAGAGCAAAAGGTATACCAGTCGGAATGAATTACAAGACGGCCCAGAAACGGGGTCCTGCTCGTGGACCGAAACGAGCGGGAAGACAGGGTAAACGTAGATAGGGGTGATGCATCTCTAAGAATACAACTCTGACTCGTTTCCGGCTTTATGTGGATGCTGAGGATTGCCTCAAGGTTTGCTTGAGATGCTTCAGACCAGCTTCTAATCTCGCTAGACTTCTCTTTGAGCCCAAAGTGACCATAGTTGTAGGGACACTGGGTCCTTGCTGATTATGAGCTAAAGACAACAATGAACACTCACCTTTCGACCCGTCAATGCGTATCGCAGCGGCGTCATTAGCTGACTTCGCGCTCTCAGGGCAAGTTCGGCAGTGACATTGTTGATCGTGCGGTATATCGTATCTTCATCAATGGCGAGCGGATCGTCGCGATCTCCTGCTAGGTGTTCTAAATCCTCTCGTAATTGTGGTATGAAAGTCTCTAGGTTCTCGGCTATTGTTGGTCAGCGTTGGGTGCCCGCCAGATGGGAGGCTTACCAAATCCCCGCATTTTTCGCTGATCGATCATCGACTTTGCTTCGTGGCTATCGTACTGAGGGTCCAGGAAGAAGAAAATGGATGAAGAAGCTATATCATCCAGCAGGACTGTACGGGCCTGGTGGTCAATGTTTGTACAAACAAAAGGGGTGAACTCACAAGTTCGGCGTCGAGAACCTTCTCAACATAGCTAGCATCTTGCACAAGCGCACTTTCATAAGCCGCACTCGCCAAAAAACACTCACTTTCCCTGCAAAACCTTGACACCTCTCAGCTTCTCCTGTAACCTCCCCACCATCTCATTTCTACTCCTCTCATGACCATCCACAGTTTCCGTCATGTTCCCATCATCTCCCAACCTACCTGCTTTATGTCGTAATGTCATTTTATTCAAGAAATCCAATTTCTGCATATCAACAGCAGCTTTTCGGTGGTTTATATGTTTGATGTCGAATGCCTGAATGAGCTCGTCCATTGTGAATAGCTCTGAGAGGGAGTTGTTGTCGTTTCGAGGATGTTCTAGAGATGTAGAAGGTCGGATAGCGTGGTGGTCCCATCCCATTAAGGCTAGGAAGTTGAGCACAGCTTCGGGTTCGTAGCCTTTTTCCTGCTCGTCAGAAATGGAACCTTTTCACAGGAAACCCAAACTTACGCGATACGCGTCAACTCTGACGTCGCCTGTACGTTTCGAGAGCTTCGTACCGTCGGCGTTGATCAACAAAGGGAGATGGGCAAAAGCAGGCGGTGTCCACGATAGCGCCGAGTACAGCTGATGATGCTTCGGTAGACTCGTCAACCATTCCTGCTTGTTCAGCTAACGGGACACAGTCGTGCACCTCAGCTTACCTCTCCTCGCAGAACATGCGTGATACCCATCAGGTGATCATCAACGACATTTGCAAAGTGGTATGTCGGCCAACGATCTGATTTCAGAATGATGAAATCGTCATCAGCTCCGAAACCTGATATCTGACCATCTCCAAATATCAAGTCAGGAGGATAGTCTTTTCTTGGACTCGTCTGGATATCAGCTCATATCATATTTGCGAGTTATGGGATATACTTTGAATCGGACAACATGCTTTTGCCCGGCTCGTTTCCGCCTCCCAACTTCCTCTTCTGTAAGATGTGAACATCTCCCGTCATAATTACGTTTGTCCCCTTGGCTCTTGAGTGACATCTTGATAGCCTGCGCTTCATCGGGTGTGCAAAAGCAATTGTACGCCTTCCCTTCCTGTCTGTCAGCTCCTCCGAACAATTCGGGTGATACACTGGTCGTACCGAGATGAGCTGATCGGAAAGTTGCTGGTATATATCCAGCCGCTCTGACTGAGTATATGGACCACATGATCCTCCTGCACCGATACCTATTATCAGTTTGAGCCATCTCCACGAGTCTGGCGCTTACCTTCATCATAATCCAGCCCGACCCAATCTAGCGTCCGGCGTAAATTGTCTACTGCATCCGACACAAATCGAGTCTGCGCATCAGCTACTATCTTGAATAAGGATTTCTTTAGCTGACCTGATCTGTATCCTCTATCCTCAGTATCCATTTCCCCTTCCATTTCCGAGCTAGTAGATGATTGAACAAAGCCGTCCGTAACCCGCCAAGATGTAGATAACCGGTAGGAGAGGGTGCGAATCTTAATCGAGCTCCTTCAGTAGGCGTCGCGACGCTCGAGCTTGAATTATAGCGTCTTCCTAGCCTCTGCCCTCGTCCTAGTAGCTGTAAGAGGGGTGTTGACCTGCCCATCTTTTTGAGTCAGTAGTATGAGTGGTGATACTGAAATTTCTGGACCATCAACAAGTCACCTCCACTTTCCGACCCCACCTTTAGACGCTTGCTCACTGTATCTTGCACCTCTATCTGCTTATCATCATGACCTCTTTCTTCCCTCTATCAGGCTTCTCGACGTCTTCATTTGACTCTGGAGTACTCGTGGTGGTAAGCTTTCGCGTCACAAATGATTTTAGCTGATGGAAAGCCTTCGGTATCGCTGGCAAATCTACCTCAGCTGGCCGTTGATATCCTCATCACTTCCCTTGGGCTCACGAGAGTAGGGGTCATAGGGGATGGAGATACTGTCGTACCCTTCTTTGGTCCAGGTGAGGGATCAGAGTTGGTCACTGGTGGCTTGGAAGGTGAGCTTTACGAAGCCTCTACCCTGCGAGGACAAAGCTCATATTAGTGTACGGGGATGAGAAGAAGAAGATCTATGTGTTGCAACAGCGATCACCGGCTCTCAAGGTCAGCTCAGTGCCTCCGCCTCTGTGTGACTTAGCTGAACAACTTAGTCAAAGAAGGATGAACACGTCGACCTGGTCAAGCAGTTTATCACGAGCAACAAATTCGCATTCACCCTATTCTTGACAAGTCTCAACGCCGCAAATCAGGATGATGCTCAGCTACTGTAATTATCCTTTCATAATTAGCTCAAATAATTGCTGACTTATAGTACACCACATCAATACCTTCTCCCACCTACGGCGAGCTCCTCATCAAGCTATTCCAAAACACTAGCAACCCTCTCACCACTCATTGATCCTCGCATAGCACAAACACCCTATCCACCTTTCCTACCCTCCGCAGGTCTCACCAGGAGATATCTCTCTACATTACAAGATACTGAAGTGGAACACGGAGCATTACTGGCATGGTGTGTCGAAGGTGATAATCGGGATGACGCCCGGGCGCTGGCCGCTGCGAGTCTACTTGTGTTGGGACAAGGTGAGCCTTGTCATAAGTGCAACGTGACTTCATCTGATGCCAGATGCGCAATTAAAGGAGCCAAAGGCTTGGGAAGGGCTATTTGGAGTGCAAGAGGGATGGAGCGGAGGTGCTGGATCAAACGCTGAACTATACGGATAAACCAGTGTGTAACGAAGTACTTGGAGTAATGACAAATTCATTCTGCTAGCTACGATCTGCTGACACCATCTATTTACTGCGTATTGAAGTAGCTGATTGTTAGTCGAGCGAATGAGACTGACCCACGGGATACGTACCTGCAGGTATTCTCCGCTCCTCGTTGAGCAACAGGCATAACGACACTCTGGTGATTTGAAGCGGCTGCAGTTCAGTTCCAATCATGGTCCACGTAATAAGACGTACACATAATAGTACAGATTCTATACGCTCCTGCAGGTAATCCACCATCAACTGCCAAGCTCGACACGCCATTGACATCCTGGAAATTCAGTCCCTTGAAGAAGGCAAATTGCTGAGGATTGAGGATTTGGGTGGATGTCGTCGAAGTCATCTCCTGGATAACGACGTGGGCATGTCCCACGACGCGCCTGGATGTCAGTATAGTCCTTCGGCCCTCAGGTTGACTCAGCGACTTACCCGGAGCCATCAACCTGTTGTGGGGCGGAATAGTAATTGAGCTGAGCATTTGTGAATGATCCTAATCATCAGTTGAGTCTTGTATCCAGGAAGTGGGACTCACCCATCACCATCCCTTGGACAGCTAACCGCATAGTGAAAGTCGCATCGGCAGGTAAAGTGTCGCCGTTGGCCTGATATCAGTCACGCCCCGGTCATCGCAATTGAAGATGGCTACTTACGGGAACAACGAACATTGTCGAGACCATGTTGGAAGTCGAAGGGATCTGACCTATCGGGGTCACACTATCGTCAGCGTGAGCGAAGCCAAACGACCTGGACTCACGCGCAAGATCCTTCCTTGACTTGAAGACCATTAGTCAGAGTCTGACCTTGACAAAACTGTCATCAGCGTCAAGATCGCCACCACAATCAGCCAGACTTACATCGATGAAGTTATCATTTGAAGTGGCACTAGCAGCCTGACCAGCAGTTGCATTCGGATTAGCTTGGGTGCTCATGATCAAAGCCTGATTCAGTGCTATTATCAGCTTTGCCAATAAAAAGGTAACTCACTCTGACCACCGTTCGAAACTAGAACCGGAACGGCTGGACCAGGTTGTTGAGCATTAGCTCCGGCGTCATTTGCCTGACATTAGCTTGATTTACTTCGCAGGCGGGACATACGACATCATTATCATCACCTTGATCATTGGCGTTACCTGCATTACCGTTTCCGCCATTTCCATTCCCATTCCCACCATTATCGCCATTGCCACCGTTGTTGTTACCTCCATTACCTCCATTGGCGACACCACCATTACCACCATTGCCAGTATTGGCGGTACCGCCAGCGTTCTGACCGCCGTCTCCAGCTGCCCCTTCTCCACCACCATTACCTCCTACAGTATCTCCACCAGCCGCTCCACCATCGTCATCACCATTTCCACCGGCAGCATCACTAGTACTCGGGGCGGCAGGAATGTTTGCCGAAGCGGAAGCCGAAGCATCAGGGGCAGCGACACTTGAGCTAGCGCCTGCGCTTGCTCCACCATTGTTACCAAAGTTGCCACCGAATTTGGGTCTACCAAACCTATTTCGACCACCCCTGAACCTTTGAGCTTCTACTTGTCGTTTGGATCTATCATGATGGCTTCTTGGGTTCTAATTGGTTAGCATGACGTAAGAAAGGTGCTAGAAAGACTCACAAGGCTGATGTCATGTCGAGAAGGAGATGGGTGTGCGATACCCCCTCCTACAAGGAGCAAGGAAGCGAGGAGGAGAGTTGACAATTGCATTTTTGCTTCGAGGAAGTTGAGGTTCCAGCCGGAATGTAACGGGTATCAAGTAAAGGGGATCAGACCAGTCACCAGGACTTGGACTTGGACAAGTGAGAGAAGATATGGCGCAGAGATGAGAAGGTGAGGTGAGGTTGTTCAGTTTTCCATGCTCTTATATCGCGCTGCCTGATTCTGGCAGACTTCCATACTGTCGCCTCGATATTGATTATATCACTGAGAGACATCGATATCCAAGCTACGTTTCGTTGTAGCGAAGATGAAACGTATTCATCCCCGGTGTCCAAGAGCCCGGACCTCACAACCATAATTTCCGAAGCCGAGTGTTTGGGCGTGGTGACCAGCGGGGTAATCTGACATGTCGACCTGACGACGTGATCCATACATAGATGCGTTCATATGTGTTCTGCCTCCCTTGTGAAATCCGTGAAAGCTTAGCATTAATATTGGTCGGAGGAAGCGGAAACGCCGGGAGATCAGGCATGTCGTGTGTATGAGTGTGTGTGTGCGCCTGGTCCGAAGACCTCGCTCAAGGTTCAATTTTGTGGACTGGAGCCCTTCTCCGGTTCTGATACGGCCGCCCTCGGACTGAACAGCCGCTTCAGGTCCGCTAAGTGAGCTCGGCAGAGACATCGAAGGAGTAGGTAAGGTCCTTTGAGGGCGAATTAGTTGAAAGGGATGTCCCGCATTGCAACCCTGATTCGACAAGAAACAAACAAACTCCAAAGCTTGGGGCAGACTACTCAACTTTGTATGTATAGGGCGGGAAGTGAATTAAACTTGCATACCCAGAACTTAGCTCTGATACTTACAATAGATTGAACGGTTGCAGTACCTTTCTCCAGCTTGGCCAACTACACCTGAGATCCTGCAACTTCAGAACGCGAGCCAATATGTACGTGCACCTTCCCCATCCGGATATGGTGCTGACATGAAAGTATAATGCCAGACCCACGACCACCAATTCCGCAACGTCGCTCATCGCTAGAACCCAGACCTCAGGCTCAGACCAAACGAACATCACTGTCCACCATGCCTATCCTCACAAAGCTCGGACTTGGCAAGACCAGCTCGGCACCCTCCAGCTCTACTGCAAAGACCATCCCGCCTCTTCCATCTGTTCATCCGCCCCGATTGTCGCCTCTATCACAAGACAGCACTCCCATGTTCCAGTCTGATACGGTGGAGGAAACGCTTAAAGACGAACCGGAGACCTTTAACGCGTCAACGGGTGATCGACATGAGACATCGATCACTCAGACAGGTAGGGACGAGTTACTGCATCTCAGTATTCCCAGCATCCCATCACCCGCCATCGGAATCCCACCTCGACTCCCCACATCACCCATCGAATCAACCAGGAGCGCGACTGCCGAACTAGGTATTCTGAGGGAGGTGGACGAGAACGATGACTTCAAAGGACGATTACTCAGAGTCAAGTCCGACCCACCCGTGAAGCCATCTTCCTGTCCAAAGAGCATCTGGCTCTGTTCCAAGCCTGCCAATTCCCCTGCCACTTCGCCTATCGATCCCTCGAACGGTCGTCGAAGATCAGACATCAAGCCACTTGTAGTACGAGCGATGTCGACCGGTCGACTTGCAACCGAATTCGATAGTGAAGGGCGAGTCCTCTCCTTGTCGAATCACTGCGAGAGGGTATTGAAAGCTCGGGCATCCATGTCTCCCGCTCCATCTCCTACTCGTGCCGGCAACCATCTCTCGCGAAGTATGTCGAACCAGGATCAGCCGCACAGTAGGCGACAGATCATCAGGGCTAGGACATCGGACCTCTTCCCGATGATGTCTGCGGATAAGCAGGTGAGAAAGCAGGCTAGCTGGAAGCGAGAGGATAG
>Ga0265780_10001863_pt1 | contig 29193 bp, 18 predicted proteins | sample P1T30metagenome_FD_192432 | JGI IMG/M metagenome (GOLD analysis project Ga0265780, IMG submission 192432) | Plant litter microbial communities from East Loma Ridge, Irvine, California - P1 T30 | ecosystem: Environmental > Terrestrial > Plant litter > Unclassified | place: USA: California... | reverse complement strand
AATTTCATCGACCTCGCCTTCGAGATGGGCCCGGTCAACGGCATGACCCCCAAGGAGATCAAGAAGTACATCCGCTTCATCGCCGACTGGCGCATGACGCAGCTCGGCCTGAAGCCGATCTACATGATCGACGAGCACCCGCTGCCCTGGCTCGCCCCGATGCTCAACGGCGTCGAGCACGCCAACTTCTTCGAACAGCGCGCGACCGAGTATTCGAAGGCCGCGACCAAGGGCCAGTGGAACGACGTCTGGGACTCCTTCGACAAGCGCCAGACCGCGAAGAAGGGGCCGATCGCGAACGTGGACCTGAGCGAGGTTCGGGACATGTTCAGCGACTCGGTCGCGGCTGAATGACCGACCTGCTGCATCGAACCGCAATCGTGTACGATTTTGATGGCACACTGTCGCCAGGCTCGATGCAGCAACACAACCTGTTGCCGGAAATGGGATACGCCGACGCGAACATCTTCTGGCAAGAAGTGAAGGCGCTCAACCGAGAGATCGATGGTGACGAAATTTTGACATACATGCACCTTCTTCAACAAAAAGAAGGTGACCATATGTCAAAGGAGCGCCTTGCTTCTCATGGTGCCTGTTTGCCGTATTTTGCGGGAGTAGACGACTGGTTCCCCCGTATTAGCGAGTACGGGAAAACAAGAGGCCTTGAAGTAGAGCATTACATTATAAGCTCTGGCCTTGAGGAAATTATCGAGGGAACGACGATAAGGAAGTACTTCAAGCATATTTTTGCGTCGAAATATGCTTATCGGGATGGCAAACCCCTTTGGCCGGCAGCTGCCGTAAATTATACCGGGAAAACTCAATATCTTTTCCGTATAAATAAGGGAGTTCTAAACCAGTCGGACGACAAAGCCGTCAATCGTTGGATACCAATGAACGAACGCCCGATACCCTTTGAACGAATGATTTTCATCGGTGATGGCGATACCGATATTCCCGCCATGAAGATGCTCCGCCACCAACATGGTGTGCCGATCGCTGTTTTTGATCCAGATCGCTTTCAAGGGCCAGATTCCGATAAGGTCTACAATCTGATCGCGGAAGATAGGGCCGACCATGTTTGTCCGGCAGATTACAGAGATAAGTCACAGCTAGATATTACTGTAAAAGGCGTGTTGGGCCGCATGGCGCGCAACGCTGGGTATCGTCCATAGATGATTTACCGGGGATCGCAGGTGCTGAACATCGAAACAACTGGATGGAACGCCACCGACCACCTCGACAGCGACGCCGCGATCCTCGCCTATCTCGAAGCGGCTTCAAGGACGGCAACCCAGCGTTGATCACCGCTCCGCTGTCCGACGTAGCGAAGGCCCGCGGTAGCGCCGACCCGCCCAAGCCCCGGCTTGATATCGCGCTCGACTCGGTCATCCAAAAGCTCAAGGATCTCGACCTCGAACTAACCGCAAAAGCGGAGTAAAAACTGCGTCGCAAATCGCAGCGTTTCGCCATGTTCAAACGGTCAGTTCGCGCAATACCTGTTCGATCGGGATCATCATCGATCGGTCGCGCGCTTGCGTCATCCCGCGCTCGATCTTGGCCCGCTTCCAAGCATCATAGTCGCACTGAGCCGGTTGCTCTGATTCATTCGGTCCGATCATCTTCTGCCTCCTCGTCCCGCGCCCCATGCCTGACCCGCAAAATGATCACGCAGTCGCCGACCACGCGATAGCGAAGAATATACGGCCATACCGTCGTCCGCTCACGCCGTCCGTCGCCTACGTCGCGACCTCGATCTGGAAAACTCGCGAGGTTGTCTGCCACCGCGATAAGCCGCGCGCCCAATGCATTGGCAGCGACGGGATTGAACGCCGAGACATAGGTAACGATCGCCTCTAGATTGGCGACGGCATCGTCCGTCCAGACGATGCGCAACTAATCGCCGACGCGAGGTCGGGGTAGAGGTTCGGTCGAACCCCATGACGATAGCCAGCCCTTGACCGCGTCGTGACTGATCAACCGTCCGCTATGCACGGCTGCATCTGCACGCGCGTCGGCCTCAGCCTCCGCAGCGGGATCGCTCATATCGAACAGGGCATCATCGCGGGCCATCCTTGAGGGATACACCTCGATTGCAATCACGACCAGTGGCAACTCGTGCCCGCTATCACCAAGGCGAGCGCTTGCCGCCACCATAACGGCGCGCGAGGCGTGGCGGACGAGTACCGCCCCCAGTGACACCCCGTCGCGCTCGACGATGCGAAGTTTGCGGCCGTAGCGGTTGCAGTCGCGCTTGATCGGGGTCAGTGTGAAGGGGTCGGCGTTGAGCAGTGCCTGCATCTTCAGCGTCGCCGCCTGCCCCCGGCGGGCTTGGCGAGCGCAGCGGGGGTGGGTGGGTTTCCGGCGTGTCGATGTCGGCGATGTGGATCTTGGTGCCCGCCATCCGGGCCGTGTCTCCGTCGACCATGCAGTCGATCCGCTTGGCGTGGCCGCAGATCGTGAACCGTGCGGAGGCCGCCTTGCCGCCCGACAGTGCGGAGGCGGTCGCAACTGTGGACGCCGCACTGGCAACACTTGCCGCGGCTGACAGTTCGTCGCCGATCTCACGTACGAACTCCACACGACCGCACATCCGCCCGCACTCTCAACCGCCGCGCAGCAGGCGCATCACCAGCGTTCGGATACGCCCGTAAGTCTCCTTCGACGCGCCGAGCACGCCGTGGCGTTCGGGCGGGAGGAATGCGAGCGGGTGGCCGTCGGGGCGGAACACGTAATGATCGAACCACGCGCGCCACGCTGCGCGCTCGGCCGGCGGGCGTTCGGCGATCGTCAGCAGCGATAGCAGCATCGCGGTGTAGGGCTGGTCCGGGCCTGCGCTGAACCCGTCCCACCAGAAATTGACCAGGACGTTGACGTCGCCGACAGCCTCGACCTGATGCCACCAGAGTTTGGGCACGTAGAGCGCGTCGCCGGGCTCCAGCTCGACCACCAGTGCGCGGTCGCGGGCGTTCTCGAAGCGGGGGAAGCGCGGGTCGCCGGGCTCGCTGCCGACCGCGAGGCTGATCGGCTGGCCGGCGAGCGTGTGGTCGATCGGTCCGACATACAGGTCGCGGATCGCGTCGGGCGGGAACAGCGTGAAGCGCCGCCGGCCCGCCGCGACGCACGCGACATTGTCCATCGTGTCGTAATGGCAGGCGACCGTCGAGGCGTGGCCGACCCAGAACCGGGGGCGCACCGCGGGCGGTACGAACGGCAGGCGAGTGGCCTCCTCGATACCGGGGAAATACGTCTCCGCGGTCATCGACCCCATGTACATGCTGGTCCGGCCGGGGTCCGCCGCGCTGTCTAGGATTCGCGTCAGCGCCTCGCCGAACGGCACCGAACTGCGTTCGAAATTGAACCCGGCGAGCGTCGCGTCGTAATTATACCGCGCGCCGATCTCGGGCTTGCCGACGAACACCTCCGCGAGCTTGCCGCTATCGAAGCGGCGAAGCTGCGCCACCACGCCGTCCAGCGCCGCACCCGGCGTCGTCGCGCCCGACAGCATCGGCCAATCCCGCGCCGCACCGCGCAGCACCGCGGGCTCGCAGCGCGCCATCACCTCGGCCTGGAAAGTGTCCGGGTCGCGCAACGCGTCGGCGGGCGGCTCGTGCAGCATCAGCCGATGTCCGCCAGCCGGTTGTTGCGGATCCGGCCGAGCGTCCGCAGATGGCGGATCGACCCGGCCTGCGCATAGGCGAGTTGCAGGTCGCCGCGGCGAAACAGGTCGAGCACCGCGGCATCGGGCAATGCGTGCAGCGCGTCGAGGCTGATCGTGTAGAGCCCTTCGAGCGTCAAATGTTCGCCGTCGTCGAAGCTCATCGTCACGTCGATCGGCTCGAGCAGGCGATGCGCGAGGAAACGCTCGATCAGCGCGTCGGTCTCGGGGATGCCCGACTGAAGGACGTGCAGCGCCTGCTGGATGCGCTTGAGTGGTAGCGCTGCCTCAGCGTTCATGTCGAACAAAAGCTGGCCGTCTGGCGCCGCAAAGACACCGTGTTCGCGGTCGACGACCAGTTGCCCGTCGGTGATGTAGAAGCCCTGGCGTTCGAGGTCGGCGGGTCGGTAGTCGGGCAACGCCCCCTTGACCGCCATCAGGTTGCGGCCCGGCTCCAGGCCCATCACGACGCCTGCATAGAAGGCGCCGGTTTCCGGGTGTTTCGTGAACAAAATCGCATAATACGGAGCGGCCTGGAGAAATTCGTCTGCGACGATCTGCGCGAATTGCCGCTCTCCGTCATGCGCGCGCGATACGCGCAACGCCGCGTGCTGCGCATGGCTCAGCATCTCCCAGATCGGCATCCGTCTCTCTCCGTACAGTCTTCTTGCCCGAGAGATCGCACATGGCGCCCCGGTTGCAAAGCCTCGCCGCGACCACTCATACAAAAGCTTGCATTGATTGTTAGCCTGACTATTGTGAGCGCTACCGTAGATGATCGAGACGGTGCGGAAACGCGTATGATTCGATCATCCAAGTAACTTTGTCGTGAACGCCTCTCACAAGAAGGGCGGTGCGGCGCCGCATGAGGGGATGTTTGACCGTGACCACCACTACGCGCGCTTTCGGCTTTCGAGGACTGGCCCACCCATCGAGCGCACTCGCCTGCGCGACCAGCGTACTGGCGATGATGTGGTCGATCCCGGCAATGGCGCAGGATCGGGGCAATCTTCAGAACAGCACGACCACGCAGCCGTCCGCGCCGCAGCCAGCCGTGCCGACGTCCGCGAACACCACGACCGCGTCGGAAGCCGGACAGCCGCAGGACGCAGCGACCGCGCCAGACGCGTCGCAGGGTAACACGGTGCAGGGCAGCGCCCCGCAGAGCGACGACATCATCGTCACCGGCCTGCGCGGATCGCTCCAGCGCAACCTCGACCTGAAGCGCACCTCGTCGGGCATCGTCGACGTCATCTCGGCCGAGGACATCGGCAAGTTCCCGGACTCCAACGTCGCGGCCGCCTTGCAGCGCCTGCCTGGCGTGACGATCCAGCGCTCCGGCTCGCGCGGTGAACCCACGGGCATTGCCGTGCGCGGCTTTGGCAACGACTTTAACACGACGCTGTATGATGGTCGTCGTATCTCGACCGCAACCGGCGGTCGCCAGATCGACTTCAGCACCGTCGGCGTCGACTTCATCGGCCAACTCAGTGTTCTCAAGACGCCCGACGTCACTCTGTCATCGAGTTCGATCGGTGCGACCGTGGACATCCAGTTCCCGAAGCCGTTCGATCATCCCGGCTTCCGCCTTGCCGCATCTGGTTCTGGTTCGATCCAGGACCGCTCGGGCAAGATCGCACCGACCGCTGGTCTCCTGATCAGCAGCACGAACAAGGACGAAACGTTCGGCGTCTTGGCGGACGTGATCTACACGCAGCGTAAGACCGATACCAACCGCGTGTACGTGTCCGGTTGGCCGGGCGGGAACTTTGCGCCGTGCCAGCTCGCGGGCAGCACCGGGGCGTGCGCCCCGACCAGCGACACTGCGTCGGCAGGCTATGCCAATCCGAACAACCGGCAGAACCTGCCAGGCTGGTTCCCGCAGCAATATGGCGCCGAACAGCAGCGCGTCAAAGATGAGCGTGTCGATGCGCGCGTCGCATTCCAATATCATCCGACCGACGACCTGATGGTAACGCTCGACAATAATTTCTCGCGTCAGGAAATTACTCAGAACAACTACGCGTTCGGCGTCTGGTTCAACCAGGGCGACTTGCGCAACGTGACGCTCGACAAGAACGGGACCGCGGTAGATTTTACCCAGACCGGCACGCCAACCGACTTCACTGCCGCGCGCAACACGGAAATCCTTCAGACCAACCAGACCGGGCTGAACGTCAAATACGATGTAACCGAAAACCTCACGCTGGAGGCAGACGGTTCCTATGCGAAGAGTTGGCGGAACCCCGGCAACGTAATCGGCAGCCAGAATGGCGACATCGGCTATGGCAACGCCCTCGGTAACGTCCTGCGCTTCACCGTCGATGGCAAAAGCAGCGACGCTTTCCCAACGATCAGCAACTTTGGTCCCGCCGGTGATGGCGCACGCTGGGCGGACCAGTCGCTGATCGGCTCGCACGTCGCGGTCAATCAGACGCAACGCAATACCGACGAACTCGCGCAGTTCCGCGGCAATGCCACCTGGAAGCAGGATGACCTGACGATCAAGGCCGGTGGCCAATATTATCAGGACACGTTCAACTTCCGCAATACGAGCACCTTCACGAACAATTTCTGGCAGGCCTATGCCGGTTACGGCGGGCCCTCCCGCGGAACATCCGGTATCTCGCCACTGCCCGCCAACTTGTATCAGGGATCAATCAGCCTCAACAACTTCATCCCGGGCTTCAACGGCAGTCTGCCGCCATCGGTGTTCGTGTTCAGCCCGATCGCCTATCAAAACTTCCTGTCCAGCTTGGGTAATCCGCAGGCACAGAACGTGCCGGGGTTCAATTATGCCAACGTGACCGGCTTCACGGGTGCGTTCGACGAAGCGGTCGATCCCGGGAGCATCGCGCGGGTTCGAGAGCGGACCTGGTCGCTGTACTTCAGCGTGAACTTCAAGACCGAGATCGGCAGCCTGCCGTTCACGTTCAACGCAGGCGTGCGTAACGAGAACACCAATCTGGCATCGGTCGGACAGGGCCGCTTGCCCACCGCGCTCGTCACCAGCACGGCGGACCGGACGCTGCTCAGCATCCCGACCTACACGAATGTGCAGGACGTCAGGAGCAACAGCTCATATTCGTATCTGCTGCCCAGCATGGATGCGAAGCTGGAACTCGCCAACAACCTGATCCTTCGCTTCGACGCCTCGCGCACGCTGACCCGTCCGTCGTTGAATCTGCTGAACCCGGTGCTCAATGTCGGCAATGGTCAACGCATCGGCGCCTTGTCGGCCAGCGGCGGCAATCCGAACCTGCGTCCGTATCTCGCCGACAATTTCGACGTCGGGGCCGAATGGTATTATCAGCGCAACTCATATCTCTCGGTCGGGTTCTTCCTGAAGAACGTCAGCAATTTCGTGGTTGGCGGCGTGACGCGACAGTCGATCAACGGCTTGATCGATCCGACGACGGGCACCTTGGCGAGCTTCGCCGTCACGCAGCAGGTAAACGGACCGGATGCCACCGTCCGCGGCATCGAGCTTGCCTGGCAGCAGGTGTTCGGCACCTCGGGCTTCGGGTTCCAAGCCAACGCGACCTTCGTCAACACCAACCGGCCGTATGACGACAAGAACATCTCGCAGACCGGCTTCGCGGTTACCGGGTTGGCAAACTCGGCAAACTTCGTCGGCTTCTACGAAAAGAACGGGTTCCAGTTCCGCACCGCACTCAACTGGCGTGACCAGTATCTCCTGGCGTTCGGCCAGAACCAGAATACCGGTTCGTTCGGGTCCGAGCCGACCTTCGTCGACCAGAGCTTCCAGGTTGATCTGTCGACAAGCTACGACATCAACAGGCAGTTCAGCGTCTTCGCCGAAGCGTTGAACGTCAACAACAACCAGCAGAGCACGCACGGGCGCTACGACAACCAGTTGCTCGACGTGTTCGACTACGGCCGCCGCTACACCGCGGGCGTCCGCTTCCACTTCTGATCCCCCTCCCACTGGCGGAGCACGACCTGTTCGTGCTCCGCCTTTTTTCGATTACGCTGCACCATGCACGAAATTCAGAACATCGTTATCGTCGGCGGCGGCACCGCAGGGTGGCTGACCGCGGGCGTGATCGCGGCCAAGCACCAGGCGCGGCGCCAGCATGGCTTCACCGTCACTTTGGTCGAATCGCCCAACGTGCCGACGATCGGCGTCGGCGAAGGGACGTGGCCGACGCTGCGTTCGACGCTCAAGAAGATGGGCTTGTCGGAAACCGAGTTGTTTCGGCAGTGCGACGCGTCGTTCAAGCAGGGCGCCCGGTTCAATCGCTGGACCACCGGTGCGCCGGACGACGGCTATTATCACCCGCTGATGCTCCCGCAGCACTTCGGCCAGGTGAACCTCGCACCGCACTGGCTCGCGGACGAGGGCAGTGCGACGTTCTGCGATACGGTCACGCCGCAGGGCCGGATCTGCGACGAAGGGCTCGGCCCCAAGACGATCGCGACGCCCGAATATGACGGCCATGCGAACTACGCGTATCACCTCGACGCGGGCAAGTTCTCGCATTTCCTTCAGCGGCATTGCTGCGACACGCTCGGCGTCCGCCATGTGAAGGCCGACGTCACCGAGGTGCATCTCGACGAGAGCGGCGACATCGCCAACCTCGATACCGAACAGGGCATATCGATCGCGGGCGACCTGTTCATCGATTGCACCGGCTTTGCCGCGCTGCTGATCGGCGGCGCGATGAAGGTGCCGTTCCGCAGCTGCACCGACATATTGTTTTGCGACACCGCGCTGGCGATGCAGGTGCCCTATGACGTGCCCGACGCGCCGATCGCGAGCCACACGATCTCGACCGCGCAGTCGGCCGGCTGGATCTGGGATATCGGCCTGCCGACGCGACGCGGGGTCGGCCATGTCTTCTCGAGCAGCCACATCAGCGCGGACGCCGCCGAGCAGGAATTGCGCGATTATATCGGCCCCGCCGCGCGCGACCTGACCGCGCGCCGGCTGGCGATCCGTGCCGGCCACCGCGAGCAATTCTGGGTGCGCAACTGCGTCGCGGTCGGGCTCGCCGCGGGGTTTCTCGAACCGCTGGAGGCATCCGCGATCGTCCTGATCGAGCTGTCCGCGAAGATGATCGCCGAGCAGATGCCCGCGTGTCGCGAAGTGATGGACGTCGTCTCGCACCGCTTCAACGACACGGCGCATTATCGCTGGGGCCGGATCATCGACTTCCTCAAGCTGCATTATGCGCTGACTAAGCGGACCGACACCGAGTTCTGGCGTGACAACGTCCGGCCGGAGTCGATCCCCGACCGGCTGGCGGGCCTGATGGAGCTGTGGCGGTTCCAGTCGCCCTGGATCCATGACGAATTCGATCGCGCCGAGGAGGTCTTCCCGTCGGCGAGCTATCAATATGTGTTGTACGGCATGGGCGCGCGAACCGCGGTGATGCCGGGGTCGATCGACGACGATGTCGCGCTGGCTCGGCGCGCGCGGCACGACAACGAGGTGCAGACGCAGCGGCTGGTGAGCAGCCTGCCCGGCCACCGCGATCTCATCGACCGTATCAAGCGCCACGGCCTCCAGCCGATCTAGCCGTCAGGGGAATAGTATGCGGACCGTCACAGCGTGCCTGGCCATCGGCGCGATCCTAACCATCGGTGCGACCGCTGCGTCGGCATCGCCGCGCCTCGATGGCGTCATGGGCGATCATGCGGTGATCCAACGCGGGCAGCCCATCGTCCTGACCGGGCAGGCCGCAGCCGGTGAAACCGTGATGATCACGCTGGCGGGGCGCAGCGTCACCGCCAAGGCCGCGCGCGATGGCAGCTTTTCGGCGAGCCTGCCCGCCCTCCCCGCCGGCGGTCCGTACGACCTGACGATCGCGGCGCCGAGCGGTGCGGCCGTCCTGCGCGATATCCTGGTCGGCGACGTTTTCCTGTGTTCGGGCCAGAGCAACATGGAACTCCGCGTCGAGCAGGGACAGGGCCTGTTCCCCGACGCGCATCCGGAGGTCGATGACAAGCTACGCCTGCTGACGATCGCCAAGGTCTCCGCCGCCGCACCGGTCGCGCGGTTTGCCCAACAGCCGACGTGGACGGTGTCCGGTCCGACCACGGCACCCAGCTTCTCGGCCGCGTGTTTCTACATGGTCCAGGCGCTGCGCCGTACGTCGGGCGTACCGATCGGCGCGGTGCATTCGAGCTGGGGCGGGTCGCGGATCAGCGCGTGGATGAGCGACTCCGCGCTGCGCCAGGCCGGGCTCGGCGCCCCCGCCGATCTGCTCGCGCTCTATGCCCGCGATCCCGCCGCCGCCAACCGGCAGGCGTCGACGATCTGGGAAAGCTGGTGGCGCGACGGCTCGGGCGACGCCGCTGGCCGCGAGCCGTGGCAGCCGGATGCCGCGCTCGACTGGCATCCGGTGCCCGCGATGACCAATTTCGAGACCTGGGGCGTGCCCCCACTCGCCGATTACAACGGCATGATCTGGTATCAGCACGAGGTCCAGCTGAGCGCCGAGCAGGCACGCGGCCCGGCGACGTTGGTGCTGGGCATGGTCGACGACGCGGACCGCACCTGGGTCAACGGCGTGGGCGTCGGTGGCAGTAGCCTCGCGTCGCAATCGCGCGTCTACGCGCTGGCCGCCGGTAGCTTGAAGGCCGGGCGCAACGTCATCACCGTCAACGACGACGACGTCTATGCCTATGGCGGGATGACCGGCCCCGCGGACTCGATGCGACTGTCGTTCGCCGACGGGAGCAGCGTGCCGCTCGGCACCGGCTGGCGCTATGCGATCGCCAAGCGGCTCGCAGGCGCCGCACCGCGCGTGCCGTGGGACGACATCAACGGCGCAGGCACGCTCTACAACGCGATGATCGCGCCGCTCGGTGCTACGAAGTTCGCCGGGATGGCCTGGTACCAGGGCGAGTCCGACACCGGCATCCCCGGTTACGACCGCCGGATGACCGCGTTGATCGCCGACTGGCGTCACCGTTTCGGCACGCCCGAGACCGGGTTCGGCATCGTCCAGCTCGCCAATTACGGCAGCCCGGCGATCGCGCCGGGCGAGAGCGGCTGGGGCGACGTCCGCGATGCGCAGCGACGCGTGGCGGCGGCGGACCCGCATGCCGGCATCGCCGTCGCGCTCGACCTCGGCGATGCGCTCGACATCCATCCCGGCGAGAAGCACGAGGTCGGGCAAAGGCTCGCGCGTGTGATGCGCGTCGCAGTCTACGGCGAGAAGATCGCGCCGTCCGGCCCTGCCGTCGCCGATGCAAAGCGCTCGGCGGATGGCGGCGTCACGGTGCGGTTCAGCGGCGTGACGGGCGCGCTGCATGCCCGCAGTGCCGCGCAGGCGATCGGCTTCGAACTGTGCGGCGCCGCGGTCGGCACTTGTCGCTACGCTCCGGGCAAGGTCGCGGGGTCCGAGGTGACGCTGCCCGGCGATGGCCAACCCGTCACACGCGTCCGCTATGCCTGGGCGGACGCCCCGGCGACCAACCTTGCCGACGACGCACCGCTGCCCGTCGGCACGTTCGAAGTGCCGGTCCTGCCGGCGCGATAAACCCCGAACGGGTGCGAAGAACAAGAACGGCCGCCAACGCGCGCCGCAACGGGAGAGACTGACGATGCGCATGACCATGAAGGCGAAAGCCCTGGCGACGGCCGGGCTCGCGCTCGCATTCTCCCCGGCGATCGCGCGCGAGCCGACCGCCGCGCCGAGCCTGCGGACGACGCCCGACCCCGCCGAGCAGATGGCGCGGACGATGGTGTCGCGGATGACGCTCGACGAGAAACTGCCGCAGTTGCTCAACGTCGCGCCCGCCATCCCGCGGCTCGGCGTGCCCGCGTATAATTGGTGGACCGAGTCGCTGCACGGCGCGCTTGGGCCGCTCGCGACCACCAACTTTCCCGAACCGATCGGCCTCGCCGCAAGCTTCGACGCGCCAATCGTCCACGACGTCGCGAGTGCGATCAGCGAGGAGGTGCGCGGGCTGCACACGCTCGGTCGCGAGACCGGCAGGAACGGGCATATCGGCACCGGGCTCGACACATGGTCGCCCAACATCAACATCTTCCGCGATCCGCGCTGGGGCCGCGGGCAGGAGACGTATGGCGAGGATCCGTTCCTGACCGCGACGATGGGCGTCGCGTTCGTGACCGGAATGCAGGGCCCCAACCCCGATCGCCCGCAGGTGATTGCCACGCCCAAGCACTTCGCGGTCCACAGCGGCCCCGAGGGCACGCGCCACCAGGCCAACGTCTACATCTCCGCGCACGACCTGGAGGACACCTACCTCCCCGCCTTCCGCGCCGCCTTGGTCGACGGGCATGCAGGCTCGGTGATGTGCGCGTACAACCGCATCGACGGCCAGCCGGCCTGCGCCAGCGACCTGTTGCTCAAGGAGCATTTGCGCGGTGCGTGGGGCTTCAAGGGCTATGTCGTGTCCGATTGCGACGCGGTGAAGGACATCGCCGACAACCATAAATACGCGCCCGACAGCGCCGCCGCGGTCGCCGCCGCGATGCGCGCGGGCGTCGACAACGAGTGCAACGGCGAGACGCTGGGCGACACCGCGGGCTTGGAGACCCGGTACCGCGAGGCTCTGAACCGCGACCTGATCACCGAGGCGGACGTCGACCAGAGCCTCGTCCGCCTGTTCACCGCGCGGTATCGCAACGGCGACCTGCTCGGACTTGCCGGCGCCCCCAAGGCGTTGCCGACCAGCGTCGTCGGCGCCCCCGAGCATCGGCGACTGGCGCTGGCTGCGGCCGAACGGTCGATGGTGCTGCTGAAGAACGACGGCATCCTGCCGCTCAAGCCAGGCGTGAAGCTCGCCGTGATCGGCCCGCTCGGCGATGCGACGCGCGTACTCCGCGGCAATTATTCGTCGCCGCTGTCGGGCCAGCCGATATCGGTGCTGGAGGGGCTGAAGACCGCGCTCGGTACAAGCCAGGTCACGCTCGTGCCGTTCGGCGAGTCCGTCACGGACGGCGACCGCGTGCCGACATCCGCGCTGCTCACGCCCGACGGCAAGCCCGGCCTGCTCGCGCGCTACTATAATCCGACGACGCCGATGCCCGCGCAATACGCCCGCGGCGCGCGCGAGAAACTCGTCGCCGCCGCCAAGTACCAGGCGCAGCCGGTAGTAACGCGCATCGAGCCGGACGTCGGCGATCGCAACCTCGATCTCGCACGCGTCACCGACGTCCACCGTACCGAATGGACCGGCTTCCTTGTGCCCCCGGAAAGCGGCACCTACCGCGTCGGCCTGTCGGGATCGGGCGGCACGCTGACGCTCGACAACAAGATGATCTCCGACCGGCGCAAGGCACGCTGGAACGACCTGCCCGGCATGACGACGCTGAAACTCGAAGGCGGCAAGCGCTATGCGATCCGCGCGGAGGGCAGCGGGATCGACCTGGTTTGGAAGCGCGTGTCGGATGCGCCGTCCGCCGAGCTTCGTCGCGCGGCCGCTGGCGCCGACGTGCTGGTCGCGGTGGTCGGCCTCACCTCCGACCTGGAGGCCGAGGAAACCGGCGTGACGGTGCCGGGCTTCTCGGGTGGCGACAAGACCACGCTCGACCTGCCCGCGGACCAGATCGCGATGCTCGAACAGGCCAAGGCCACCGGCAAGCCGATCGTGCTCGTCACGATGAACGGCAGCCCGATCAACCTCGCCTGGGCGAAGGACAATGCCGCCGCGGTGCTGGAGGCCTGGTATCCGGGCGAGACCGGCGGCACCGCCGCGGCCAACATCCTGACCGGCCGCACCAACCCGTCGGGCCGCCTGCCGCTCACCTTCTATCGCAGCGTCGGCGACCTGCCGCCGTTCGGCGATTACGCGATGAAGGGCCGCACCTATCGCTATTTCGCGGGCACGCCGGTCTATCCGTTCGGCCACGGGCTCAGCTACACGAAGTTTGGCTATGCACCGCTGACCGTCACGCCCGTACGCGGCGGCGCCGAGAACGGCCTGCGCGTCACCACGCGACTGACCAACCAGGGCGATCGACCCGGCGAGGAGGTCGCGCAACTCTATCTCGACTTTCCCGATCGGCCTGGCACCCCGCGGATCGCGCTGCGCGGGTTCCAGCGCGTCGCACTCCGCCCCGGTGAAGCACGCAGCCTGACGTTCGACCTGTCGCCGCGCGATCTGAGTTCGGTCGCGCTGGACGGTGCACGTTCGGTCGCTGCCGGCACCTACCGCGTGACGGTGGGCGCGGGGCAGCCCGGCACGGGTGTCGCGGGGCAGACGGCCAGCTTCACGGCGCGCCAGTCGGCGGAGCTGCCGAAGTGAGCCGCGTACGGACACTCGCGACGCTCGGCACCGCGCTGGTCGCGCTCTGCACGCCGATCGCGGCACTGGCGGATCCGCTGACCCCGACCGGCAAATGGAGCGCCAATACCGATGGCTCCGCAGCCGTGCCGCCGATGGGCTGGAGTTCGTGGAACGCCTTCAACAGCGACGTCGACGAGGAAAAGGTGCTCGCCTCGGCGCAGGCGCTGATCGACACCAAGTTGCGCGACATCGGCTATCGCTACGTCAATATCGACGATGGCTGGTGGCTGAAGCGTCGCCAACCCGACGGCCGGCTGCTGATCCGCACCAGCCACTTCCCGTCCGCCGCGACCGGTGCAGACACGAGCTTCCGCCCGTTTACCGACCGGCTCCACGCGATGGGCCTCAAGGTCGGCATCTATTCGGACATCGGCCGCAACAGCTGCGGCCAGATCTACACCCCCGATTTCAAGAACCAGCCCGAGGGCAGCGTCGCCGAGCGCGAGGTCGGGCTGTACGGTCATGTCGACCAGGACATCCGACTGTTCTTCGCGGAATGGAACTTCGATTTCCTGAAGGTCGACGGCTGCGGCGCGCGCGGCCTGCCCGTGGACGCACCGCGCGTGAAGTCCGGCCTGTACCGCGCCCTCACACCACTCGTCGACATGCAGTCGCTTGGTGGAACGGACATCGCCGGTATCCGCGGCCTCTACGAACAGGTCCACACCGCGCTGCACACGCACGCCGGCGACCGCGCGTACGTGTATTCGCTATGCCTGTGGGGCGCGGGCGACGTGCGCGCGTGGGGCAAGGACGTCGGCAACACCTCGCGCACCAGCGACGACATCCAGCCGGTCTGGCCGCGGATGCTCACCAACCTCGACACCGTCACGCACCGCGCGCTCTACGCGCATCCGGGATCGTGGAACGACCCCGACATGCTGTTCGTCGGCACCGGCGATTTCGACGCGGCACACAGCGCGGAGGCGCGCTCGCACTTCGCATTGTGGGCGATGCTCAACGCGCCGCTGATCATCGGCTACGACTTGCGCAAGCTTACGCCGGACCTGCTCGCGATCTTCGGCAACGCGGATATCGTTGCGCTGAACCAGGATTCGGCGGGCAACCAGGCGGTGCTCGCCTATGACTCGTCGGAGGTGCAGACCTTCGTCAAGACGCTCGCGGACGGCAGCAAGGGCGTCGCATTGTTCAACCGTACCGCCTCGCCTGCCAAGGCGGTGCTGACCGCCGAACAACTCAAGATGCTGCCGACCGCCGACGTGCGCCTGAAGGACCTCTGGACCAAGAAGGAGCAGAGCTTCCGCAAGGAGATCGCGGTGACGCTCGCGCCGCACGAGACACTGATTTTCCGCGCGACCGGCACGCGGCGGTTGCCGGGCGGGCTATACCTTTCCGAGCAGACCGGCCGCGTCAATCCGGCAACCGATGGCGTGGTCGTGCCGCAGCCGGATCCGACGATCTACCAGTCGATCACGCCGTGGACGGGCACCCGCGGCGGCGGCGAGCACCCGCAATATGGCGGCTGGGGCGGCGCCGAATCCGACCGCGCGCCATACGGCAAGCTGTTGCGCGTGGCCGGCACCGACTTCGACACGGGGATCGGCGTGCTCGCAAACTCCCGCCTCGAAGTGCGCAACCAGGGCTATGCGCGGTTCGCCGCCAAGGTCGGCATCAACGATTCCGGCCAGCCGCGTTCGGGCACGACGGTGTTCGAGGTCTGGGGCGATGGTCGCCTGCTGGCCAAGTCCCGGCCGATGGGGTTTGGTGAGGCAGCGGTCCCGCTCGAGGCGAAGGTGACGGGTGTACGGATTGTCGAACTGGTGGCGCGGGGGAGCGGTGCGGCGAATGCCGGGGCGCCGCAACCTGCGACATGGGCGGACGCTGCGTTGTTGAAATAGGCGACTGGTTTCGGGTTCGGGTCTTGAACCCGAACCAAACCCCACCCATCATCCTGACGAAAGGCAGGATCCAGAGCCACGAGTTCGCGTCCGTTACTCTGGATCCTGACTTTCGTCAGGATGACGGAGGGTTGGCGTGGTCGCTACGTTGGTCGCTTAGTCCTAACGCACCCGCTCCGGCTTGCCCGGCGGCAACGCCGACAGCGTGAACCGGTCGACGTCCAGCCACCCCAAACTCCCCGTCGGCGCGTAGCAGAACACCGCGAGCTGCTCGCCCTGGAACGTCCCCGTCCGCCACGCGAACGCGAGCGGAAAGTCGCCGCCCAGCCCGGTCCAGCGCCGCCCGTCCACACTATACGCCACGCGCGCCCGGTCGGTCGTGAAGTCCATGTCGGTCCGCAACCACAGCGCCTCGGTCCGCGGCAACGGCGCGGTGGCGCGAACCTCGCTCCGGGCACCGGCGACCGTGTCTTCGGTCACCTCCATCGCCAGCGTGGCCTTGCCCACCGCCGCGCCCTGCACCGTGATATTCCCACTGAACTGCCCGAACGTCCCGAACCCGCAGCGATCGCCCGGTGCCAGATGGCGGATGTCGAGCTTCACCTCGGCCCGGCTCGCCGGCCCCTGCCCCTTCTGCACCAGCGTATTGCGCGCGCTCCAGAACCCGGTCGCGACCGTCGGCTTCAGCCGCAACCAACCCGGCCGCTCGCTCAACGACCAGCGCGAAGGCTCGGGATTGTGGTTCCACTGCCACTGCAACCCGAGCGTCGGTTTACCGAAATCGTCCGACGTCGCCGGCTCCGCGAACGCCCCACCCAGGATCGGTTTGGCGGCACGCCGCGGCACGCGACCGGGCGCCTCGCGCGTCCCCCATACCGGCCAGTCGTCCTGCCAGAACACCGGGCTGAGGTTCGTCATCCGCCCAATCGCGCCGCTATCCTCCATCACGAAGCCGAACCAGCGGCCATCGGGCAGGTCGACCAAAGCGCCTTGATGCCCACCCGTCTTGTCGTCGATCTGGTCGCGCGTTTCCCACGGTCCGAACAGGCTGCGCGACCGCGACACGGTCAGCCCCAGCCGCGGCGGCAGCGCGTTGAAGAGGTAATAATACGTACCGCGCCGGATGATCTTCGATCCCTCCGCGCCCTTGATGTAATGCACTTTCTGCGACGCGGTGACGTGCGCTAGTTGCTTGTCGAGTGTCAGCAGCGCGATCGTGCCGTCCGCGGTGCTCGCGGTCGCAAGATACGCGCGCCCGTCCGGCTCGATGAACAGCCCCGGATCGAACGCCTCGCGCTCCAGTTCGTGATAGCGCCACGGCCCGCGCACGTCCTTCGCGTACCAGATCCGCGTCTTCTGCCCGACCGGCGTATTGGCGAGATAATAGGTGCCGGCGTGGTAGCGTAAGGACGACGCATACAGCCCGTGCCGGTACGCGTTGCCGCCCTTCAGATCGTATTCGGGCGTGCCCTCCAGCCGATCGACGAGGTGCGACGCGAGCGTCCAGTTGATCAGATCGCGGCTGTGCAGGATCGTGATGCCGGGCGTATTCGCGAACGTCGTCGTCGCGAAATAATAGTCGCTGCCGACCCGGATGATGTCGGGATCGGGATAATCCGCGAACAGCACCGGATTGCGGAAGCTCCCGTCGCCCTGGTCCGATCGCCACACCTGCGCCGACGCAGCCGTCGCCAGCAGCCCCAGCGCGACCGCCACCGCGACCCTCATTTGCCGAACGCCAGCGCGCGCGAGAAGAACGGCATCATCGTGTCCTGCACGCGGCCGGCGACGCCGCTGGTATGATCGCCCGGATACACCTCGAAGCTGTTCGGGATCCCGTAGCTGTCGAGCGCGGCGTGGAGCTTGCCGGCATCGTCCTTCAGCCCGTCGCGGTCGCCGACGTCGATCCCGATCGCTGCATAGCGCCGGAGATTGCCGGCATATTGGTCGAGCATCGCCAGCGGCGCATTGGCCGCCCAGCGCGCCAGCACGTCGGGTTGCGGCACGCCGTCCTTGACCGGCAGATCGAGATACAGTGGCGGCGCCTTGGGGTTGGGCGACCAGGCCGCGGCGGTCGCGAGTTGCGCGCGCTGCCCCCATGACAGGGTCGCGCTGTCCGCGGGCGAACGCAGCGCGCGGATCGCCGTCTCGGTCGCCGTATCGGGTGTGCCGAGCGCGCGCGTCGACAGGCAGCACGGGCTCATCATGTAGAGCGCGCCGAACACGTCCGCGTGCTTCATGCCGATCCGCGCGGTGCCGTAGCCGCCCATCGAATGTCCCGCGAGCCCGCGGCTGCGACGGTCCGCGATCGTCCGGTAATGGCCGTCGACATAGCCGACCAAGTCGCGCGCGACGAACGTCTCGAAATCGCCGACCGTGACCGAACTCGAATAGAAGGACCCGTTATGCGCGGTCTTGCTGTCGGGGATCACGACGATCATCTCACGCGCGCCCTTCGCGAACGCGCCCTCGATCGTCTGCGGCACGTGGATCTCGCCGATCCACTGCTCCGCGCCGATCGAATAGCCGTGGAACGCGTACACGACGGGATAGCGCCGCGTCGGGTTGGCGCGATAGCTCGGCGGCAGCACCACCAGCACTGCGCGGTCCGGGCTCTCGCCTTCGAGATTGCCCTCGATCGCGGGCGAGTGGACGGTGATCCGCTCGATCGTCACCGGCTTAGCACCGGCAACCGGCGGCGGTCCGGGCGTCTTGACCTGCGCCGAAGCGGAACCGGTCGACAGCATCAACGCAGTGCCGAGTGCAACGAGAAGCTTGTTCACGGACATCCCCTTTTGTTGTTCACGCGCGTGCGAGGCCGGTGCCGCGAAGTCTCACCGCTTTCCCCGGGCTCAGCACGACCTCGACCCCCCGCGCGCCGAGCCGGATCACGCGACGCCCCGACATCTCGCCACGAACCACCGCCTCGACCAGTTCGCCGCCCTGCCAACGCAGGTCGACCGAACACCGTCCGCGCGCGCGCAGCCCAGTCACTGACCCCGCAGGCCACGCCCCCGGTAGCGCGGGCAGCAACAAGATTTCGTCGCCCCGACTCTGCATCAGCATTTCCGCAATCGCCCGCGTGCCGCCGAAATTGCCGTCGATCTGGAACGGCGGATGCGCGTCGAACAGATTGGGATAGGTCCGCTCGGGGCCCAGCAGGAAGGCGAGGATACGGTGCGCGTGATCGCCATCGCGCAGCCGCGCCCACAGGTTCGCACGCCACGCGGTCGCCCAGCCGGTCGACTCGTCGCCCCGCAGTTCCAGCGACCGCCGCGCCGCCTGTGCCAGCGCAGGCGTGCGGTCGAGATCGATCTGGTCGCTCGGGAACAGCCCGTAAAGATGCGAGACATGGCGGTGATGAGGCTCGGGCGCGGCGGCGTCCCAGTCGCGCTGCCACTCCTGAAGCTGACCCTCCGCGCCGATATGATCGGGTGCGAGCCGCGCGCGCGCCGCCGCCACCTCCGTCGCAAACGGCGCATCGATCTTGAGCAATGCCGCCGCCTGCCCGACCTGGTCGAACAGATCGCGCAGGATCTGCATGTCCATCGCCGGCCCCGCGCAGATCGATGCGCCCGCTGGGTGGATGTTCTCGGGCGACAGCGACGGATTGGTCACCAGCGCGCCGGTCGCCGGATCGGTCTGCAACGTATCGAGGAAGAACAACGCCGCCCCGCGCATCAGCGGATAGACCGAGCGCAGATAGGCAAGGTCGCGCCCGTAATCGTAGCGATCCCACAGATGCGTGCACAGCCAAGCGCCACCGGTCGGCCACAGCCCCCATTGCGCCCCGTCGATCGGCGCCGTCGCGCGCCACAGATCGGTGTTGTGATGACACATCCACCCACGTGCACCATACATCGTCCGCGCCGTGCGCTCACCCGTGATCGCCAGTTCGCGCACCATCTGCACCAGCGGCGCGGTGCACTCGGCCAGCGCGGTCACTTCCGCCGGCCAATAGTTCATCTCGGTGTTGATATTGACGGTGTATTTGGATTCCCACGGCGGCTTGATCGCGTCGTTCCAGATACCCTGCAAGTTCGCCGGCTGCGTCCCCGGTCGCGACGACGCGATCAGCAGATAGCGGCCATAGTCGAAATACAGCGTCGCCAGTGCCGGATCATCGTCGGCACGGTTGGCGCGGACGCGCTCGTCGGTCGGCTTGTCCGCCGCCGCAGTGCGTCCGAGATCGAGTGTCACGCGACGGAACAGCGCACGGTGCGCGGCACTCATTTCTGCGCGGATCCGCTCAATACCGCGAAGGCTGGCACGATCGAGCGTGGCGAGCGTCGCCGCTTCCGGGTTGCCGCTCACATCGTCGAACCGGCGATAACTCGTCGCCATCGCCACCAGCACCGTGACCGCGCGTGCTCCCGTGATGCGAACCCGGTTGCCATCTTTCGAGACGACACCGCCCACCGTCGAAACGCGCGCGCGCGCCGCGAACCGCAACCGCCCCGCAATCCCCGCACGTTCGCCATTATGCCCGGCCAGCGTCACCGTCGCGCCGTCGATCGAGACGCTCGCGCCAAGCTGCGGCGACTGGAGGCCCACCAGTAGGTCGAACGGCCGATCGCCAACAAGGTGCACCGCGATCACCTGATCCTCGGGCGACGCGAACACATCGCGCCGAAACCGCGTGCCGCCCATCGTGAAACTGGTGGTCGCGACCGCCGCATCGAGATCGAGCTGCCGGACATAGTCGCCGACAGCCCCCGACCCGCCGGGCATCTCCAGCATCAGGTCGCCGACCGGCTGGTACGCCATCTGAGTCTTGGGCAGGCCCATGACCTGCGCATTGGCGAGCGCCTGCGCCTCGGCGAACTTGCCCGCGTCGATCAACCGCCGCACCTCGGGCAGCGCCGCGTGCGCCGCCGGGTTGACCGGATCATACGGCCCCCCGGTCCACAGCGTATCCTCGTTCAGTTGCAACCGCTCGCTGGCGGTCCCGCCGAACACCATCGCGCCGAGCCGGCCATTGCCGACCGGCAACGCCTCAGTCCAGGCGACCGCCGGCTGCCGGTACCAGAGCCGAGGGCCATCGGCTGGGACCGCCGCCCACGCCTGACCCGGTCCAGCGCCGGGTCCGGCAAGCGCAGCGACGGCGACCGCCGCTGCGCCTTCCAGCATGTCGCGACGCGTGGGTTCGACGGCCATCGCCCGATCAGCGGAGATCGAGGACCAGCACCGACTTCGCCGGCACCGTGAGCGTCAGATTGCCCCCCGTCACCTGCGCACCCGTGAACGGCTGCGGCACGACCGTGTCCGGCGCGTCGAAGCTGTTATGCGCGTCCATCGCGGTACCGGTGATGATCCGCCCGCTTGCCTGCGTCGCCTGTAATCCGGCGAGCGATACCGACACCGGCATCGCGCGGTTCGGATCGAGGTTGACCAGCGCGACATGCACCTGCCCCGCCGCATCGCGCACCGCAGATGCGCTGACCGCGGGCACCGCCACCTCGTCCTTGTGATACCAGGGCGAGGTCACCTGGATCGGCAACGACGTCGCGCCCTGCCACGGCTTGTAGAGGTCGAACACCCAATAGGTCGGCGTCTTCACCATCTTCGCGCCGTCGGTGAGCAGCATTGCCTGCAACACGTTCACCATCTGCGCGATCGCCGCCATCCGGACACGATCGGCATGATGCGCGAAGATGTTGAGGTTGAGCCCGGCAACCACCGCGTCGCGCAACGAATTCTGCTGCTCAAGGAAACCGGGATTGCTGCCCGGCGTCGGATCGTACCACGTGCCCCATTCGTCGACCGCGAGCATCACGCGCTTGGCCGGATCATACTTGTCCATGATCCCCGAATGCTTGGTGATGAACTCCTCCATCTCCAGCGTGTGCGACATGGTGGTCGCCCATTCGCGCTCGGGAAAGCCGATCGCCGCGCCCTTATCCTTCCAGTCCTTGTCGCGCGGCCGCGTGTAGTAATGCAGCCCCAGCCCATCGATGTTCTTGCCGGCGATCCGCATCATCGCCTCGGTCCACTCGTAGTTCGAGTCGCTCGGGCCACTCGCGATCTTGAGCATCGGGCCGTTCGCGGACTTGGCGAACTGCGCATAACGGTTGGTCAGGTCGGCGGCATATTCGGCGCGCATGTTGCCGCCGCAGCCCCAAAGCTCGTTGCCGATGCCGAGATACTGGATCTTCCACGGTGCGGCATGCCCGTTGCGCTCGCGCTCCTTGGCCAGCACGGTCGTGCCTTTCGCGGCGGTCATGTACTCGACCCATTGCGCGGTTTCGGACGGCGGTGCGCTGCCGACGTTGGCGGAGACGTAGGTGCTGGCGCCAAGGCGGTCCATCAGCCCGAAATATTCGTGCGTGCCAAACGCGTTGTCCTCGTTGACGCCGCCCCAGTTGGTGTTGACCTTGGTCGGGCGCGACTTGGTCGCACCGATCCCGTCACGCCAATGATATTCGTCGCCGAAACACCCGCCGGGCCAGCGCACCATCGGCACGTTGATCGCCTTCAGGGCGTCCAGCACGTCGCGACGATAGCCGCCGTCATTGGGGATGCGCGAGCCCTTGCCCACCCAGATCCCGCCATAGATGCCGTGGCCGAGATGCTCGGCGAACTGCCCGAACACGTCGCGGTGGACGACCGCGCCTGGCTTGTCCGCCTGCAACGTCGCCGTCACGGTCGGTGCCGCGGCGTCCTGCGCCACCGACGGCGTCGCGACAAATGCGCCCGCGAGCATCAGCGGCGCGAACGTCAGCGCGGTAAGCGCGCGCGTCAGGCCGGAACCCGACTGTGAAGTGCGGTGCGTGAACAGGTCCATACTCTCCCTTTCGGCCCCCATGAGGCAGCCCATCTTTTCGATACTTGTAGGAGTAGTTCAATCTCGGCCGGCGTCAACGTCGGCCGAAATCGACTACGGCCGCTTGAAGGTCCAGCGCCCGGCTGGGCTGACCGGATCGAACGCGGCGAGCGTCGGGGTGCTCGCGCTGATCGCGACGAGCGCCAGGTTTGCGCGGCCACCCGGTACGGACTTCGGCATGATGCGGTAGGTGCCGTCGCTCAGCTGATCGATCCGCCACATCTGCTCGGTCGCGCCCGTGAACGCTGGCACCGTCTCGACCTCGCCCTGCGCGGTCGCGGCGAGCACGCGCGTCGTCCCGGCGATGGTGATCGTGTAATAGGGTGCACCAAAATACCCGCCGCCCCCCGCCGCCGGTGCGATCGTCCACAATTGGTGCGGGCGGTTCATATAGTCGGCGAGGTCGACGCGGATGCGACCCTGCGGCCAGCCCGCCGAACCCTGCGCCAATGTCTGGTCGGGGATCGGGCTGACCGGGTCGGTCGGCTTGGCCATGAAGGCGCGACGCGGGTCGAACGCGATCCTGACGACATCGGTGGCGAGGCCGAGTGCATAGCCGCTGCGTTCGGAGGCGACTTCATAGGTGCCGGGGACGATGTTCTCGCCCGCGACCGGCCAGCCGTCGGTCCAGCGGAGCGGCTCTATTCCCAGCACGCTGCGGCCGCTGCGATCCATGTCCGCCTCGTAATGCATCGAGAATTTCTCGACGCCGCCCTCGAGTTCGATCAGCCCGAAATGACCGGGGCCGATATTGCGACCGCGTGCGCTGACGACCAGCTTGCCGCCGCCGCGCAGCAGCGGCGTCCCCATGTGATCGACATACGGCCCGAGCGGACTGCGCGATCGGCCGACGCGGATATGGTAGGTCGAATTCGGCCCGTCGCAGCACGTCCCGTGCGTGCCGAGCAAATAATACCAGCCGTCGCGGTGCATCATCGCGGTGGCTTCCATGTCGATCGCGACGTCGACCGGCTGATTGCCTGCGACGCGTAGGCCGGTCTTCGGATCGAGTTCGATGATGCGGATCGGCCCGAAATAGGTGCCGTAGGTCAGCCACAAATGACCATCGACGTACAGGAATGCGGGGTCGATCGCGTCGGCGGTCTCCACCCCGTCGCTCGACGCGACCACGCCGACGTCGTGATATTCGAACCGCGGCGATGTCGGATCGAGCGACAGCGTCCACATGATCTTGACCTGGCTGGCATGCCCGCCGGACATGCCCCCGCCCCCGACCGCATAGGCGACGTAATAGCGATCGCCGATCTTGATCACGTCGGGCGCGACGCCGCCGCCGGGACGCTCGGGACCGCTGCGCCATGTCCAGCCGTCGTCGGAGACCAGCCCACCGCCGCGCGTGCCGAACGTGTAGTATTTGCCGTCGGACTCGGTCACCGTCGACGGATCGTGGATGAACGTCTCCCCCTGCAACTGCGCGGTGGCGGGCGGCGCCCCGGCGGCGAGGATCGCGGACAGCCCGAGAGCGACGGCGGCAAGACGCGTCATGAGGGTCTCCATGCTAGCGGACATCGGTCTTGAGGTCGGTGATCGGCCGGCCGGCCTCGTCGACGAAGCGTACGCAGAAGTCGCTCAGGCCGGGTCCGTTGATCACCGCGCCGCGCAGGACGTTGCGGCCCTTGCGCAGAGTCACGCGGTCCGACAGCACGTCGTCCATCACCATGCGGCGATCGTTGAACAGCCCGGCCGTCTCCTTGCCGTTCAGCCACCAGATCGACGCCGAGTTCGACCCGACCGCCAGCCGCACGTCGCGCATCTCGCGCGGGCTGTCGACGATCGTCACCGCCCAGAAGATCACGCCGTAGGTCGGCTTGCCGAGGCCCTTGGCGAAGCTGAACAGCTTGACGTCGAACGCGCCGGAATCGAGTGCGTGCCAACGTAGCGGTTGAGCCGCTTTCACGACTTGGCCGTCGCGCGGGATCGCCGTGAACTGGCCGGGGAAATACTGCGTGGTCAGCGCCTGCCGGACATAGGTGGCGGTGAAGCCCGTATTGCTGCGGTTGGGCTTGTCGATCGGCTCGAGCAACAGCCAGCGACGCAGGAAACCGTCGCTGTCGGGCGTCGTGGGCCCTTGCGTCACCGGCTGGAAATACGGTGCGAGACCGGTCGCCGGTGCCAGTGCCGCATCCTGCCCGTCCGCACTGGACGGCATCCCCGCCAGCGCACCCAACGCCAGCAGCGGCGCGGCGCGCAGCCCGATCGCCCGAACCCTCGTGAAGCGCATCATACCCGTCTCCCCCTGCATCGTGTCATCGCCGTACGAGCATGCCGTTGGCGTCGAGCCAGTGCATGAAATCCTCGAACCAGCCGGTGCTGGTCGTGCCTTTCTTGCCCAGCCCGAAGCCGTGCCCGCCTGCCTGGTAAAGGTGGAACTCAACCGGCTTCCCCGCCTTCTGCCAGGATTCGATCAGGCCGAATCCCTTGTTGGCGAACAGCGGGTCGTTGGCGGCGAGCACCGCGAACAGCGGCGGGGCGTCAGCCGGCACCTTCACCGACTCCATCGATCCATAGATCGGCGCGATGAAGGCCAGATGCGTGTCGGGCGCGGCCAGCGCGGTCGCCATCGTCGTCATCGCCCCCGCCGAAAAGCCGACCATGCCGACGCGGGCGGGGTCGACCTTCCACTCGGTCGCGCGCGTCCGCACCAGCGCGATTGCAGCGCGTGCATCGGCGATCTGGTCGCTGAGCCCGGCGATCGCCTCGTCCGGGCTCATCCGCCTCTGCGGTTGCACGGCACCGGCGAACATGGCCGTGACCGATTGCTCGAACCCGCCCATGTCCGCCGGAGTCGGCTTCAGCCGGTATTTCAGCACGAACGCCGCGATGCCCCGGTCGGCGAGCGCCTTCGCCACGCGCCAGCCCTCATTCTCCATCGACAGCATCAGGAAACCGCCGCCCGGCGCGACGATCACCGCCGCCCCGGTCGCCTTGGCCGGATCGGGCAGGAACGGCGTCAGCGTCGCGGACGTGACGTTGCGCGTCATCGCGACACCGTACTGGCTGAACCAAGCTTCGGGCGCGGCCTGCCCCTTCACGCCGCCGGTGTTGAGCGGGATCGCGGTCGGCTCGGCCGGAGCCGCCGTCGCGGTCATCCGCGCGTCCTGCGCCAGAACCGGCGTTGCCAATGCCAACGCGCTCGCCAACAACCCAAATCCGATCGACCAACGCATCGCCTTCTCCCCCAGATTGTCCATCACACCACGCTCACGACAGCAGGATACGCCGCGCGGCGCCCTCGGGATCGTCGACCATGCGGCTCGTAGTATCGAACACCATCGTCTGGCAGCGCTGCGGATCGGTCGGCGTCCAGCTCAAGCCCGGCTGGCTCGGATTGCCCGTCCGCGCGAAGTTCGCCCACGCGGTCGACATGGTCCGCGCGACGCGCTGCGCTTCGGGCGTATTGCCGGTGCCCTGGTCGCAGAGCGCGGTGTTGTCGAAGCAGAAGGCGAGATCGGCGGTATGCCATGCGCCCGCTACGCCGCCGAGTTGCGGCGACTGCCACTGGAACAGATATTGGTAGACGGGCGCGCCGCGCTGCGCGTGTTTCAGGCGGACCATGTCCTGCACGCGGTTGCGGTTCTGCAGGCCTTGCACGCCGTACGCCAGCGTCCGCACCGCCTTTTCGGGATGCGCCTGCTTCATCGCCGCGATCAGCCGCCCCGCCTTGTCGCCCCCCATCTGCGCGGTGAGATCGGTCCGCCACTGCGCCTCGCTCGGGTTGTAGCCCCAGCGCATCCCCTCCTCGCTGACGTTGCCGATCATCACCGGCACGTCGCGCGACACCTCGGGCGCGACGTCCGAGTAAGAGCGGACGTCGATCACCTTGCCGTCGAGCGTCGGGTTCCAGCCCACGCGCGGTGTCAGCGACGGCCCCATTGGCCCGCGCGGACCATTGATCTCGGTCGCGACCTTGTTGCCCGCCTCGAACAACGGCTTCCACGCGATCCGCTGGAGCGCGCCCAGATCCTTCGGCCCGATGTTCAGTTCGCGCAGCACGCGCCGCGAGAAATCGCGCGACTGCTCGGCGGTCGGCAGCGACCCGCCGCCGCCCGACTGCGCCGCCGCGCGGTGGATCAGGCCCTTGCCGGTCGCCATGCCGAGCAACGTCGTCACCTTCGATCCGCCGCCCGACTGGCCATAGATCATCACCGTGTCGGGATCGCCGCCGAACCGCGCGATGTTCTCCTGCACCCAGCGCAGCGCAGCGACGCAATCGGTCATGCTGACGTTGACCGACGTGTCGTACGCGCCGCCGCCGACCTCGGTCAGGTCGAGGAACCCGAGTACGTTCAGCCGGTGGTTGATCGACACCTGCACCACGTCGTGATGCCGCGCCATCTGCGCGCCGTCATGCGAGGCGAGTTCGTACGACGATCCGAACGCGAACCCGCCGCCGTGGAAATACACCATCACCGGCCGCTTGCCCGACAGCGACGGCGTCCAGACGTTCAGCTTCAGCATGTCCTCGCCAATAAACCCGTCGGTCCATTGCTGGAGGAACGTGTGCTCGACCGCGCTGAAATCATGCAGCGTCTGCGGGCAGTTCGCACCGTAGGACAGCGTGTCGCGCGTCTCGCTCCAGCGCTGCGGCGGCTTGGCGGGCAGCCAGCGATTCTCGCCGCCGGTATCCGCCCCGTAAGGCACGCCCTTGAAAGTGTAGACTCCGTCCGAGACATAGCCGCGGACCGGACCGTATTGCGTCCGCGCAATTGCCGATTGCGGCGTCGAGCAGGTGCCGGTGCGCGATGCGGAGGGTCCAGGCGCAGCACGCGCGCGACCGATTGCGGGCAGCATCAGCCCCGCGCCGGTAGCGATCGATGCAAGCAACGCACGACGACGATCGACGGTTGGCCCGGTCATCCTCTTCTCCCTATCGGCTGCGTGCAGGCTGTTCTCCGACGTCCCGAAACCGGAACCGTCGCGTGCCCTTTGCAACCTTGTATGAGTATTAGGGTGATACCGCTATCCTGTCCATATGAGAACAACGACAGCGGGTGGTGTACGCGATTGTTAGCGCTATAGTCGCGGGAATAGCAGGCGAATCCAACGCCGCATGACGATATCGGAGAGGAAAAACCATGGCGGCCAAATCCGCATTCTGCCTGATCGCGACCCTGCTCGCGAGCGCGGCGCCCGCAATCGCTCAGACAAGCCCGCGCGTCGCGTCGACCGACCTGACGCTCAACGCCGCCGGCTATTACGAGGCGCCAGCCGCCAACGTGCTCGTCTTCTCCAACTGGTATGACGGCCTATTCGCCGATTCGAAGATCAGCGGCGTCGAGATCATCCAGCAGGGCGAACGGATCGCCACCAACGGTGACGTCCGCCTGTCCTCCACGCCCGGCCAATGGGATGCGATCGGGCGCCTCGTCGACCGGAAGATCGACGCTGCGACTGGCGCGATTACCGTCACGCTCGAATATCCCGACTATAAATGGCGCTACCGCGTGCGCTCGGAAAAGCGCGGCGGCGCGGTCGCCGTGTCGGTGATCCTCGACAAGCCGGTGCCAGCCGCGCTCGCCGGGAAGGCCGGGTTCAACCTCGAATTCCTCCCCGCCGCCTATTTCCACCACAGCTACATGGCAGACGGGGTGAGCGGCGCGTTCCCGGTCTATCCGGCCGACGCGATGATCCAGACGCCGCAGCGCAACGCGGCGAGCGGTCGCGCGGAAGGTCCCGGCGCCGAACCGACTGCGATCGCCAGGGGCAGCCGCTTCGTGCTCGCACCCGAGGACCCGGCCCGCCGCGTGACGATCCGCTCGACCGCCGAGGTGCAGCTGTTCGACGGTCGCAACCAGGCGCAGAACGGCTGGTTCGTACTCCGCTCGCTGCTTCCGGCAGGGCGCGCCGGCACCGTGCTCGAATGGACGATCCAGCCCAACAGCGTACCGGGCTGGCTCCGGCCCCCGGTGATCGCGCATTCGCAACTCGGCTACACGCCCGACGCGCGGAAGGTCGCGACGATCGAACTCGACCGCAACGATCGCCGCCTGCTGCCCGCGCGCCTGTTGCGCGTCGGCGAGGACGGCAGCATGACACCGGTCCCGACCGCGCCCGCCAAGCGCTGGGGCGACTATCTCCGCTACAGCTATCTGCAACTCGATTTCAGCGCGGTCCGCCAGCCCGGCACCTATGTGCTCGACTACGGCACCACGCGCACCGCACCGTTCCGGATCGCCGCCGACGCCTATGCCGGCGCATGGCACCCGACGCTCGACGTCTATTTCCCGGTCGCAATGGACCATATGTTCGTCAACGAAGGCTACCGCGTCTGGCACGGCGACGCGCACCGCGACGACGCGCGGCAGGCGCCGACCGGCCACGAGCATATCGACCTCTACGCGCAGGGGCCGACGACCGACACCAAGTTCAAGTCGGGCGAGCACATCCCCGGCCTCGCGGTCGGCGGATGGTTCGATGCGGGCGACTATGACATCCGCACCCAGTCGCAATATCAGGTGATCCGCTCGCTGGTCGACAGCTGGGAGCGCTGGCACCCGATGCGCGACACCACCGCGATCGACTGGACGCGGCGCAAGACCGAG
>Ga0265780_10001862_pt1 | contig 29194 bp, 32 predicted proteins | sample P1T30metagenome_FD_192432 | JGI IMG/M metagenome (GOLD analysis project Ga0265780, IMG submission 192432) | Plant litter microbial communities from East Loma Ridge, Irvine, California - P1 T30 | ecosystem: Environmental > Terrestrial > Plant litter > Unclassified | place: USA: California... | reverse complement strand
GTTAGCGTGGGTCACTGGACCTCCGTGTGCTGCGTGAAGACGTCAGATATCTCCACTCAGCCCCGGAGGTCCTCCCATACGCAACCCGAACTACGGAACCAACCTCATGACCGGGTACAGCTAGCGTGGTCCGCATGGGGACGACGGCGGAGTGGACGCGTCTGCCGGTGGGGCGGCGCGAGCACCGGCAGGACGCCGTCCTCGCGCTCGTGCTCGCGGGGGCGATGACGCTGACGACCTTCCTGTACGGGGCCGGCGGCGCTTACGGCGACGACCAGGCGGCCTGGTGGGTGTCGGCGCTGCTGATCGTCGCGAACGCCGCGCCGATCGCGTTCCGGCGGCGCTGGCCGATGACCGTCGCGGTGGTCTCCGCACTCGCCTTCGCGGCGACGCAGCTGCTGCACGTGCCCGAGGTCTTCGTCGTCAACTTCACGCTCTTCATCGCGCTCTACACGGTCGGGGCGTGGTGCTCGGACCGTGTCCGCGCCGAGGTCGTCCGCTGGGTCGTCATCGGCGGCATGTTCGCCTGGCTGTTCCTCGCCATCTCGTTCGGGTGGGCGTCGCCGACCGCGCTGCCGAACGAGGCGGACGCGGTCATCCCGCCGTACATCGCTATGTCGCTGCTCAACATCGTGATCAACGTCGCCTACTTCGGCGCCGCCTGGTACGCGGGCAACCGCGCATGGGCCGCCGCGGTCGCCCGGCACGAGCTCGACCAGCGGACCGCCGAACTCGCGGCGGAGCGGGAGCGCTCGGCCGCGCAGGCGGTGACGCTCGAACGCGTCCGGATCGCCAGGGAGCTGCACGACGTCGTCGCGCACCACGTGTCGCTGATGGGGGTGCAGGCCGGCGCCGCTCGCCGCGTGGTGGTCCGCGACCCGGCGCAGGCGACCGCGTCCCTCGGGGTCGTCGAGGAGAGCGCCCGCACCGCGGTGGAGGAGCTGCGGCGCATGCTCGGCACGCTGCGCGACGGCGGCGACCACCAGGACGGCAGCGTGCACGGGGACGGCGGCCGGGTCGACGACGCGCCGAGCACCGCGGGCATCGGGCGCATCGCCGAACTCGCCGAGGCCGCCCGGACCGCCGGACACCCGGCCGGGTTCGCCGTCGTCGGCGACGAACGGCCCGTGCCGCCGACGGTCGCGACGGTGGCCTTCCGCATCGCGCAGGAGGCGATCACGAACGTGCTCAAGCACGCCGGTCCCGACGCCCGCGCCGACGTCCGGGTCCGGTACCTCGACGACGGCGTCGAGGTCGAGGTCGCCGACGACGGGCAGGGCGGTCGGGCCTCCGGCGGCACGACGGGCAGCGGCCTCGGCCACGTCGGGATGCGGGAGCGCGTCGCCGCGGTGGGCGGCCGCATCGAGATCGGGCCGCGCGCCCGGGGAGGGTACCTGGTGCGGGCATGGCTGCCGACGACCTGACGATCGTGCTCGCGGACGACCAGGAGCTCGTCCGCGCCGGCTTCCGGGTGATCCTGGAGTCCGAACCCGGGCTGCGGGTGGTCGGCGAGGCCGCGGACGGCGCCCAGGCGGTCGCCGCGGTCGAGCGTCACCGTCCGGACGTCGTCTGCCTCGACGTGCAGATGCCCGGCGTCGACGGGCTCGAGGCGGCTCGACGGATCGCCGCGCTGCCCGATCCCCCGGCGGTGCTCGTCCTCACCACGTTCGACCACGACGACGCGCTGTTCCAGGCGCTCGAGGCGGGCGCGAGCGGCTTCCTGCTGAAGAACGCCTCCCCCGAACGGCTGATCGAGGCCGTCCGGACGGTGGCCGCCGGGGACGCCCTGCTCGCGCCGGACGTCACCCGGCGGGTGATCAGCCGCGCCACCGCCCGGACCGTCGCGCCCGCGTCGGTGCCGGACCGCACGGACGCCGGGGCCGTCGCGGTCGCCAGGGCCGGCCTGACCGAGCGCGAGGCCGAGGTGCTCCGCCTGCTCGCGCGCGGTCTCAGCAACGCCGAGATCGCGGCGGAGCTGTTCGTCGGCGAGGCCACGGTCAAGACGCACGTCTCGAACGTGCTGCAGAAGACCGGGCTGCGCGACCGCATCCAGGCCGTGGTGTGGGCGTTCGAGCAGGGGGTCGTCGGCTCGACCGCCTGAGCGGCCGCGACCCGGCAGGCGGCCTGACGCCCGCGTCCGCGGCTCCCCCGTCCGACGGAGGAGCAGGACCCGTCCTGCGCCGGAGGTGGCGGGCCCACCCCTCCCCGTAGCGTCGGAGCATGCGGCGAGCGCCGCCGGGAGAGGGGAACGAGATGCTCGACATCCGAGGGGTGACGAAGCGGTACGGCGACCGTCGCGTGCTCGACGACGTGACGTTCACGGTCGGGGACGGCCGGCTGACCGGGTTCGTCGGCGGGAACGGCGCCGGCAAGACCACGACGATGCGCATCCTGCTCGGCGTGCTGCAGGCGGACGCCGGGACCGTGTCGATCGACGGCACCGAGATCGGCCCGGCCGACCGTCGTCGCTTCGGGTACATGCCCGAGGAGCGCGGCCTGTACCCGAAGATGCCCGTCGCCGAGCAGGTCACCTACCTGGCCCGGCTGCACGGGGTCGACCGGCGGACCGCGGCGGCCCGGACGACGGACCTGCTCGCCCGCCTCGACCTGTCGGCGCACGCCGGCGACGCGGTCGAGAAGCTGTCGCTCGGCAACCAGCAGCGCGTGCAGGTCGCCGCCGCGCTCGTCCACGACCCCGAGGTGCTCGTGCTCGACGAGCCGTTCTCCGGGCTCGACCCGATGGCCGTCGACACCGTGCTCGGCGTCCTCCGGGAGACCGCGGCGAGCGGCGTCCCGGTGCTGTTCTCGAGCCACCAGCTCGACGTGGTCGAACGCCTGTGCGACGACGTCGTGGTCATCGCCGACGGGTCGATCCGGGCGGCCGGGCCGCAGGACGAGCTGCGCCGCGCGGCCGGTCCCGCGGCGTGGGAGCTGCTCGTCGACGGCGACGTGGCCTGGCTCCGCGACGAACCGGGAGTGGTGGTCCGCGAGTTCGACGGCGGGTACGCCCTGTTCGAGGCGGACGACGCCGTCGCCCAGCGCGTCCTCCGACGGGCCGTGCAGCACGGCACGGTCGGGTCGTTCGCGCCGCGCGTGCCGCGGCTCAGCGAGGTCTTCCGGGAGGTCGTCCGATGAACGGCTCCTTCGCCCGGTCCGTGCAGCTCGTCGCCGTGCGGGAGGTCCAGGCGCGCGTCCGCAGCAGGGCGTTCGTCGTGTCCGCGCTCATCCTCATCGGCATGGTCGTCGCCGCGATCGTCGTCGGCGGCATCGTCGGCAAGGCCACCGCCGACGACACGACGCCGGTGGCCGTCGTCGACGGGGTCTCCCTCCCCTCGACGGACGGACTCGACGTCACCACGGCGCAGACCGCGGCCGCCGCCGAACGCCTGGTGGAACGAGGCGACGTCGACGCGGCGGTCCTGCCGTCCGACGACGCACTGGGCTACCGGGTCGTCGGACTCGACGACGCCCCCGCCGAGGTCGTCGCCGCGCTGAGCGTCTCCCCCGACGTCGAGCTCCTCGACCCGGACGCGCTCCCGGGCGGGCTCGTCTACCTCGTGGCGCTGGCGTTCGGCGTCGTGTACTTCGCCTCCGCCGTCACCTTCGGCCAGTCCATCGCGCAGAGCGTCGTGGAGGAGAAGTCGACCCGGGTGGTCGAGATCCTCATGGCGGCGATCCCGGCACGGGCGCTCCTCGCCGGCAAGGTGCTCGGCAACAGCGTGATGGCGTTCGCGCAGATCGTCGCGGTGGCGGTCGCCGCAGCGGTGACGCTCGCGGTGACCGGGCAGGACAACGTCTACTCGATGCTCGGGCCGAGCATGCTGTGGTTCGTCGGGTTCTTCGCCGTCGGCTTCGTGCTCATCGCGTCCCTGTTCGCCGCCGCCGCCGTGCTGGTGTCGCGCCAGGAGGACGTCGGCAGCGTCACCACCCCGGTGATGATGCTCGTGATGATCCCCTACGTGCTCATCATCGTCGCGTACGACAGTCCGACGATCCTCGGCGCCATGTCCTACGTGCCGTTCAGCGCGCCGATCGGCATGCCGATGCGGGTGTTCCTCGGCACCGCCGAGTGGTGGGAGCCGATCCTGTCGCTCGCCGTCATCGCGGCGTCGGTCGTGGTGGTCGTCCTGGTCGGCGCGCGGGTCTACGAGAACGCGCTCCTGCGGACCGGCAGCCGCGTGAAGCTGACGGAGGCGCTGCGCGGCTGACGCCGCCGGCCGGACGGGAGGCCCGGACCACGTGAGCAGGACGGCTCACCTGGTCCGGGCCTCCCGTCGTCGACGGCGGGCGGTGGGGCGGGCCGGTGCCGTCAGAGCAGGCCGAACGCCGCCTGCACGCCGAGGCTCGTCCCCGCGACGAGGACCCACAGCGCGATGCCGAGCAGCATCGGCCGGAAACCCGCCCGCCGCAGCGCGCCGAAGTCCGTCGACAGCCCGATGGCGGCCAGCGCCACCGTGATGAGGAACGTCGCCACGGTCGCGAAGCCCGGGGCCGCCGCGGCCGGCAGCACCCCGACGGTCCGGAGCAGCACCACCACGAGGAACCCGACGAGGAACCACGGGACCAACCGGAACACCCGCACGCCGCCGGCGCCACCCGACCCGTCGCCGGCGGTGCGCTGCTCGCGTGCGGTGCGTCGCGCCTCCAGTCCGGCCAGCCCGACGACGATCGGGATGATCATCAGCGTCCGGACCAGCTTCACGACCACCGCGGTGTCGGTCGCCTGGCGACCGTAGACCGTCGCCGTGGCCACGACGGAGGACGTGTCGTTCACGGCCGTCCCGGCGAAGACGCCGAACGCGTGCTGCCCGAGCCCGAGGGCGTGCCCGACGAGGGGGAAGACGAACACCGCGGCGACGTTGCAGAGGAAGATCGTCGACATCGCGTACGCGACGTCCGCGCTCACCGCGCCGATCACCGGGGTGACCGCGGCGATGGCGGACGCACCGCAGATCCCGGTACCGACACCGATGAGGGTGCGCAGCGCGCTCGACACCCGGAGCAGGCGGCCGATGCCCCACGCCGCCGCGAGGCACACCACGAGCGTCGTCAGCATGACGGGCAGGGTCTCGCCGCCGATGCGCAGGACCTCGCCGAGGGACAGCTGCGCGCCGAGGAGCACCACGGCGACCTGCAGGACGCGGCTCGACGCGAACTTCACGCCGGGCTGCAGCGCCCCGAGTCCGCCGTCACCCCGACGGCGGAGGAGCCACCCGAGCACCCCGCCGAGGACCACGGCGGGGACGGGGCCGCCGACCACCGGGACCGCACGTCCGACCAGGGTGGCGACGACACCGACGGCAACGGCGAGCGCGACGCCGGGGAGGGCCGAGCGGACGGCCGCGGGCGAGAGGGGCATCGCCCCAGCATCGCACCTCGCCACCCGGCCGCGTGTCCATCGACGCCCCGGTTACCCACGCCAGGTGGTGGCCGATAACGAGCAGGTGTTCATCGACTCATCCGGCGCGATCGTCGCCCTGGTCTCGTACTTCCGGACGCATCCGGATTCCCTGGTCCCGGCGTTCTCGGCGATCGCCGCGACCACGTCCGCAGCCACCGCAGTCATCTCGTTCGTGACGACGCGACAGATCGCTGCGGCCACCCGGAAGCGCGACGACCTCCACCGTGAGGACGAGCACGACCGAGCACGGCGGAGAGCGATGACCGAGGCGCACGTCCGGATGACGACCGGAGAGGTCGCGGAGGCGCGCCACCTCTCGGGACGACTCGCGGCGCTCTCGCCCGAGGAGCGGCTGGAACGCGTACGCACCGAGCGCGACCAGCACATCAGGTCCTTCTACACACTCGCATGGACTCTCGAGTACTTGGACAACCTCCGGACGACGTGGCTCCGGACCCCGCGTGACTCCGGTCCGAGCACTTTCCTGAAGTGGAACGAGGACGAACTGCAGAACGGCGTGAAGCTGCTGCGCGAAACGCTCGTCGCCACCGACCACGCATTCTGCGAGCAGTCGTCCCACGTCTGGGACTCCGTCCGCGACATCGTGCGCAAGCGGGGGCGGGACGACGGGTGGCACTGACCCGGTCGGCGCTGCAGCCCCTCGCCCCGTCGGAGCGGACGTGAGCACAACTGGCGCTGCCTGTACAGACCACGCTCCTTCCTGTGCCACACGGAGCTCCCGGCGTACTCTTGGGTTCGGAAACAACGACGCTTCCGCCACCAGGCCTCGTCGCGTTCCCTGCCACGGCGAGGGTGAGCCGCGACCAAGAGCCCTTCGTGTCTGAACACCTCATCGAGTACGTCGCCCGCGACCGGACGGGCATCACCGCCGTCGTCACCGAGACCAGCGTCATCGACGTCGACACCGTCATCCGGAACATCCACGCCGGCCACGCGGGGTACTACGTCGCGGGCGACCCATGGAAGCGCACACCGGTCCGGAGCATGTCGTTCCTCGGCGGCTCGTACCTCTTCGCGAACTGGGACGGCTCGAAGCGGAACATGCTGCACGACCTCGCGTTGCGCGCGCCGACCCGGGCGATCGAGACGCCCCGCGAACCCGGGTCCCGGCTGTCCCGGGCGCTCGGCGCACTGTTCGGTCGGCGTCGCTCCGTCGGCAGCTGACGCCGCCTCGAGCGTTCCCGCCCGACCCGGCGGGGCCGGACGCCGCCGCTGAGCAGCCGACGGCGTCCGGGGACCCCGCTACTCCGTGGCGTCGTCGTCCTCTTCGGGGTTGAAGTGCGAGTCGTCGCCGACGTGGCCTGCGGCGAGACCGTCCGGCTCGTTGGGGATGGTGCCGTCCGTGCCGAGACCGTCCGGCTTCGGCGTGCCCTCGGGGTCGTTCTCGGGGGCGCTGTTCTTCGTTTCGGTCATGGTCTGCTCCAGTGCAGTGCTCGGTCCGGGTCGGTCCCGGTACTGGACCTCGGAGCGTACGTGGCGCTCCTCGGAGATCCCCGTCCGGCTGACGACGCGTCGTCCACCCGCTGGCCGCAGCCGCTGACGCCAGGTCGGAACGGGGTACCCTGTTTGCATGCAAACGCCGGTTTCGGACGCGGCGCACACGACGCCGATCTACTCGATGAGCGAGGCGGCCCAGATCGTGCGGACGCCGTCGAGCTCGTTCGCCCGATGGGCTCACGGACATCGGTTCAGGCAGCGGAGCGCGGGTGAGTGGGGCTGGAGCGAGCCCATCCTCACCGGGGTGCGGGACGGCCGCAGTCTCACCGTCCCGTTCAACGCACTCGCAGAGGCGTACATCGTGGAGTCCTTCCGCCGGGCCGGCCTCCCGATGGCGCGCATCCGCCCCGCCGTCGACGTGCTCCGCCACGAGATCGGCCTCGAGAACGCGCTGCTGAGCGAACGCCTCAGGACGGACGGTGCGGAGATCCTCATCGAGAACGGGGACAGGGACCTCGTCGTCGTGCGGAACCACCAGGGCGTGTTCCGGGACGTCGTCGACCAGTACCTGCAGAGCATCGTCTACCGGGAGGGCTTCGTCGACTTCCTGCGCTTGCCGGCGTTCGAGCAGATCGAGGTCGTCGCCGATCCCCGACGGAACTCCGGGCAGCCCACGATCGCCCGCATCGGCGTCCGTGTCGAGGACGTGGTCAGCCGCGTCAGGGCCGGCGAGACGATGGCGGACGTCGCCGAGGACTTCGGCCTCGCCGATGTGGAACTCCGGTCACTCCTGCTGCAGAGCGCCTGACCGTGTCGGAGGCACGCTTCCTGCTCGACCGTTCGGTCGGCGGTCGTCTGCTCGGGCTACGTCCTGCTCGCGAAGGACCACCGCGTCGCGACGCGGCCGCTCGAGGCCCTCGCCGTGCACGTCAACGACGCCCGCGTGATCGCGTTCGCCCGCGGCGACCTGACCGCCGCCGCGATGGGTGACCTGTGCCTACGGTACGAGGCCGCGATCCACCGGGTCGCGAGGGCGAGGCCGCCGTTCGTCATGGCGCTCAGCGAGACGGGACTCCGCCGGAAGCACCTCACGTCCCGTGAGGGTCACCGCGGCGCGCGGACCGACCCCACCAGCAGAGCCGCGACGGCGTCCACGACCGTCTGCCGCCGCCGGGCGGGGGTGACCGCTGCGACGAGGGGGTCGAACTCGGGGCTGGTGGCCTGCCAGGTCGTCGCGAGGTGCAGCACGAGCGCGAGCAGCACGGCCGGTCGCATGGTCCGGGGCAGGACGCCCGCGCGCTGTGCCCGCTCGACCTCGGCGACCGTGTCGGCGGCCGCACGTGCGAGGACCTCGATCGGTTCGGACGAGGTGCGCTCCAGCCGACGCCAGGTGGTCAGGCGCTCCACCCACGGCCGCTGGAGGGCCGCGTCGTGCAGGCGGCCGGCGTACCCGGGCAGGTCCTCGGCGTCGAACGGGACCTCGTCGAGCATCCCGTCGAGCTCCTGCGCCAGGACGGCGTCGAACAGGCCCTCCTTGCCGCCGAAGTAGTGGAAGAGCTGCGCCTTGTTGCTGCCGGACGCGGCGGCGATGCGCTCGAGGCGACCGCCGACGAGGCCGGACGCCGCGAACTCGTCACGGGCCGCGCGCAGGAGACGTGCGCGGACCTCGTCGGCGGGAGGAAGCGTGAACCTGGCCATGCCGCCACGCTATCGGCCGGACGGGCGGGCCGGATGGCGGTCGGCCGCGGGTCGGGACGGACGGGAGGCCCGGTGCCGGTCCGGCACCGGGCCTCCCGCCCGTTCGCGGTCACCCGCTCGACGTGGTCACTCGGAGGTGGCGACCCAGTCGATGAGCAGGTGTCCGGACGCGCCCCAGTTCCCGGTCTGGAACATGAAGCGGTGCGGCGTCGTCGGGACGTCCTCCGTGATGGTCTGCAGCACCCGGCCGTCGACGCTGTAGGTCACCGACCGCCCCGGGTCCCAGCTGACGGTGTAGGTGTGCCAGTCCCGCCACGAGACACCGGTGTCGAGCTGGATGCGCTCGGCCTCGCGGCCCGGGGTCATGGAGTGGTGGAAGGCGTACGGGGTCGACTCGAAGTTGCCCTCGGGGAAGTCGATCTCGCCGTCCGACCAGACGTTCGACGTCGGCCACAGCATGAACGCCGCACCGTTGCCGTCGCCGCCGGTCGCCATCGCGCGGACCGAGAAGGTGCCGCCGACGTGACCCCACGCCCCGGCGAAGGAGCCGAAGGTGCCGGCCGTACCCGCACCGCCGAGCGCGACGTCCATGACACCGTCGTGGACGGACACGGTCCTGCTCGGCGCGTAGATGCCGGAGGTGCCGTCCGGGTACGGCTGCCACGCGTCGGCGTAGGCACGGCCGAGCTGCCCGACGACGGCCGGGGTGTCGAAGTGCTCGACGAAGGACAGGTTCGGGGCGGCGGACCCGTCGGCGACCGGTACCGGCGCACCCGACTGGATCGGCTCGGGGTCCGGGGTGGGCGCGGGGGTCGGCGGCGCGTGGTGGCCGCGGCCGCCCCATCCCCAGCCGCCCCAACCCTCGGCGGAGGCTGCGGTGGGGACACCGAGGACGAGGGCGCCGGCGGTCAGCGCCACCAGGACTGCGCGGCGCCTCATCGGGTGCCGCCCTCGGTGTCGACGACCGTGCGGGCCGCCGTGGTGGACGTGGTGGTGGGGTTCGTGCGGCGCTCGGGCGCGCACGTGCTTCGGGTGATGATGTCGTGCTCCTCGGGGGGCTCGGGTGGGACGCGAGTCGATGCTCGGAGAGGTGACGACGCGTCGTTCGGTGACGCGTCCCGGACATCATGCCCCATGTGTGCCCAGTTCGGGGGGTCCGTGCGGAGAACGGCCGTTGAACGAGCGAGGGTGGAACGGTCCGTCCACGGGCCGGTCCGCGTCCGGCTCACCCCGTGACGGGCGGCACCGCGGGCTCCACCGGCGGGTCCTCGGGCTGCGGGTGCTCCGCCTGCCAGAGGGCGTCGACGGCATCGAACTCGCGCGGGTAGCACTGGGTGTCGAACACCTCGCTGCCCGCGGCGGGCGTCGCGTACAGGTACCACGGCCCGGTGCTGCCGGGCCTGGCCGAGGAGACCCAGGCGCCGTCCGAGAACCACGTCAGCGGCACGGACCCCATCGGCTGCCGCGCCTGCGCCTGGCAGGCGAGGAGGCGGTTGAACGCGGTCGTGTACTCGTCGAGCGTCACCACCCCGTCGGCGGTCTCGGCGTCCTGCTGCGGAGAGGGTTCCGCCATGGACGGCCCCTGCGCCCAGCTCACCCACACCGCGTACCGCGCCCCGTCGGCACCCGTCACGCGCACGGTCGTCTCGCCGCCCCGGCCCGCCGCGACCTCCTGCATCCCCCACCGGATCCCGCCCCCGAGGGTCGACCCGGCGTCGCCGGGCGCGCATGCACGAAGACCGTCGAACGCGGTCGCACCGATGCGGACCGTCACCTCGCCGGCGGTCGTGCACGTCCACGCCACCGCGATCCGGTCGGCACCGGCAGGGCGGTCCCGGAGCCGGACAGCGGTCTCGTCGTGTCCGGTCCGGAACTGCGGCGTGCCGAGCACCTTCCCGTGGTTGGAGTCCTCGACCATCGACCGCGAGTACGCGGACAGCTCGCCCTGGAGGACGGCGTCCGGGTCCGAGCCGGGAAGCGCGGCGGCCGTCAGACCACCGGTCAGCCCGCCGCCGACGAGGAAGGCAGCGATCACCGCGGCGACCGTGCCGCGACCCGGTCGGCGACGTGGGGCGACCGGTGCAGCGTCGATCTCGGCGACGAGGGCGTCGCGCATCGCAGTGAGGCGGGGAGAGAGGTCGTCGGTCACAGGGCACCTCCGAGGGGTGTCGTCGTCGCGGTGTAGCGCTGGTGGAGTCGGGCCTTCGCCCGGTGGAGCCGGGACTTGACCGTCCCGGGGGCGACGCCGAGCGCCGCGGCGGCCTCACGCTCGCTGAGCCCTTCGAGCACGCAGAGGGTGAGCACGCGCTGGTCCGCGACGCCGAGTCCGCGCAGCGCCGTCACCGCGTCCCCGTCCGTGAAGCGGTCCGCGGGGTCGGGCGCGTGGTCGTCGACGGGGAACCGGCCGAGGAAGAGTCGATGTCGTCGGGTCGACCGGGACAGGTTGTGCGCCGCGTTCGTCGCGGTGACGAGCAGCCACGGCAACAGCGAGTCGCCGACGAAGCGGACACGGTCGCGCTTCCGCCACGCCTCGAGGAAGGTGACGCCGACGACGTCGTCAGCGTCGTCCGGGGTCGGGACGAGCCCCACCGCGTGTCGGCGCAGGCGCGGGGCGTGCCGGTCGAACACCCGGCCGAAGGCACGCCCGTCGCCCGCGAGGACCTGAGCCCACTCGGCCCGGTCCCCCGTGATCTCATCCATACCCGGAATGTCCGCACGCCCCCGATCGGTTCCACCCGGTCACGCGTCTCGGTCAGCGCTGGTACCGGCCGCAGCCGGCCGACGGACGGGAGGCGCGGTGCGGCCTGGCACCGCGCCTCCCGTCCGACCCCGCGGACTACGCGACGATCCTCGTCTCCGCCGCGTCGCCGCCGACGGCGAACGCCGTCGTGGCGCCCCGCACGTCGGCGCGGTAGTCGCCGCGGAACCCGCGCACCCGCGCCTGCCCGCGCTCGTCCGTCCGGAGCGTCGTCGGCGCGAGCCACCACTCGTCCTTCACGAGCCGGCGGAGCGCGTCGTACGACGGCTTCGGCGTGCCGTCCTCGCGGACGAGCCCGATCGGTGCGCCGAGCCAGGCACCGGCGTCGGTGATGCCCCAGTACGTGATCGCCTCGACCGACGGGTGCCCGACCAGGCTCCGGTAGTGCCGCTCGACCTCGTCGGCCTGTCGCGCCTCACCCTCGGGCGTGGACGGCCACGAGGGGACCTGGTGGTCGTTCAGGTCGACGATGCGCGCGGGCATGAGCTCCCCCGACACGAGCGACGTCTCGGTGAGGTGGAGCGGCAGCCCGTACCGGGCGAACCGGTCCACCATCGCGAGCATGGTCTCCTCGCCCCAGTAGCCCTGGTGCATGTGGGTCTGCAGGCCGATCGCGTCGAGCTGCACGCCGGCCTCGAGGACGCCCTCGATGAGGCACTCGTACGCGCTCGACAGGTCGAAGTCGTTGAGCAGGAGCGTCGTGTGCGGGTTCGTGGCGCGGGCCTCCTCGAACGCCATCCGGATCATCGGGATGCGGCCGCGGGCCCGGGCGAGCGGCGTGATCGCGTTGTCGCCATTGTCGAACACCGGCATGATGACGACCTCGTTGATGGCGTCCCAGGTGTCCACGAAGCCGGCGAAGTCGCCGACCTCGCGGCGAATGCGCTCGCGCTGCAGCCGCTCCACCTCGTCGAGGGGCAGGTCGAGGAGCCAGTCGGGCTGCACGGTGTGCCAGACGAGCGGGTGCCCCTTGAGGGCGACGCCGCGGTCGCGGAACCAGCGGGCGGCGCCGAGGAGGCGCGCGGTGTCGGGAGCGCCCTGTTCCGGTTCGAACCGGCCCCAGTAGAAGGGCAGCGTGGCGGTGTTGAACACGTCGGTGAACAGGTCGGCGAGGTGCTCGGTGCCGGGGCTCGTCCCGCCGTGCGTCTCGCCGTGCGTCTCGCCGTTCGCGAGGGGGACGAAGTCGAAACCGATGTTGCCGAACGCGAAGGCGTGGCGCGTCTGCTCGACGGTGACGTCCATGCCGGGGAGCGGCGCTCCGGTGTCGTCGACCACCGTCAGGGTCGTCTCTCCGACGCGGTGCTCCACCGCTGCTCGGTGCTGTGGTTCGGGCATCGTCGCGCGACCTCCGGACGTCGTCGTACGGGATTTGTTGGAGGCGCGAACATACCACGGGCGGGCCTCCCGTCGACAGGGCGGCCGGGTCGCGCTGGACTGCACAGGTCTTGTACATGTAGGGTCTCCCGCATGCCGGTCTCATCGAAGCGACGCCTCGTCGCCGACGCGCTCCGCGACGCGATCGCGACCGGCCGGTACCTGCCCGGGCAGCGGCTGCCGGGAGAGCACGACCTCGCCGAGCGCTTCGCGGTCAGCCGGGGCACGGTGCGCGCCGCCCTCGCCGACCTGGCGGACCAGGAGTACATCGCCACCCGTGGCGGGATCGGCTCGGTGGTGACGTTCGACGGTGCCGTGCTCGACCCCCGCGCCGGGTGGGCCCGATCGCTGGCCCGGTCGGGGACCGAGGTCGCCGTCCGGGTGCTCCGCATCGAACGCGTCGAGGACCACGCGCTCGGGGCCGAGCTCGGCACCGACCCCCGCTTCGTGTCCGTCGACCGTGTCCGTCACGTCGTCGACGGCGACGACGTCTCCCTCGAGCGGAGCCTGGTCCCCCGCACCGGTCGGCTCGACGCCGCGGTCGAGGAGGGGCTCGTGGACGGATCGCTGACGGCGACGATCGAGGCCGCCGGTCTCGTTCCTGCCCTCGCCGAGCAGTGGATCGACGTCCGCCCGCTCACGGACGAGGACGCCGCACTCCTCCACCGACGCGTCGGCGAGCCCTTCATCCACAGCCGACGGGTCTCGCGGACGGCCGACGGCACGTTCGTGGAGACTGTCGACAGCCTGCTCGACCCCGAGCGGTTCCGCATCCACATGACCTTCGGGAGCGCAGGATGACCGACACCCGAGCCGAGCACGACACGTCCGGGTCCGCGACCGGGTCCGGATCTGGATCTGGATCCGGGGCGGCCGACGCCGAACGGGCGCGGGCCCTCGCGGCGTTGCAGGGACTGGCGATCGGCGACGCGCTCGGCATGCCGACGCAGTCGATGTCCCTCGCCGAGATCCGCCGCGACCACGGCGTCATCGACGACTTCGTCGACGCCGGCCCCCACCAGCGCATCGCCCACGGCATGCCCGCCGCGAGCGTCACCGACGACACCGAACAGGCCGTCCTGGTCGCCGAGCTCCTCATCGCCGGCGACGGCCGGATCGACCCGGTCCGGTTCGCCGAGGCGCTCATCGAGTGGGAGCGGACGATGGCTGCGAAGGGCTCGCTCGACCTGCTCGGCCCGAGCACGAAGACCGCCGTGGAACGCATCCTCGACGGTGTCCCCGCGGACCAGGCCGGGTCGACCGGCACGACGAACGGCGCCGCGATGCGGATCACCCCCGTCGGCATCGCCACGGCGGTCGGCGACCACCCCGCCGGGCTCGAGGCCCTCGTCGACGCCGTGCAGGACGCCTCCCGGGTGACCCACGACACCGGCATCGGCATCGCCGGCGCCGCCGCCGTCGCCGCGGCCGTCTCGGCGGGCATCGCCGGCGCCGACCGGCAGGGGGCGCTCGACGTCGCGGTGGCCGCTGCCCGCATCGGCGAGGGCCGCGGGCACTGGATCGCCGGCGGGTCGATCGCCGACCGCACCGCCTGGGCACGCCAGCACCTGCGCTCCGTCCCGGCCGCCGAGCGCATCGACGTCGTATCCGGCCTGATCGGCACGAGCGTGGCGTCGCAGGAGTCGGTCGTCGCCGCACTCGCGCTCGTCGCCCTCGACCTCGACCCGTGGCAGACCTGCTGCTCCGCGGCGAGCATCGGCGGCGACACCGACACGATCGCCGCGATGGCCGGCGCCGTGCTCGGTGCCGTGCACGGTCCCGACGCCTGGCCTGCTGCGGCGGTCGAGCGCGTCGAGGCCGTCAACGACCTGCGCCTGTCGGAGCTCACCGACCGGTTGCTCGACCTCCGGAGGCGCGCCACCCCGGCGTGACCCCCGGCCCAGACCGCCGGGCGGCGGTGCCCCCCACATCGCCGCCCGGTGCCACACCGTCCGCCGAGACGGCTCCCGCCCATCCCCGACCACCGCTGCCACACGCCGACCACCGGCCGCCCGCCGACCACCGACCACCGACCACCGCCCGGCACGGCCGACCACCACCCACCGCCCGGCACGTCCGATGCGGCCCCGACGGCCACCGGACCGGACCCGCGGACCGGCCCCGCGCCTCCCGGCACGACCCGCAGCACCCTTCCGACGACGCAAGAGGACCTGATGACGACCACACCGACCGACGCACGCGGCGGCACCCTGACCAGCATCGAGCAGCGGGGCATCGAACCGGTGCCGACGGCCGAACGCACCGGACGCCCCGGAGCGCTGTTCTGGGTCTGGTTCGCCGCGAACATCTCCATCCTCGGGCTGCCGCTCGGCGCCACCCTCGTGGCGTTCCAGCACCTCACGATCTGGCAGGCGCTCCTGGTCGCCGTCGTCGGCGCCGCCGGCTCGTTCGCGGTCGTCGGCGTCATCTCGATCGCCGGCCGCCGCGGCGGCGCCCCCGGGCTGACGCTGAGCCGCGCCGTCTTCGGCGTCCGCGGCAACATCGGCCCCACCGCGGTGTCGCTGCTGTCCCGACTCGGCTGGGAGACCGTGAACACGACGACCGCCGCGTTCGTGCTGCTGTCGCTCTTCACGATCGTATTCGGGACCGAGGGCGGGTCGAAGGCGCACCCGGTGCTGACGATCGTCGCGATCCTCGTGTTCGTCGCCGCGACCGTCCTCATCTCCGGCCTCGGTCACGCGTTCATCGTCGCCGTGCAGAAGTGGGCGACGTGGGTGTTCGGCGCGCTGAACGTCCTCGTCGCGGTGTTCCTCATCGCGCGCATCGACTGGCAGGTCGTCGGCGCGCAGCCCGCCGGCCCCGTCGCCGCCGTGGTGATCGGCATCGGCACGATCGCGGCCGGCACCGGCATCGGCTGGGCGACCGCCGGCGCCGACATCGCCCGGTACACGCGGACCAGCGTGCGCGCCGGCAAGCTCGTCGCCGCGAGCGCCGCCGGTGCGGGCATCCCGCTCGTCGTCCTCGTCGGCCTCGGCGCCCTCGTCTCCGCCGGCGACCCGACCCTCGCCCAGGCCGGCGACCCGGTCGCCGCGATCCGCGACATGCTGCCCGCGTGGATGGCCGTCCCGTACCTCGTCGCGGCCTTCGGCGGCCTGCTGCTGTCGAACCACCTGTCCGTGTACTCGGCCAGCCTGACGACCCTGACCCTCGGCGTGAAGGTTCCCCGCGTCTGGGCCGTCGCGGTCGACGTCGTCATCACCACGCTCGGCGCGATCTACTTCATGCTCGTCGCGGACGGGTTCTACGCGCCGTTCATCACCTTCATCTCCGTGCTCGCCGTCCCGATCACGGCATGGCTCGGCGTCTTCATCGCCGACATGGTCCGACGCACCTGGTACGACCCCGAGGCCCTGCTCGACCTCCGGTCCGGCGGCCGGTACTGGTACCGCGGCGGCATCGCCTGGCGGGCGGTCGTCGCCTGGCTCGTCGCGATCGTGGTCGGCTTCCTGTTCACGAACGTGCAGGTCGGCGACGCCGACCCGGTGTTCGTCGGGAGCTTCTCGACGACCTGGATCGGCGCGAACGGGCTCGGCTGGGTCGTCACGTTCATCGTCGCCGCCGCGGTCTACCTGCTCACCGGAGGGCCGCGCGGAGCACTGCACGCGCCCGTCGACGAATCCGCCCCGCTCCCCGGCACCGCCCCGGACCAGGTGCGCTGATGCCTCGTCTGGTGTCCGTCGGCAACGTCATCGTCGACATCGTCATGCGGGTCGACCAGCTGCCGGAGCCCGGCGGCGACGTGATCGCGGCGGACTCCGGGATCACCGCCGGCGGCGGCCTGAACACGATGGTCGCCGCCCGCCGCGACGGCATGCCGGTGGTCTTCGCCGGACAGTACGGGTCCGGGCCGTTCGGCGACGTCGTCCGGCGCGCCCTCGCCGACGCCGACGTCGAGGTGGTGCAACCCGGCCTCGCCGACGTGGACAGCGGCTACTGCGTCGCCCTCGTCGACGCGACGACGGAACGCACCTTCGTCACGAGCGTCGGAGCGGAGGGACGCCTCGGCCGGTCCGACCTCGACCGCGTCGAGGTGCGTGCCGACGACATCGTCCTGGTCTCCGGCTACGGCCTCGCGCACGCCGTGAACGGCCCGGCGATCGCCGACTGGCTCGGCGACCTCGCGTCGTCCGTCCGCGTGGTCCTCGACCCTTCACCGCTCGTCGACTCGCTGCCTGCCGAGGTGCTCGCCGCCGTCACGGCGCGTGCGGACGTCGTCAGCGCCAACGGCCGGGAGGCGCGGCTCATGTCCCCGGGTGCGGCCGACCTCGCCGAGGCGGTCGCCCGGATCGCGGCCGCCGGACGCGGGACAGCGCTCGTCCGCGACGGCGCCGCGGGCTGCTGGGTCGTGGAGGACGGCGAACCGGTGCTCGTGCCCGGGTTCCCCGTCGAGGCCGTCGACACGAACGGCGCCGGCGACGCGCACGCCGGGGTCCTGGCGGCCGCGCTCGGTCGCGGCGACGCCCTGCTCGACGCGGTCCGTCGGGCGAACGCGGCGGCCGCGCTCGCGGTCACCCGGCGTGGACCGGCCACCGCCCCGACCGCGACGGAGACGGACGCGCTGCTCGCAGCGTGAGGGGCGCCTCCCGTCCGGCCGACGTGGCAGACCTCACGACCGCCCGCCGCTCAGTCGGACGCGCTGCTCGCAGCGTGACGGGCGCCTCCCGTCGATTCAGCGTGCGGCCCAACGGCCGCACGCCGCTCAGACCGACGCCTCGGTCCCCCGCACCCTCCCGACCACCACGTCGACGATGCCGGCGAGCAGCGCCGCCGCGACGAACCCGAGCGACACCCCGAGCGCCAACGGCAGCCCCTCCGAGTAGTCGCCGTGCGAGCTGGCGAGCGACGAGTAGAAGACGCTCCCGACCGCCGCGATGCCGATCGCGGACCCGACCCTCGCGCCGACCTGGATGAGGCCGCCCGCCGAACCGCCCTGCTCGACCGGGACCTCGGACAGTGTGAGCGTCTGGTTCGGGGAGATCGTCAACCCCGACCCGACGCCCGCGACGAGCAACGGGACCACCAGCCACCAGCCGAGGTCGGACCGGTAGTGGTTCGCGACCACCCAGATCACGCCGCCGAGCCCGAGCAGGACGAGGATCGTGCCGACGACGATGAGCTGCCGTCCGAAGCGGTGCACGACCCGGCCGCCGATCGTCGACGCGATCCCGGACCCGACCGCGAACGACACCGACGACAGGCCGGCGAGCAGCGCCGAGTAGTGCAGGCCGGACTGCAGCGCCAGCGTCAGGACGAAGAACAGCGGGGTGAACCCGGCGAAGTAGACCGTCGCGAGTCCGACACCGAGCGAGAACGACCGACGGTGGAAGAGCCGGAGGTCGACCACGGGCTCCCGGTTCCGCTCGTACCGCCGCTCCCACAGCACGAACAGGACGGCGAGCACCACGGCGGCGACCACGAGCCACCACTTCGCGTTGCTCTTCCACTGCTCCGACTGCACGAAGGGCAGCAGCAGCGCGACCACGGCGGCCCCGAGCAGCGCGATGCCGACGGGGTCGAAGTCGTGCTTCCGGCCGCGCTCCGTCTTCGCGGCGGCCGGCAGGTAGCGGAAGGCCAGGAGGATCGTGACCAGCCCGACGGGCAGGTTCACGAAGAACACGAACCGCCACCCGTTCTCGGTGCCGAAGGCCGTGATGAGCAGGCCGCCGACCAGGGGGCCGATCGCGGTCGCGATGCCGACGGTCGCACCGAAGAGCCCGAACGCGGTGCCGCGCTCCTTGCCGCGGAACAACTGCTGGATCAGTGCCGTCACCTGCGGGGTGAGCAGACCGCCCGCGAGGCCCTGCACCAGGCGCGCGATCACCAGGACGAAACCGTTCGGCGCGAACCCGCAGAGCGCGCTCGCGACGGTGAACAGCCCGACGCCGACGATGAACATCCGCCGGCGGCCGGAGGCGTCGCCGAGGCGACCCCCGGGGACGAGGAGCAGACCGAAGGACAGCGCGTACCCGGACAGGATCCACTGCACGGCCTCGGGCGTTGCACCCGGCAGACCGCTGGAGATGGACTGCAGGGCGACGTTGACGATCGACACGTCGAGGAGCACGATGCCGCCGCCGAGCAGGCAGATGACGAGGGCCTTCCAGCGGTTCGGGTCGGGCTGGTCGCCCTGCTGGCCGTCGCCCTGCTGGCCGCTCGGCTGGCCGTCGCCCTGCTGGCCGCTCGGCTGGTCGGCGCCCTGCTGGTCGGCCCTCTGCCGGCCGCCGTGCTGGTGGTCGTCCGCGCGCTGGCCTTCGACAGGCTCGGACTGCACGTCCGGTCCGGTGACGGACGGCGGTTCGGCGGTGGCCGCGTGGTGGGCGGCGTGGTGCGAGACGGCGAGAGCCGCATCGGGCTCGACGGGCTTGCGGTGTTCGGCTGTCATGACGCCCCCACGGTAGGCGGGCGCATCTGCCGGATCCGCAGGTGGACGCGGTTCCTGTCCCCCGGCAGGTGAACACTCCCACAGGCGCGCCCGCCCCGCCGGCCCCGCCCGCCTCGCTGACGGGAGCACCGCGACGACCACCGGTCGTCCTCGCGGGCGGCCACCGGCGCCTACTCGTGCACGGGACCCGTCAGCGCCTCGGCGTGGGTGATGATGTTGTCCCAGTTGATGGCCGCGTCGGGGTGCTGCAGGTGGAACTGGGCCTGGGAACGGACGCGCTGCTCTGCCGCGGTGACGAGGGGGTTGTCGATCAGGGCGGCGAGCTCCCCGAACTCGTCGTCGAACACGATCTTCGCGTCCCGGTCCTGCTCCCTCAGGCGCGGCAGCAGGTCGGAGACGCACCGCCGGGCCTCCGCGAGATCCCGGGCGGGGACCCGGTCGAGGTGTTCGAGGACGAATCCACGGATCATGTGCATGTACTCCCCCGCCCGCCGGTACGCGTCCGGGGAGCGGTCGGGGATCCGGGTGTACCGGTTCGGTTCCATCTCGATCAGCCCGTCCGCGGCGAGCATGGCGATCGCCTCACGGATCGGCGTGCGCGAGACCTGCAACCACGCGGTGAGCTCCGCGTCGTTGAGCTTCTCGCCGGGTTCGAGTTGACCGTTGAGGATCTCCTCTCGGATTCGGCAGTAGACGAGATCGCGGACCAGTGGGCGGGGCGCTTCGGCGGCAGGCATCGGAACGGGCATGGTCAAGAATCTACCATGTGAAATGTAATTAGTCACTCACGGATCTGGTGGATACGCGGAGGGGTGGCTGCGGTCAGGACGGAGCGAGGAGGTACCAGCCCACGGTCCAGAGCACCGTCGCCCCGACGACGATCGAGGCAACCCGGAGCCGCATCCGAGATGCGCTCCTCGCATCGTCGACCAGCTGGGTGTGACGCCGGGCGAGCACGGTGTTCGCTTCGTCGAGCACCGCCGCGACGCTCGGGTCGGTGCTGTCGATCCGCCCCCGGGACGCCTGCTCCGCGATCCGAGCCGCCTCGTCCGGGCGCAGCGCTGTCACTGCGGACCACGCCGACCCACGGCGCCGCAAGCGCTGGCTCGGGCGCACGGCGTCACTCCCCCTCGCTCTTCCCGACTCCGCGGGCCGGAGCATCAGGCTCGCCCTTCGCGGCATCGCGGGTCGGAGCGTCCGGGGCGTCCTTCGCCGGGCCCACGCCGACCGGCACGCCGGCCTCGGGGTGGTTCAGGTCGAACGCCGGGGACTCGGAACGGATGCGCGGGATCGACGTGAAGTTGTGCCGCGGCGGCGGGCAGCTGGTCGCCCACTCGAGCGAGCGGCCGTAGCCCCACGGGTCGCTCACCGTGACCTTCGGTGCGTTCCGCGCGGTGACGTAGACGTTGACGATGAACGGCAGGAACGAGATCGCGAGGAACATCGAGCCCATCGTCGACAGCTGGTTCATCCAGGTGAACCCGTCGCTCGGCAGGTACGTCGCGTACCGACGCGGCATGCCGATCACGCCCAGCCAGTGCTGGATGAGGAACGTCATGTGGAAGCCGATGAACAGCAGCCAGAACTGGATCTTGCCGAGGCGCTCGTTGAGCATCCTGCCGGTCCACTTCGGCCACCAGAAGAAGAAGCCGGCGAACATCGCGAACACCACGGTCCCGAAGATCGTGTAGTGGAAGTGGGCGACCACGAAGTACGAGTCGGACGTGTGGAAGTCGAGCGGCGGCGACGCCAGGATCACCCCCGTCAGACCGCCGAACGTGAACGTGATGAGGAACCCGATCGTCCACAGCATCGGCGTCTCGAACGTCACCGACCCGCCCCACATCGTGCCGAGCCAGTTGAAGATCTTCACGCCCGTCGGGACGGCGATGAGCATCGTCATCAGCGAGAACCACGGCAGCAGCACAGCGCCCGTCACGTACATGTGGTGCGCCCAGACGGTGACCGACAGCGCTGCGATCGACACGGTGGCGTAGATCAGGGTCTTGTAGCCGAACAGCGGCTTCCGGCTGAACACCGGGACCACCTCGGACACGATCCCGAAGAACGGCAGCGCGAGGATGTACACCTCGGGGTGCCCGAAGAACCAGAACAGGTGCTGCCAGAGCAACGCACCGCCGTTCGCCGGGTTGTAGATCTGCCCGCCGAAGCCCCGGTCCACGATGAGGGCGAAGAACGCCGCCGCGAGCACCGGGAACACCATGATCGCCAGCAGCGAGGTGACCAGCACGTTCCACGTGAAGATCGACATGCGGAACATGGTCATGCCGGGTGCGCGCATCGTGATGATCGTCGTGATGAAGTTCACCGCGCCGAAGATCGTGGCGAATCCGGTGAGGCCGAACCCGGCGACCCACAGCGTCCCGCCCAGCCCGGGGGTGAACGTCGTGTCGCTCAGCGGTGCGTACGCGAACCAGCCGAACGAGGCCGCGCCCTGGGGCGTCAGGAACCCACCGACACCGATCAGCGCACCGAAGAAGTACAGCCAGAACGAGAACGCGTTGAGACGGGGGAACGCCACGTCCGGGGCGCCGATCTGCAGGGGCATCAGGGCGTTCGCGAACCCGGAGAACAGCGGGGTGGCGAAGAGCAGCAGCATGATCGTGCCGTGCATCGTGAACAGCTGGTTGTACTGCTCCTTCGTCGCCACCACGTGCAGGCCCGGCTCGAACAGCTGCGCACGGATCACCAGCGCCATCACACCCGCGAGCAGGAAGTACACGAACGCCGTGATCAGGTACATGTACCCGATCGTCTTGTGGTCCGTGGAGGTGATCCAACGGACGACCAGCTGCCCCTTCCGGCCCGTCGAGGAGACGCTCGACGCTGGTGGGGTTCGACGCGGCATGATCTGAGTCACGCCAGCCATCCTGCCACCTGTACGGACACGTTCCAAATATTAGTTGTTCGGAACTGGTTCCTGGTGAGCGCGGTCATCCGTACCGCGCGGAGCACGCCCGGCCTGGGCCGAACGCCACCGCCGGCCGCCTACTGTCCCGTGGGACCCGTCAGGAGCACGACATGGCACCCACGCCCGCACAGCACGTCACCACGGATCCGCACAGCCGGACCCATCGCCTCGTCCTCCGCTGCCCCGGCCTCCGGGCCGTGGAGCTCAGCATCACCGGCGCCGCTCCGGAACGACTCCGCTACCAGGGCCAGTACTGGATCGCAGCGGTACCGGCGGTGGAAGGAACCCCGGACGACCGGTTCTACGCCTACCACCCGGAGTGACCGTCAAAATCGCACGCCCGGCGCCGTGACGGACGGGAGGCGCGTGGCGGCCCCGCCACGCGCCTCCCGTCCGTCGGCCACCGGCCGCGCGGAGCGCACTCACGGCGGTGTGACGCGCCCCCGCAGGATCAGCGTGCCGGCCCCCTGGACGATCGTCACGATCCCGCTGAGTCCGACGAGGACCGCGACCGCCACCCGACCGGAGGAGACACCCCCGAACACCAGCGGCGCAACGGCCACGACGAGGAAGACCGCACCCATCACGATGACGACGACCGGGTTCGTCGCGGTGAAGAACCGCCGTCCTCCGTTGGCCTCGGCGGTGGCGCGGTCACGGGCTTCGGCGACGGCGTCCGGCGACCGGCCGGCGCGCCGCTCCCGTCGGCGGTGCCGTGCACGCAGGACGAGCCACACGACGATCCCGATGGCGGCGCAGGTCGGGTACGCGACCCACTCGGCCACCTGCAGGAGCCCGGAGACGAACAGGCCGACGGCTGCGGTCCCGACGCCGGCGACCATCGCCGTCGTCGTCCGATCGGTCCGGCCGTCGACACCCGTCACGTACCCGGATCGACGAGCGTACGGATCGTGCTCCGTCGGCGGCTGCTCCCCTCGATCACTTCCCATGCAGCGAAACTACTCAACCGTCCGTCCCACTGACCGACCGGCCATCGGGCACCTCGTGCCGTTCCGGTGGAACGGGGTCGGTGCGCCGCAGCTGCACGTCCGAGGAACACCCGCCGAGGCATGATGAAGAGCACGTCCTTCACGTGGCGCCGGTGCCGGTGCCAGTGCCGGTGCCGGTGCGCCCCCGTCACGCGACCGAGATCCATCGACGCCACCGACACACTGACGACAGCAGCAGCACCGCATCGAGCGGATGGGAGACCGAGATGACGGCCTGGACACTTGCACGACTCATGCTGACCGTGACCGCGGCCTACGGCGGCATCGGGTCGTACATCGCCGACTGGAACAGGACCCACATCCACAACCCCGACTGGCCACCGCACGCGAAGTTCCACAACGCACAGTCGATGAGCCTCGGCGCTGCACTGATGATCATCACCGTCGCATCGATGTGGCGTCGCCCATCACTGTCGAAGGGTGATCTGCGGATCTCTGCCGCGCTCGCCTCGACGTACTGCGCCACGCAGATCAGCGCCCTGCTCTACCCCGGCACTGCGCTCATCGATCCGCCGACGACCAAGAAGGGCCCGCAAGCAGTCATCGCCGCGGTGCTCGTCGCTGCGAACATCGCCGCCTACGCGATCGGCGCCAGAGCACTCACCGACAGGTCGAAGTCGCGGCGTTCCCGCTGAACGGGCGTCGTGCCCCTTCGGCGGCTCTGCGGTACGGGGACGCACACCATGTCGTCCGCAAACCTCGCACGACGGCCCCGCCTCCTACGAGCGGAAGCCGCCATGCCTGGGCCCGATCGGCCGTCCGCGGCGCCGGGCTACGAACCACGTGGTCGGCCCGATGATCGGGACGAAGAGGACGACGAGCGTCCATGCGAGCAAACGCCAACCGGAGGGCGACCCCGATCGCATCAGCGAGACGAACGCTGCGAGAGCCACGAACAGCGCAACGAGGGACACGGCCATCAGGACACCGTCGACCACTGTCGGAACGAGTGGATTCATGGTCGGCTCCACGGTCCAAGAAATCATCTCGTTCACTCCCAGCGGTTGTAGGTGACCGCGCCGTTGCCGTTGGCGCTGAGGCGGTGGATACCCACAGACGGTGATCGCTCTGCGGCAGCGTCACGGGCGGTGGGCACCGTGGCCGCGGCGTTGGCCGGCGCACTGCCGACAGTGGAGGTAGCAGGTACGGCGCACGCGGCGCCGATCGAGACCATCCGTCCGTAGGTCGACTGCTTCATGGAAGTTCCCCTCACTCCCGGCCCCAGCGCCGGGTTTCGTCGTCGGCGACGTCGCCGATGACGCGCAATCAACCATCTGATACTTCATATGACCAACTCGCGGGCGCGTCGAGCTCGAGCGGCCTTCGCAGTGTCGGCCTGACGAGGAGACGCATGCCCTGGGAACTCGAGCCGTGCAGGTGCGGAGACAGCGACCGCAGCGACACCCAGGGCGAGCGCTCCGAGGACGCTGCGTTCGTGCGGGCTCAGACAGACCGACCGGTCGGCGGTCGCCTGACGGCGGCCGGCGTCGGCAGGTCCGTCGGCCGTCGCCCGCCTACCCGAGCGGCTCGACGCCGTAGCCGGCTACCACCGCCCGCAGCTCGTCCAGGTACGTCTGCGCCTGCACCGTGAGCGGGACCGACGCGTGCGCGATCCACCCGATCTCGATGCGTTCGTCGACGTCGAGCGGGATGGCCACGATCTCGGGGTCGAGGTCGTCGCTGATGAGCCCCGTCGAGATCGTGTACCCGCCGAGGCCGATCATGAGGTTGAAGATCGTCGCCCGGTCCGAGACGCGGATCTCCCGCTTGCTCGACATCGTCGACAGGATCTCCTCTGCCAGGTAGAAGGAGTTGTTCGCGCCCTGGTCGAAGGTGAGCCGGGGCAGGTCCTCGAGGTCGGCCAGCGTCGCCCGTTCCTGCGACGCGAGCGGGTTCCGCCGAGCCACGAAGATGTGCGGCTGTGCGACGAACAGCGGGGTGAACACGACCCCGGCGTCCCGCATCAGCTTGCCGAGGACCTGCCGGTTGAAGTCGTTCCGGTAGAGGATGCCGACCTCGCTCCGGAGGGTGCGGACGTCCTCGATGATGTCCCAGGTCCGGGTCTCACGGAGCGAGAACTCGTACTCGTCAGCAGCCGCGCCCTCGACCATCCGGACGAAGGCCTCGACGGCGAACGAGTAGTGCTGGGCCGACACCCCGAGCAGCCGACGGGACGCCTGCCGACCGACGTAGCGCTGCTCGAGGAGGGAGACCTGCTCGATGACCTGCCGCGCGTACCCGAGGAACTCGACCCCGTCGGCGGTGAGCACGACCCCGCGCGCCGAGCGGGTGAAGAGCGGACGTCCGATCCGCGCCTCCAGGTCCTTCATCGCCGCGGACAGCGTCGGCTGCGAGACGTAGAGCAGGTCGGCGGCGGCACTGATCGACCCCTCGGAAGCGACCTCGATGAAGTACCGCAGCTGCTGCAGCGTGATGTCGTTCGAGACGCGAGCCATAGGCGCAGGCTATACCGCTGCATAGCGTCTCGGTATTACCTGATGACCCGCGCCTCCCGCCATGATCGAGGGACACCTCCCCCAGTGCCCACGGGCGCTCGATCTACGGACTGCGGACCATGGCGAACGACCCGACCTTCAGCATCACCAGGACACGCTTCGACGAGGACTACTCCCCGTCGGACAGCTCTCGACTGACGACGAACTTCGCCAACCTGGCCCGTGGTGAGCACCGCCAGCAGAACCTCCGGAACGCCCTCGCGCTGATCAACGGGCGGTGCAACGACCTCGCCGGCGATCCGGACGTCGACCGGTACCGGGTCGAGCTCGACATCGTCTCGGTGTCGATGCAGTTCGAGGACGCGGGTTCGGCCGAGTCGTTCCCCCTGATCGAGGTGCTCGACGTCACGATCGTCGACCAGCACACCGGCGAGCGCCACCAGGGCATCCTGGGCAACAACTTCTCCTCGTACCTCCGCGACTACGACTTCGCGGTCCTGCTGCCGACCCTCGACACGAGCGCCGGCATCCCCGACGACTTCGGCCGGCTGCACGGGCTCCTCTTCCAGCGCTTCCTCGAATCCGACGCCTTCCGGTCCCGGTTCGACGCGGAGCCGGTCGTCTGCATCAGCGTCTCCACGAGCCAGACCTACCGGCAGACCGAGTACGTCCACCCGGTCCTCGGCGCCGAGTACGAGCACGAGCACTCGTCGCTCACCGACGACTACTTCGGCCGGATGGGCATGCAGGTGCGGTACTTCATGCCCCCGGCCGCGAAGGCCCCGCTCGCGTTCTACACGCGCGGCGACCTGGTCGGCGACTACTCGGACCTCCAGCTCATCGGCACGATCAGCACGATGGAGACGTTCCAGAGGATCTACCGCCCGGAGATCTACAACGCGAACGCGGTCGCGCTGAGCACCTTCCGACCGAGCCTGGACCAGACGGACTGGACGACGACCGGCATCGCCTACGACCGCGAGGAGCGCAGCCGCCTCGGCGTCACCCAGGGCCGGTGGACCGAGGAGCACCTCGTGACGCCGCACCGCGACCTCCTCGACCGCTGGCTCGCCGAGCAGACCAGCCTCGTCCACCAGACCACCCTCGTCCACCAGACCGCCCTCGCCGACCAGACCACCCCCGCCACCCTCACCCACTGACCGACTGGACTTGCACGCGCATGAGCACGCTCCTCCCCACCTCGATCGTCGGCAGCCTGCCGAAGCCGTCCTGGCTCGCCGAGCCCGAGCGCCTCTGGTCCCCCTGGCTGCTGGACGGGGACGCGCTGTCCGAGGGCAAGCAGGACGCCCTCCGGGCCGCCGTGCACGAGCAGGAGCGCCACGGCATCGACATCGTCAGCGACGGCGAGCAGACCCGGCAGCACTTCGTCACGACGTTCATCGAGCACCTCGACGGCATCGACCAGGAGCGCAAGGAGACGGTCCGGATCCGCGACCGGTACGACGCCGCAGTGCCCACGGTCGTCGGCGCCGTGAGCCGCCCCGCCCCGGTGTTCGTCGACGACGCCAGGTTCCTCCGCGCCCAGACGGACCGGCCGATCAAGTGGGCGCTCCCCGGCCCGATGACGATGATCGACACCCTGTCGGACCAGCACTACAAGAGCCGCGAGAAGCTGGCGTGGGAGTTCGCCACGATCCTCAACCAGGAGGCCCGCGAGCTCCAGGACGCCGGCGTCGACATCATCCAGTTTGACGAACCCGCGTTCACCGTCTTCCACGACGAGGTGCAGGACTGGGGCGTCGCCGCACTCGAGCGTGCCGTCGAGGGCCTCACCGCCGAGACCGCCGTACACATCTGCTACGGCTACGGCATCGAGGCGAACAACAAGTGGAAGGAGACCCTCGGCGCCGAGTGGCGGCAGTACGAGCAGTCCTTCCCGCTCCTGCAGCAGTCGTCGATCGACATCGTCTCGCTCGAGTCGATCCACTCCCACGTCCCACTCGACCTGGTCGAACTCATCCGCGGCAAGAAGGTCATGCTCGGCGCGATCGACGTCGCGACCGAGACCGTGGAGACGCCCGAGGAGGTCGCCGAGGTGCTCCGTCGTGCGCTCGAGTTCGTGGACGCGGACAAGCTCATCCCGAGCACGAACTGCGGGATGGCGCCACTGGCGCGGGGTGCGGCGCTCTCGAAGCTCGGCGCGCTGTCGGCTGGTGCGGACCTCGTGCGAGCCGAGCTCGTTGGCACCCCCGTCACCTCGGGACGCTAGCCACCGACGGCCGCAGGGCGGCTCTCCTCCGGAAGGGGGAGAGCCGCCCTGTTCGTTCCGTCCGCCAGGTGCTCGGCTCTCGATCCTGTCTGGAGGCGCGGCTGAGGCCCGACTGACAAGTCGCGTTGGTCCCGGCATCACCCACCGCACGATCTGAGCGATCGGTTCGGCATCTCAAAGCGCGAGAGCCCGCCTACCGGATCGCCCGTTGCGCAGCGGCCACGCTCCACAACGCACCGGCGAGCAGCACGGCAGCGCAGACGATCACCGCGGACACGTCGTTCGTCCGGCCGGTGACCGCTGCGGCCGTCCCGAGAGCGATGACGCCGCCGGCAGCAAGGCTGGTCGGGAGCACCGCAGCCCGGTGTCCGTGGCGCCACGCTGTTGCGCTGCTCATCGTCGCTCGCGTGCGAACACCGACGAACGCGTTCCGTCCGATGACACCACGTGCCGGCAACACGACGAAGACCACGGTCAACACCGCGGCAGCCATCTCGACGAAGATCAATTTCTTCTCCTTCCCTCTTCCAATACCGCCATGGTCAGCCGTCGTACGATCGCCGCACCTCCTGCTGGAGGATCGCCGTGGCGATGATGTCAGCCGCCTGCAGGCCCTCGGACGGCCGCTGTTCGTTCGAGACCCGAGTGCGCCGTCGAGGCTTCTCGGAACGCCGGTTTTTGCCTTGCAGCTGCGAGGTTGTTCACCGCATTGATATGTAGCACTCTATGGGAGTCCGCCGCACTCGTGGCGGCAATGTGGGGAGAAGAACATGAAGAAGGCAATGACGGTTGCATCAGCAGTCGTGACCACGGCAACGGCGGCGGCGCTCCTGATCGCGGCACCCGCGCAGGCACAGAGCACGAGGCAGATCGAGCTTCCGTCGAACGTGGTGATCGATGAGAGCTTCGATCCCACTGGGGAGGTCGTCATCGCCCGCGACGGGGGTTCCGCTAGGTCGGGCGATTGTAAGGACCGAGCATTCACCGTCGTGGCGAAGATGTCGCAGTCGTTGAACGGCTGCAGCGTCATCGGCGCGAAGGCGTCGACCCAGGTGCAGTACAAGTGGTACAAGCACCGGGGCAACTCGAACCCCTGCATCTGGGGGAAGTCCTTCAACTCGAAGCACGCTCCGACCTGGACTGCCCTGGACTGCGGAACCGGTCGCTCGAAGTTCGTCCCGTGGGGCAACGTGGCCGGCACCAAGAAGATGAAGGGCCTCACCGGCGTCGGTTGGGCCGGCGTGCAGTGGCAGTGATGCCTAAGCGATCGTGGCGACGCAGCGTCGAGGCTCTGGCCTCGACCTGCGTCGCCGCAGCCGTCTTGGTCGGGTGCGCGTCGGGCTCCGATGATCGGCGCCCTCATGGTCAGCGCCCTCACGCACGGCCGACGGCGCAGGCGTCTGCACCTGCGACAGCGCCGGGCCTCGATGCGGTGGCGATGCAGCAACTGGCTGACGAGCTCCGCGCAACGGTC
>Ga0265780_10001861_pt1 | contig 29200 bp, 32 predicted proteins | sample P1T30metagenome_FD_192432 | JGI IMG/M metagenome (GOLD analysis project Ga0265780, IMG submission 192432) | Plant litter microbial communities from East Loma Ridge, Irvine, California - P1 T30 | ecosystem: Environmental > Terrestrial > Plant litter > Unclassified | place: USA: California... | reverse complement strand
GCGTGGAAGCGAATTTCAAGTTGAGCACGACCAGCGCCGACAAGTGGGTCGAGAACGACTTCCGCGCACCGCGTTAGGACGGGATACCACAGCGGCCGCGATGCCGCTGGCCCTGCGGCTGGCAGGCTGCTATATTTCCCTAGTGCACTGATCCGTGCACTCTTTTGAGGGAAACGATGGAAAACCGTCTCGAGCGCCTGGAAGCGGTGCAGTCGATGTTGCTGGAAATTGGGCAATTGTCGATGAGCTGCACCGACATCAGCCAGTTTGTTGGCGCCGTGCACCGCGCGCTTGGCCGCATCATGTATGCGGCCAATTTTTATGTGGCCCTGTGCGATGAAGAAGAGGGCACCGTGCGCTTCGTCTACCACTTCGATGAAGTCGATGCCGGCCTCGTGCCCGGCCCCGGCACCGGCGTCAAGCTGGGCACCCCGGAACAATCCCCTACCGCCTGGGTCATCGCCCACCGCGAAAAACTGTTCCTGACCGCAAAGGATTTGCGCGAGCGCGACGCCCGCAGCGGGCACCGGAGCGTCGGCAGCGTTGCCGAGCAATGGATGGGCTGCCCGCTGCTCGACCAGCACCATCAGGCGCTCGGCGCCATCGTGATCCAGAGCTACGACGTCCAGCACCGCTACAGTTCCGAAGACGAAGCCCTGTTCGGCGTGATCGCCAACCATGTCTCGGTGGCGCTGCAGGGACTGCAAAGCGTCGACCGGCTCGAGCGCGCCGTGCGCGAACGGACCGACATGCTCGAGCGCCAGAACGCCGCGCTGCTCGACGCGCAGTCGGAACTGGTGCGCCAGGAAAAGCTGGCGTCGCTGGGCCGCCTGGTGGCTGGCGTGGCGCATGAAATCAACACGCCGCTGGGCATCTGCGTCACCGCAACGTCGCACCTGGTGCAAGAACTCAAACTGACGCGCGAAGAACTGGCGGCCGGTGAGATGACGGAAGAGAGCCTGCAATCGTTCCTCGACATCATCGACCAGTCGCTGCGCATCATGACCACGAATACCCAGCGCGCGGCGGCGCTGGTGCGCAGCTTCAAACAGGTGGCGGTGGACCAGTCGTCCGACGCGATCCGCAGTTTCAACCTGCGCACCTACCTGAACGAAGTGCTGCTGTCGCTGCAGCCGAAGCTCAAGGGCCGGCCGGTAAAAGTCGAGGTCGACTGCCCGACGGACCTGGTCCTGGACAGTTTCCCGGGCGCGGTGTCGCAGATCGTGACCAATATGGTGGTCAATTCACTGGTGCATGGTTTTGAGCACGAGCAGGCGGGCAACATCCGCCTGCAGGCGGTGTGTGCCGACGGGTTTGTGAATTTTGCCTATCAGGACGACGGCGTGGGCATGGATGCGGATACGCTCGGCAAATTGTTCGATCCGTTTTTTACGACCCGGCGCGGCACCGGGGGCAGCGGCCTGGGCGCGCATATCCTGTACAACCTGGTGACGGGTCCGCTGGGCGGGACGATCCGCGTGGAGAGCGCGCCGGGCGAGGGCCTGAAGTATTTCTTGCGGTTTCCGCAGAGCCGGAAGGTGGAGAAGGCCGCTGCCTAGTGGTGCTTGCGTGCTGATCCGGCGCCGTTCAGGGCGCCCAATCAGCACGGCAGGTCACATCAATCCGGCAACCTGCGATTGATGTCTTCCGCCTTGTCGATATTCTTGATCAGAATTTCCACATACTCCGGATCCAGGTGTTTCCCCGCCACTTCGCGCATGTATTGCGCCACCTGCGGAATCGGCCATGCCTCTTTGTAGCAGCGGCTGTGGCTGAGCGCATCGAACACGTCCGCCACCGCCACGATCCGCGCATAGGGATGGATCGCGGTTCCCTTCAGTCCTTGCGGATAGCCGGTCCCGTCGTACTTCTCGTGGTGCTGGTGCGCGATGACGGCGGCCGCTTTCAGGATCGGCCGCGAGGAGCCGTCCAGGATTTGCAGACCGATGGTGGGGTGCTGCTGCATGATGGCCCATTCGTCGGCGTCGAGCTTGCCTGGTTTGAGCAGCACGCTGTCCGGCGTGGCGATCTTGCCGATATCGTGCATCGGTGAAGCATGCACCAGCACGGCGGTTTCGTCATCCGACATGCCCGATTCCTGCGCCAGCATGTGCACCACCTGCGCCATGCGGCGCACGTGGTTGCCCGCTTCATGCGAGCGCGATTCGACCACGTCGCCCAGGCGCATGATCAGTTCGGCCTGGGTATCGGTGATTTCCTGGTTCAGCAAAATATTGTCGAACGCGATGGCCACACCCGAACAGAACACTTCGAGCAACTGCGCATCGATGTCGGAAATATCTTCCACGCCCTTGAGGACGAGCAAAGACGCCTTGCCGCTCTGGTTTGGAAAATAGCCGACATACGTGCCCGATTGCAGGCGCGAGATGCGATTCCGGCGCGCATCGTCAAGCTGCGCCAGCAGGTCGGGCGTCAGGACGTCCTCGCCCATGTCGCCGATCTGCGCCAGCACCTCATATTCGGACTCGCCCGTAATCAGGCTGGCCCCGGCGACGCGCAGCAGCATGCTCTGCTCCAGGCGCAGCAGCGCCACCACTTGCTGCAGCAAGCCGCTGGCAAAATCCTTCAGGTTGCGCTGCTGGAAGATATGGGCAGACGCGGCAATGACCCGTTCCAGGCCTTCGCGATACACGTGCTGGGTGCGGCGCGCTTCCTCGACCTTCATGATGTCGCGATAGGCGCGCAGGGCGGCGAAGGTCGTGGTGAACAGTTTCGTGCGGTCGAGCTCGGTCTTTTCCTTGTAATCGTTGATATCGTAGTCGACGATGACGCGCTCTTCCGGCGCCTGGCCGGGCTGGCCGGTCCGCAGGACAATGCGGGTGAACTGGTTGTCCAGGTCCTGGCGCATCCAGCGCGCCACTTCGAGGCCGCTGTCGTCGCGTTCCATCACGACATCGAGAAAGACGAGTGCAATATCCTTTTCCCGCGCCAGCACTTCCTTGGCTTCGGCGCCGGAATAGGCGTGGACAAAACTCAGGGCGCGGCCGTCGAGGCGGAAGCGGTTCAGGGTCAGCTTGGTGACATCGTGAATATCCGGTTCGTCATCGACGAGCAGCACTTTCCACGGCGCGAGCTTGGGAGCAGCAGGAGAGAGGAAGGACATGGCGTTCCGATACCGGTTATCAAGTGAATGGTTGCGCAGGAGAAAAGAGTTGCGCTAGGTCAAATGATTGTAGTATGGGTGCTGTTCATTAACAACCGGCAATACAGTTGCATGTGCGGAAAAGTCACACCTGATGCAGCGATGCCTCAGTGATAGCGCTTCTGGCAGTTTTCGCAAAAGAACGCCCGGCGTTGCGTCTTGCCGAATTTACCCTTTGAGAAGGGGATGTTGCACCGCGGGCAGATCGTTTTCGCATGGGCCAGCCAGTTGGCTTTCAGGACAAACAGCTTTTTCCAGCGCAGGAAATCGAAGCTGTAGGTCCGCGCCTCGGCCACCATCTGGCGCAGCTTCGGCGCCGACAGTGCGCCCACCGTCGACAGCGGGTGCACCCGTATCCGGAACAGCACTTCATTCTTGATGATGTTGCCGACGCCGGCAAAGATATCCTGGTCGAGCAGGGCGTCGCACACCAGCGTGTCCGGGCTGGCGCGCATTTTTTTCAGCGCGTTGGCCGGGTTCCATGTGTCGCTCATCACGTTGGCGGACCAGTCGTAGACCGCGTCCAGGTCGGCATCGATCTCCTTCACCGAGCAGGCATAGAAATTCAGTTCGCCGCCATCCTCCATGTTCAGGCCGAGGCGCTTGAAACGCCCTTCCTTGTGCGCGTCGATTTGATAGCTGCCGAACAACAAAAAATGGATGCGCAGCGCCATCGTCGGCAACTCGATGATGAAGTGTTTGCCCCAGGCCTGCAACGACAGGATGGGCTGGCCGACAAGTTCACGCGGATCGATGGCGGTGGTATTGCCCTCGGCCGAAACGATGTGCTGGCCGACAAAGCGGGTGGTTTCTTCCTGCAAAATGAATAATGTAGGTCCTTCGGGCACGGTGATTCCTCCTCACCTGCATTCTGTGCTGAAACGGGTTTGCCACCTGTGCGGAAACGAACATTGCGCGCGTGCGAACCCTGCCGCAAAAGCGGCGTAAGATTATCAGGCAAACATCAATGAACAGAGAGGCCAGCAATGAAGCAGTTTCTGAAAACCCTGGCAGCCGGCAGCATGCTGCTCGCCAGCGTTGCCGCCAACGCGGCGGTGGCGGTCCATTTCGTCAAGCCGGAAGAGTATCCCGACATGCCGTTTTCACCGGTCGACCGGGACGCGGTGCTGAAGGACGTCAGCGATTATTTCGTCAAGCTGGGCAAGAATTTGCCTGAAGGAACGGACCTGCGGATCGATGTCCTCGACCTCGACCTGGCCGGCCACCTGGAGCCGTCGCGGCGTGGCGGCCGCGACCTGCGCATCCTGCGCGGCGGCGCCGACTGGCCGCGCATGCGTCTGCGTTTCTCGATGGAATCGGGCGGGCAAGTCGTCAACAGCGGCGAGGTGCAATTGCAGGATATGGATTACCAGTCCCATGCGAGGCGCGTGTCAGACAGCGATCCGCTGCGCTACGAAAAGCAGATGATCGACGACTGGTTCTACAAGGCCGTGGCGCCGCGCAAGCCGGGCTGACGGCGGCGCGCAGGCGGCAGGGCCGAGGCACGTTTAATCGAGCCAGTTGACGCGGCTGAATTTGGCGCGGAACTCTTCCGGCATGTTGACAACCTGGCTGCTGCGATAGTTGAAGAACACGAAGCCCGACTTGGCCATGGCGATCAGCTTGCGGTCGCGCGGGCGCGTGACGCGGAAGATGATGTCGCCGCCGTACTTATTGAAATCCATCACGCCAACCTCGAACACCAGCTGGTCGCGTGCGTGGGCCTCGGCGCGGTAGGTGGTGGCCAGGTCCGTCACGATGATGCCGGTGCCGTCACGTTCGGTTTCCGGGACGCCGTATTCAAACAGGAAGCGTGCCCGCGCCTCGGAGATCATCGAGATCATCGAGTCGTTGCCAAGGTGGTTTGCACCGTTGATATCCGTTACCCGTACCGTGAGCGGCGTGGTGTAACAATACTGGTCTTCGGGGAAGTCGAGATGTAAGCGTGCCATGCGTGAATTTTACCCGTTTCCCGGTCCTTTCTCATCCTTGCAGTGCCGCCGTGCGGGGCGCTGCCTCGCCTTCACTTGCGGCTGATGCGGTAGATCTTGCCGCTGCCTGCAAGCAGGTAAAGCTCGCCGGCGCCGTCGCGCCCGAACGACACGACATTGCCCAGGCCCGTGATGTTCCAGTCGCGCTGTTCGGTGACGCTGCCGTTGGCGCCAGGCAGCACGCTTTTCACGAAGCCGGCGCAGTAATCGGAGTAGAAATAACGTCCCGCCAGTTCCGGCAGTGCCGTGCCGCGGTAGACGAAGCCCCCGGTGATCGAGCAGCCGTTCACGTCATTCGTACCGTGCTCGTAATCGAAGGCCGGCGCCGTCAGGCCGGACAGGTCGCAACTGCTGCTGTTGTAGCAGGCCGCGCCCTCGGCGATGTTCCAGCCATAATTGCGCCCGGCCGCGTCGGCGGCACCGATGTCGACTTCTTCGCGCCGGTCCTGGCCGACATCGGCAATGATGGACTGGCTGCCATCGAAGGTAAAGCGCCATGGGTTACGTAGGCCCGAGGCCCAGATCTCCCCGCGCCGCCCGGTCTGTCCGGCATAAGGGTTCGATGGTGGTATTGCATACGGCTGCGCCACGCTGGCGTTGCCGACGTCCAGGCGCAGCAGTTTGCCCAGCAGAACGTTCAGGTTTTGCGCATTGCGTGACGGATCACCGGCACCGCCGCCATCGCCCGTGCCAAGGTAGAGGAAACCGTCTGGACCGAATGCCACCTGGCCACCGAAATGATTCTGGAAATTCGGATGCGGGATGCGGATGATGACAAGGCCCGATGCAGGGTCGAGCACGTTCGGATTCAGCGACAGCGTGAAGCGCTCGATGACAATGTTCTGGTCGGTGCCGATGTAATACAAATAGACGTAACCGTTGGTGGAAAAGCGGGGATCGAAGGCAATCGACAGCAGGCCGCCTTCGCCTCCGGTGAACACGCGCATGCTGATGTCGAGGAAGGGCTGGGTCAGCAGTACGCCGTTCTGCAGGATGCGGATGCGTCCGGCGCGTTCGACGACGAACTGGCGCAGGTCGCCGGGCGGCGCCGTGAGGTAGACGGGATTGACTGCCGTGGCCACTTCCACGGCCGCCAGCGCGAGCGTTGTGCTGCCATAGGTAATCGTTGCGGTGGCTGTTGCACCAGCGCTGACGGTGACGGTTTGCGAGGCCGGCGCGGCAGTCCAGGTAGCGGCCCCCACGGTGACGCTCGTGGCGGCCAGCGTGTAGGTGCCTGGCGTGAGCGTGGTCAACGTGCCGGACTGGGTCAGGTCGCGCACGAAGTTGTCGGGGCCGGTGACGTGGACGGCGGCATTGCTGCCGGCGGGCAGGCTGGCGATGGTGACGGCCAAGCTGCCGGTCGTGGCCGGAGAGGGATTGCCGCCATCGTCGTCACCGCCGCCGCAGGCACTGAGCAGGCAATACAGCAAGGCCAACAAATACAAACGTGCGTGCGCAATCATGACATCTCCCCCAGGCAGAGTAGACCGATGCAGTGCTCTTGATGAGGATTGTGGCGCTAACCGTTCAGGCGCAGCGCACGCTTGCTTTGGGCAATAAACGCGGAACGTTCAAGGCAGGGCGGGCGCGCGCCGGCGCGTCTTGCGCACGATGCCGGCCGGATCGACCAGCACGACGAATTCGGCAAATTTTCCGCCATCCGCAGGCGACTGGTACAGCCAGACTTCGTAGCCGGTGTCGAAATGGACGAACTTCGTCGGGCCCAGCGCGGCGACCATTTGCGCGCGGGTGGTCTGGCCCGGCACGATGGCGCTGTCGAGCCGGGCTTCCGGCACCGTTGTGCCGAGCGGGGCCGGGGTGCTGGCGCAGCCGGCCAGCACGCCCGTCACGAGGAACATACCGGCAAGCTTCATGGCGCCGCTCCCGGCGCATCGGCCATGTAGTCGAATTCGACCAGCGTGTCGTCCGGCCAGCTGGCGTCCCAGATCGGTGCATAATAGGAGCGGTCGAGCAAGACCTGGCAGTCGCAATACGGCAACTCATCGGCGCTCTTGCCGCCACCGGCGTAGAGCATCTTGAACGGCAACACTTCACTGCGCTCTCCCGCGCGCAAGGTCACGCTGAAGATCGGGCGCTCGGCGAAAAACACGTAGTTGCCGTCAGGCTGGCCGCACACCGTTTCGGTATTGGTGAGCGCATCCGACAGCCAGGCAAACATCGGCGAGGTATTCGACACCAGGCCGGCGTCCATGCCCACCTTGCATTCGAGGCGGAGGTCGCCCAGGCGGCGCTTGCCTTCCGGTACGCCTGGCGACACGATGGACGCGCGCCAGGTCATGCTGGCCGTCTTGCGGTTGGCCAGCACGGCAGCGTCTTCGCGCAGCAGTTGTTCATTGCGGACCAGCGCGAAACTGTTGTCCGGCGCGATGGGCAGTGGCTGCGACGTGGTATCGCCGGCAATGCGCAGCGTGATGCCGCGCATGTCCGCATTCGGCAGGCGCGGCAGCAGGCGGAAGCGCAATGCGGCCTGCGGCGCCAGCGCGTGCTCGCGCGCGAAACGGTCCATGCCCTTGACCATCTTGCGGTAGGACTTGTCGACAGGATCGCGCGTGTTCTTGACGATGACGGTCTGCATCGGCGGGGGCGTTTCCTGTGCGCCGGCATGCACGGTGGCGGCCAGCAGCGCCAGGACCAGCAAGTGCCTGGCCATGCTTACCAGCTGCGCAGGCGGCCGGTGTCCATGTGCACGAACTGCGAGTCGGGATAGTAGCCGACACCGCCGCCGCGCAGCGACATGGCAGCCTTGCGCAATTGCGCCAGATTACGGCCCGGCATGCGGATGTCGATGGCCTTGCCGTCCATGTGCATGCTGTGCTTCGCGACACCGGTGGTGTTGGCCTGCAAGAAGGCATTCGACTCCGGCGAGCGGTAGCCGGAAATGATGTGCAGGGGCTGGTTCGACGCCATTTTGCCGTTGACCTGCTCGAGCAGGAGCAACAGCTGCGGATCGATGGCGGCCACTGCGTTGTTGCGGTGGTCGCGCAGCACCTTATTAATATCTTGCAAAGCGTCCGGGACGAACTGGCCTTCGGCCCAGAAGACGCGGCTGACGCTTTCGCCCGTATGCGTGTTGTACAGGCTCAGCTTGCGCTCGGCCGGCGTTGCAATGGACGCTTTGGCAACAACAGGCAGGCCGGAGGCGGAAGCGAGAACGAGGGAAGCTTTGAGAAACGAGCGGCGTTGATTCATTGAAGACATCCTTACGCGGTGTGCAGACATACATAGTACCCCGGCACGGGATTTGTTGCAGGGACCTGCACAGAAATTTTACAGTTGTGTTCAACAGTTGCGAAGGCGATCAGCCCGGTATTGACGGGCGCGCTTCAAAAAGCATGGTGCGACGGCGCCTTCTTTTTTAGGCAATACTGACGCCTTTGCAATGCTCCGATGAACCAACCGAAGGCCTCACCATGACCGATCCTCTCCATCCACTTCACATCGATGTCGCCCACACCGCGCTGGTCGTGATCGACCTGCAACACGGCATCGTGGCTGGCGACCATGCGCCGTATTCGTCCCAACAGGTGCTGGGCAATACGGTGCTGCTGGCCCAATCGATGCGCAATCATGGCGGCACCGTCATTTTCGTCCACGTGCAACTCGATGAACTGCTGCAGATGGGCGGCGACGCGCCGATTTCCGGCAAGGGTGCGCCGCCACCGCCGCAAGCCTCGCTGCTGGTGCCGGAAGCCGGCGTCGAAGCGACCGATATCGTGGTGCTGAAACGCTCCTGGGGCGCCTTTTATGGCACCGACCTGGAGTTGCACCTGCGCCGCAACAACATCAAGAACATCATCCTGTGCGGCATTGCCACCAACTATGGTGTCGAATCGACCGCGCGCGAGGCGTTCGACCGGGGTTTCCGCCTGTACTTCGCGGAAGACGCGATGACAAGCGGCTCGGCCGACTTCCACCATTTTTCGAACAAAAACATTTTCCCGGCCATGGGCAAGGTACGTTCGACGCTGCAACTGATCCAGGCGATGCCGCCCGAAACCTGACCGGGCGGCGGCGCGGCGCTTAATTGGCGTCGCGTACCTGGGCGGTGATTTCGTAGGACCGCAGGCGCGCCGTGTGGTCGAAGATCTGCGACGTGACCATCAGCTCGTCGGCGCCGGTGCGCTCGATGAACTGTTTCATTGCAGCGGCGACGGTATCCGGTGCACCGATGGCCGAGCACGACAGTACATCGTTGAGCATGGCGCGTTCCTGCAGCCCCAGCTGCTCCAGGTAGCCCCGTTTCGGCGGCTGCAGTTTCGACGGCCGGCCGGTGCGCAGGTTGACGAACGCCTGTTGCATCGACGTGGCCTGGTAGGCGGCTTCCTCGTCGGTATCGGCGGCAAACACGTTATAGCCCAGCATCACGTGCGGCTTCTGCAACTGTTCCGAGGGGCGGAAGGTGGAGCGGTAGATGGAAATTGCCTGCATCATCATTTGGGGCGCGAAATGCGATGCGAACGCGAACGGCAAGCCCAGCGCCGCAGCGAGTTGGGCACCGAACGTGCTCGAACCGAGTATCCAGAGCGGCACGTTCAGGCCCGCGCCGGGGACGGCGCGCACCTGGCGCCGCGGCGAATCGGCAAAATAATCCATCAGTTCCACGACGTCCTGCGGAAACTGGTCGGCGTCCGACGCCAGGTTGCGGCGCAGCGCGCGGGCCGTGACCTGGTCGGAACCGGGCGCACGGCCCAGCCCGAGGTCGATGCGGCCGGGATACAGCGACTCGAGCGTGCCGAACTGTTCCGCGATCACCAGCGGAGAATGGTTCGGCAGCATGATGCCGCCGGCGCCCACTCGGATGGTGCTGGTACCGCCGGCCACGTAGCCGATCAGTACCGACGTGGCGGCACTGGCAATGCCAGGCATGCCATGGTGTTCGGCCAGCCAGTACCGGTTGAAACCGAGGCGTTCGCCGTGCTGGGCAAGGTTGAGGGAATTGCGGAAAGAGGCACCGGTGTCGCTGCCTTCGGCAATCGGGGAGAGGTCGAGTATGGATAATGGAATCATCGGTACATGATACGCCTGGCCGAATTTTCGCGTGCACCGTGGGCTTGTTTTGCGCGCGGAACGATATTTTTTCGCCATCTTTAAAAATTTCCGGGAGGCTACCGTGCGCTGCCCTGGTGTGCATGAGCCTAGACTGATCCTCAAAGCAGCTCATCGATTTTTGTGAGTTCTTCCCAAAATCCAAGGAGAAAATTATGCGTATGAATCATTTACTCAAAGGCATTATTGGCGCGTCGATCGCCCTGGCACTGGCAGGCGGTGCACAGGCGAGCGGCCAGGACCAGATGAGCAACACGGCGTCCGACAAAACGAACAACGACGCCAAGTCGCCAATGCAGTCCACGCCAAAAGCGAAGAAGAGCACGAAAAAGTCGAAGTCGAGCACGTCGAGCCAGGGCACGTCGGGTACCAGTGGCAGCAGTGGCACCAGTGGCAGCGGCAGTTCAGGCACCAGCGGTAGGGGGACCTCCGGCGCCACCGGCACCATGGACGACCGTGGCACGGGCAGCAGCGGCGCCACCGATGCAAACGGCCGCAACGGCAGTGCCGGCATGAGCGGCACGAATGGCTCGATGGGTAGCAGCGCGGGCAGCAGCGGCATGAGTGGCAACACCGGCGTCACCGGCGGCAGTGCCGTCATGGGTAGTGGCAGCAGCGCCAGCGGCACCATGGATTCGACCAACCGTGCCGGCACCACTGGCACCACCGGTACCACGAGCAGCTCCAGCACCACGCCGCCCACGACGAACACCCCGACCACCACCGGGCAATAAACGGGGTAACAATGCGGACATCAGCTGACGAATATTTCAGCTGAACCAGCCGAACAAGCCGCAGCAGCATCCATGCAAGTGGGTGCCGTCTGCGGCTTTATACTTTCTTGACGAACTCGGTTTTGAGGCTCATCGCGCCAAAGCCATCGATCTTGCAGTCGATATCGTGGTCGCTGTCCACCAGGCGGATGTTCTTGACCTTCGTGCCCTGCTTGATCACGCCCCCGGAACCCTTCGGCTTCAAATCCTTGATCACGGTAACCGTATCGCCATCCTGCAAGACATTGCCGGCACTATCGCGATACACGCGTGCGCCTTCCTGCGCCGCGTCAGCTCCGCCACGCCATTCGTGGCCGCATTCCGGGCATACCAGCTGGTCGCCATCCTCGTACGTCAAAGTGGACCGGCATTGGGGGCATGGTGGCAAAGCGCTCATCTGTTCAAACCTGGTAACTTTATTGGAAGACCAGAAGTATAGCCGGGAGACCATGGTGCCGTGGCGCGCTCTTACTTGAACCTGCTGCGATGGGCGGGATGAAAAATATTTTTTGTCGGCTGCATCCAAATCCCGGGCTCATGGGTAGTACCAGTATCAGCGCGCTTCGTGCGCTGTTCAACCACTTTTGGAGACCACCATGACGCCATCCCGCTTGCCCCTGATTCTTGCTGCCGCATCTACCGTTTTGCTCGGCGCCTGCTCCACCATGCCCGGCACTGGCGCACCCGCTCCGGTCTACTCCCAGGCCAGCCTGCCAACCGCAGTGCAGGTTCCCGCAGGCCACCAGGTTGCCATGGAAACCACCGCTACCGGCGAACTGACCTATGAATGCCGGGACAAGGCCGGCATGGCGGGCACTACCGAATGGGCGTTCGTCGGGCCGAAAGCCACGCTGGCAGATCGCAGCGGCAAGAAAGTCGGCACCTATTACGGGCCGCCGGCCACGTGGGAAGCGGGCGATGGTTCCAAAGTCTCCGGCACGCAGGTGGCGGTCGCACCTTCCGGCGCAGGCAACATCCCCTACCAGTTGGTCAAAGCCAATCCGACGACGGGCAGTGGCGCCATGATGGGCACGAGCTATATCCAGCGCGTCGCACTCAAAGGCGGGGCTGCGCCGGCAACAGGTTGCTCGGCCGACAGCAAGGGCGCGCGCGTGGTGGTGCCTTACCAGGGCGATTACATTTTCTGGAAAGCCGCCTGAGCGGCAATGAACCCGGTCATGCGTACAGACGTGCTAGGATTCCAAAAGGAAACCCAACCCACCCAGCGTACGTGACGACTGATCTTGCCTGATAACCTCGATGGATTCGACTATGACGCCGCACTGGCGGCCTGCGCGGCAGGCGACCAGTCGGCGCTGCGCCGCCTGTACGACCAGGAAGGCGCACGGCTGCTGGGCGTGGCAAGACGCATCGTGCGCGATACGGCGCTCGCGGAGGATATCGTGCACGATGCATTCATCAAGGTGTGGACCGGCGCCGGCAGTTTCGACCCCTTGCGCGGCGCAGCCCGCGGCTGGCTGTACACGGTGACGCGTCACCTGGCGTTGAACGCCGTACGCGACAACGCCCGCGAAATCGGCGTCGATGACGCGACTGCCGCGGCACTCGATGCCAGCGCCTCCATGGCGCAGTGGGTGGACGCAACCGACAGCTTTGCCTGGCAAGGCAGTGCCGGCCGCATTGCCGCCTGCATGGAACAGCTCGAAACAGTGCGCCGCAATTGCCTGCTGCATGCGTATGTCGATGGGTTGTCGCACCGTGAAATCGCCGAGCGCGTCGATGCGCCCGCCGGCACCGTCAAGTCGTGGATCAAGCGCAGCCTCGCCACCTTGAAACTGTGCCTGTCATGAGCAACCAGCCCCTTTCCGACGCACTGCGCGCGCAAGCGGCCGAGTATGTACTCGGCACGCTGGGCCTGGACGAGCGCCGCGCCATCGAATTGGAATTGGGATCGAATGCCGCCTTGCGCGCGGCCGTCGTGCAGTGGGAAGCGGACTTGCTGCCGTTGGCCAGCCTGGCCGAGCCAGTGCAGCCGTCGAAGCAGCTCTGGCGCCGCATCGCACGCAGCGCCGCCGTAACGCCGCCACCGCTGCCCAACACCTCCTTCTGGCGCAATTTGTCGCTGTGGCGCGGCCTGACGGGCGCGTCCGTCGCAATGTCGGTGCTGCTGGCCGTACTGCTCGCCGCGCGGCCCGATGCTGGCATGGGCAAGCCGCAATATATGGTGGTGCTGGTGGCGCCGCAAAACCAGGCGCCGGGTTATGTGGTGCAGGCCAGCATGGGCCGCCAGCTGAGCCTGGTTCCGCTGCATGCCGCCCCGATCCCGAGCGACAAGTCGCTGCAGTTCTGGACCAAGGCCGACGGCTGGCGCGGACCGGTTTCGCTCGGCCTGGTGAAACCCGGCCAGACCATCACGATTCCGCTCGACGCCCTGCCGAATGTCCAGCCGAACCAGCTGTTCGAGCTGACGCTGGAACCGGCGCGCGGCTCGCCGATCAACAAACCGACGGGACCGATCCAGTTCATCGGCCGCGCCGTCAAGGTGATGTAGCGAGCTTGTGCTGTCAGCGGGTGCCCACCATTCCGCGCACCGACAAATTCAGCTTGCCCGGGTCGTAGCCCACGCCATCCTTGAATACGATCTCGACGTTTTCCACGTCGGCGATGCGCTGCGTCGGGTCCCCGCGCAGCACCACCAGGTCGGCCTGCTTGCCGGCTTCGATGGTGCCAATGCGGTCGAGCTTGCCCATGAAGCGCGCGCCGTTGGCGCTGGCGATCTGGATCGCCTGCACCGGCGTGAAGCCGGCCTCGACCAGCAGTTGCAGTTCGCGCTGGTCGCCGAAGCCGGGCAGGGTGCCGCCGTTGCCGGTGGGGTCGGGCCCGGCCAGCAGCAGGCCGCCGGCGCGCACGAAGGCGAGTTCGAACGCCATCTCTTTTTTCAGCGCCGCCTCGGCCTTGACCGCCCTGGCCGGTGTGGTCGCGGCAGCGGCGCGTGCGGCCAGGTGGCTGCGCAGCGATTCGGCCGACATCATCGCGCTCTGGCGTTTCGACAGCAGCGGCCGGCTGGCCACCATGGCCTCAAAGACGGGCAAGGTCGACGTGATCGCCACCTTGCGTTGGACCAGGTCAGCAATCAGGCCCTTCACTTGCGGGCTGTCGATGTCCAGCGCTTCCCACGACGCCGCGATTTTTGCGCTGCCCGGGCAGACATCCTTCTTGCGGTCCGTGACGAACTCGGAATCGGTGAACACGGGGCCATGCTCGAGATTGTCGATGCCGAGCGCGGCGGCGCGGCGGTAGTCGACCGAGCACAGGTGGCCGGTGAGCTTGGCGCCGCGCTTGTGGGCCTCGTCGATCGCCGCGCCCAGCACCGCTTCTGAAATGCCGATATAGGCTTTGAAGGAGGTTGCGCCTTCGGCCGACCAGAACGCCACGGTGCGGCGCGCATGGTCGCGCTCGTCGAGGATCGCCATTTGCGGGAAAAAGCTGTCCTTGCCTTCCAGATAGGGGCCGGTGACATCGATTTTCGGGCCGGGAATCTGGTTGGCATCGATCATGCGCTTGATGTTCAGGTCGGTGTACGGTTCAACCGAGCCGGTGGTGCGCATCGACGTCACGCCGGCCGCCAGGTACATGCGCGGCGCGCTGAACGCAATTTCGGTGACGAAAAATCCCGGTGGCGGAATCTTGTCGTCTTCATCCAGGTTGATCGAGGCCGTGTACATCAGGTGGTTGTGCATGCCCACCAGGCCCGGCATCACACTGCGGCCGCTCAGGTCGATGATGTGCGCGCCAGCCGGCGTGGGCGCGGCGCCGTCGCCGATCGATTCGATGCGGCCATTGCGCAGGACAATGGTGCGGTTGTCCTGCGCGGGGGCACCGGTGCCGTCGATGACGCGCGCATGCGTGAGCGCGATCAGCGGCTGCTCGACAGCGACGAATTTGCGCACTTCCGCCCCCATGGGCTGGGCGTGGGCCACAGTCATTGAAAATAAGGCCAGTGCTGCCGGGATTGCCAGTGATCGCATTGCCGCTCCTTGAAAAGGTGATGAAGCATGCTGGCACGAAATGGTTGGCTGGGCAACAACGAAGGAAGTTGGCACAAGCCATCCATTTGCATTAGCATCCGGCATCACAATCATAATCAAGACATCACGATGAAACCAACCCTGTGCAGCACCCTGATCGCCGGCCTGTTTGTGGTCGCCGCCCATGCCGGCGCTGCCGCACCGTCCGGCATCGATACCGCCGCCATGGACCCGGCAGTGCGTGCGCAGGATGATTTCTTTCGCTACAGCCAGGGCAAATGGCTCAAGGATGTGGACATTCCCTCCGACCGCGCCAGCTGGGGAGCGTTCAATGTGGCGCAGGAAAATGTCGAGGGCCAGATCCGTACCCTGATCGATTCCGCGGCGCAGGACCAGCACGTCAAGGCCGGCTCGGACCAGAAGATGGGCGATTTTTATGCCAGCTACATCGATGAAGCACGGCGCAACGCACTGGGCTTGGCGCCCCTCAAAGCCGAGATCGCGCGCATCGAGGCCCTGCGCGACAAGCGCGGCCTGGCCACGCTGGTGGCGCAATTGTCGCGCATTGGCGTCGGCACGCCGGTCGAGATGAACGTCCACCAGGACAACAAGGCCTCGACGCGCTATATCGTCGACCTGGCCCAGTCCGGCCTCGGCATGCCGAACCGCGATTACTACCTGCAGGCGGATGACGCCAAGCTGGCCGCGACGCGCGCCAAATACCAGGTCCACGTCGAAAAAATGCTGGCGCTGGCCGGCCACCAGGATGCCGCCGCCATCGCAGAGCGCATCGTCGCGCTGGAAACGGACATTGCCCGTGTCCAGTGGAGCGCCGTGGAAAATCGTGACCCGGTCAAGGCATACAACAAGCTCAGCTTCGCGCAATTGAAACAGCTGGCGCCGGCGTTTGCCTGGGACGATTACCTGAAGCAGCTTGGCGCCGCCGGCAAGATCGACAGCCTGATCGTCAGCCAGCCCAGCTACCTGCAAGGCCTCGACAAGCTGATCGGCGCCACGCCGCTGGCGACCTGGAAAGCGTATTTGCAATTTCGCCTGCTGAGCACGTACGCCCCGTACCTGTCGCAGCCCTTCGTCGACGAGAGTTTCGCCTTCCGCGGCACGGTGCTGTCCGGTGCGAGCGTCAACCGGCCGGTGCAGAAGCGTGCCATTGCCGAGATCAACCGTGATCTTGGTGAAGTGGTGGGCAAGGTCTATGTGAGCAATTACTTTCCGGCCGAGCGCAAGCGCCAGGTGGAAACCATGGTGCAGAATTTCCTGCTCGCGTTCAAGGAAGGCATCGAGACGCTGGACTGGATGACGCCTGCCACCAAGGCGCAGGCGCAAGTCAAACTGGCCAAGATTAAGGTCAAAGTGGGCTACCCGGACAAGTGGCGCGATTACGCGAGTTTGACGATCGCGCGCGGCGACCTGGTCGGCAACGTCATGCGCTCGCGTGCGTTTGCCCAGCGCTTCGAGGTGGCCAAGCTGGGCAAGCCGGTCGATCGCAGCGAATGGGGCATGACGCCGCAGACCGTCAACGCCTACTACAACCCGGAAATGAACGAAGTCGTGTTCCCGGCGGCACGCCTGCAATCGCCGCTGTATGACGCCGATGCGGAGCCGGCCATCAATTACGGTGCGGTGGGCATTTCGATCGGCCATGAAATCAGCCACGCCTTCGATGACCAGGGCGCCCAGTTCGATGGCGACGGCAACCTGCGCAACTGGTGGACCAAGGAAGACAGCGAACAATTCGCCGCGCGCGGCAAGGTGCTGGTGGCGCAATATGGCGGCTACAGCCCGTTGCCCGGTTATCCACTCAATGGCGCGCTGACGCTGGGTGAAAACATCGCCGACAACGCCGGCGCCATCATGGCCAGCCGCGCCTACAAGATTTCGCTCAAGGGCCAGCCGGCGCCGGTGATCGACGGCTATACGGCCGAGCAGCGCCTGTTCATGGGCCTGGCACAGGCGCGGCGCGGCAAGGCGCGCGATGCGGCGTTGATCGCGCAAGTCAAGGCAGACCCGCATTCGCCGAGCGAATTCCGGGTCAACGGCAGCCTGCGCAACCACCCGGGTTTTTACGAAGCGTTCGGCGTCAAGCCGGGCGACAAGATGTACCTGGCGCCGGAGCAGCGCGTCATCTTCTGGTAAGCCGGCCCGGGAAAATCAGCGGGGCAGGCCGAACACCTGCGTCCAGAATACGATGCCGGTGGCGGGCGTCTGGCTGAAGCCGCTGCCCAGGCTGGTGAACGCGGCGTTCATCAGGTTGGCGCAATGGCCCGGGCTGGCCACCCAGCCCGCCACTGCTTCCTCGGGCGTGCGCATGCCCGAGGCAATGTTCTCGCCGATATGGCGCCAGGCGTAGCCGGCACGGGTGGCGCGGTCGCCGACCTGGCTGCCGTCCTTGCCCTGGTGGCTGAAATAACGCAGCGCCGCCATCTCGCTGCTGTGGGCCAGCGCGGCCTGGTCGAGTGCCGCGTTCGACGTCAACGGTGGCGCCGCGGGGAAGGTTTGGGTGCCGCACGTGCGGGCGCTGGCGCGGGCGCGGTTGGTGGCGGCGAGAATGGCGCGCACCGACGCTTGCTGCGAAGGCAGGGGCGGCACGATGTCTTCCAGCGCCAGGATGATCGACCAGCTCCCGTTCGCTTACGCCACGCCGATGTCGGTTATTTTGGGATCACGCAGGATGGCACAGTATTGCTGGCGCAGCAGCACCATCGCGTCGGCCGGATCGGTGGCGCCGCTGATCCCGATCGCCTCCGCCTTGCGCGCAAGGTAGCCGGCCCGTGCCAGGTCCTGCTGCAGGAAGCTGCCCGGGCCTGGGCGTACCTGTGCCAGCGCCGGCTTCTCCTGCAATGGCGGCAGGGCAGGGGAGGCCTGGCCCGCGCACCGGACCGGCGTGGCGCGATAGGCGTTGATCAGTGCGGCCAGCTCGCCCGCACTCGCCGCGGCGCTCGACAACAAGACACAACAGGCGACAGCCCAACGCAGCACGGCCATTTCAGTCACCTTGTTTCGTCACGACGAGTTTACCGGTATCGAAACCCTGCGCAGCCAGCCGCTGCAGCAATGCAGCATAGGCCTGCGGCGTGACGGTGGCGGTACGCGACAGGATCCACAGGTATTGCCGCTTCGGCTCGCTCACTGCCGCCAGCGTATAGCCCGGATCGAGGTCGATCACCCAGTAATCTCCCCACACAAAGGGCAGCACCGATAGCCAGGCCGGGGCGAAACGCACCTCGAGCCTGGGCGAGCCCGGGCCGCCGGGTTGGCGCGCGGTGCCCACCGCCTGTTCGACCTTGTTGCCTTCCTGCGTACAGCGGTTGTCGACGCGGATAGTGCCGTCCGGCTGCGCGCGGTAATGGGCCACGGTGTTCGAGAGGCATTTGCGCTGGAAGAAATTGGGATACTTTGCAATTTCATACCAGGTGCCGGCGTAACGCGCCGTGTCGAGTGTGGGCACGGTTTCCAGCGCAGCGTCCGCCGCCATCGCGGTTCCACTTGCGCCCAGCACGCAAGCGAGCGCCAGGCATTTCATCATCGACATCATGCTTCCTCCGTTTGAGTGCCAGATGATAGCCGCCGGCGCGGCTTTGTGTGCTTACGCGGCCTCGGTGCGCAGGAAATCGATAAAGGCGCGCAGCGGCGCGGGCAGGTGGCGCCGCCCCGCGTAGTACAGAAACGGACCCTGAAAGGATGGCCACCACTCCTCCAGCACGGGCACCAGCGTGCCCGCCGCCAGCTGCGGCGCGAGCCATGCTTCGAACAGGTAGACGATGCCGTGCCCTGCCACGGCGGCGGCGATGGATAAATCGGACGAGGTCGGCGTGATGATCAGCGGGCCGCCCGGGTCCACCGTCAGCGTCTGGCCGTCGCGCGCGAATTCCCAGGGATAGACCACGCCGCTGAGGAAGCGCCCGCGCATGCAGGCATGCTGCAGCAGGTCGCGCGGATGCTGCGGCACGCCACGCCGGGCCAGATAGTCGGGCGACGCCGCCACGGCGAACCGTTCCGTGCGCGGGCCGATCGGCATGGCAATCATGTCTTGCTCGAGCCGTTCGCCGTAGCGGATGCCGGCATCGCAGCCGCTCGCGGCCAGGTCGACGAAATCGTTGTCCACCACCAGTTCCAGCACGATATCGGGATACAGCGCCATGAAGCGGATGACCATGTCCGGCAGGAACAGGCGGGCGGCGCTCACCGGCACGTTCAGGCGCAAGGTGCCGCGCGGCGTGTCGCGCAGTTCGTTGAGGACATCGAGGGCGCTGGACACTTCGCCCAGCGCGGGCAGCAAGCGCGCCAGCAGCAGGGCGCCGGCTTCGGTGGGCATCACGCTGCGGGTGGTGCGCACCAGCAGGCGGATGCCCAGATCCTGTTCCAGGCGCCGCACCGCTTCGCTCATCTTGGACGCGGACTGGCCGCTGACGCGGGCGGCCTGGCGAAATCCCTTGTGCTGGGCGACCAGCGCAAAGGTCGACAGGTCGGCCATGGAGTGGGACTCTTTGATCAAACAAACCTCACTGTGCACATTAACGCACAGCCCGTGCGCGATTGACCGGATTATCACACAGCCGTTTGCGCTTTACGATGGGTTCCTCATCCAACCCGCCAGGAGATTTGCATGCAAGCCACCGCACCAACCCAGAACCGCTTTACCCCTTCGCACGCCGACATCGCTTTTACGCGCATGGGCTACGGCGCCATGCAGCTGGCGGGCCCGCACGTTTTCGGTCCACCGAAGGACCGCGCCGCCGCCGTCGCCGTGCTGCATGAAGCCATCGAACTCGGCATCCGCCATATCGACACGTCGGATTTCTACGGCCCGCACATCACCAACCAGATCATCCGCGAAGCGTTGCATCCTTACCGCGACGACTTGATCCTCGTGACCAAGATCGGCTTCCGGCGCGGCGCCGACACCTCCTGGATTCCAGCCGCGTCGAGCCAGGAACTGCGCGACGCCGTGCACGACAACCTGCGCAACCTGGGCCTGGAGCGCCTCGACGTGGTCAACCTGCGCGCGCCCGGCCTGGCCGGGCCGGATGGTTCATCGATTAGCGACAGCCTCGGCACGCTGGTGCGCCTGCAGGAAGAGGGACTGGTGCGCCATATCGGCCTGTCGAACGTCGACGCGCAGCAAGTAGCCGAGGGACAGCGGATGGCAAGGATCGTCTGCGTGCAGAACCACTACAACCTGGCACACCGGCATGATGACGCGCTGATCGATGCGCTGGCGGCGCAGGGCATTGCCTATGTGCCGTTTTTCCCGCTGGGTGGATTCTCGCCCCTGCAATCGACGACGCTGACCGACGTTGCCGCAAAGTTGCAGGCCACGCCGCTGCAAGTGGCGCTGGCCTGGCTGCTGCAGCGGGCGCCGAACATGCTGGTCATCCCGGGCACGTCGTCGGTGGCGCACCTGCGCGAAAACGTCGCGGCAGGTGACCTGCGACTTGATGCCGATTCGCTGGCGGCCTTGAACGCGATGTAAGTCGGCTGCGATTCCTGGTGCGATTCAGACGGCGCCGCTGGCCTTGAGGATGTCGTGGATCTCGAAGCTCATGATGCCGAGGAAAGCGCACAGGCCGATGTAGATGGCGGCGTAATTCATGCGCGTATCGCGCGACGCCTGGTAGTACGTTTCCGGCAGGGTCGGATCGCCCCAGATCGCCAGTTTCAGTTGCGGATAGGCCAGCACGGCAATGAGCAGCAGCATCGGGCTGGGGCGGTAGAAGAACAGGGCAACGAGGATCGGCGCGCCGATCAGCCACACCTTGGGCGAAATCACCGCCGTGATGTGGCCGCCATCCAGCGGCTTGATCGGAATCAGGTTGATCAGGTTCAGCATGCACCCCGAGTACGCCAGCGCCAGCATCAGGTTGCTGTCGAACTGGCGCCCGAGGAAATAGCAGGCCATTGCTGCCAGCGTGCCCGCGATGGGCCCGCCGAAACCCACCCAGGCCGAGGTTTCCGCGTCGTGCGGGAGCTGGTCGAGTGCGGTCCAGGCGCCCACGAACGGTAAAAACGTGATGCCGCCGACCGCGAGGCCGCGCTGGCGTGCTGCCGCATAATGGCCCAGTTCATGCATGAACAGCAGCAGCACGAAGCCAACCGCGTACTTCCAGCCGAACACGAACGTGTAGACCAGCATCGACAGCAGCATCGTGCCGCCGGTGCCGAGCAGTTTGCCCAGCTTGCCCGCGGCAAACAGCCATCCGAGCAGTTTGATCATCGTTTATTCAGATCCACTTTATCGGTGTCGCCCGGCGCTTCCAGTGGATACACGGGCGGCTTATCGCGCTTGAAGAATTTGTAGATCGCCGAACCAAACGCGGCCACGCCGAGCAGGATGATTTTCTTGAAGGCAAGCAGCAACGCAAACAGCTTGCCGAACAAGCCCAGTTTGGCCGCCACGCCACCAGCCACCAGGGCGGCCAGGCCATATTCCGCGACCTTGTCGGTGCTGGCGTTGAAATCGGTGTAGCGCTGGCCGGGATTGAAGTTGGTGAAGGCGGTGACTTTCTGCATCTCGCCCTTGATGGCTTCGAGCTGGTCGCGCCCGGCCACCGCGTTCAGGACCAGCACGCCTTCGCGGCCCAGCACGCGGATGTTGTAGTTCAGGCCGTTTTGCGTATCGCCCTCGTTGCGCAGTTCCTTGGCCCAGTACAGTTTGTGCTGGGCCTTGTCGTAGTGCGGGCGCTCGGCCCAGCCCACCAGCGTCATCGCCGGATAGCCTTGTTTCTTGCGCTCGGCATTGTGCGCGCTGATGCCTTCCTGCATTTCCTTCAGCAGTTCGTCGTACTTGATGCTGTCCGCGTCGTCATCCTTGACGTGGCCGTCCTTGTCATAGGTGATGATGGCGCCCCATCCGGCCTGCTCGACCGGGCTGACGTCGGCCGGCAGGATCATGCCCAGCGTGACGGAACCGGGCGGATTGCCCCACGCCTCGACAAGCACCCGCTCGGTGTCGGCGGGGGGCAGGTAGCGGAACGACGGCGGCAGGGACAGCGTGGCGATGTCGCCAGGCAGTTTGATGGTCCCCTGTTCGAAATGCAGCGACTGCACGAACTCCGCTGCCTTTTCACTGCTGGTTGCCCCATCGGCCGCGGCCATGGCAGGCACGCTCAGCGCGAGGGAAAACAAGGTTGCAATCGAAATATTGACCAGCCGTTTCAGCATGACACCTCCAGAATAAAAAACTAGCTTACTGGAAATAGTTTGCCGAAAATCTATCCTAAAGTAACAAGCCGAACATTTCGGGCGCCGATACAACAGTTGCCGATGGCGTCTATGGCGTCTATGGCTCCTATGGGACCTGTTTCGCCGTGCGGGCAGTGGCATGGCCGGCATATTCCACCAACCAGCCAAGCAACGCGACGCCAACGAACGTCATGCCGGTGAGCAGTGCGGCGTGCCAGCCGTGGCTGGCGTACATCCAGCCGCCCAGCGCCGAGCCGAGTGCGCCGCCGGCAAACGTCATGGCGAAGTACAGGCCGTTGAGGCGGCTGCGGATCTCGGGAGCGAGGGCAAAGATGGCGCGCTGGCCCAGCACCAGGTTGGCCGCCACTGCCATGTCGAGGATGATCGACGCGGCCACCAGGATGGCCAGCGCCAGGGTGTGCGACTGCGTGCTGAACAGCGGCAGGGCGAAGCCGACGATGCCGAGCAGCAGGGCCGCTGCCGTGGCGGTCAGGGTATGGCCGCTGTCGGCCAGCCGGCCGGCCACGGGCGAGGCGATGGCGCCCGCCATGCCCACCAGGGCAAAGATGGCGACGCCGGTTTGCGACAGGCCGAACTCATGACTGGTCAGTTCCAGCGGCGCCACGGTCCAGAAGAGGCTGAACGAGCCGAACAGGCCGGCCTGGTAGAGGGCGCGGCGGCGCAGCACCGGCGTATTGGCGACCAGGTGGAACAGCGACGCGATCAGCTTCGGGTAAGGCAGCGGCGCTTGCGGACGGCGTTGCGGCAGATTCTTGAACAGCACCAGCGCAAGGCCGGCCATCAGGACCGCCGCCGCGCCAAACACCACGTGCCAGTTGGCATGGTCGGCCACCAGGCTGGCGACAGGGCGCGCCAGCATGATCCCCAGCAGCAAGCCGCTGACGACTTTACCGACTGCCGCGCCGCGCGTCGCTTCTTTCGACAGGTGGGCCGCAAACGGCACCAGCACCTGGGCCGCGACCGAACCGAGGCCGATCGCCAGCGCGGCGGCCAGGAACATGCCGCCACTGGTGCTGAACGCCGCAGCCAGCAGCGCCAGCGCCGTGAAGAGTAATGCCGCGACGACCAGGCGCCGGTTTTCCAGCAAGTCGCCCAGCGGCACCAGGAAAAGCAGGCCCAGCGCATAGCCAATCTGCGTCAGCGTGACGATCAGCCCGGCCACTTCCGGCGCCAGGCCGGTGGCGCGTGAAATCGGGCCGACCAGCGTCTGGGCATAATAAATATTGGCAACGATCATGCCGCAGGCGGTAGCCAGCAGCAGGGTCATGCGGGGGGTGATGTCGGTGTCGGTTTTCATCCTGGTGTCCATTGTATGCAGTACCGCTAGTGTAAAGAAATAAACGGCCCGGATAATCAGGGCATAATCGACCATCAGTTTTCGTTAAAAATGAACAATGCAGCGTTGCACGCCTGCGCGGGACCCATGATGGACAAAATCAAAGCCATGCGCGCCTTTGTGCGCATCGTCGAAGCCAACAGCTTTTCGAAAGCGGCGGAGACACTGAACCTGCCGCGCGCGGCGCTCACGGCCACCATCCAGAAGCTGGAAGCGTCGCTCGGTGTGCAACTGCTCCAGCGCACCACGCGGCGCTTGTCGCTGACACCCGAGGGCGCTGATTATTTCCGGGATTGCAATGAGATCCTGCAAGCGCTGGAGCTGGCCGAATCCCGTTTCAAGGGGGCCGATGCTGCCAGTCCCCGGGGCCGGCTGCGCGTCGAGCTCCCGTCCACGCTGGGACGCAATTTCATCTTGCCGCAGCTGGCACAGTTTCATGCCAGCTACCCTGGCCTGGAACTGGCCTTCTCGTTCACCGACCGCCTGGTCGACCTGACCGAAGAGGGCGCTGATTGCGCCGTGCGCGTGGGACGCCTGGAGGATTCCGCCATGATCGGACGCCAGATCGGCGCCATGGCATTCGTGCTGTGCGCGGCGCCGTCATACGCGGCGCGCCATGGCCTGCCGGCAAACCCGGCGCAATTGCCGGCCCACCGCAGCGTGCAGTATTTCTCGGGGCGTACCAAGCGCGCCTTCGACTGGGAATTGTTGGTGGATGGCACATGGACCAGGTTCCAGCTCGGTGGCATGGTCACGGTCAACGATGCGGACGCCAACCTGATCTGCGCATTGCAGGGGCTGGGCCTGGCGCGTTGCGCACGCTACCAGGTGCGGTCCCATTTCCGGGACGGCACCCTGGTGCCGGTGCTGCCCGATGCGCCGCTGGCGGCGACGCCCATTTCGCTGCTGTACCCGAAGGGCCGCATGGCCACGCCCAAGTTGCGCGTGTTCGCCGAATGGCTGACCCGGCTGCTGGGCGAGCATGAAGACCTGCGCCTGCCTGCGCCGTAGCGCCGGCAGGCTCGTGGTGTCGAATCAGAAGTAGTAACGGACGCCCAGGCCGGCCTGGTCGGCATTGATGTCGCCGCGGTAGCCGTCCAGCTTGTAGCGTTCATGCACATAGCGCAGCTGGAAGCCCCAGTGCGGGCCGGCCAGGTATTCCGCTTCGACGACACCGCTGGTGGTGCTGTCAAATTCGATGTCGCGCATGCTGACCACGCCGCTGCCGCTCAAGGTCGGGCTGCTGACGTAACGCAGTCCGCCACCGATGCGCCAGTTCGCGCTGGGGTGGTAAAAGGCCAGCAATTCGAATGGAACGCGGGAAAATTCCAGCTTCCCGTTGTTGGCGCTGGCGCGGTCGTACTGGTAGCCGAGCGAAGCGAGCAACGAAAATTCTTGCGTAACACGGTAGTCGACGCCCGCCGCGAACGTCACGCCGCGGCCGGCCCGGATATCCCGCGTGTCGCCATCGGTGGTGGTCGCGCTGACCAGTTGGTCACCGCCGCCCGCGGCGCTGAAACCGGCGAAGACATGCATCGGCGCAGGAATGATGCGCATCGTGGTGGGCGTCGTCTGTGCCTGCGCGCCGCTCATGCTTGCGGCAAGGATGGCGAACGTAATCATTGTTTTTTTCATGTGAAATGGTCGTGAAGGGTTATCGTTATATTTGTACTGAAAGTAAATTGTACTTACCAATAATTCTTTCGAGAAATAAATTCCGATTTATTACGATCCTTGTTGCTGGCCTGATACAGCGGTTTCCTTGTTATGCTGGCGGCTTTGCGGCATATTCATTGGAGGAGCAGTACATGGTTTCCTTGGCAGAGCAATTGCTCAAAGCAGGCCTGGTCGACAAGAACAAGGTCAAAGTGGCCAACCAGGATAAAAGCAAGCAAAAGAAGGTCGAGCGCCGCACCGGCACGCAGGCGGTCGACGAAGCGCGCCTGGCTGCGCAGGAAATGCAGCGCAAGAACGCCGAGCGCGCGCGGGAACTGAATTTGCAGCGGGATGCGGCCGCCAATCAAAAGGCGATCGCCGCGCAGATCACGCAGATGGTCAACAAGAACCGCCAGAACAAGGGCAATGGCGACATCGCCTACCACTACACCCACAACGGCAAGGTCGAGCGCATGTATGTCTCGGCTGCCGTGCAGGGCCACCTGATGGCCGGCCGCCTGGTGATCGTGGTGCAGAACGGCACGACTGAACTGGTGCCGGGCGTCATCGCCGACAAGATCGCCGAGCGCGATCCCAGCATGGTGGTGCGCGTCAACAAGACCGTCGCCGCCGTGGACGAGGACGATCCTTACGCCGCCTTCCAGATCCCCGACGACCTGATGTGGTAAGAGCTTAGAACGACGCCTTGTCGCCGGGGTTCAGCGCCATCACCCGGGTTTTGCCGCGCCCCAAAGCTGCCGAATATTCTTCCGGCGTGCCTTTCAACTGGGGCGTGGTGCCGTAATGCATAGGAATGACAGCGCGCGGATGGAGCCATTCGCGTGTTGCATAAGCAGCGTCTTTCGGGCTCATGACGAAATAGCCGCCGATGGGTATCAGGGCCAGGTCCGGCTTGTAATAGTCACCGATCAGTTTCATGTCGCCAAACAGGCCGGTATCGCCCATGTGGTAGATGGTGAAGCCGTTTTTCAGCGCGATGATATAGCCGACCGGCTCCCCGCCGACATGCACTTCGTCTTTTCCGGTCGCGGGATTTTTCCAGCCGAGTTCGGAACTGTGTTCGGCATGCACGGCAGTGATCTGGATGTCGGGGCCCAGCGGCGTGACCGTGCCACTTTTGCCGAAGCGTACGGCCAGGTTGGCCGGCAGTATCTCGAGCGCCACCACCGACTGCATCAGCCCGGCCGGACCGTAGACCGGCGCATTGTTCAGCCTGGCCAATGCGGGCGCATCGGCGAAGTGGTCGTTGTGGCCGTGCGTGACCAGGATCAGGTCGACCTTGCCCAGCGCATCGAGTTTCTTGTATGCCGCGGGCGTTTTCGGGTTGGCGGTCAGGTAAGGGTCGATGACGATGACCTTGCCGCCGGGCGTCGTGATCTTGAAGGCCGACTGGCCCAGCCACTGCACCTCGGTCTTGTGCTGGGCCGATGCGGATGTGGCAACGGCCAGCAACAGCGTCGCGCCGAGGGCGGTCAGGATGGGGCGTGGCATGGGAGTTTTCCTGTGGCTGGGTTGAATACAGCCAGCATACCCTTGCGCTGCCGCAGACGGCACGCGCTTGGGTGAGTGCGGCATGCGCGTTATTGCTGCGCCTGGTGCGCCTTGATTTGCTCCTGCAACTGGTGCGCGTTGGAGTGCGAATAATCCTTGTTGATCTCCACGCTGACCAGTTCTTTCAAACGGGGATCGAGCTCGACACGTAGCACGCCGAGAAATTTTGGCGCCGCCACGAGCGCCAGCTTCTGGAACTTGCCTTCGCGCTGGGCCTGCACGAGGTAAGCGGAGATGTTCCGGGCGAAAATTTCAGCACTGTGCTGTTCAGGCGTCGTCGCAGGCTGGTACTGATTGTTGGGCAATGCGCCGCCGGTGCTATGGGGGCTCTTGCCAGCCGCCTGGACGCCGCCGGCATCGGTATTGATCTCGCTGTCGCGCAGGCGCACCGCGCTGTTGACCATGTCCTCGATGTCCAGCAAGGGTTTTGACGGGTTCGATTCCGAAAAAATGCGGGCCCGGCCGGCGTCGGCTGAAACAATCCACGTCGTGTCCATATGATCTCCTGTTCTGTGAAGGTGCTGGAGGAAGTCTAGCCGAACTGAATTTTTCAGGCGCTACGGATGGGGTCACAATTCCGCGAAGAAATCTCAGCGCGGCCGGTCCATTTTGAAGAGCTGTTCCGGGCCCACCGAGAAATAATCGGCCGGGCCGCCGGCGCGCAGCACGTGGCCGGCGTTGGCGGTGTCATAGATGCCGTCGACCAGCGCGCCCGCCGCAATGTGCACGCCCACCACTTCGCCCAGTACCAGCCAGGTCGGCACCTGCACGCCATCGGCGCCCGCCAGTTGCACGATTTGCGTGCAGCGGCATTCGAACGCCACCTGGCTTTCGCCGACGCGCGGCACGTCGATCAGGTTCGACGCAACCGGCGTCAGGCCGGCCAGCGCAAATTCATCGACCTCCGGCGCGACCGGCGCGCACGTGGCGTTCATCGCGTCGGCCAGCGGGCGCGTCACCAGGTTCCAGACGAATTCGCGGCGTTGCTCGATGTTGCGCACCGTGTCCTTGTACCCGATGCTGGCGAAACCAATGATTGGCGGCGTGTAATTGAAGGCGTTGAAAAAACTGTAGGGCGCGAGGTTCGGCACGCCGTCCCCGCTGACGGAGGAAATCCAGCCGATCGGGCGCGGCCCGACAATGGCGTTGAAGGGGTCGTGCGGCAGGCGGTGGCCGTCGCGTGGCTCATAGAAGTGGATGGAATCAGTCATGTCAATCAATTCAAGGTGTCAGCAAAGCAAGATTGTGTGCCTGATTTTTGATTTCGTGAAGAACGCGTGCCGATGAATTCGCGGAAAACAGTATATGTTGCCGCATGAAAACTATGTTAGGCTTCGTTTCTGTGAGGTAACTATGGCTGTGGGTATCGATTTTGCCGGATCCCCTTCATTTTGAAGGGTTTGCGCCGATAAAGAACCTGGATTCGTTTTTTGTACAGGACTGTTGTGTCATATCTAACTGGTAGTTATGAAATTAGTTTAGTGCTACTGTCGGTTTTCGTCGCGATGATGGCGTCGTATACCGCGCTCAGCCTCGCCGGCCGCGTGACGGAAACGCAGGGCCGCGCCAGTACCCTGTGGCTGGCGGGTGGCGCTGTGGCGATGGGTTGCGGCATCTGGTCGATGCACTTCATCGGCATGCTGGCATTTTCGCTGCCGATCCGGCTCAGTTATGACGTGTTGTGGACCCTGGCATCGCTGATCGCGGCGATCGGCGTGTCGGCATTTGCGCTGCGCATTGTCACCCGTCCGACGATCCGCCGCTTCGATATCCTGCTCGGCGGCGTGCTGATGGGCGCGGGCATCTGCAGCATGCATTACATGGGTATGCAGGCGCTGAAAATGAATCCGGGCATCGATTACGATCCGGCGACCGTCGCGGTATCGGTGGTCATCGCCGTGGTGGCATCGATCGCGGCCCTGTGGCTGGCATTTACCCTGCGCTCCGAGTACGGTTGGCGCGCGCAGGTCAAGAAAGGCGGGGCGGCCGCCATCATGGGCCTGGCAGTCATTGCCATGCATTACACGGGGATGCAGGCGGCACGCTTCGGCCTGGGCAGCATCTGCATGGCCCGCGGTGGCGTCAACGCCGACTGGCTGGCGGTACTGGTCGGGATGGCCGCCATGTCGCTGCTGACCATCACCCTGCTGCTGTCGGTGGTCGATTCGCGCCTGGCTACCCGTACTGCCAGCCTGGTCGACTCACTCAGCCAGGCCAACCACCAGCTGCACCACCTGGCCCTGCACGACACCCTGACGCGCTTGCCGAATCGCAGCCTGCTGGAAGACCGCGTCACGCATTCGATCACGTCGTGCGAGCGATCGGGCAAGCGTTTCGCACTGATGTTCATCGACCTGGACCGCTTCAAGACCATCAACGATTCACTTGGCCACCATTACGGCGACAAACTGCTGCAGGGTGTGGCCGAGCGC
>Ga0265780_10001860_pt1 | contig 29203 bp, 21 predicted proteins | sample P1T30metagenome_FD_192432 | JGI IMG/M metagenome (GOLD analysis project Ga0265780, IMG submission 192432) | Plant litter microbial communities from East Loma Ridge, Irvine, California - P1 T30 | ecosystem: Environmental > Terrestrial > Plant litter > Unclassified | place: USA: California... | reverse complement strand
CCGGGGGGGTAGTACCAATAGGTTATCTGCTGATGCGTCCGCGCGGCGTACAAAGGGCGCCATCCGACGCCGCGTCACCTGTTCTTCGTGGCGTTGCCGTCATCAGTCCCTTCCGGAGCCCGCCATGCACGTTCCCGCCGCTTCCCCGGTGCCGACCAAGCCGCTGCCGTTCTATCGCCAGCTGTATTTCCAGGTGGTGGTCGCCATCATCCTGGGTGCCGTCCTTGGCCACTACGAGCCGCTGGTCGGCGAAAAGATGAAGCCGCTGGGTGATGCATTCATCAACCTGGTGAAGATGATCATCGCCCCGGTCATCTTCCTGACCATCGTCACCGGCATCGCCGGCATGACCCACCTGCGCACCGTGGGCCGGGTCTTCGCCAAGGCGATGGCCTACTTCATGTTCTTCTCCACGCTGGCACTGGTGGTGGGCATGATCGTGGCGCACGTGGTGCAGCCGGGCGCGGGCATGAACATCAACCCGGCCGACCTGGACCAGACCGCGGTCAACAGCTACGTGCAGAAGTCGCATGAGCTCACCCTGGTCGGCTTCGCGATGGACATCATCCCCAAGACGCTGGTCAGCGCGTTCGTGGATGGCAACATCCTGCAGGTGCTGTTCGTGGCGGTGCTGTTCGGCATCGCGCTGGCGCTGGTGGGCGAGAAGGGCAAGCCGGTGCTGAACTTCCTGGAGGCGTTGGTCGCCCCGGTGTTCAAGCTGGTGCATATCCTGATGCGCGCCGCCCCGATCGGTGCCTTCGGCGCCATCGCCTTCACCATCGGCAAATACGGCGTCGGCTCGCTGATCAACCTTGCCTGGCTGGTCGGCTCGTTCTACCTGACCGCCTTCCTGTTCGTGGTGGTGATCCTGGGCGCGGTGGCCCGCCTCTGCGGCTTCTCTGTGTTCAAGCTGGCGCGCTACCTGAAGGCCGAACTGCTGCTGGTGCTGGGCACGTCCTCTTCCGAGTCCGCGCTGCCCTCGCTGATGGAAAAGATGGAGCGCGCCGGCTGCAGCAAGTCGGTGGTCGGCCTGGTCGTCCCGACCGGCTATTCGTTCAACCTGGACGGCACCAACATCTACATGACCCTGGCGGCGCTGTTCATCGCCCAGGCCACCAATACCGAGCTGAGCCTGGGACACCAGATCGCCCTGCTGCTGGTGGCGATGCTGAGCTCCAAGGGCGCCGCCGGCGTCACCGGTGCCGGCTTCATCACCCTGGCCGCGACCCTGGCCGTGGTGCCGGAAGTACCGGTGGCCGGCATGGCGTTGATCCTCGGCGTGGACCGCTTCATGAGCGAGTGCCGCTCGCTGACCAACTTCATCGGCAACGCGGTGGCCACCGTGGTGGTCTCGCGCTGGGAAGGCGCACTGGACCGCGACCGCCTGAAGCTGGCGCTGGATGGCCGCGAAAGCGAGCTGCCGCCGCCGGTCGATGCATCCCTGCCGCTCGCCTCTGCCAAGATCTGACCCTTCCACGTCAGGATGCGGGGCCCGTCAGCAATGACGTGGCCCCGCAGCTTTTTCCGCGCTGCCAGGCAGTCGTTGTCACACCCACGTAGGGGGCGCAGCGCGATGCTTGGCAGCACGCTGGAACCGGCAGGGTTGGTGCGCTGCAGCACGCGCGCGACAGCCCCGCGACAGGTCCAGCTCGTACAACGGGGGTATGATCCCCTGTCCCCCTTGCCCATTCATGTGCCCAACGTCGATGTCCAAAGAAGATTTCAAACAGGCCGCCCTCGATTACCACCGCATGTCGCCGCCGGGCAAGATCAAGGTCACGGCGACCAAGCCGATGCTGACCCAGCGTGATCTGTCGTTGGCCTATTCGCCCGGCGTTGCCTACGCCTGTGAAGCGATCATGGCCGACCCGCAGCAGGCCAGCGAGCTCACCGCCCGCGGCAACCTGGTGGCGGTGATTTCCAATGGCACCGCGGTGCTGGGCCTGGGCAACATCGGCCCGCTGGCCGGCAAGCCGGTGATGGAAGGCAAGGGCGTGCTGTTCCAGAAGTTCGCCGGCATCGATGTGTTCGACATCGAAATCGACGAGCTGGACCCGGACAAACTGGTCGACATCATCGCCTCGCTGGAGCCGACCTTCGGTGGCATCAACCTGGAAGACATCAAGGCGCCGGAGTGCTTCATCGTCGAGCGCAAGCTGCGCGAGCGGATGAAGATCCCGGTGTTCCATGATGACCAGCACGGCACGGCGATCATCGTCGGTGCGGCGGTGCTGAACGCCATGGCGATCACCGGCAAGAAGATCGAAGAAGTGAAGCTGGCGACCACGGGCATGGGCGCGGCGGGCATCTCCTGCGTCAACATGCTGGTGCAGCTGGGCCTGAAGCCGGAAAACATCCTGGCCTTCGACCGCGACGGCGTGATCCACACCGGCCGCACCGACCTGGATCCGGAAAAGGCGCGCTACGCGCGTGATACCGACAAGCGCACCTTGGCCGAGATCGTCGAGGGCGCGGACATCTTCCTGGGTCTGTCGGCGCCGGGCATCCTGACTGCCGACATGGTCAAGACCATGGCGCCGGATCCGGTGATCTTCGCGCTTGCCAACCCCACGCCGGAAATCATGCCCGAAGACGTGCGCGCGGTCCGTACCGACGCGATCATCGGCACCGGTCGTTCGGACTACCCGAACCAGGTCAACAACGTCCTGTGCTTCCCTTACCTGTTCCGCGGCGCGCTGGACGTGGGCGCCACCGCGATCAACGAAGACATGAAGATCGCCTGCGTGCGCGCCATCGCCGCGCTGGCGCGTCGTGCAGCCACCGACATGGGCTCGGCCTACGGCGGTGACACCCCCAGCTTCGGCCGTGAATACCTGATTCCGCGCCCGTTCGACCGCCGCCTGCTGGTCGAGTTGTCCGCCGCCGTGGCACAGGCGGCGATGGATTCCGGCGTGGCCACCCGGCCGATCGCCGACATGGCCGCCTACCGCCAGAAGCTCTCCGAGTTCGTTTACCGCACCAGCTTGATGATGAAGCCGGTGTACGACCGCGCGCGCACCGACAAGCAGCGCGTGGTGTACGCCGAAGGCGAGGAAGAAGTGGTGCTGCAGGCGGTGCAGAACGTGGTCGACGAGGACCTGGCGCATCCGATCCTGATCGGCCGCCCGGACGTCATCGAGGCGCGCATCGAACGTTTGGGCCTGCGCCTGAAGATCGGCGAGAACATCCAGGTCACCAACATCAACGATGACCCGCGCTTCAACGAATACTGGCAGTACTACCACGCGCTGACCGGCCGTCGTGGCGTCACCGTGGCCGCAGCGAAGAACCTGATGCGTTCGCGCCCGACCCTGATCGCTGCGGTGATGGTGGCGCGCGGTGAAGCCGATGCGCTGCTGACCGGCGTGGTCGGCCGCTTCCACAAGAAGCTCGGCTACGTGCGCAGCGTGCTGCCGCTGGAATCGAAGGTCACCTCGACCTCGGCGATGACCGGTGTGATCAACCAGCAGGGCGTGTTCTTCTTCGTGGACACCCACGTGCAGGAAGATCCCACTGCCGAACAGCTGACCGAAGCCACGCTGCAGGCGGCTTACCGCATGAAGCTGTTCGGCATCGAGCCGAACGTGGCACTGCTGTCGCACTCCAACTTCGGCAGCCATGATTCGAAGGACGCGCTGAAGATGCGCCAGGTGCGAGAGATGCTGCTCAAGCGTAATCCGCGCTTGAACGTGGACGGCGAGATGCAGGGTGATACCGCGTGGGATGAAGCACTGCGGCAGAAGCTGCTGCCGGGCTCGACCCTTAGCGGCCGCGCCAATCTGTTCGTGCTGCCGAACCTGGAAGCGGCCAACATCGCCTACAACCTGGTGCGCGTGTTCACCGACGGCGTGGCGATCGGCCCGATCCTGATGGGCGTGGCCAAGCCGGCGCACATCCTGACCAGCAGCGCGACCTCGCGCCGGATCCTGAACATGACCGCGATCGCCGCGGTGGATGCGCAGATCCGCAAGCAAATCGAGGCCGAGAAGAAGGCGTAAGCCTTCTTCACAGGCTCGATTTGCCCACGCATTCCACCTTATCCCCGCGCCGTTGGCGCGCCCCCTTGAACAACAAGGGGGCTCTGCTTCGGATGGGGTACAGGCTTGTGCGTTCTTATCGTGCCTTGGCGTACGCGGCCCATAGGGCCGGCAATGTCTTGCCGGTCTGCTCCTTCCACAGGGCCGGTGTATACCCGCCGCTGCGCAGCGCGTCATCCAGTGCCTTCACGAGGCCCGGATAGGCCGCCTCGCTCCATTTCAGGAATGCGCCGGTCACCCGGTAGCCGGTGTCGAAATTCTGCCCGTCCTTCACCGCCAGCGGCAGCGCCCAACCGGCGGCGGCGTTGTCCACGCCGTAGCGGTCGCGCGCATAGTCGGCGATGCCTTCCACCAGCCAGCCTGGTACCCGCTCGTTGGCGTACTCCGGGTAGCCCTGCACGATGTGCATGGCTTCATGGGTCACCAGGTCGGTATCGCCAGGGTGCTTGGACAGCCACGCCGGATTGATCGTGATCGTCGCCGCCGTGGCCTTCTCGCCGACAAAGGCAATGCCGTCGTATGCCGGATCGATCACGATCGCGGCCTGCGTCGGTGCCATCGGATGGAAGTCGGCGCGCTGCGGCAGGTAGGCCTTGAAGAACGTGTCGACGATCCGCTGGCGCATGGCCTCAGGCAGCGCATCGTGTGCGTCCTGGTAGCGCAGGGTCACGCTGCCGCGCTGCTGCGTCGCTTCGAAGGCACGCGCGGCAGGGGAAGCGAGCAGGCACAGCGCAGCCAGTGCGCCCGGCAGCAGGCAAAGCGAAGCACGGTTCATGGTGTCGTCCCCGCGGCCAGCAGCTCTACTTCCGCCAGTTGCATCCGTCCGGGCGCACCGATGCGCAGGCGGTACTGGGCATAGCGGCCCGGCTTGGCGATGCGGAACGGACGGGTCTGCCGGGCCCAGGCGAAGTCTTCGGCGGTGCGTGCATCCAGCGTGGTCCAGCGACCGCCGGGAGTGCGTGCTTCCAGCGTCCAGGCTCCTCCACGGATGCTGTTCTCGCCACTGGTCAGGGTATACATCGACGCCGCACCATCGGCGATGCCGCTGAACATCACCGTGGCCTTCGCGCCCAGCGGCGCAGCCGTCGTGGCGTTGTCATCGACCAGCGCGTCCAGTGCACGACCGTCTTCCAGCCGCGCCTGCGCGCCCTTGGCCAGCAGGTCATGCAGCAGGGCAGGGCGCTGGCCGCGTGCGGTCAGCGACGGCAGTACATCGCCTTCGCCGGTGCCCCAGCGCGACGGCTGCGGACCCATCTGGAAGTCCAGCGTGGCGCCGGCGGCGACGATGTCATGCGGCAGCCAGGTCTTCGTCCACGGCTTGCCGTTGACCTTCAACGACTGCACGTAGACGTTGGCCGGGGAGTTGTCCGCCGCATTGACGGTCAGCACCGCGCCGTCCTGCAGGGTGACCTTGGCGTGCCGGAACAACGGCGAGCCGATCGCATACTCCGGTGCGCCCATCCGTAGCGGATACAGCCCCAGCGAAGCGAAGACATACCAGGCCGACGTCTCGCCGTTGTCTTCGTCACCCGGGTAGCCCTGGCCGATCTCGCTGCCCACGTACAGGCGCGCCAGGATCTCGCGCACATGCTTCTGGGTCTTCCACGGCTGGCCGGTGTACAGGTACATCCACGGGATATGGTGCGAAGGTTGGTTGCTGTGGGCGTACATGCCCATGCGCACATCGCGGGCTTCGGTCATTTCATGGATCAGCCCGCCGTAGGAACCGGCAAAGGCGGGATCAGCGGTTTCCGGCGTGGCGAAGAACGTATCCAGCTTGGCGGCGAGCGCCTCGCGCCCACCGTACAGCGCCGCCAGCCCTTCGCCATCGTGGGCGGCGGTGAAGGCGAACGTCCAGCCATTGGATTCGGTGTAGTCATGGCCCCAGACGCGTGCGTCGTAGTCCTTGGCAGCCACGCGCCAGCTGCCATCTTCGCGGCGACCCTGGAAGAAACCGGCGGCCGGATCGAACATGGTGGAGTAGGCCGCTGCCCGGTGGCCGAAGTAGTCCGCTTCGGTGGCGTAACGCTCGCGCTCAGCCGCCGAGCGGGCGTCGCCGGCGAGCCGGGTCGCCATGTTGGCGATGCCGAAATCGTTGAGCGCCCCTTCCATCGTCCACGACATGCCCTCGTGCACGTCGGCGCTGGCAAAGCCGGTGAAGAGGGAACGCTCCATGCCCTTGCGGCCGACATGCCGATCCGGCGGCACCACGGTGGCATTGCGCAGCGCCGCGGCATACGCGGTATCGATCTCGAAGCCGCGCACGCCCTTCAGCCAGGCATCTGCGAAGGCAACGTCCGAACTGGTACCGACCATCAGGTCGGCGTAGCCCGGCGATGACCAGCGCGCGACCCAGCCGCCGGCCTTGTACTGTTCCAGGAAGCCCTGCACCAGCGTGCCGGCATCCTCGGCGCGGAACAGCGCATAGGCGGGCCAGGTGGTGCGGAAGGTGTCCCAGAAGCCGTTGTTGACGTAGACCTTGCCATCGCGGATCGGTGCGAAACTGCGCACCGCGCTGCCATCGGAGTCCTCCGCTGCGCTGGCCTGGCTGGCGTAGCGCCACTCCGGCGCCTGTGCGGTGCCGACGTTCTCATGGCCGGAATTGGGGAACAGGTAGAGCCGGTAGAGGTTGGAGTACAGCGTGGTCTTCTGGTCCTCGCTGGCATCGCCGATGTCGAAGGCACCCAGTCGCGCATCCCACGCATCCTGCGCGCGGGCGGCGACACGTTCCAGGTCGTCGTCGGCGCTCAGTTCCAGGGCCAGGTTGTGGCGCGCCTGCTCCACCGAAATCAGCGAGGTGGCGATGCGCATGTTGACCTGGCGATCGCTGCCTGTGTCGAACTTGATGTAGCCGGTCGGGCGCCCGGTCTGCAGCGTGCCACTGCTGCGCCACGGACGGTCGAAACTCGCCACCACGTACATGCGCGTGGCGCCGTTGGACAGGCCGCTGCGGGTATCGGTGTAGCCGGACAGGGTCTGGCTGGCAGCGTCCAGGGTCAGCCCGCCGCGTGCATCGACATTGTCGAACAGCAGGTTGGCATCGCCGGTGGCCGGGAATTCAAAGCGGAACAGCGCGGCGTGGTCGGTCGGTGCGATCGAGGCGGCGATGCCGTTGTCGAAGCGCACGTCGTAACGATGCGGACGCGCGTTTTCCTGGTCATGCGAGAACGCCAGCGCGCGCTTGGCACGGTCCGCTTCGGGCACGCCGCGGCTGGACGATGGCATCACCTGGAAGGTCTGCCGGTCGCCCATCCAGGGGCTGGGCTGGTGGCTGAGCGACAGCGCCTGCAGGCGCGGGCGGTTGTCGGCGCCGTTGTGCTCGTTCCAGCGGTACAGCCAGTTCAGCACGCCGGCGTCGGTCACCGGTGTCCAGAAATTGAAGCCATGCGGCACCGCCGTGGCGGGGTAGTTGTTGCCGCGCGAGAAGCGCCCGTTGGATTGCGTGCCCCGCGTGGTGAGCACCCGGTCGGAGGGCCGCAACGGGGCCGCCGAAGGCGCTGCACCGAGCTGCACATCGTCGATCCAGCCGGACACCGGCTTGCCCGCTGCGCTGGCCACTTCCAGCTCCACCGCCACCACGCGGCGGCCGCGCAACGCGGGCACATCGCCCAGGCGCACGGTCTTGTGCGCCCACTGCTGCGGATACAACGTCTTCGAATCGCCCTGGGCGGTGGCACCCAGCGCGAACCCGTGCTGGTCACGCACGGCGCTGGCCGACACGCGCTGGCCGTCGTCAAGCAGCAGGTCCAGCGAAACATACGTGGAAGCGACGGTATCGCCGTCCACGATTTCGGGCAGCACCATCCAGCTCAGGGTGGTGTCGGCGTCGATCTGCTGGTCGGTCGCCAGCAGCACCTGGCGGGCGGTGCCACCGGTGCTGCGGTACTGCAGTGCGCGCTGGCCGCTGTAGCCCGCGCCGGCCTTGGCCGCGTAGGGGTCTGCCGGGCCGGCCCCCACGCGCAGGCTCAGCGCGCCGCTGGCCGCCGCCGCAGGCATCGCTTGACCGGCCTCGAACGAGGTGGAAAGCGCGGCCGCATGGGCGGCGGGAAGCATGGCGAAGGCCAGCGCGAGGCACAGCGGCGCGCGGCGCGCACGGTCAGACGCATTACGGGGCATTGCAGTCTCCTCCCAGAGCAACGCGGACCATCCTGCAACAGGCATGTTGGCGCTGACAAGTGCATTTGGTTCGATCCAAATTGGTGCATCGCGCCATATGGAACGATCCAAATATTCGCATCCGGCCACGGCCAGGGCCGCCCCCGTCGCCGAACGTGCGTCGCGCCGGGTGCTAGAATCGCAGGCCTGCCAATCCCATTCACGATGCCCGCCATGAGCCATACCGCCACCGCTCCCGCCAACGCTGAAAAGCGTTACACCGTGCACCGCGGCGACCTGCCGCTGAGCTGCCCGACGCCGGAGATGGCGCTGTGGAACTCGCACCCGCGCGTGTACCTGCCGATCGAAGACGAACCCAACGGCGAAGCGAAGTGCGCCTATTGCGGTGCTGTCTTCGTGCTGGCCGACTGATCGGGCGGCCGGGCTGATGCGCCGACTGACCGTGGTGCAGTTGCTGCCGGCGCTGCACTCCGGCGGTGTCGAGCGCTCTACGCTGGAAATCGCCGCCGCGCTGGTCCAGGCCGGCCACCGTGCGTTGGTGGTGTCTGCCGGCGGGCGGCTGGTCGAGCCGTTGCTGGCCAGCGGTGCCGAGCATCTCACCCTGGATATCGGCCGCAAATCGCTGCTGACCCTGCGCCACATGCCCACCCTGCGCCGCCTGTTCGCCGAGGTCGGCGCGGACATCGTGCATGCGCGCTCGCGGCTGCCGGCCTGGCTGGGCCTGCATGCCGTACGCGCGCTGCCTGCCGCGCAGCGCCCGCACTGGGTGACCACCGTGCACGGACTGAACTCACCGGGACGCTACAGCGCAGTCATGACCACCGGCGAGCGGGTGATCTGCGTGTCCGAAACCGTGCGCGGCTTCGTCCAGCAGCACTACCCAACGGTGCCGTCCGCGCGCCTGCAGGTGATTCCGCGCGGCGTGGACACCGCGCAGTTCCCGCGTGTCGGCAGCCACGACAGACGCCCCAGGCTGGCGCTGGCAAAGGACCACCCCTGGCTGGCGGAAGTGACCGCGCCGGTGCTGCTGCTGCCCGGCCGCGGGACCCGGTTGAAAGGCCACATCCACGCCCTGCAGCTGCTGGCACGCCTGCATGCGGCCGGGGTGATGGCGCAGCTGTGGATGCTGGGCACGGACGAACCCGGGCGCGAGGCCTACGTACAGGAACTGCGCCGGCAGGCGCAGGCACTGGCGGTCGGCGATGCCGTGCACATCAGCGCTCCGACCTCGAAGATCGCCCAGGCCTACGCCGCCAGTGACCTGGTCCTGCAGTTGTCCGACAAGCCCGAAGCCTTTGGTCGAACCGTGGTGGAGGCCCTTTCCGTGGGCCGGCCGGTGCTGGGGTGGGACCACGGCGGCGTGGGCGAACTGCTGCGCCAGCTGCAGCCCGGCGGCGCCGTCGCCCTGGGCGACATGCAGGCACTGGGTGAACGCGCGCTGGCCCTGCTGGCGGCGCCCCCGTCGCTGCCGACACGCATCCCGTTTACCCTGCAGGCCATGCAACGCGACACCCTCCGCCTGTATGCCGACCTTGCCGGCTGACCCGCTGCCCGCCGTGATCGATGATCGCGCCGGCCGCTGGGCGCCGTGGGTGGTGCTGGCATTCGTCGCGCTGTGGCCGTTGCCCGGCATCGCCGAAGGGGTGCTGGCGCTGGGCGCGATCTATGCGGCGGTGCGGATGGTCACCCGCCGCCTGCAGGGCCAGCCGCGCCTGCTCAGCCCGGCCGCCTGGGCGCTGACCAGCATCCTGTTCCTCGGCTACTGGCTGCCGCAGGCGCTGTCCGCGCTGGATGCAGTGGACCCTTCAGCGGCCTGGACCAAGACCGCAGCCGGGCTGCGCTACCTGCCTTTCATGTGGCTGGTCGCCATTGCGGTGGCCACGCCAGCCCGGCGCGCGTTGACGCTGGGCGGGCTGGCCGTGATCACCGCAGCGTGGACGCTGGATGCCCTGGTGCAGGCGACTGCCGGCACGAGTCCATGGTTCTGGTCGCTGGACCAGCTCAAGCAGCTGGCCAGCCAGCGGCCGCTGTGCAGCCCGGAAGAGGCCGCCCTTGCCGACCGCCTGAGCGGCGCGCTGGGACCGTGCAACCTCAAATTCGGCCAGGTGCTGGCCAGCCTGTCGGCCTTCCTGCTGCTGCCCGTGGCGGCCCGTTTCGGCCGTTTCGGCTGGCTGCTGGCCACCCTTGCCGTGGGCGTGGTGCTGCTGTTGGCCGGCTCGCGTGCGTCCTGGGTGACGTTCGCGCTGGTGGCGGCGTACAGCGGCTGGCGCGTGATGGGCGGGCGCCGGCTGCTGCTGCTGGCCGCGTTCGCGGTGATGGTGGCAGCGGGGCTGACCTACACCGTTCCGCAGCTGCGTGAGCGCGTGGACCGCACCGCGCAGGCCTGGGAAGGCGATGACGACGGCATCGAGCAGGCGCTGTCCGGCCGTGGCCGGATATGGTCTGCGGCGGGCTGCATGATCCAGGCGCATCCGATCAATGGCGTGGGCGCGCGTGGCTTCCGCGATGCCTATCCAGGCTGCGATCCGGCGGCCGGAAGCACCGGTGTCTGGGGTGCGGGACCGGCGCTGCACGCCCATCAGATCGTGCTGGAAATCCTCGCCGAAACCGGGGTGATCGGCCTGCTGTTGTGGCTGGCGGCGGCCGCGCAGGCGTGGCGGGCATGGCGGTTTGCGCCGCCCTCGGCACGTGAGCGGGCGCGGCCGGCGATGCTGGCACTGGCGGTCACGGTGTTTCCGTTGAATACCCACCTGGCGTTCCATTCCACGTTCTGGGGTGGGGTCACGGTACTGCTGGCGGCGTTGTTCGCGGGCAGCCTGCTGGCGCGTGACGAGCCGGGTTCCAGCGGCTAGACCCGCTCCACATGCTCAGCGCATGTCGGCTGTCGGTAACGCCGACCCATGGTCGGCGGAAAGCCTCGGGCCGCGTTTTTGCGCCATCCGCCGACCATGGGTCGGCGCTACCCGAAGCAGGACGCGGATTGTTTCTACTCGTAATAGGAACTGCGGCCGCCGGGTTGGCGCTTGAAGCGGCGGTGGATCCAGAGGTACTGGTCCGGGGCCTCGCGCACCATCTGTTCGATGGCCTGGTTGACCCGCGCGGTATCGGCTTCCACGTCCTGGGTCGGGAAGTTGTCCAGCGGTGCGCCGACCTTCAGGTAGTAGTCGCCGCCTTCGCGGCGATGGAAGTACGGCACGACCGCGCAGCCGGTCATGCGGGCCAGCTGGTGGGTGGCGGTGATGGTGGCGGCGGTGTGCCCGAAGAAGGGCACGAACACGGTGTCCTTGCCGCGCATGTCCTGGTCCGGCGCGTACCACAGGAACCCGCCTTTCTTGAGGTGCCGCACGCTGGCGCGGATGTCTTCGTTGGCGAACATCGCCGTGGCATAGCGCAGCCGGCCGAACTTCACTGCCCATTCGTAAACTGGATTGCGGTGCTTGCGGTACATGCCGGCCAGCTCGACGTGGTCGCACAGCAGGCGCCCGCACATCTCCAGGGTCATGAAATGGCCTGAAACCAGCAGCACGCCACGACCTTCGGCCTTCAGTTTGTGGAGGTGCTCCACGCCTTCCACGTGCACGCGCGGGCGGATGGTGGCGATGCTTCCCCACCAGGCGCGGGCGAACTCGAAAATGCCCACGCCGAGTGCATCGAAGCTGTCGCGCAGCAGGCGTTGGCGCCATGCATCATCCTTCTCCGGGAAACACAGCTTGAGGTTGACCTCCGCCGCCTTGCGTCGGCTGCCCGCCAGCCGCCAGCTGACCCAGCCGACGCCGCGCCCCAGCGCGCGCTGCAGCATCCATGGCAGCCGGGCGATGGCGAAGGCGCCGAGCATCACGGCGAACATGGGCCAGTTGCGCGGATCGCGCAGCGAAGGACGGGGGGCGGTGGTGGCATCGGACATGCCCCCATTCTACCAAGGCCCCATGGGCGGGCCGCGTGTCTTTCACCGGGCCCTCCCGTATCCTTCCCGCATGCGCAAAGACCCCGTCGAATGGATCCTGCGCGGCCTCTATTCGGCCGTGCTCTACCTGCTGCTGCCCATCACGGTGTACCACCTGGTCTGGCGCGGTTTCCGGGTGCGGGAGTACTTCCAGCGCTGGGACGAGCGCTACGCTTCCTACCCGGATTCGAGCTGCCAGCCACGTGTCTGGCTGCACGCGGTATCGGTCGGAGAGGTCAACGCCGCTGCCCCGCTGGTCAATGCACTGCGTGCGCTGCGACCGGACATCCGCTGGGTGGTCACCACCATCACCCCGACCGGCTCGGAGCGCGTGCGCGCGATCTGGGGCGATGCCGTGGACCACGTCTATCTACCGTACGACGTGCCCGGCAGCGTCGGGCGTTTCCTCAACCATTTCCAGCCCAGCCTGGCCTTGATCCTGGAGACCGAGCTGTGGCCGAACATGCTGTTCGGTTGCCGCAGCCGCGCGATCCCGGTGTATATCCTCAATGCCCGGCTGTCGGCGCGCTCGCTGCGCGGCTACCGCTTGCTGGCCGCGCTGATCCGGCGTGCACTGCGCACCGTCACCTTGGTAGCAGCGCAGTCCGATGACGATGCCGCACGCTTCGTTCAGCTGGGTGCCGATCCGGCGCAGGTGCAGGCCCTGGGCAACCTGAAGTTCGACATCGCTGCGCCCAACGTGCAGGCCTTCGTCGAGCAGTTCCATCGCAGCGTGCCGGCGAAGCGACTGGTGTGGATCGCCGCCAGCACGCACGAGGGCGAAGAGCAGGCGATCATCGACCTGCACCGGCGCCTGCGCGTGCAGCATCCGCAGCTGTTGCTGCTGTGGGCACCGCGCCATCCGGAACGCTTCGCCCGGGTCGATGCGCTCGCCCGCGAACAGGGCTGGCAGGTGGCCACGCGTCGCGTGCAGCAGTGGCCGCAGGCCGACAGCGATGTGTTCGTGATCGATACCCTGGGTGAGCTGATGTCGTTCTATGCGTGTGCCCAGGTTGCGTTCGTGGGCGGCAGCCTGCAGGCCATAGGCGGCCACAACCTGTTGGAGCCTGCGGCGATGGGGACCGCGGCCGTCACCGGTCCGCACCTGCATAATTTCGCCGAAATCTCGCGGCGCATGCTCGAAGCCGATGCGCTGCTGATAGGACAGGACGTGCAGTCGGTGGGCGAACACCTGCAGCACCTGCTGTCCGATGCGCAGGCGCGTGAAGACATGGCACGCGCAGGCTGCGCGCTGGTCAGCAATGGCAGAGGTGCCTTGAAGCGCACGATCGCCCTGGTGGAACCGCAGTTGCCGCCGCCGCTCTCCAGCGCTGCCTCCGCCGACTGCTGACGTGATCGCGGCCGTCGCGACGACGCATCGGCCGCGCCGGCTTCTTTTCAGATTTGCCCGATAGGGCGCCCAGCAGCGGCGCCCTAGCGTCCACGAACAGGCATCTGCCTGCTCTTCGTGGAGAACGCCATGGTGCTTCGTCTTTGCCTGTCACGCCGCCGCCGTGGGGTGCGCCTGGCCGTTGCCCTGCTATCGTCGATGGCTGCCTGCGCGCAGGCGGCCGGCGTGCAGGATGTCCCGCATTTCATCGGTCCGCTGGCGACGCCGGGGCCCCCGTTGCCGAAGGGTGCTCTCAACATCGAACCCTATGTCATCTCCAGCCGCTCGGCGGCCCGTTTCGATGGCGATGGCCATCGCCTGCGCAGCACGGCGCCGATGCAGTGGAGCACCTCCATCCCGATCAAGTACGGGGTGACCGACCGGTTCAGTGTCGGCGGGACATTGCGCGGGCAGTACAACAGGCTGGCCGGCGGCAGCCGCGCGCTTGCCACCGGCGATACCACCGTGGCGGCATCGTTCGGGCTGATCGATGCCGGCGGGGCGCACCGGGCGCGCCTTGCGCTGACCGCGCGGCAGCGGCTTCCCACCGGCCGCCACGATCGGCTGTAGCGGCGCGACGTGCCCGGTAGTGGCACCGGCGCGGCCTCCACCACGATGGTGCTGCATGGCCAGGCGTACCTGCTCGAGGGACGGCTGCGCGCACGGGCCAGCGTCGACTGGACCCTGCCCGGGGCACGCGCACGCCTGCGCGGGCGCAGCGTGTACGGCACCGACACCGGGTTCGATGGGCGCATCCGGCTGGGTCACGGATCCGGGGCCACGGCATCGGCGGAGTTCAGCGTGGCCCCACGTTGGACGCTGGTGGGCGAAGTGCTTTACGAACAGGACGGCGGCTCGACGCTGCGCGGCGACCAAGGGCATGGCGCCGCCGAGCGCCGACAACGGCCCTCGATGTGGCGGCTGTCCGTGCTGCCCGCCGTGCAGTACCACCTCAGTGACCGGGTCGGGTTGATCGGTGGACTGCAGCTGGGCGTGATGGGGCGCAATGCGACCGCGCTGGTTGCGCCACAGATCGCGATCAACATGGGATTCTGAAACGTCAGGTGGAGTGCAGCGCATCGTGGGGATGCGCTGCGCCCCGCCCGCATCGTGCTTGCCTCAGGCGCCCGCGCCGACCAGCTGGTCTCCCAGCAGGGCCCAGGCGAAGCCGAAGTAGACGAACACGCCAACCAGGTCCATCACCGAAGTGATCAGGGGCGATGACAGGGTGGCCGGGTCAGTGCCCATGCGACGCGCAAGGAACGGCAGCAGCGCGCCGATGACGCCGCCCAGTGCAGTGCACACCAGCATGCTCAGGCCGACCACCAGCAGCACGTCGACACCCACGCCTTTGCTGAACCAGGCAAGCACCGCTTCCAGCAGCGCGATGGTGATGCCCAGCATCGCCGCCACCGGCAGCTCGCGCTTGATGACGAACAGGACATGCCGCCAGCTGAGTCCCAGTTCGCCCAGCGCCATGCTGCGGATGACCAGCGTGGCTGACTGGCTGCCGGTGTTGCCCCCCATGTCCACGATCGGTGCGATGAACGCGGCAAGCACGATCGCCTGGCTGAGCAGTTCTTCCTGCGCGGCGACGAAGGTACTGGTGATGATGCCGAAGAAGGTGAGCACCGCCAGCCAGAACACGCGGACGCTGAACATCCGCCGCAGCGGGGTGGCCATCATGTCCAGGTCCGTGCCGCCCGCCACCGCCGTGCCGCCGAAGCGCGCCAGCTGGTTGGCATCCTGCTGTTTGTCGATGTCCATCGCATCGTCGACGGTGACGATGCCGATCATGGCCTGGCTGGCATCCAGCACCGGCACAGCCAGCAGGTCATAGCGGCGGATCAGCTCGGCGGCCTGCGCGCGCGGCCACGCGGCCTGGACGAAGACCGGGTCCGGCCGCACCAGGCTGGCCACCGTCGCATCGCCGGCAGCGACCACCAGGTCGCGCAACGACACGGTCCCCTGCAGTCGACGCTGGTCGTCCAGGACGTAAAGGGAGTAGATCGTCTCGCTGCTGGGGGCGAGGGTGCGGATATGCGCAAGCGCCTGTGTGACGGTCTGGGCGCTGTTGACTGCGACGAAATCGGAGGTGGTGACCGAGCCGATCGACTGCTCGGGATAGGCGGAAAGCGTGAGGATGTCCTCGCGCTCCACGCCATCCAGCCCGGCCAGCAGGTCCGGTCGGGACAGCGCGTCGAGGCGATTGAACAGATCCGCCCGATCATCGGCGGGCATCCGCTCGACCAGATCGAAGACGGTCTGCCGGGGCAGCAGGGCGATCAGTTCATCCTGCTGGGAGAAGGCCAGATGGGCGAACAGGTCGGCCCGCTGCTGCGGATCGAGCAGCAGCAACAGCGCTGACAGTGACTGCGCGGAGGTGCACAGCAAAGCTTCGGCGAGGTCGGAGGGATGCGATGCACGGACCAGCGTCGCGAAGCCTTCGCGGTCGGGTGCATGGGCAAAGCGGCGCACGGCGAACATCAGCTCTTCACGGTTCATCGTGATGATTCCTTTTTTTCTGGTTGAAGGAAGGGGGAATGCGGGGGGCGACGCGCGTCGGGGAGACGCTCAGCGCGACAGCGGCAGGTTCAGGCCGACGGTGATCCACGACGTGCCGGTTCGGCCATGCAGGCGGCCGGCCAGCAGATCCAGTGATGCCCCGCCGGGCAGGTCACGGCGGATGCCCAGCTGGCTGCTGAGATGGCGGGCCGGGTCGCGTGCCTGTTCGGCCAGCAGCGACCACGTCGGGGCGATCCGGATATCGACCCCGGCGCCCAGGGTGATGCCGCGTTCGTGGCGTGATCGGCTCCATCCGGCGTTGAAATGCGCGGCGGACAGGGCCTGCCGGTCCAGTGCAACACTCAGTGGAAGATTCAGTGACCAGCTGCGTGCGCCGCCCTGCCGGACATCGCCCGCGGTTTCGATGGATGCGGCCAACTGCAGACGTTCGTCGCGCCAGTGACGCACTGCGCGTTTGGCACCCAGTGCCCAGGGCATGGCCCCTTCGCCACGCAGATGGCTCAGCCCCAGCGACAGTTCGGTGCCGGACAACGTGCACGCCGGCACGGCGGTCAGTTCCCGATGGCTGGCAGGCTGGCGCGTCCAGGTTTCCAGCTGGCAGGTCCCTTCCGGGGTGGTGCCGGCATCGTCCACCAGCAGGCTCGCGGCGGCATGCAGCGGGCCGCTGGCAGAGAGGGTCGCCCACAGCGGGGCAAGGCGAAGGAAGGTGAAGCGCATGGTCGTTCTCCGGCAGACGGATACGCCAGCGGCTCCCACTTGGGCCGAAGGTAAACAGTGCGATGTTCGAAGTTCAGGCCGCCCACGGCGGGCGGCACCGGGCCCCGTCCTGGCGGACGCGACCTGCCTGGCAGTGTCCGGTCCGCTCAGTAAGCGCAGGATCTACTGTGACTGTCCAAGCAGGGGCCCCCGGGGCGATGAAGTGGGCGCATGGTGTGGGCCCCGATCCGGTGCGTCAAGCAGGATGCGGTGCATGCGCTTCGTTTCGTGCGTGCCAGCACGCTTCTGCCTCTGAGGGGCGTGCTGTTCTCGCTTCAAGACAAGGTGGATGCGACATTGATCAGGCGACGTTTAGCGCTGCGCGCGCTGCTTTCAATAGGCCGCCTGTTTCTATTGAGAACATTCGATAGCTTTCAAATTTTCATCTCCCCAACTTTCCGCATGTCCCCGTGGCGGAAGTCCGCCTAGCGTCATCAGGGCAGGCAGATGCCTGTGTCGAGGAGAGAGAACATCATGTCCGATCGCGTCAACCGCCGTTCCGCAGGGACCGTGGTCGTTATGCTGCTGGCATCCACGCTGCCCGGCCACGCCGCCGCCGAGGGGCCGCGCTTTGCCGGCCCGCTGCTCAGCCCCGCACCGCCACTGCCGGTGGGCATGCTCAACATCGAGCCCTACCTGATCAACAGCCAGCTGCGCGGCCTGTATGACGAAAAAGGCAACCGTCGCGATGCCGGTGGACCGGACGGGTGGTATCTGGCCGTGCCTGTCCAGTACGGCTTGCATGAGCGCGTGACCATCGCGGCCAGCTTGAACGCGTCCTACAACCGGGACGACGCCAACGAGCGTGCCTTCGATATCGGTGACACCACGTTGTCCGCGCTGTTCGGGCTGTACAAGGGGCAGGGCGTGCATCGGCCGACGCTGACCCTGGCCCTCCGCCAGAGCATCGCCACCGGGCATCACGACCGGCTGGAAGAGCGGCCGATCTCGGTCGCCAGCGGAACCGGCGTGGGCGCCACCAGCTTCGGCCTGCACGGCCAGGCCTACTTCCTTGACGGGCACCTGCGCATGCGCGCCAGTACGCTGTGGCGCACGCCGGGCGCCAATGCCGGCGTGCGGGGCCAGAGCGCGTTCGGCACGCCGGTGGGCTTCGATGGCAGGGTGCGGCTGGGAGCGGCAGTGACCAGCCTGCTGGCGGCGGAGTACAGCCTGTCGCCCACCTGGGTGCTGGCCGGCGAGCTGCTGCATGAGCGTGAAAGCGCCGGCAGCGTGCGCGGCAGGGTGGCGAAGGCGACGGGGAGCGAGGAGATGTACCGACGCGATCCGGCCAGTTGGCGGTTCTCGATCGTTCCGGCAATCCAGTACCACTGGAACGACCATGTCGCGCTCGTCGCCGGTGCGCAGGTGTCGCTGGCCGGCCGCAACAGCAGCGAGGTGTTCGTGCCGCAGGTAGCGGTGAACATGGGATGGTGAGCGCGCTGGCCGGTTGCATGTGACGACCAGCGGTCCTCACCCACCAGGCCGCCCAACCGATTGACGGCCAGCGGCCGTCACTACCCAAAAAGCCACCCGCATGCGGGTGGCTTTTCATGTTCACACCGGCCTGGGGTCAGTTGTTGACCGTGGTGCTCGGGTTGCCGGCGTCGACGGTCAGCAGGCGGTTGATTTCCTGCAGTTCGGCGATGTCCAGCGCGCCGACGGCCTGGCTCAGCAGCAGGCGGTTCTGCAGGAAGGTGTAACGCGCATTGGCGTAATCCAGCTGTGCCGAGAACAGGATCCGCTGGTTCTGGATCACGTCCAGCACGGTGCGGGTGCCCACTTCCAGGCCGACCTGCGATGCATCGTAGGCGCTCTGCGCGGAGACCACCGCCAGGCGGCGGGCTTCCACTTCACTGATGCCCGCCACCAGCGTCTGGTAGGCGTTGCGGGTGTTGCGGTCCAGTGCACGCTTCTGCTGTTCGTAGCCATCCTGCGCGATGTCACGCTGGGCCAGTGCCTGGCGGACCGCGGACTGGGTGGCGCCGCCGGCGAAGATCGGCACGCTCAAGGTCAGGCCGACGCTGTTGGTGCGCGTATCCGGGCTCAGGCCGCCCGCACCGGTGCTGTTGCCCCAGGTCGCGCCCTGGCCGACGCTGGCGTCGAGGGCAAGCGTGGGCAGGTGGCCGGCACGTGCGGCCTGCACGCTGGCTTCGGATGCACTGACCTGCAGTTCCTGCGCCTTCAGCGCCGGATTCTGCGAGACCGCACTCTGCACCAGCTGGTCGACGTTGCCGCGGTTGGCCGGCACTTCCGGACGGAAGTCTTCCGGCAGGCCGCGCAGGTTGGTCACCGGCTGGCCGGTCAGTTCGGTCAGTGCCTGGTAGGCATCGGCGAGGGTGTTCTGCGAAACGATGGTGTTGGCACGGGCCTGGTCGTACTGGGCGCGCGCTTCATGCACGTCGGTGATCGGCGCCAGGCCCACTTCCAGTCGCTTGTCGGCGAAGTCGAACTGCTTCCTGGCTGCTTCTTCGTTGGTCTTGGCCGCGTTCAATGATTCGATCGCCACCAGCACGTTGAAGTAGGCCGCCGAGGTGCGCACGATCAGGTCGTCGTTGGCCGAATCGAGGGTGAAATCAGCCGCACGGCTCAGTTCGCGCTGGGCGCGCAGGGTGCTGAACTGGCTCCAGTTGAACAGCGTCTGCCTGCCATCGATGGTGTAGGTGCGGCGGCGACTTTCGAAAGTACCGGTGTTGTTGCCGCGGTCTTCGGTGCGCGTGCGGTTCAACGAGGCGACGCCGTTGATCTGCGGCAGCAGGGCGGCGCGTGCCTGCACGGCGCCTTCTTTGTCGAACAGCCGGGTGGATTCGGCAGCGGACAGCTGCGGGTCGCCATTGCGGGCCATTTCATAGACCTGCAGCAGGTCGGCGGCATGGGCGGACAGCGGCAGCAGGACGGTGGCCAGCGCAATAGCGAGGGTTCGGCGGATCATTGCGGCTTCCTTGGACTCAGAGGTGGAACTGGGGGGCCGGCGCGGCACCGCGCAGGTAATCGATATCGGTTTCGAACAGCGACTCGGTGCTGCCATCGGCCTTGACCAGGATCGCTTCCATCGCCGGTGAACGGCCGTGGATGATGTACAGGCGACCACCCGGACGCAGCCATGTGGCGAACTGTGACGGCACGCGGTCGACGGCGCCAGTGACACAGATCACATCGAAACGGCGGTCAGTCTGCCAGGCCAGGGCATCGGCTACGTCCACGCGCACGTTGGTGCCCAGGCCGGTGCTGTCCAGGCGTGCACGCGCGGTGGCGGCCAGCTCCGGATCGATTTCCAGGCTGAGCACTTCGCGCGACAGCGCGCCGAGGCAGGCCGACAGGTAACCGCTGCCGGTGCCGATTTCCAGCACTTCGTCACCCGGCTGCAGATCCAGCGCCTGCAGGGTGCGGCCTTCGACGACCGGCTTCATCATCTTCTGCCCGCCGCCGAGCGGCAGCTCGATGTCCGCATAGGCCAGTGCACGATGGCTTTCTGCCACGAAGGCCTCGCGCGGCAGGCGCGCCAGGACGTCGAGCACCTTGATGTCCAGCACGTCCCAGGGACGGATCTGCTGTTCCACCATCAGTTCACGGGCGTGTGCGTAGTCAATCGTCATGAGGTTCCAATCCAGCGCAGTGGGCCGGCCATTTTACCGGTGCCGGAGGCCGTCGGCGCACCCGGAGCATGTATTCAGGGCGGCCGGGGTCGCAGTGCCGGAAGTCATCGCGACCTCCGGCTTGTTCAGGTTGTGGGTGTCAGTCACCACCCGGGCCCGCCTGGGCCGGGCGGGGGACATACGCGCGCAGGAAGAAATCCACGCTGGCCGCTACGTGCCGGCCGGCATCAGCGGCCGCCAGCGGGGGCTGCAGGCCGCACATCATATGTGTATGCAGTTCGCCCTTGACCAGCGTCATCAGCTGCAAAGCGGCAGTGGGGAAGTCCTGGATATCCAGCTCGCCGCGCGCCGTCCGGGCGCGCAGGAACTCGGCCAACGCCTCGGTGGTGCGCCGGGGCCCGGCCTGCCAGAACATTTCGCGCAGGCGATCGTCGGTCTCCGGCGCCATCATCACCCGCTGCACCGACACCGCCGCATCGGAGGTGACCAGCTCGAAAAAGGCCGCGCCGATGCCCAGCAGCTGATCGCGCAGGGGCCCTTCGGCATCGGCGACGAACAGGGTATCGGGCAGCATTTCCACGCACTTGGAGGTGACCGCCTCGCCGAACAACGATTCCTTGTCACCGAAATGGCTGTACACGGTGAGCTTGGAAACACCGGCCTGGGCGGCGATGGCGTCCATGCTGACGCCGGTGTACCCCTGCTCCACGAACAGCGCCTTGGCCGCTTCCAGGATGGCGGCACGCTTGCCAAGGTCCTTGGGGCGACCCGGGCCTGCCGTCTTGCTGGCAGGTCTGGGCGCATTCTTGCGGGAGAAGGGACACATCATCGGCGTAATAGTAGACCAAGCGGTTCGATATTTATACTATACCGCCGGGTTCACTAAACCGCCCGGCGCCGCGCCTCCGCGCAGCTGCCACCACTCGAATGCGTAATCAGGACGAACACCGATGAAGAGCGTGCGCTGGATGGGAATTGCACTGGGAGTGGCCGCGCTGGCTGCCTGCTCCGACAAGCCGGAACCCCCCGTCGCCGCCGTGCCGGTGCTGGTGGTGCACCCGCTGGTTGCGGCCGGTGAGGGCGCCACGGTGTTCCCCGGCGAAGTCCGCGCGCGGCAGGAAAGCGCGCTGTCCTTCCGGGTTGGCGGCAAGCTGCTGCGGCGGGACGTGGATGCCGGCCAGCGGGTGGTCAAGGGACAGTTGCTGGCCGAGCTGGATCCGGCCGACTTCGCCCTGCAGGCACGCGCGTCGCAGGCGCAGCTGGCAGCCGCGCAGGCCGAACTGGTCCGCGCCCGTGACGACCACAAACGCTATGAAGCGCTGGCGGCCCAGCAGTTGATCAGCCGTTCGGCCCTGGACCAGCAGGCTGCCGCGTTCAAAGCGGCGCAGGGCCAGGTGGACGCTGCGCGTGCCAATGCCAACGTGCTGGGCAACCAGGCCGGCTATGCGCAGCTGCGCGCGCCCGCCGACGGGGTGATTGCCAGCCGCGAGCCCGATGCCGAAGCCGGGCAGGTGGTGGCGGCCGGGCAGACGTTGTTCACGCTGGCCGCCGACGATGGCCGCGAGGTGCGGATCGATCTGCCCGAGGCGATGCTGCGCGATTTCCCGGTCGGTACGGCAGTGCAGGTGGAGCCGTGGAGCCGCAGTGGGCCGATGCTGCCGGGGACGATCCGTGAGGTCGCCGCCGCCGCCGATCCGCAATCGCGGACCTTCGCCGCGCGGGTCAGCCTGGCCGCCGACGCGCTGGCCGATGTCAGCCTGGGCCAGAGCGCGCGCGTGCACGGTCAGGTGGGAGGCAACGGCAAGCAGGCACTGCAGCTGCCGCTGGCCGCCCTGCAGCGCGGTGCCGATGACCGCGCCAGCGTGTGGGTGGTGGATCGGTCCACCTCGCGTCTGAAGGCAGTGCCGGTAACCGCAGGGGCTTACGGCAGCGATACCGTGCCGGTGTTGAGCGGCATCACGGCAAGTGACTGGGTGGTTGCGGCCGGTGGCCACCTGCTGCGCGCGGGCCAGTCGGTGACCGCGGTGGACCGGCAGAACCGCCCGGTACTGAAGCCGGCGGCTGCCGCCAGCAAGGCGGGGGAGTAAGCCGGTGCGCCGTTTCAATCTTTCCGAGTGGGCGCTGGCCAATCGTCCGCTGGTGTTGTTCGCCATGCTCGCCTTTGCCGTGATCGGCGCATGGTCGTACAAGCACCTCGGCCAATCCGAAGACCCTCCCTTCACCTTCAAGGCGATGGTGGTGCGCACGCTGTGGCCGGGTGCAACCGCCGAGCAGGTGTCGCGGCAGGTGACCGAGCCGATCGAGAAGGCGCTGATGAACACCGGCGAGTTCGAGTTCATCCGGTCCTACTCGCGGCCGGGCGAATCGCAGGTCATCTTCATGGCGCGCGACGACCTGCGTTCGAAGCAGATCCCGGAGCTCTGGTACCAGGTGCGCAAGCGGGTCGGCGACATCCAGGCCACGCTGCCGCGGGAAATCGTCGGGCCGTTCTTCAACGATGAGTTCGGCGACACCTTCGGCAACATCTACGCGCTGACCGGCAAGGGTTTCGACTATGCGCTGATGCGCGATTACGCCGATCGCATCCAGCTGGAACTGCAGCGGGTGCCGGACGTGGGCAAGGTGGACCTGGTCGGCCTGCAGGATGAAAAAGTCTTCATCGAACTGTCCAACACCAAGCTGACTTCGCTGCGCATCTCGCGACAGGAAGTGCAGCAGGCCGTGGCCGAGCAGAACGGAGTGGCCAATACCAGCTTCCTGGAAACCGCCAGCGATCGCGTGCAGCTGCGCGTCAGTGGCCAGTTCAACAGCATCGAGGACATCCGCGCGTTCCCGATCCGCGTCGGCCAGCGTACCGTGCACCTGGGTGACATCGCGCACGTGCACCGTGGCTTCGCTGATCCGGCCTCGCCGAAGATGCGCTTCATGGGCGAGGATGCGATCGGCCTGGCGGTGGCGATGAAGGACGGCGGTGACATCCTGGCGCTGGGCACGCACCTGGATGCGGAGTTCGAACGGCTGCAGAAGACGCTGCCGGCCGGCATGCAGCTGCGCAAGGTGTCCGACCAGCCGCAGGCGGTGGATGAATCCGTCGGCGAGTTCGTGCAGGTGCTCACCGAAGCGGTGATCATCGTGCTGCTGGTGAGCTTCTTCTCGCTGGGCCTGCGCACCGGGCTGGTGGTCGGGGTGACCATCCCGCTGGTGCTGGCGATGACCTTCTTCGTCATGCACTACTTCGGCATCGGCCTGCACAAGATATCGCTCGGCGCACTGGTGCTGGCGCTGGGCCTGCTGGTGGACGATGCGATCATCGCGGTGGAAATGATGGCCACCAAGATGGAGCAGGGCTACGATCGCCTGCGCGCGGCCAGCTTCGCCTGGGAATCCACCGCTTTCCCCATGCTGACCGGCACGCTGATCACCGCAGCCGGCTTCCTGCCGATCGCCACCGCGGCCTCCAGTACCGGTGAGTACACCCGTTCGCTGTTCCAGGTGGTGACCATTGCACTGGTGGTGTCCTGGATCGCGGCGGTGCTGTTCATCCCCTACCTCGGCGACAAGATGCTGCCGGACCTGTACAACCGGCAGCCGCCCAAACCGGGCAGCCTGCTGGGTCGCTGGCATGCCCGGCGGCAGGCGTGGGCGGACCGCTTTCCGGCATTGGCCAACCTGCTCGCGCCACCGGTGCATGGGCACGAGCACGATCCGTACCAGCGCCCGTTCTACGTGCGCTTCCGGCGCTTCCTGGAAGGATGCCTGCGCCATCGCTGGTGGGTGATCGCCGCGACCATCCTGCTGTTCATCGGCTCGCTGCTCCTGTTCCGTTTCGTGCCGCAGCAGTTCTTCCCGGACTCCACGCGGCCGGAGCTGATGGTGGACATCGAACTGGCCGAAGGCGCGTCGCTGAACGCCACCCGCGGCCAGGTTGCCAAGCTGGAGACGCTGCTGGCGGGCCGCGATGGCATCCGCAACTACGTGGCCTACGTCGGCACCGGCTCGCCGCGCTTCTACCTGCCGCTGGACCAGCAGCTGCCGGCAACCAACTTTGCCCAGTTCGTGGTACTGGCCAATGACACGCAGGCACGTGAAGCCGTGCGTGACTGGCTGCAGCGCGAGGTGGTGCCCGCCTTCCCGGACGTGCAGATGCGCGTGACCCGGCTGGAGAACGGGCCGCCGGTAGGCTATCCGGTGCAGTTCCGCATTTCCGGCGAACACATCGCGCAGGTGCAGGCGCTGGCCCGCCAGGTGGAAGAAAAGGTGCGCGCCAACCCGCACACCATCAACGTCAACCTGGACTGGAGCGAACCCAGCAAGGTGGTGCGGCTGGTGATCGACCAGGACCGTGCCCGCGTGCTTGGGGTCACCAGCGCCCAGGTCAGCAACTTCGTGGCCAGTTCGCTGGCCGGCGAGACGACCAGCGTGTACCGCGAAGGCAACCGGCAGATCGAGATGGTGGTGCGGGGCGCGGACGATGAGCGGCTGAGCCTGGAACTGCTGGGCAGCCTGCAGATGCCCACGCCTTCCGGTGGCAGTATCAGCATGTCCCAGGTGGCCACGCTGGAGCATGGTTTCGAAGATGGCATCATCTGGCACCGCGACCGCCTGCCGACGGTGACCGTGCGTGCCGATATCGGCGATGGCATGCAGCCGCTGGACGTGGTGCAGCAGCTGCTGCCGACGCTGGAAGGCATCCGCGCGCAGCTGCCCAGCGGTTACCTGCTGGAAACCGGTGGAACGGTGGAGGATTCCGCGCGCGGCCAGGATTCGATCAAGGCCGGCATGCCGCTGTTCCTGGTGGTGGTGGCGACGCTGCTGATGCTGCAGCTGCGCAGCTTCTCGCGCACGGCGATGGTGCTGGTCACCGCGCCGTTGGGCATCATCGGCGCCACCCTGTTCCTGCTGCTGTTCCGGTCGCCGTTCGGCTTCGTCGCCCTGTTGGGCACGATCGCGCTGGCCGGCATGATCATGCGCAATTCGGTGATCCTGATCGACCAGATCCAGCAGGACATCGATGCCGGACATGACCGCTGGGACGCGATCCTGGATGCCACCGTGCGGCGCTTCCGTCCGATCGTGCTGACCGCACTGGCGGCGGTGCTGGCGATGATTCCGCTGTCGCGCAGCGCGTTCTACGGGTCGATGGCGATCTCGATCATGGGCGGGTTGATCGTGGGGACGGTGCTGACGCTGGTGTTCCTGCCGGCGTTGTATGCGGCGTGGTTCCGGGTGCGGCCGGGTGAGGTGGGTCGAACGGGCTGAGCCCCCTCGCGGGGGGCTGCTTGGAGCACGCTGGCTGGTTGGCGCCGGGCGGTGGGGCTGGTCGGGGGACGGCAAAGGCTGCATCCGTGCGTGCCTCGTTTCGCGCCATCCATGGCGCTCAACGCCCCCGCCCAGCCCCACCGCCCGGCGCCCGACAGGTTCCGTGGCCGCCCGCCGCGTATGAAAAAAAAAAGAAGCGGTAGCGCCGACCCATGGTCGGCGAGCGCAGCGGACCGTTGGCGGACGGTTGCCCTTACCCCTGCAGGTGTGCGAGCACTGCTGCAGTGGCCTGCGTGGTGGACGCCGCGCTGCCGGCGGCAGCGAGATCCGCAGTGAACACTCCCGCATCCAGCGCCGCATGCACGGCCGCTTCAACCGCCGCGGCTTCGGCTTCCAGGCCCAACGAATGGCGCAGCAGCATCGCCGCGCTGAAGATCGTCGCGTAGGGATTGGCGATACCCTTGCCGGCAATGTCCGGTGCCGAACCGTGGATCGGCTCGTAGATGCCGACCGCACCGGGTTCTCCCAGCGAGGCGGAGGGCAGCAGGCCGAGTGATCCGGCCAGCATCGAGGCTTCGTCGGTCAGGATGTCGCCGAACATGTTCTCGGTCACGATGACGTCGTACTCGCGTGGCTTGGCCAGCAGGTGCATGGCCATCGAATCGACCAGCTGGTGCTCCAGCGCCACGTCGGCGAACTCCTCGCGGCCCAGCCGGGTGGCAACGTCGCGCCACAGCCGCGAGGTTTCCAGTACGTTGGCCTTGTCCACCGAGGTGACTCTGCCACGGCGCTGGCGGGCCAGCTGGAAGGCACTGCGCAGCACCCGCTCGATTTCCACCACGCTGTAACTGCACAGGTCACTGGCGGTGTCGGCAGTGCGGGTCTTTTCGCCGAAGTAGATGCCACCGGTCAGTTCGCGCACCACCACGAAGTCGACGCCGCGCAGCAGTTCGGCCTTGATCGGCGAGGCGCCCAGCGCCGCTTCATGGGGGCGCACCGGGCGCAGGTTGGCGTACAGGCCGAGTGCGCGGCGGATCGCCAGCAGACCTTGTTCCGGACGTACCTTCGCATTCGGGTCGGACCACTTCGGGCCGCCCACCGCGCCCAGCAGGATCGCGTCCGCCGCCCGGCAGGCGTCCAGCGTGCTGGCCGGCAGCGGTTCGCCATGGCGGTCGATGGCGATGCCGCCGATGTCATGTTCGTTGAAGTTGAAGGTGTGGTTGAAGCGGGTGGCGACGGCTTCCAGCACGGCCACGGCGGCGGCGGCCACTTCCGGGCCGATGCCATCACCGGGCAGTACGACGATCTCAGCGTGCATGTTCGTTCTCGTAACGTTCGATTTCGGGGACGCGGCCCAGCAGGTAACCCAGCTGGTCGACACCTTCCAGCAGGCAGGTCTGCGAAAAACCATCCAGCGGGAAAGTGTAGACGCGGCCATCGGGCGTGCGCAGCTCGCGCGCGGCGATGTCCAGGGTCAGCACGTCATCCGGGCGCTGCATCAGCGCCTGTACGTCGGCCTCGTCGAGCACCACCGGCAGCAGGCCGTTCTTCAGCGAATTGCCACGGAAGATATCGGCGATCTCGCTGCTGACGATGGCGCGCAGGCCGAGGTCGGTCAGTGCCCATGGCGCGTGTTCGCGCGAGGAGCCGCAGCCGAAGTTGCGGCCCGCCAGCAGGATGCTGCGGCCGGCGTTATGCGGCTGGTTGAAGGCGAAATCGGCATTGGGCGTGCCATCGGTGGTCCAGCGCCAGTCGTTGAACGCGTTGCGGCCCAGGCCGGCACGTTCGGTGGTGGACAGGAAACGCGCCGGGATGATCTGGTCGGTGTCGATGTTGGTCTGGCGCAACACCACGCTGGCCGACGCCAGGGTGCGGAAGCCGCTCATCAGGCCACCTCCTGGTTGAACAGGTCGCGGGTATCGGCGACACGGCCATTGACGGCCGCCCACGCGGCGGTCATCGGCGAGGCCAGCAAGGTGCGAGAGCCTGGGCCCTGGCGGCCCTCGAAGTTGCGGTTGCTGGTGCTCACCGCCAGCTGGCCCGGTGCCACCAGATCGCCGTTCATCGCAATGCACATCGAGCAGCCGGGCTCGCGCCATTCGGCACCGGCGGCGCGCACGATGGCATCGATGCCTTCGGCCTCAGCCTGGCGCTTGACGATTTCCGAGCCCGGTACCACCAGCATGCGCACGTGATCGGCCACCTGCCGGCCACGCAGCACCTGGGCGACTTCACGCATGTCACTCAGCCGCCCATTGGTGCAGGATCCCACGAACACCACGTCCACCGGCGTCCCCTGCAGGGTGTCGCCGGCACGCAGCTGCATGTAGTCCAGGCCCTTCTGTGCAGCGGCATCGTTGGCCGCCGGGATCGGCGCGTCCACAGCGATCGCGGTACCCGGATGGGTGCCCCAGGTCAGGGTCGGACGGATGTCGGCCGCGTTGATCGAAACCTCTGCATCGAAGCGTGCACCGTCATCGCTGCGCAGCTGCGACCAGCGCGCCACGGCGGCATCGAAGTCGGCGCCCTTCGGCCCGCGCGGGGTGGCGGCCACCCAGTCGAAGGTGACCTGGTCCGGGGCCACCATGCCGGCGCGAGCACCGGCTTCGATGGACATGTTGCACAGGGTCATGCGCTGCTCCATGTCCATCGCCGCGATGGTGCTGCCGCGGAACTCCAGCACATGGCCGGTGCCGCCGTTGACTCCGATCACGCCGATGATGTGCAGCACCACGTCCTTGGCGCCGACGCCGGCCGGCACCGCGCCGTCCACGGTGATCGCCATGGTCTTCGCCTTGCGCTGCAGCAGGCACTGGGTGGCCAGCACATGGCCGACTTCACTGGTGCCGATGCCGAACGCCAGCGAACCGAACGCACCATGGGTGGAGGTATGGCTGTCGCCGCAGACGATGGTCATGCCGGGCAGGGTGAAGCCCTGTTCCGGAGCGATGACATGCACGATGCCGCGGTCGGCCGAAGCCATGTCGAACAGTTCCACGCCGTACTCGGCGCAGTTGCTGGCCAGCATCGCCACCTGGGCTTCGGAGGCCGCGCTGGCATAGGGCAGGGAGCCATCGGCGCGCGCGGGCAGCGTCGGCGTGGAATGGTCCATGGTGCCCTTGGTGCGGTCCGGCCGGCGCGGCGAAAGGCCGCGTTCGCGCAGCTCGGTGAAGGCCTGTGGCGAAGTCACTTCGTGGATCAGGTGGAGGTCGATGTACAGCACGGCGGGCGCGCTGTCGGATTCGGGGACGACCACGTGGGCGTCCCACAGTTTGTCGTACAGGGTGCTGGGTGCGGGGGTCATGCGATGGCCTGGCAGGAAGGTGCGATGAAGAACATCAGGGGTAATCGGGACGGGGTCAACACTCAGCGGCGACGTGCAAGCACGCGCAGCCGCACATGGTCGGCGAGCGGCAGCCCCGACGCATCACGTGGCAGGTCGGCCAGCAGTGCTTCGGCGGCATCACGCATGCGGCAGGCAGTCGCGCTGTCCAGGTCGGCCAGCAACGGCGCGGCGAACACCCGCAGCCAACCTGCGATGCCGGTGGGCAGCGGCGTGGGGCGCTCTACGCGCTCGGCGAAC
>Ga0265780_10001859_pt1 | contig 29211 bp, 22 predicted proteins | sample P1T30metagenome_FD_192432 | JGI IMG/M metagenome (GOLD analysis project Ga0265780, IMG submission 192432) | Plant litter microbial communities from East Loma Ridge, Irvine, California - P1 T30 | ecosystem: Environmental > Terrestrial > Plant litter > Unclassified | place: USA: California... | reverse complement strand
CCGTCGGCCAGACGGTAGTGGGCGGTGAAGCTGTCCGGGGTCACGCTGTCGCCGCCGGAGCGGTCCTGGAAGCGCCACAGCGTGCCGTTGGCGGCGATGTAGGGACCGGCACCGTCCACCGGCAGCGCATAGGCGGTCCAGCTGCGGCCATTGTCGCTGCTGTACTGCAGCTCGCCGCGCGCCGCTTCCTGTCCCAGCAGGCTCGATGCATCGAAGGCGACGTAGTCGACCGCCGAGGTCGAAGCGCCGCTCTGGACGGCGGTGCCGGCATAGCTCCAGGCATGGCTGGCCAGGCCCGGGCGGACATAGATGAGGGAAGTTGGGGTGGTCATGGCATTGGCATTCGGGGGTTGCCGGTAGCGGGAGCATTACCGGTCTGAACGGTAATAATGATTCCCTACGGCAAGTCGAAATGCAACTGGGTAATTAATTTACCCAAAGAAATACCACTAAAACCCAACAGTTCCTTATCGTCGATGCAATGCAATTGGCATATTAAAATGCCAATGCAACAAGCAAGTTAAGGAACAGCATAGACAGTCGAGCTACCTTGCCATCCAGGCAAGGCAGTCGCAGGAAGGCGGGAACTCAGGCGGAGGGGGCGCTTGCGTTCGAACAGTAGGCGGCCATGGCGGCCAGCACGGCGGGGTCTTCGCCGACCGCCGGCACCACCGAGAATGCGATGTCGGGATAGGCGGCGCGCAGGCCCTCGAGCAGTTGCGGCAGGTCGCGCAGCAGGTGGCCGCCCTGCCCCAGGAAGATCGGCACCACGGTGATCTCGCGCACGCCGCGCGCCACCAGCGCCGCCGCCTCGTCGGGCAGGCTCGGCGTCATGAGTTCCAGGAAGGCCAGCGAGACGGCGCAATCGGGGCGCTGCGCCGCGGTGAGCTCGCGCAGGCGCTGGAAAGGCAGGGCCCAGCTGGCCGCGCGTGCGCCATGCGCGAACAGGACCAGGGCGCGGGTCGGATCGGTATGCATCAGTGCCGCTCCACCCAGCGCAGCGCGCCGATCGCCAGCAGCAGGAACACCAGGCTGGGCGCGACCGCGGTCAGGAAGGCCGGCCAGGTCGAGAGCATGCCGAGGTGGGAGAACAGCGAGTTCACCAGCAGGAAACTCACGCCGATCATGATGCCCACAAAAATCTTGAGGCTGATGCCGCCGCTGCGCGTGTGCAGGTAGCCGAAGGGCAGCGCCAGCGCCATCAGCACGAAGATGGATAGCGGATCGACCAGCTTCTTCCAGAACGCGATCTTGAAGCGTTCGGTCTCCTGGCGGTTCTCGGCCAGGTGGCGGGTGTACACCGCCAGTTCGTTGGCCGACATGCGTTCCGGGTCCGAGCGCGACACCGACAGGATCTTGGGGGTGATCTCGGACACCAGGTCGAAGCTGGGCACCTTGCGCGTGGAGACCGAGGCGGTCTCCTGGCCGAAGGTGCTCTGGATGCTCTGGCCGCGCGGCGCCGGCGTGCCCGGCACCGGCAGCTGGCGGCTGTTGGCGAACAGGGTTTCCGTCACATCCTGCAGGCGCCATACGCCGTTGCCGCTGAAGGTGGCGCTGGCCGCCGTGATCAGCGAGCGCATGCGCATGCTGGTGTCGAACTCGTACAGCTGCACGTCGACCAGCTGGCCGTCCGGGCGGATCTGGCGCGCATTGAAGAAGCGCGAGCCGGTGACCGGCCCCTTGATGCCGCCGGTATGCACGGTGTCCTTGGTCCACATGCCGGAGCGGAATTCGGCCGACACGGTGGCGCCCTTGGCCGACAGGCGCATGCGCTCGGCCAGCGGCGCCGTACGCGGGGTGATCAGTTCGCCGAAGATGAAGGTGATCACGACGAACACGATGCCGATCCTGCCCAGCATGCCGGCCGCCATGCGGGTCGACATCGAGGAGGCGCGCATGATGGTGAATTCCGAACTCTGGGCAAACTGCGCCAGCGTGTAGATGGTGCCGATCAGGGCCGCCACCGGCATCACCTCGTAGACGTGGCCGGGAATCAGCAGCAGCACGTACAGCACCGCGTGCTGCATCAGGTAGCCGCCCTTGCCCACCGCCGGCAGCTCGCTGGTCAGGTCCATGAAGGCGATCAGGCCGAGGAAGGCGACCAGCACGAAGGCCACCGCCTGCGCGATGTTGACCAGGAAATAGCGCTGCAAGATCCTCATCGCGCGCCCTCCCCGGATGCGCCGCTGCCGAGCAGGCGCCGGCGCTTGAAGGCGCTCCACAACACCGCCGGATGCCAGCGGTGGTTGACGTTCAGGCGCCATGCGAACAGGGCGATGACGGTCAGCAGCGCCACCAGGTGCAGCGGCCACCAGGCCATCGCGAAGCTCAGCTTGCCCTGCTTGACGCTGTTCTCGAACAGCTTGGTCAGGTTGTTATAGGTGAAGAAGATCAGCAGGGCCAGGATCAGGTTGGCCGAACTGCCGGCGCGCGGATTGACGAAGCCGAGCGGGATCGCCAGCAGCATCAGGATCACGCAGGTGATCGGCGCCGAGACCCGGTACACCAGCTCGGCATCGGTGAAGCGGTTGTCCGGCAGCGCCAGGATGGCTTGCGTGGACAGCGCCTCGGCCGGCGTGTCGGTGCCGATCACCGGCACCTGGGTGCCGACGCGCATGCGGTAGCGCTCGAACTCCATCGACTGGAAATCGGCCTGTCCCGGATGGCCCAGGTAGCGCCGGCCGTTCTTGAGGACCAGGAAGGAACCGCCCTTGCCGTCCGGCTCGATCACGCCTTCCTTGGCCACCACCACCGAATTGCCGCTCTTGTCGATGCTGTTGACGAACACGTTCTGCACGACGGTCGAGCCGCCGGTGGAGCCTTCGACGAAGAACACGCGGTTGGTCGAGGTCGATTCGCGGAACTGTCCCGGCGCCACGCGCTTCAGGTCTTCGCGTTTTTCGAAGCGCTGGATGTATTCGACGCTCTTTCCTTTGGCCCAGGGAGTGGCAAACAGGGCAAGCACGCCGACCAGGATCACGACCGGCAGCCCGGCGATCAGGATCGGCGCGATCCAGCGCGCCAGCGACTGGCCGGAGGCGAACCAGACCACCATCTCGGAATCGCGGTAGCTGCGCGTGATGGTGGCGATCACGGCAATAAAGCTGGTCAGAATGAGGATGGTTGGCAGATAATTCAGCACCGAAAAACCGATCAGCGCCAGCACGTCGCTCGATGCGACTTTACCGCCCGCGGCCTTGCCGAGGATGGAAATCAGCGTCCAGGTGACGAAGATCGAAAACAGGACGGTGAAGGTGGCGCCGGCGACGCTGGCCAATTCACGCTGTAGGGCGCGTTGGAAAATCATTCGATAGTTATAATTGCAGGTTAGGCAGTACGCGTCGCAAACACGAAACGGAGAATCAAATGGACTTTAGCATAAAAGCATTCGACACAAAAAACACGCTGGCAGCAGCCAAATCGGGCTGCGTCGCAGTCGCGGTGTTCGAGAACAAGAAATTGTCGGAGGCGGCGAAAGCCCTCGATCTGAACGGCGACATCGCCGCCGCCCTCAAGTCGGGCGATATCTCCGGCAAGCCGGGCTCGACCCTGCTGCTGCGCGGCGTGGCCGGCGTGACCGCGGCGCGCGTACTGCTGGTCGGCGTGGGCGCGGAGGAAGCCATCAGCGAAAAGAGCTTTTCCAGCGCCGTGTCCGCGACCCTGAAGGCCTTCGCCTCGCTGGGTGCGCAGGATGCCATTATCGCATTCCCCCTGGAGAATGTGAAAGGGCGCGACCTGAATTGGGCGCTGCGCAGCATCGTCATCGGCGCCAACGAAGCCGAATTCCGTACCGACGGCCAGAAGAGCAAGAAAGATCCGCTGCCGACCGGCGTGCGCAAGCTGGCGATCGCCGTGCCGCAAGCCGCCCCGGCCGTCAAGACCGCCCTGGCGCAATCGATCGCGGTCGCCAACGGCATGAACCTGACCAAGGAACTGGGCAACCTGTCGCCGAACGTCTGCACCCCGACCTACCTGGCGAATACCGCCAAGAAGCTGGCCGGCGACTTCGGCTTCGACGTCGAAGTACTGGAGCGCAAGCAGCTCGAAGCGCTGAAGATGGGCAGCTTCCTGTCGGTCACCCGCGGCAGCGAAGAGCCGCCGAAGTTCATCGTCCTCAAGCACAACGGCGGCAAGAAGAACGATGCGCCGGTGGTCCTGGTCGGCAAGGGCATCACCTTCGACACCGGCGGCATCTCGCTGAAACCCGGTCCGGGCATGGACGAGATGAAATACGATATGTGCGGCGCCGGCTCGGTGCTCGGCACCTTCCGCGCGATCGGCGAGATGGGCCTGAAGCTGAACGTCGTCGGCATCGTCGCCGCCTGCGAGAATATGCCGTCCGGCCGCGCCACCAAGCCGGGCGACATCGTCACCGCGATGAACGGCACCACCATCGAGATCCTGAATACCGATGCCGAAGGCCGCCTGATCCTGTGCGACGCGCTGACCTACGCCGAGCGCTTCAAGCCGGCCGCCGTGGTCGATATCGCCACCCTCACCGGCGCCGTCATCGTCTCGCTGGGCCACCACCACTCGGGCATCTTCACCCGCCACGACGACGCGCACGACGCCCTGGCCGAGGAACTGCTGGACGCCGGCAAGGAAGCCGGCGACACCGCCTGGCGCCTGCCGATCGGCGAGCAGTACAACGAGCAGCTGAAGTCGAACTTCGCCGACCTGGCGAACATCGGCACCCCGGGCGGCGCCTCGATCACCGCGGCCTGCTTCCTGGAGAACTTCACCCGCAACTACACCTGGGCCCACGTCGACATCGCCGGCACCGCCTGGAAGAGCGGCGCGGCCAAGGGCGCCAGCGGGCGTCCGGTGCCGCTGCTGACCACCTTCCTGCTGAACCGCGCAGGCTGATGAAAAAAACGGACGCCGCGGCGTCCGTTTTTTTCATGCCGGCGTCAGAACACCGGGTTGTCCGCGGCCGGCGCCAGGCCGCCATCGGCTGGCTGCGGCGTGCGCATGCGCACCGTCAGCGTGGAAGGATAGGAGAAGCCGGCGCCCGAATGGCGGTCGACCAGGTAGCCGAGGCCGGCGCTGACCACGGCATTGCCGATCAGCTTGTCGGTATCGAAGCGCGAGCCGACCTGCTCGCTGGCCACGCCCAGGCCCCGGCGCGCGCAATCGATCGACAGCGGCTGCGCGCTGCGCGCGACCGTCACCCGCCCCGGCGCCACCACGAACCAGCGCCCGACGTCGTTTTCGAGCACGCAGCCGATGCCGGCCACTTCACGGTGATCGAGGATGGCGTGGACTTCGAGCTGCTGCTGGGGCGAATCGCTCAGCGTCGCGCAGCCGGCCAGCGCCAGCAGGAGCGCCGCGCAGGCGCTGCGGAAAATCAGATGGGACATGTCGGAAACCAGAAATGCGTCTTGCCTGTTTACGGCAGGATCGGCGCCGACATGAGGCCCGGGCGAAAAGAATACCGCCTGGGGAATGCCAGGAGGAGTACCCGCGCCGGGCGCCGGGATCGCCGGGCCGTCCGCGCGGGACAGGAAGGAAACGGATCAGGCCGGATCGGCCGGCGCGAAACGCGGCACCGGGGCACTAGCGCCCTCCGGCTCCACCATCGCGAAAAACGCTTCCCTGGGACGAACCCAGGTCATGCCATCCTGCCCGCGATAGACGATCACGGGCGTGTGGTCCGCCTCGAGCACGGCCTCGCAGACCAGCTCGTAGATGCCGCCCTTGTAGTGGCGGTAGCGCATCAGACCTTTTCTTCGGCCGCTTCGCGCTTGCGTTTCTTCAGGCTCTGGATGACCTTGACGAAACCTTCGATGCCGGTGCTTTCGTCGAGCTCGCTGAATGCGTCAAGCACTTCATTGAGTACGCGATTGCGCACGGCGGCCTCATCGGCCAACAGTTTCGGCGGCTGGCCTTCGCCCGCAGCGGGTTTTTGCGAACCATCGGCGGCTTTCTGGCCATGATCCAGCGCAGCTTGCCAGATCAGCCAGCGACGCTGGGTTTCGAATACCAGATACTCGTCCGGCTTGTCCTCTCGACGCCGGACAATGTGGCCATCGCGTTGGGCCCATGCTTCAAATGCTTGGCGCATTGTTGTCCTTTACTAAAGCTGGTGCAAATCCTGGTGGATCCGCGACTGTTACACACTGCCACAGGCCAGGCGGAAAGACTGGCCGGGCAACCACTTGGAACATCCTGTCATTTCGGCCAAAGCGAGAAATCCAAGCTGTACAACCCCCTCGCAGAAATTATAACAATAGTACAAGCTAAGTTGGCCTACTGCAATTTTTTTCTACCGAGAAGGAAACAATACGTAAAGGTTTACACTCTTTCCGTGAATGTTACATCTTGTCACAGTTCAGACTGACTTACCACCGATTTGCATGGAATTTTACTCCTGAGGCAATGATTTTACGACATTTATGTTGCAATTTTTGCAAAATAAACCAATCGTGCGCAAAATTATGATGAAATGCGCATGAACGACATGTGTTGCTTTTACTCCTAATTCTTGCCGGCAAGAGATGATCGGTTATTATCGCCTTTCGATGCCGCACGATACGCCGGCACGCTTCCCTTACCCCGCAACGAATCCGATCGAAGAATGAAAATCGCCAGCTGGAACGTCAACTCCCTGAAAGTACGCCTGCCCCACCTGCTGCAATGGCTCAGCGCTCATCCGGTCGACGTGCTCTGCATCCAGGAAACCAAGCTCACCGACGACAAGTTCCCGCTCGCCGAGATCGAGGCCGCCGGCTACCAGGTCGCGTTCAGCGGCCAGAAGACCTACAACGGCGTGGCGATCCTGTCGCGCCACCCGCTGGCCGACGTGGTGCGCAACAACCCGCATTATCCGGACGAGCAGCAGCGCCTGCTCGCCGCCACCATCGGCGGCGTGCGCTTCATCTGTGCCTACGTGCCGAACGGCCAGGCGGTCGGCTCCGACAAGTATGCCTACAAGCTCGGCTGGCTGGCCGCGCTGCAGACCTGGGTGGCCGAAGAGATGGCCGCCCATCCGCAGTTCGCGATCCTGGGCGACTACAATATCGCACCGGAAGACCGCGACGTCCACGACCCGCAGGAATGGGCCGGCCAGATCCACTGCTCCGAGCCGGAACGCGAAGCGCTGCGCGCCCTGTTCGGCCTCGGCCTGGCGGACGCCTTCCGCCTGTTCGAGCAGCCCGAGAAGCAGTATAGCTGGTGGGATTACCGCCAGCTGGCGTTCCGCCGCAACCGCGGCCTGCGCATCGACCATATCCTGCTGTCGCCCAGCCTGGCCGCGCGCTGCAGCGCCTGCACGATCGACCGCGAGACGCGCAAGTGGGAGCAGCCCTCGGACCATGCGCCGGTGGTGGCCACGATCGATTGAGCACCCGGCCGCAGGCGCCGTCGTGCGGTGATACGCGCCGCCGGCGTATGCTGCGGCATATCGCAGCGCGGTTGGACGCGTGGACGGCGGAGCCGTCCACCCTACCGTGACAGCAGTTCCGCCACCTCCCGAGCCGGCATCGGCCGCGCAAACAAATAACCCTGGGCGAACTGGCAGCCCTGCCGGCGCAGGATCTCGAGCTGCCCTTGCGTCTCCACGCCTTCCGCCACCACCTCCAGCTGCAGGCTCCCGGCCAGCGCCATGATGGCGGCGACGATGGCCTGGTCTTCGCTACTGGCCTCCAGGTCGCGCACGAAGGCGCGGTCGATCTTGATCTTGCGGACCGGGAAGCGCTTCAGGTAGGCGAGGCTCGAATAGCCGGTGCCGAAGTCGTCGATCGACAGGCGGATGCCCATCGCGTAGATATGGCCGAGGGTGTCGAGCGTCAGGCCGCCGTGCTGCATCAGCGCGGTCTCGGTGATCTCGAATTCCAGCAGCGAGGGGTCGATCCCGGTCTCGGCGACGATGCTGCGGATCGAGGCGACCAGGCCGCGGTGCATGAACTGGCGCGCCGACAGGTTGATCGCCAGCGGCATCGCCGGCAGGCCGGCGCGCTGCCAGGCCACCGCCTGCTCGCAGGCGCTGCGCATCACCCATTCGCCGACCGGCACGATCAGGCCGTTCTCTTCGAGGATGGGAATGAACTCGTCGGGCGCGACCAGGCCCAGGCCGGCGTCGCGCCAGCGCAGCAGCACTTCGAGGCCGCGCACGCGGGTGTCGCCGCTGGCGACGATCGGCTGGTAGTGCAGCACGAATTCCTCGCGCATCAGGGCGCCGCGCAGGCGCGTCTCGAGTTCGAAATAGCGCGCGGCGGCGTCGTTCGCGCGCTCGGCATAGAACTGGTAGTTGTTGCGGCCGGCCGCCTTGGCCTGGTACATGGCGGCGTCGGCCTTGCGCATCAGGCTGGTGACGTCGGTGCCGTCGTCCGGGAACAGGCAGATACCGATGGACGGCGAGATGTGCAGGCCGCGGCCTTCGTACAGCACCGGCTCGGCCAGCGCCTCGATGATCTTGTCGGCCACCAGCGCGCATTCCTCGCAGGCTTCCATGCCCGGCGCCAGCACCACGAATTCGTCGCCACCCAGGCGCGCCACGGTGTCGCCGGCGCGCACCACCAGGCACAGGCGCCGCGCGACTTCCTTGAGCAGGTGGTCGCCGGCCAGGTGGCCGAGCGAATCGTTGATGGTCTTGAAGCGGTCCAGGTCGATGAACAGCAGCGCCAGCTTGCGGTCGTCGCGGCGCGCGCCGTGCAGGGCGCGGTCGAGGCGCTCGGCCAGCAGCGCGCGGTTGGGCAGGCCGGTCAGGGCGTCGTGGTAGGCCATGTGGTGCACCCGCGCCTCGGCCTGGCGCCGCTCGACGATCTCGGCCTGCAGCTCGGCGGTGCGCTCCTGCACCCGCACCTCGAGTTCGTCGCGCGCGCGGCGCAGCGCGTCGGCCGCCTCGCGCTGGGCGGTGACGTCGTCGATCAGCCAGACGCTGCGCCCGCCGCGCGCGGCCGGGTCGAACGGCCGGCCCGACAGCCGTGCCCAGAAGCGCGTGCCGTCGCGCCGCACCAGCTCGTGCTCGGCCATGTGCACGCGGCCGGCCTCGAAGTCCTGCCGGGTCTGGGCGCGCGCCGCCTGCCAGCCGGCGCCGGCGGGATACAGCGCGCGCACCGCGATGCCCTCGATGCTGGCGCCGTCATGGCGGAACAGCTCTTCCATCTTGCGGTTACAGTGCAGCATGCGGCCATGCTCGACCACGGCGATGCCCAGCACCGCGTTGTCGAGGATGGCGCGGTTTTCCATCAGCGCGTTGCGCAGCGATTCCTCGGCGCACTTGTTGGCCGTGCGGTCCTCGATCATCCAGACGATGGTGCCCTGCCCCAGCTCCCCCGGATTGACGGCGAAGCCGATCAGGTTGACCCACATGCGCGCACCGTCCCTGCGCATCATCGTGGTCTCGACCTTGAACGAGGCGCCCTGGCGGAGCACGCCGTAGGCCTCGGCGCCGAGCGATTCGAAGGCGTCGTCGTCGGTGTACAGCACGCGCGTGGACAAGCCCTCGGCCTCGCCCGGCGCGAAGCCGAAGGTCTCGGCGAAGCACTGGTTGTGGCGGCCGATCACGCGTGCACGGGTGAAGAAGATGCCGATCGAGGCATTGGTCATGATCGCCTGCACCTCGATCAGGGCCTGGCGCGCCTCGGTCACGTCTTCCAGGATCCAGACCGTGCCGGCTTCGCGCGAACCCACGTCGATCGCCTTGGCGCGGATGCGGCACCAGATCGGCCGGCCGTCGCGGCGGCGCAGCTGCACCTCGGCTTTCTCGAACAGGCGGCCGCTGGCCAGCGCGGGGACCGCCTCGGACGTGAAGGCCTCGTAGTCGGCGCGCGAGGCGAACACCTCGGCCGGGCTGCTGCCGACCAGTTCGCCGGGCGCCAGGCCAAGCATTTCGGCCATGCGCGGATTGAAGGATTTCACCAGGTTGGGCAGCGTGACGACGATGCCGACCGGCGCGTGTTCGAGCACGGTGGCGTGTTCCAGCGCGGTGGCGCGCTCGATGCCGGCCACGCTGGCCTGGCTGGCCGGGCTGGCGGCAATGACGATGCCGCGTTCGGTGAACACGAAGGTGGCGCCGACGATGCCCGCCGCCGCCGGCAGCGGCCTGGCGCGCACTTCCACCGGCAGGCTGCGGCCCTCGCGCCAGAACAGGCCGTGCCAGCGCCGCTCGCCGGCCAGCGCCAGGCGGATCTCGGCCGCGGCCGCATCGGCGCTGGCGGAGCCGAACAGCGCCAGCAGCGGACGCCCTTCGACCTCGCCGCCGGCCAGTTCCATCATCGCCGCATTCGCCGCCCATACCATGCCTTGCGCATCGCAGGCGCAGGCCGGCGCCGCGATCAGCGCCAGTGCTTCGGCGACCAGCGCCGGTTTGCTCGTCACCCGATCCATCTTCCGTTCCATCCCTGGACTCCTTCGCGAAGCCCTTGTTATATGGAAGGAATCATAGCCTACAATCGTTTCGATTTACAGGAATGAAACGGAACTTGCCGCAGGAACCCCATGTGGGCAGGCTTCCGTGGTCAGAATGCATCGCCGGGGACGCGCACCCAGCCTTCCATCAGCACGCGCGCGCTGCGGCTCATCGCGGCCCGGGTCACGACCCAGTCGCCATCGACCTGGCGCGCCTCGGCGCCGACGCGCAGGGTGCCGGACGGGTGGCCGAAGCGCACCGCATCGAAGGCGCGCCCGCCGGCGGCCAGGCTGACCAGGGTGCCCGGGATCGCCGCCGCGGTGCCGATCGCCACCGCCGCCGTGCCCATCATCGCGTGGTGCAGCTTGCCCATCGAGAGCGCGCGCACCAGCAGGTCGATATCGCCCGCCTCGACCCGCCTGCCGCTCGACGCGGCGTAGGCGGCCGGCGGCGCCACGAAGGCCACCTTGGGCGTGTGCTGGCGCCGCGCCGCCTCCTCGATGTGCGCGATCAGGCCCATGCGCATGGCGCCATGGGCGCGGATGGTCTCGAACATCGCCAGCGCCTTGGGGTCGCCGTTGATGTCGTCCTGCAGCTCGGCGCCGGTGTAGCCGATATCTGCGGCGTTGACGAAGATGGTCGGGATGCCGGCGTTGATCAGGGTCGCCTTCAGGGTGCCGACGCCGGGCACTTCCAGTTCGTCGACCAGCTGCCCGGTCGGGAACATGGCGCCGCCCCCCTCCCCTTCGTCGGCCGCCGGATCCATGAAGTCCAGCGCGACCTCGGCCGCCGGGAAGGTCACGCCGTCGAGTTCGAAGTCGCCGGTTTCCTGCACCTGGCCGCCGGCGATCGGCACATGGGCCAGGATGGTCTTGCCGATGTTGGCCTGCCAGATGCGGATCGTGACGGTGCCGTCCTGCGGGATGCGCGCCGGGTCGATGAAGCCGCTGGCGATGGCGAAGGGACCGACCGCCGCCGACAGGTTGCCGCAATTGCCGCTCCAGTCGACGAAAGGCTTGTCGATGGCGACCTGGCCGAACAGGTAGTCGACGTCGTGCTCCGGCCTCGTGGCTGGCGCGACGATCACGGTCTTGCTGGTGCTGGAGGTGGCGCCGCCCATGCCGTCGATCTGCTTGGCGTAGGGGTCGGGGCTGCCGATCACGCGCAGCAGCAGCTTGTCGCGCGCTTCGCCGGGCACGCGGGCGGCTTCGGGCAGGTCCTGCAGGCGGAAGAACACGCCTTTGCTGGTGCCGCCGCGCATATAGGTGGCGGGGATGCGGATTTGGGGGATGTGGGTCATCAGTGTTTGCTCCAGAACGTCGTCCTGCGAAGGCAGGGATCCAATTTGCACGCGGTACGTCGACCCTCGCGAAACTTGGGCCCCTGTCTTCGCAGGGGCGACGTGGTTTGGTGGTTCTTCCGTTTATGCGGCGACCTTGGTCGAGGCCAGGAAGTCCTGCGCGAAGCGCTGCAAGACCCCGCCCGCCTCGTAGATCGACACTTCCTCGGCGGTGTCGAGCCGGCAGGTCACCGGCACCTCGACGGTCTCGCCGCTGCGGCGGTGAATCAGCAGCGTGAGCAGCGCGCGCGGCGTGCGCTGGCCCACCACGTCGAAGGTTTCGGTGCCGTCGATCCCGAGCGTCAGGCGGGTGGTGCCCGGCGCGAATTCGAGCGGCAGCACGCCCATGCCGACCAGGTTGGTGCGGTGGATGCGCTCGAAGCCCTCGGCCACGATCGCTTCCACGCCCGCCAGGCGCACGCCTTTCGCCGCCCAGTCGCGCGAGGAACCCTGGCCGTAGTCGGCGCCGGCCACCACGATCAGCGGCTGCTTGCGCTCCATATAGGTCTCGATCGCTTCCCACATGCGCGTGATTGTCCCTTCCGGCTCCACCCGCGCCAGCGAACCGGCGCGCACGCTGCCGTCCGGGTTGCGCACCATCTCGTTCTTCAGCGTCGGGTTGGCGAAGGTGGCGCGCTGCGCCGTCAGGTGGTCGCCACGGTGGGTCGCATAGGAATTGAAGTCTTCCTCGGGCAGGCCCATCCTGGCCAGGTATTCGCCGGCCGCGCTGTTGCCCATGATGGCGTTCGAGGGCGACAGGTGGTCGGTGGTGATGTTGTCGCCCAGGACCGCCAGCGCGCGCATGCCCGCGAGCGCGCGTTCGCCGGCCAGCGCGCCTTCCCAGTAGGGCGGACGGCGGATGTAGGTGCTCATCGGACGCCAGTCGTACAGCGGCGCCACCACCTCGCCGCTGTCTTCGCGGCGCGCGAACATGATGTCATAGACCTTGCGGAACTGCTGGGGCTTGACGGCGCGCTCGACCACGGCGTCGATTTCCTCGTCGCTCGGCCACAGCTCGGCCAGGCGAATCGGCATGCCTCCGGCATCGAGGCCGAGCACGTCCTTTTCGATGTCGAAGCGGATCGTGCCGGCGATCGCATACGCCACCACCAGCGCCGGGGAAGCCAGGAAGGCCTGTCTGGCGTAGGGGTGGATGCGGCCGTCGAAATTGCGGTTGCCCGACAGGACCGCGGTGGCGTACAGGTCGCGCTCGACGATCTCCTGCTGGATCGCCGGATCGAGCGCGCCCGACATGCCGTTGCAGGTGGTGCAGGCAAAGGCGACGATGCCGAAGCCGAGCTTCTCCAGTTCGGACAGGAGACCCGCTTCTTCCATGTACAGCGCGACGGCCTTGGAGCCGGGCGCCAGCGAGGATTTCACCCAGGGCTTGCGCAGCAGGCCCATCTCGTTGGCCTTTTTCGCCAGCAGGCCGGCGGCGACCATATTGCGCGGGTTGTTGGTGTTGGTGCAGCTGGTGATGGCGGCGATGATCACGGCGCCGTCCGGCATCAGGCCCGGCTCGTTTTCCACCACGCCGGCGATGCCCTGCTGCGCCAGTTCCGAGGTCGGCACGCGCCGGTGCGGATTCGACGGTCCGGCGATGTTGCGCACCACGCTCGAGAGGTCGAAACGCAGCACGCGCTCGTACTCGACGTTGGCCAGGCTGTCGGCCCACAGCCCGGTTTCCTTCGCATACAGCTCGACCAGCTTCACCAGCTCGTCGTCGCGGCCGGTGAGTTTCAGGTACTTGATGGTCTGCTCGTCGATGGCGAACATGGCGGCGGTGGCGCCGTATTCGGGGGCCATGTTCGAGATGGTGGCGCGGTCGCCCAGCGTCAGGCTGGCGGCGCCGGCGCCGTAGAATTCGAGGTAGGCGGATACGACCTTCGACTTGCGCAGGAACTCGGTCAGCGCCAGCACGATGTCGGTGGCGGTAATGCCGGGCTGCGCGCGGCCGGAGAGTTCGACGCCGACGATGTCGGGCAGGCGCATGTACGAGGCGCGGCCAAGCATCACGCTCTCGGCCTCCAGGCCGCCGACGCCGACCGCGATCACGCCCAGCGCATCGACCATCGGCGTGTGCGAGTCGGTGCCGACCAGGGTATCCGGGAAGGCCACGCCATCCTTGACCTGCACCACGGGGCTCATGCGCTCCAGGTTAATCTGGTGCAGGATGCCGTTCCCGGGCGGGATCACGTCGACGTTCCGGAAGGCCTTGCGGGTCCATTCGATGAAGTCGAAGCGGTCTTCGTTGCGGCGGTCCTCGATGGCGCGGTTCTTGGCGAAGGCGTCCGGATCGAAGCCGCCGCATTCCACCGCCAGCGAGTGGTCGACCACCAGCTGGGTCGGCACCACCGGATTGACCAGGCGCGGATCGCCGCCCTGGGCCGCGATGGCGTCGCGCAGGCCGGCCAGATCGACCAGCGCGGTCTGGCCCAGGATGTCGTGGCAGACCACGCGCGCCGGGAACCAGGGGAAGTCGAGATCGCGCTTGCGCTCGATGAGCTGCTTCAGCGAGGGCACCATGGCCGGCGGGTCGCAGCGGCGCACCAGGTTTTCGGCCAGCACGCGCGAGGTGTAGGGAAGCTTGTCCCAGGCGCCGGGCGCGATCTCGTCGACCGCGGCGCGGGCGTCGAAATAATGCAGGTTGGTGCCGTGCAGGGGTTTGCGGTAATTGCTGTTCATAATGGACTCCACGTCGCTCCTGCGAAGGCAGGAGCCCAAGTTTGGCGCATTAAGGTAACGCGCGCAAATTGGGCCCCTGCCTTCGCAGGGGCGACGTTCTGATGTTACGTTTCTAAATTACCGTTACTTGCGCTCCGCCAGCGGCACGAATTGCAAGTCCTCCGGTCCCACGTAGTTCGCGCTCGGCCGGATGATCTTGTTGTCGATGCGCTGCTCGATCACGTGCGCGGCCCAGCCCGAGGTGCGCGAGATCACGAACAGCGGGGTGAACATCGCGGTCGGCACGCCCATCATGTGGTACGAGACGGCCGAGAACCAGTCGAGGTTCGGGAACATCTTCTTGACTTCCCACATCACCGATTCGAGGCGCTCGGCGATGTCGAACATCTTCATCGATCCGGCTTCCTGCGACAGCGTGCGCGCGACTTCCTTGATCACCACGTTGCGCGGGTCGGAGATGGTGTAGACCGGGTGGCCGAAGCCGATCACGACTTCCTTGTTGGCCACGCGGTTGCGGATGTCGGCCTCGGCTTCGTCGGCGTTCTCGTAGCGCTTCTGGATGTCCAGCGCGACTTCGTTGGCGCCGCCGTGCTTCGGTCCGCGCAGCGCGCCGATGGCGCCGGTGACGGCCGAGTACATGTCGGATCCGGTTCCGGCGATCACGCGCGCGGTGAAGGTGGAGGCGTTGAACTCGTGTTCGGCGTACAGGATCAGCGAGGTGTGCATCGCCCTCACCCACTCCTCGCGCGGCGCATGACCGTGCAGCAGGTGCAGGAAGTGGCCGCCGATCGAATCGTCGTTGGTCTCGGTCTCGATGCGGCGGCCGTTGTGGCTGAAGTGGTACCAGTACAGCAGCATCGAGCCGAAGGAGGCCATCAGGCGGTCGGCGATGTCGCGCGCGCCGGCCAGGTTGTGGTCTTCCTTTTCCGGCAGCGTGCAGCCGAGCACCGAGACGCCGGTGCGCATCACGTCCATCGGATGGGCGCCGGCCGGCAGCGCTTCCAGCGCCGCCTTGACCGCCTGCGGCAGGCCGCGCAGCGATTTCAGCTTGGCCTTGTAGCCTTTCAGTTCTGCGGCAGTCGGCAGCTTGCCGTGCACCAGCAGGTAGGCGATTTCCTCGAATTCGCAGGCGTTGGCCACGTCCAGGATGTCGTAGCCGCGGTAGTGCAGATCGTTGCCCGAACGGCCGACCGAGCACAGGGCGGTATTGCCGGCGGCGACGCCGGACAGGGCCACGGATTTCTTCGGCTTGAAGCCGGGGTTGGCGGTATTGGTCTCGCTCATTGTCTGTCTCCTTGCTTGCCTGGTCACTTTTATTTCGTCTTGCCCTGTGCGAACAGCGCATCCAGCTTCTGTTCGTACCGGTGGTAGTCGATGCGGTCGTACAGTTCGGCGCGGGTCTGCATCGATTCGAGCACGGCCTGCTGGGTGCCGTCGCGGCGGATCGCCTGGTAGACGTTCTCGGCGGCCTTGTTCATGGCGCGGAAGGCCGACAGCGGGTACAGCACGATGTCGACGTCGGCGCCTTTCAGTTCATCGACCGTGAACAGCGGCGTGGCGCCGAACTCGGTGATGTTGGCCAGGATCGGCACCTTCACCGCCGCCTTGAAGCGCTGGTACATGTCCAGGCTCGTGATGGCTTCCGGGAAGATCATGTCGGCGCCCGCCTCGACGCAGGCGACGGCGCGCTCGATGGCTTTATCGAGGCCCTCGACCGCCAGCGCGTCGGTGCGCGCCATGATCACGAAATCGTCGTCGGTGCGGGCGTCGGCGGCGGCCTTGATGCGGTCGACCATCTCGTCCTGGCTCACGATTTCCTTGCCTGGACGGTGGCCGCAGCGCTTGGCGCCGACCTGGTCCTCGATGTGGCAGGCGCCGGCGCCGGCCTTGATCAGCGAGCGCACGGTGCGCGCGACGTTGAAGGCCGAGGCGCCGAAGCCGGTGTCGACGTCGACCAGCAGCGGCAGGTCGCAGACGTCGGAAATGCGGCGCACGTCGATCAGCACGTCTTCCAGTCCCGAGATGCCCAGGTCCGGCAGGCCCAGCGAACCGGCGGCCACGCCCCCGCCCGAGAGGTAGATGGCGCGGTAGCCGGCGCGCTTGGCCAGCAGCGCGTGGTTGGCGTTGATGGCGCCGACGACCTGCAGCGGATGTTCTTCCTGGACGGCGCGGCGGAAGGCCGCGCCTGCGGAGTGGTGGCTCATGGGATCCTTTCGTTATACGCACGATGCGTGGAATGCATGCATCGGGTATCGCAAGGAATGTGCCAGCTAGCGTGAACAGCAGGGAAGCCCGTGTTTTCAAGCACTTGCGGGCAATGAAACGAATTCCTTGCCTGCTCGCTGTTTCACTGATGTTTCATATTGAAACGCGCACACGTTTCGTCAGCCCAAAAACGTCGTCCCTGCGAAGGCAGGGACCCAATCTGCTGGCGTTTCGGGAACGCTTGCAAACTTGGGTCCCTGCCTGCGCAGGGACGACGGTTCTACTGTTGAAGTGCTTAGTGGGCCGAAGCGGCCGAGGCGCCGATACCGGTTTCCGAACGCACTTCCTGTGCTTCGAAGCCGGCCTTGTCGATGGCGGCGCGCGGGCTCTTGTCGGTGACCGAGAACAGCCAGACGCCGACGAAGCCGACGGTCATCGAGAACAGCGCCGGCGAGGTGTAGGGGAAGATCGCGCTCGCGTTATGGAACACGTCGACCCACACCGATTTCGACAGCACGGTCAGCAGCACCGCGGTGAACAGGCCCAGGAAGCCGCCCACGGTCGCGCCGCGGGTGGTGCACTTGCTCCACAGGACCGACATGAACAGCACCGGGAAGTTGGCCGAGGCGGCGATCGCGAAGGCCAGCGACACCATGAAGGCGACGTTCTGCTTCTCGAACACGATGCCCAGCAGGACCGCGATCACGCCCAGCACCATGGTGGTCAGCTTGGAGACGCGCAGCTCGCTGCCCGGCGCCGGCTGGCCCTTCTTGATCACGGTGGCGTACAGGTCGTGCGACACGGCCGAGGCGCCCGACAGGGTCAGGCCGGCCACCACGGCCAGGATGGTGGCGAAGGCCACGGCCGAGATGAAGCCGAGGAAGATGTCGCCGCCCACGGCTTTGGCCAGGTGCACGGCCGCCATGTTGTCGCCGCCCAGCAGCTTGCCGGCCGCATCCTTGAAGCCGGCGTTGGTACCGACCAGGACGATCGCGCCGAAGCCGATGATGAAGACCAGGATGTAGAAGTAGCCGATCCAGGTGGTCGCCCACAGCACCGACTTGCGCGCTTCCTTGGCGCTCGGGACGGTGAAGAAGCGCATCAGGATGTGCGGCAGGCCGGCGGTGCCGAACATCAGCGCCATGCCGAAGGAGATGCCGGATATCGGATCCTTGATGAAGCCCCCCGGACCCATGATCGAATCGCCCTTGGCATGCACTTCGACGGCCTTGGCGAACAGCGCTTCCGGGCTGAAGTTGAACATGGCCAGCACCGAGAAGGCCATGAAGGTGGTGCCGGCCAGCAGCATGACGGCCTTGATGATCTGCACCCAGGTGGTGGCGGTCATGCCGCCGAACAGCACGTAGACCATCATCAGCACGCCGACCAGCACGACCGCGATCCAGTAGTCCAGGCCGAACAGCAGCTTGATCAGCTGGCCGGCGCCGACCATCTGGGCGATCAGGTAGAACAGCACGGTGACCAGGGTACCGGCGGCGGCGAACATGCGCACCGGCTTCTGGGCGAAGCGGTAGGCGGCGACGTCGGCGAAGGTGAAGCGGCCCAGGTTGCGCAGGCGCTCGGCCATCAAGAAGGTGAGGATGGGCCAGCCGACCAGGAAGCCGATCGCGTAGATCAGGCCGTCGAAGCCGTTGGCGAACACCGCGGCCGAGATGCCCAGGAAGGACGCGGCCGACATGAAGTCGCCGGCGATCGCCAGGCCGTTCTGGAAACCGGTGATGCCGCCGCCGGCGGTATAGAAGTCGGACGCGGAACGGGTCTTGGCGGCGGCCCACTTGGTGATGAACAGGGTCAGCACCACGAACACCGCGAACATGGCGATCGCGGTCCAGTTGGTGGCCTGCTTGGTGGACTGGCCCAGGTCGGGCGCTGCCAGGGCGGCGTTGCTGGCGGCCAGCAGCGCGAGGGTGGAAACGTGTCGGAACTTGCTCATCATGCGCGCACCTTGATCGGCTGGACGTTGTCGGACGGCGCCGGGCCGGCCGCGTTTTTATGGATGGCCTCGGTCAGGGCGTCGAATTCCCTGTTGGCGCGGCGCACATAGATGCCGGTGACGGCGATGGTGAACAGGATCACGAACAGGCCCAGGGGCACGCCCCAGGACATGACGCCGGCGCCGATGCGGGCGCCCATGAATTCCTTGTCGAAGGCGTTCAGGAGGGTGAAACCGTAGTACACGATCATCACGCTCCAGGTCAGCATCCAGCCGTAGCGGGAGCGCGTCTCGACGAGCTTGTGGTAGTTCGGGTCAGCCTTGACCCGCTGAACAATGTCTTGTTCCATGTTGTCTCCAATCGTTATTAATGCCCTGCTGATGCATGAAGGCTGATCCCGATCCTACGGGCGCCCCCTTACCCGATGCTTACGGCCCTCCTCCTTTTCGCCGGTTTCGATGTTTCAGCGTGAAACAGCTTGAAACGCCAGGCGGCGATTGGCGTACACTGGCGCCCATGAGCCATTCACACCGCCTTCCCCACGCCGGCAGCCCGGACGACGCCGACAAGCCGGTCATCTGGACCGTCTCGGTCTCGCGCCTTTCCGAGCTGTTCCGCCACATCACCCCCGAATACGACCACCTGGCGCGCATCGAGGCCCTGCACCTGGGCTTCGACGAGGCCGCGCGCCACATCCGCGAACGCATGGCCGGCGAACACTGCGACGTGGTGATCGCGGCCGGCTCGAACGCCGCCTACCTGCGCGGCCGGGTGGCGGCGCCGGTGGTGGTGGCCAGGGCCAGCGGCTTCGACGTGATGCAGGCGCTGGCGCGCGCGCGCCGCCTGTCGGCGCGGGTCGGGGTGGTCAACTACCAGCGCCCGATGGCCGAGCTGGCGGAGTTCGCCGCCACCTTCGGCCTGGTGATCGAACAGCGCACCTACGTCACCGAGGAGGATGCGCGCGCCGCCGTGGCCGAACTGAAGTCCTCGGGCATCGAGGTGATCGTCGGGGCCGGCCTGATCACCGACCTGGTCGAGGAAGCCGGCTTGACGGCGGTATTCGTGTACTCGGCCGATTCGATCCGCGGCGCCTTCGACGACGCCCTGGAAATGGCGCGCCTGACCCGGCTCGAATCCGGCCGCGCGCGGCGCGGCGGCAGCGCGCAGGCCGACCCGCGCCGCGCGCGCCGCGGCCTGAACGACCTGCGCGGCGAGTCGCCCGCGATGGAGCGCCTGCGCCAGTCGGTGGTGCTGTACGCGCGCTCGCCGGCGACGGTGCTGATCGAGGGCGAGACCGGCACCGGCAAGGAACTGGTGGCCCAGGCCATCCACCGCGAAAGTCCGCGGCGCGGCGCCAACCGCCCCTTCGTCGCGGTGAACTGCGGCGCGATCGCCGAATCGCTGCTGGAATCGGAACTGTTCGGCCACGAGGAAGGCGCCTTCACCGGCGCGCGCCGCGGCGGCCATGCCGGCCTGTTCGAGGCGGCCGACGGCGGCACCCTGTTCCTCGACGAGATCGGCGAAATGCCGCTGGCGCTGCAGACGCGCCTGCTGCGCGTGCTCGAGGAGCGCGAGGTGATGCGGGTGGGCGGCACCCGTCCGGTGCCGATCGACGTGCGCGTGCTCAGCGCCACCCATTGCGACCTGGCGGCGCGCGTGCGCGAGGGGCGCTTCCGCGCCGACCTGTTCTACCGCCTGGCGGTGCTGCGCCTGGCGCTGCCGCCGCTGCGCGAACGGCGCGAGGACATCGCGCCGCTGGCCGAGTGGGCGCTGAAGAACGCGCTGGCGGCCTTGAACACGCGCCCGCACCCGAACCTGGCCGCCGAGGTGCGGGCCTGCGCCCCGCTGCTGGCCGCCTATGCCTGGCCCGGCAACGTGCGCGAACTGCGCAACCTGATGGAGCGCCTGGCCCTGTTCCTGGCCGCCGAGCCGCTGCAGGCGCTGACGCCGGGCTTCCTGCTCGGACTGGCGCCCGAGCTGGCGCAGGCTGTGGCGGCGCAAGCCGCCTTCGCCCCTGCATCCGCCCCTGCCCTCGCCCCGGTCGTGGCGCCGGCGCCGCGCACGGAAAGCCTGGCCGAGGTGCTGGCGCGCTTCGACGGCCAGCGCGATGCGGCGGCAAGGCACCTGGGGATCAGCAGGACGACCTTGTGGCGGCGCATGAAGGCCGGGCAATGACGTGGATTCCTGCCTGCGCAGGGACGACGCAGCTGCGTGCATGACGTGCGTGCGCGCCTGGCCGGAATCCGTTTAAGACCGCCCAACACACGGCCGCTTGAAAAGCCGTATCATTGTTTTTCAACATGGCCTGGCGTCGACCCGGCGCCAGTGATCGGCAAGCGGCGCCCATGAAGCGCCGCGCACGGACGAGCCGCGCCCGCCACGGCCGGCCCGTTTCACCGGAGGCACTATGCAAGACTTGTCGCAAGCTGCACTGTTTTCGCTGATCGGCAACACCCCGATGGTCGAGGTCACGCGCATGGACACCGGTCCCTGCCGCCTCTTCCTCAAGCTCGAATCCCAGAACCCCGGCGGCTCCATCAAGGACCGCGTCGGCCGCGCCATGATCGAAGCGGCCGAGCGCGATGGCAGCCTGCGTCCCGGCGGCACCGTGGTCGAGGCCACTGCCGGGAACACCGGCCTGGGCCTGGCCCTGGTGGCGCGCATCAAGGGCTATCGCGTGGTGCTGGTGGTGCCCGACAAGATGGCGTCCGAAAAGCTGCTGCACCTGAAAGCGCTGGGCGCCGAGATCCACCTGACCCGCTCCGATGTCGGCAAGGGCCACCCCGAGTACTACCAGGACCTGGCCGCGCGCCTGGCCGCCGGGATTCCCGGGGCCTGGTTCGCCGACCAGTTCAACAACCCGGCCAACCCGGAAGCCCACGAGACCACCACCGGCCCCGAGATCTGGGACCAGATGCGCCACGAGATCGACGCCATCGTGCTCGGCGTCGGTTCCTCCGGCACCCTCACCGGCCTGTCGCGCTTTTTCGCGCGCGTGCAGCCGGGGCTCGAATTCGTGCTGGCCGATCCGCAGGGTTCGATCCTGGCCGACTACATCGAGACCGGCAAGCTGTCCGAGGTATCCGGCTCCTGGGCCGTCGAAGGCATCGGCGAAGACTTCATCCCGGCCATCGCCGACCTCTCGCGCGTGAAGACCGCGTACTCGATCAGCGACGAAGAGAGCTTCCATACCGCGCGCGAACTGCTGCGCCAGGAAGGCATCCTGGCCGGTTCCTCCACCGGCACCCTGCTGGCCGCGGCGCTGCGCTGGTGCCGCGCCCAGACCAGCCCGAAGCGCGTGGTCAGCTTCGTGTGCGATACCGGCACGCGCTATCTCACCAAGGTCTACAGCGACGGCTGGATGGTCGACCAGGGCCTGCTGCAGCGTCCGCGCACCGGCGACTTGCGCGACCTGATCGGGCGCCGCTTCGATGCCGGCGAAGTCGTCACCGTGGCGCCCGGCGACACCCTGCTCACCGCCTTCAACCGCATGCGCGCCGCCGACCTGGCGCAGCTGCCCGTGATCGAGCGCGGCCGCCTGGTCGGCCTGATCGACGAATCCGACCTGCTTCTGCACGTAACGAGCGAGGCGGGCCGCTTCCAGGCGCCGGTCTCGGGCACCATGACGGCCGAGCTGCAGACGCTCGCGCCCTCGGGCGGCATGCAGCAGCTGCGCGACATCCTCGACCGCGGCCTCACCGCCGTGATCGCCGACGACGAGCGCTTCTATGGGCTGATCACCCGCTTCGACCTCCTCAACCACCTGCGCAGGACCCTCACGTGAGCCATCCACCAGACCAGCCCAAACGCCACATCGCCACCCGCGTCATCCACGGCGGCCAGTCGCCCGACCCGTCCACCGGCGCCGTGATGCCGCCGATCTACGCCACCTCGACCTTCGTGCAGGAAAGTCCGGGCGTGCACAAGGGCCTGGACTACGGCCGCTCGCACAACCCGACCCGCTGGGCGCTGGAGCGCTGCGTGGCCGACATCGAGGGCGGCGCCGCCGCCTTCGCCTTCGCCTCGGGACTGGCCGCCATCGCCGCCGTGCTCGAACTGCTGCCGGCCGGCTCGCACGTGGTGGCCGGCGACGACATGTACGGCGGCAGCTACCGCCTGTTCGAACGGGTGCGCCGCGCCAGCGCCGGCCACGATTTCAGCTACGTCGACCTGGCCGATCCGCTGGCCCTGGCCGGCGCCCTGCGTCCGGAAACGAAGCTGGTCTGGATCGAGACCCCGACCAACCCGATGCTCAAACTGGCCGACCTGCGCGCCATCGCCAGCGAATGCCAGGCGCGCGGCATCCTCACCGTGTGCGACAACACCTTCGCCAGCCCGATCAACCAGCGCCCTCTGGAACTGGGCATCGACATCGTGGTGCACTCGACCACCAAGTACATGAACGGCCACTCCGACGTGATCGGCGGCGTCGCGGTGGTCGGCACCGAAGCGCGTCACCAGGACCTGCGCGAGCGGCTCGGCTTCATCCAGAACGCCGTCGGCGCCATCCAGGGTCCGTTCGACAGCTTCCTGGTGCTACGCGGGATCAAGACCCTGGCCCTGCGGGTGGAGCGCAGCAACCAGAACGCGCTCGACCTGGCGCAGTGGCTGGAACGCCAGCCGAAGGTGCGCAAGGTCCATTACCCGGGCCTGTCCTCGCACCCCCAGCACGAACTGGCGCGGCGCCAGATGCACGGCTATGGCGGCATTATCTCCATCGACCTCGACACCGACCTGGCCGGCGCGCGCCGCTTCCTCGAACAGTGCGAGGTGTTCACGCTGGCCGAAAGCCTGGGCGGCGTCGAGAGCCTGATCGAGCACCCGGCCATCATGACCCACGCGACCATCCCGGCGGAGCAGCGCGCGCTGCTCGGCATCGGCGATGGGCTGGTCCGGCTGTCGGTGGGGATCGAGCATGTCGAGGACCAGCGCGAGGACCTGGCAAGGGCGCTGGCGGCGATTTGATGCGCTAAAAAAACGCAGCAGAAGAATCGGCACGTCGCCCCACGCCCTGAGCACGTCGTCCCTGCGCAGGCAGGGACCCAAGTTCGGCGATGCGACGGCATTGATAAATTGGGCCCCTGCCTTCGCAGGGGCGACGGTGGTGGTCGCGGTGTCGCAGGTGTGACGGTGCTGCTGGTACACCTGCGCATCGCCCCACGGCCCGGGCACGTCGTCCCTGCGCAGGCAGGGACCCAGGTTCTGCGATACGACGGCGTTGACGGATTGTCCCCTGCCCTCGCAGGGGCGACGGTGGTGTCAGTCGTCCCGTGTCTCAGGCATACGCCAGCGTCGGCACCGGCCCGCGCCCGATGTCCTCTTCCCCGCCCGGCGCAGGCAGCGCCCGCGCCGCATCGCCGCGTACCGTGAAGGTCGCCACCACGTCCGTCAACTGCTCCGCCTGCGCGCGCATGGTCTCGGCCGAGGCCGCGGCCTGCTCCACCATGGCGGCGTTCTGGCGGGTCGCGTGGTCCATGTCGGCGATCACCTTGCGCACGCCGGCGATGCCCTCAGCCTGGTCGGCGCTGGCGGCGTCGATCTTCTGCAGCAGGTCGGCTACCTGGCGCACCCGCCCGAGCACCTCGCGCATGGTGCCGCCGGCGGCCTGGGCGATGCCGGCGCCCGATTCGATGGCGCCGGTCGATGCGCCGATCAGGGCCTTGATTTCCTTCGCGGCCGCGGCCGAGTGCTGGGCCAGGTTGCGCACCTCGGCGGCCACCACCGCGAAGCCGCGCCCTTCCGCGCCGGCGCGCGCCGCCTCGACGGCGGCGTTCAGCGCCAGGATATTCGTCTGGAACGCGATCCCGTCGATCATCGCAGTGATGTCGCCAATGCGCGCGGCCGACTGGCGAATCGTCTCCATCCGTTCGACCATCTGGGCCACCGCGCCGGCGCCGTCCTGGGCCACGCCGGACGCGGCCAGCGCCAGCGCGTTGGCGTCGTGGGCGTTCACGTGATTCTGCTGCACGGCCTCGGTCAGCTCGACCATCGCACGCACGGTGGCATGCAGGCTGGCGGCCTGCGCTTCGGTGCGGTGCGACAGGTCGCGGTTGCCGTCGGCCATCTCGGCCGAGGCCCGGTCGATCATGCGGGCGCTGCCCTGCACGCGGATCACGGTGTCGGACACGCCTTCGGTCATGTGGTTCAGGGCGTCGAACATGCGGCCGATCTCGTCGCCGCGGCGGTGCGCGATGGCGGCGGTGAGGTCGCCGCGCGCCACCCGTTCGGCCAGGCGCACCGCTTCCCGCAAGGGGCTGACGATGCTGCGCGTGAGCAGCCAGGCGGCGCCCCAGCCGACCAGCAGGGCCGCGCCGCCGAAGGCCAGCAGCAGCACGCGGCTGGTGAGGAAGGCCGCGGCCGAGGCGTCGGCCATCGCATGGGCCTCGCGCGCCTGGGCCGCCAGCAGCGCCGCCAGGGCGCCGGTATAGGCGTCGAAGCTGCTGGCCAACTGCGTGCCGGCGAGCTGCTCGACTTCCTGGGTCTTGCCGAATTCCTTGGCCTGGAACACCTGCTTGCGCACGGCCAGCCAGGCGGCCTTGGCGCGCACCACGCGGGCCGCCAGTTCCGCCTCGCCGCTGCCCGCCGGCAGCCTGGCCAGGCGCGCTTCGATGGCGGCGGCGTCCTGCTCGCCCTGGGCCAGCTGGGCCTGGAAATAGTCGCCCAGTTCCAGGCTGTCGCTGCGCGCGATGCTGACCGTGCGCGCACCGTTCAGGCGTGCCAGGCCCAGCAGCTCGGAAATGGCCTGCTGGCGCGCCAGCTTGTTGTCCACCAGCTCGCGGGTGATGCGGTCGGCGCCCTGCATGCGCCACAGCGAGACCACCGAGATCAGGACGATCGCGAGGGAGACGACGGCGAAGGCGCCGAGGATCTTGGTGCGGGTCTGGAGCTTGTCGAAGCGCATGGCAGCGGAGAACGGGGTTCGGAATACCGCGAGTATAGGAAGCAAATATGACCGGCCCGTGAAGAATGATGCCTTCCAGAAATAAAGTTTCCCATAAAATCGGCCATCACCCTTGATGCCTGCCCCATGATGCCGGGCTATGGCCTGGAGCGAAAAAAAAGCCCGCACGAGGCGGGCTTTCATGGCGGCCTTGCGGCCTGGCGATACGGGGATCGCTTACTCGATTTCGACGGTCTCGACCGGCTCGGGCGGCGGCGGGACATCGCCTTCCGGGAACTCGAGGACCACATCGTCCTTCTCGTTCAGGTCCACCGTCACGCGGCCGCCGCTGGTCAGGCGGCCGAACAGCAGCTCGTCGGCCAGGGCCTTGCGGATCATGTCCTGGATCAGGCGCGACATCGGACGCGCGCCCATCTGCGGATCGAAGCCCTTCGCGCCGAGGAACTTGCGCAGCTTCTCGGTGAAGATGGCGTCGACCTTCTTCTCGTGCAGCTGCTCTTCCAGCTGCATCAGGAATTTGTCGACGACGCGCAGGATGATCTCCTGGTCCAGCGCACGGAAGCTGATGATGGCATCCAGGCGGTTGCGGAACTCCGGCGTGAACATGCGCTTGATGTCGGCCATCTCGTCGCCCGCCGCCTTCGAATCCACGAAGCCCACCGAGCGCTTGGTCAGGCTTTCGGCGCCCGCATTGGTGGTCATGATGATGATCACGTTGCGGAAGTCCGCCTTGCGGCCGTTGTTGTCGGTCAGCGTGCCGTGGTCCATCACCTGCAGCAGGATGTTGAAAATGTCCGGGTGGGCTTTTTCGATTTCATCCAGCAGCAGCACCGCGTGCGGCTTCTTGGTGATGGCTTCCGTCAGCAGGCCGCCCTGGTCGAAGCCGACATAGCCCGGCGGCGCACCGATCAGGCGCGACACCGCGTGACGTTCCATGTACTCCGACATGTCGAAGCGCACCAGCTCGATGCCCAGGATGAAGGCCAATTGCTTGGCCACCTCGGTCTTGCCGACGCCGGTCGGACCGGAGAACAGGAAGGAGCCGATCGGCTTGTCCTGCTTGCCCAGTCCGGCGCGCGCCATCTTGATGGCCGAGGCCAGCGCGTCGATCGCCGGGTCCTGCCCGAACACGACGTTGCGCAGGTCGCGGTCGATGGTCTGCAGCTTGCTGCGGTCGTCCTGGTTGACCGTTTGCGGGGGAATCCGCGCGATCTTCGCGATGATGTCCTCGATCTCGGTCTTGCCGATGGTTTTCTTCTGCTTCGACTTGGGCAGCACGCGCTGGGCCGCGCCGGCTTCGTCGATCACGTCGATCGCCTTGTCGGGCAGGTGACGGTCGTTGATGAAGCGCGCCGCCAGTTCGGCCGCGGTGGTCAGCGCCGACGACGAGTACTTGACGCCGTGGTGCTCTTCGAAGCGCGACTTCAGGCCGCGCAGGATCTGCACGGTCTGCTCGACCGAAGGCTCGTTGACGTCGACCTTCTGGAACCGGCGCGAGAGTGCATGGTCCTTCTCGAACACGCCGCGGAATTCCGTGAACGTGGTCGCGCCGATGCATTTCAGCTGGCCGTTGGCCAGGGCCGGTTTCAGCAGGTTCGATGCGTCGAGCGTGCCGCCCGAGGCGGAACCGGCGCCGATGATCGTGTGGATCTCGTCGATGAACAGGATGCCGTTCGGGGTGTCCTTGAGCTGCTTGAGGACTGCCTTCAGGCGCTGCTCGAAGTCGCCGCGGTACTTGGTGCCGGCCAGCAGCGCACCCATGTCGAGCGAGAACACGACGGCGTTCTGCAGGATCTCGGGCACGTCTTCCTGGACGATGCGCCAGGCCAGGCCCTCGGCGATCGCGGTCTTGCCCACGCCCGCCTCGCCCACCAGCAGCGGATTGTTCTTGCGGCGGCGGCACAGGATCTGGATCACGCGCTCGACTTCTTCCTCGCGCCCGATCAGGGGATCGATGCGACCGTCGGCGGCAGCCTTGTTCAGGTTCTGGGTAAACTGGTCCAGCGGGCTTTCCTTGGCCTGGCCTTCGACCTGCGCTTCTTCCACGCCTTCCGACGCCTTCTGGCTGTCGATCTGCTGGTCCTTGCGCACGCCGTGCGAGATGAAGTTGACCACGTCGAGACGGGTCACGCCCTGCTGGTGCAGGTAATAGACGGCGTGCGAATCCTTCTCGCCGAAGATCGCCACCAGCACATTGGCGCCGGTGACTTCCTTCTTGCCGTTCGAGGCCGACTGCACATGCATGATCGCCCGCTGGATCACGCGCTGGAAGCCGAGCGTCGGTTGGGTGTCGACCTCGCCGGTGCCCGGCACGGTCGGCGTATTGTCGCCAATGAAATTCGTCAAGGTCTTGCGCAAGTCTTCGATATTGACCGCGCACGCACGCAGGACTTCAGCGGCCGACGGATTGTCGAGCAGCGCCAGCAACAGATGTTCGACCGTGATGAATTCGTGCCGAGCCTGCCGCGCTTCGACAAAGGCCATGTGTAGAGATACTTCTAATTCCTGCGCAATCATACTTCCTCCATCACGCACTGCAGGGGGTGGCCTGCCTTGCGCGCATGCGTTAATACAAACTCCACTTTGGTACACGCTATATCTTTGGAAAACACCCCGCACACGCCTTTACCATGACGGTGTACGGAAAGCATGATCTGCGTCGCCGTTTCGCGATCTTTGTTGAAGTACTCCTGGATGATGGCGACCACGAATTCCATCGGCGTGTAGTCGTCATTGAGCAGCGCCACCTGGTACAGGGGGGGTGGCTTGACGGTCTGCCGCTCCAGCAGCTGCTCGGTATCGTGCTTGGTTGCCATAGGGGTATTCTAAAATGCTTTCAATCTTCGTGTGTGCGGAAACTAACGCTCAAGCCAATCCCATTTGTTTTCCATCTTACGCGTTTTCCGTTCTGTGCGCAGATGGCGGCGCGATTGTATAAATCAAGACTTGTTTAAGAGACACACTATTCGTCCGTGTAGGATTTTTCACAAGGCACGCTCAAAACCGCTTGACTTACAGGATTATTGCACCAACAATGCAGTTATTGACATGTACTTAATGTACTAGTTGATAAGAAGTGAGCAGGCTGAGGAGGGGGCAAAAGCTTCTTGCTTTTATGGCTCGTGTGATTTGTTTTCATTTGAAAGTTCTTTTATGGCAACAGGTACTGTGAAGTGGTTCAATGATTCCAAAGGTTTTGGTTTCATCACCCCGGACGACGGCGGCGAGGATTTGTTCGCACACTTCTCCGCTATCAATATGGCAGGTTTTAAGACCCTCAAAGAAGGTCAAAAAGTCCAGTTCGAAGTCACGCAAGGCCCTAAAGGCAAGCAAGCTTCCAACATCCAGGGCGCGTAAATCGTCCTCGGAAGCGAAAACCCCGCTCCGGCGGGGTTTTTTTATGCCTGTGCGGTATTGGTTATCACCTTCTTCCTTGCCACAATTGAAAAAGCCCCAGTGCGATGCATGGGGCTTTTGATCTGGCTCAGTCCGCTTACATATTTTCGATCATCACCTCGCCGAAGCCCGAGCACGACACCTGGGTCGCATCTTCCATCAGGCGCGCGAAGTCATAAGTGACCTTCTTGGACAGGATCGCGGTTTCCATCGAACGGACGATCAGGTCGGCAGCCTCGCTCCAGCCCATATGGCGCAGCATCATCTCGGCCGACAGGATCATCGAGCCCGGGTTGACGTAATCCTTGCCGGCATATTTGGGCGCGGTGCCGTGGGTTGCCTCGAACATCGCTACCGAATCCGACATGTTCGCGCCCGG
>Ga0265780_10001858_pt1 | contig 29213 bp, 24 predicted proteins | sample P1T30metagenome_FD_192432 | JGI IMG/M metagenome (GOLD analysis project Ga0265780, IMG submission 192432) | Plant litter microbial communities from East Loma Ridge, Irvine, California - P1 T30 | ecosystem: Environmental > Terrestrial > Plant litter > Unclassified | place: USA: California... | reverse complement strand
CTCCACCGCTAAACCAGCCTCCTCCACCTGAACTTGTCACGAATCCGCCACCGTAGCCGCCGTTGTGATGTTTCTTTGCTTTAGACTGCCGCATTGGGGGCGTGTAGTCGTAGTCTGAGTGGAGTTTCGAGGAGTGGCAACCCATTGTGGATGTGTTTGTGTGTGTGTTTGAGGGTTGGGGATGAGGGTTGGGGATGAATGTTTGGGATCGTGACGTTTCAAGGCTTTGTGTTTGTTCGTGTGTGTGTATGTGATGTCCGATATTCGAGATGATTGTGACGAGTTCAAGCCTCAAGTGTCGAGTCTCGTATACTGTCACCGTAACCAAAAACGTACTCGTAGCTTTCCTTTGTATGCGCAAGTTAAATCGTGAAAAGTACGGTAGTAATGACGCTTCTCTGCCCCATTATCAACCACGGGAAACGCACTCACCCTATATACCTCCCCTCACCAGCATCACTGCCTCATTCACATAATTCAGGCCGCCCAGAACGTCATTACGCCCTGCACCACAACCGGTCAGCCGTGACCCATACATAGCCAACACACCCGTTCAGATCGTGATTCGCCACAACCGTACAACACCCATTCGCTCCGCAATGCGAAACATGCCAAATCGCCATACACGGTCACCCAAATAGGCAATAATACTGCGTCGATGGCAGCGCAGGGCTTAGCTGTGTGGACTGCGGACCGTGCGGCACGCTGTTGAGGCTGTGCGTATCACGTGGTGGGGGGATGCGAGATGGCTTCCTAATTGGGGAAGAAAAGTGCGTGTAAGGCTGACTTTTCTTGGTACGAGGTAGGCTAATGGTCAAGCGATACGACTGTGGCATTGCTATGTGGCGGCTTTTGCGAAGTGAAGTGCGGTCGCGTGACGGAGCTGCGAGGCAGCCCTAAGAAGACGGATCAGAAAGCTTTCCATGTTTGCATTGATATATAGCGCCGAGTAGATTATCTCTTCAAAAAAGAGAAAGAAGGATGTGAAAAGATGGCGCCATATCCAGTCAAAATAAATGCGACAACATTTCGCGCCTTCCCAACACCCAACCCTACCCTATATCCCATCACCAAAATAAGCACATCTCCAAAACCACGAGTCTATCCTATCGTTCACAACGAAAATGCTGTTTTTCCGCGAACTCTGTCCCAAAGCCACGTATATCGCCCGCTGTATCCAAACACTCGGTAACGTAAACCAAACGCAAAAAGAATAAAAAAATCCAACAAGCTCCACCCAATGCATCAAATCGTATAACAAAATCTAGCGCGCCGAGGCCACTGAATTGAATCGAATCATTTGCCGCCCTGCTTCTTCGCTTTAAGCGCTAGGTGCGAGTACACCCACCCGCCACCAAGCGCGAGCATGACACCGAACCACTCTCTTGGGCTCAGGATCTTGCCCTCGCGGTACCACCCGATGCTCAAGATGAGTATGGTCTTGAGGTGGCTGACGATGTTGAACGTAAGCGCGCTCGTTCGCCCGATGATCAGGAATTGCGAGAGATTGTACATCGAGGCCATGACGCCGGATGCGCATGCGCACCAGAGGACTTCGGAGGGAATCTCGTGGAAGGTGGGGATTGTGTCGAAGAAAGGGACGAATGGGATAAGGAGGCAGACGGAGATGGGCGCTTGGTTGAGCAGGAGTTGTGGTGGTGATACGGCGAAGTCCTCGATCTTCTTGCCGATCCAGATCTGGTAGAGAGCGGTGGAGCAGAATGCCATTGTCGCGACGATGACGCCGAAGAGAGCGGTCTTGGCGGCCTCGTTCATTGTGAAGCCTACGCCGATGCAGGTTGCCAGAATAGCGGCCAGCATGTAGCGTGTGACCTGTTTGCGGAAGAGGACGTAGTTGATGAGGACGACGGTCGGGGTGGTCATGATCTTGGACAGCTGGTAGAAGCCGACATCGTTGAAGGTGAGCGAGAGGTTTCCGAGGACGACGTAGCCGGCGAAGAAGGCGCAGACGGGCAGCATGTGTATGGGGTTCAAGCGGACGGCCTTGAAGGCGCGAAATGGGCCGAGTGTTGACACGTATAGGACGAGTGCTGTTGCTGTGAAATGCCACATGACGACCATGAGCTGGCACTTCTCCATCTGCTTGTCGCTGAATACACTTTCCTGCTGTCAGTAATGCCATCGCCGAGCCATGCTTCTGTGTCTGCATACCGTTTACTCAGGAATATGAGCCCCAGCGTCGACAATGTGTTGAGCGCGATCCAGAAACATGTTATCAGCTTGTCCTTTATCGTCAGAGGCGCTGCCTCCGTTACAGGTTTCTCGACGTAGGGCAGCTCCTCGAGCTCATGCGATTCGCGCGGGTCCATGTTGTCGACGAGACCGTCGGTCGAGGGGCGTTTTTCCACTATCCATCATGTCAGCCCCTTCCGTCCCATGTGTCTCGGAATTGCGGATCGTACCCATAGCTGCGGCGTGTGAATGTGCGGAGTAGGGAGCGACTGTGTGCGGAACGTTCGGACTACGCGATCATGCCAGAGAGGAAGGGCGAAGGAGCGGAGGCGCGGGCCTGGTGGTGGGTGGTACGGGGTTACAGCGAGCGGCGTGAGGGGTGGCGCGTCCGGCAAAGCGCCCAAAACTCAAGTCGCGCAAGAAGTATGGAGGATTAGTTGTAGGAGAGGGAGTAATGGAGATGCATCAAGACGCCAAGAGAGTTGAGAAGGGGGGCGTCAGTAAGCCAGTTCCGTCGTGAAGGTGGAGCCAAGGGTCCAATCGCATCGTACAGAACGCCACGCTGCCCTGCTGGGCCTTTAATTTTAGTTTTCACCCACGCATCCTCGACAAACCTCATAAAACGGCCGTCAGCCACACTATATCGACGAGCAAGCGTGAAGCCCAAATTGATCGATTTCTCAGCGATTCATGAGCGTCGTGAGGGACCTGCCTGGCACTTACCGCGCATTTGATGCCCTCGCCCTTGCCCTTGCTTTCGCACTCGGGTCCCGAAGGATGCCGTCCAGCATTCTTCAACGAGCGACAGTCAGTCGGACCGACGAAGCATGATGGCAACTCTGCGAAGACGTACTCGGGCCGATCAGACACTTGGTGAAAGTGTTAAGAATTGCTTACGCGATTACCACGAAGATAGTCTCTTCACCCTTGCGTGGTGTTGACAACCTGCTAGTATTTTCAAGCACTGCTACGACCTCACGACTCATATCATTCAGAATGGCATATGCTGAAATTCTCTATTTTGGACTCCTCATCTACGTAGATGTCGCCCTCAGCGCTCATGTGTTCTAACGAGCACAACGCACAAACGCGCCAGAAACACATTACAAACCCTAGCGCAAGCAAAACAGCGAAAGACAATTGTTGTAATGTACATAAGACGACCGACGGCCGCCTGTAGAGTAAAACATTCGCGGATCCCGTGTAGAAATGCAAGAAAATGGTGTGGTGTGGTAATACAAAGACGAAGTAGATTTATACCTCGCCATCAGCTACAGCGAGACGCTGCTTCGCTGTCTTCGCCTTCTTGCTGAGTCCGCTCTTGCGCTTCTTGCCACCGGCTGCAGGCGGCCCTTCGGCGTTGGGGATGGGTGTCGCTGCACCGCTAGGCTTCGCGCTCTCATCAAAGTGTCCTTCGCCTGCGACGCTGTTAGTGACGGTCGTTGCGTGTCAACTGTAGAAAGAAACTCACCCTCATGATACATGTCGTCCAGATTAGCCTCCACCTTCTTCTTGTTCTTGCGCTTCTTGCCTGGAGGCGCGTTCTTCTCGGCCTCTGCGAGCTCCGCTTCCTTCTTCTCGATCTCCGCGGCCTGCTCGTCGTCGACAAGCCACATGGCCATGTCTTTGGTGCGGTTCTCACGAGACCGAGTGTTGAAGTCGACTTGGGCGCCTGCGCCACCAGAGATGACCACACGCTGCACTTCCTCTTTCTGCAGAGCACGCTTGCGGATGCGCTCTTCGATGGTGCCACGCGTGATGAGACGGTACACAGTGACCTGTCGAGTCTGGCCGAGACGATGGGCACGATCCATGGCTTGCGAGTCGATGGTGGGATTCCAGTCAGAATCGTAAAAGATGACAGTATCAGCCGCTGTCAAGTTGATGCCAAGACCGCCGGCACGAGTGGACAAGAGGAAGACGAAGATGGTGTTGTCACTCTGGAAGTCGGCGACGGTGTCTCGACGGTCCTCAAGCTTGGTTGAACCATCCAGACGACAGTACTTATAGTTTCGATATGTCAAGTACTCTTCCATGAGGTCCATCATCCTCGTCATCTGGAAGTACAGCAGGACGCGGTGATCATTGGCTTTAAGCTCCTTGAGCAGTGCGTCGAGACGTGCGAGCTTGCCGGAGTTTGTGACGAAGCGCGACATGGAAGGAGCCTCGATGTGAGTAAACCTGGTCCTCTCGTTGGTAGGGGCAGGAAGAGCGTTCCGGACAGTGAGGGCGGTGCTCTCAGACTTCGTCTCCAGCAGGGCGTGCTCGGTCTTGTCTGAAACCCCATACAGAGCATTGCGGATTGACGGGTTGAAGAAGTCTCGCTGCCTCTCAGCAATGACGCCTTGGCTCGCGCAATAGAGCTCGACTGGTGGCGCAGATGCTGCAGGTTTGGCGCACGGCTCGATGACATTCAGACCCGTCTTCTCGAATGCGGCCTTCGAAACGTTGAGCAGATTGTCCATGTAGCCCTCGCTTGTGATGTCCTTCAGCACTGTACGGTCCTTGCGGCCGACAATGTTCAACATCGAATGCTTTGGCTCGAACTTCTCGTTCTTATCGTCGTAAAACGCTTCGTATTGCCCGAGCTTGTTCGGCTTGCTGCCAGCATCGATTGCGCGGTGGAACAGGTCGCTCTTAGCAATCTTCGAAGCCTCAGTTGCAGACAAATCGCAGAAGCGGAGCCAAGAAAAGGCACCAGCCTCGCGGGCGGACTTCTCCATACTGTCCGGGTCCCAGACATTCATGAGGTTGTACAGATAATGACCCCTGAAGCCAGCCTTTCCATTCTCCGGCCCAGGCATATCTAGTCGGCCACCGTTGCGGCCAACGAGTCGTGGTAAGGAGTACTCGATCAAATTGCGCGTTGTGTACCCGACGCGCACATTCTGCCCCTCACGGAGGAAAGATGGAGTCTCCGCGAAAGACCCGAAGGAGAATGGCGACCACGTGTCTGCTCGCTCAAACAGATCAGGGTGATTGCAGACCTTCCTGAACTGCATAACGAGGTTCATCAGAGTCGCGCTGTCTTGCTCGTCTCCTACAGCCTTTTCAATGAGATCCATGATGCTAATCTTGCTTCGAAGGTTTGCGTAGTAGGCTCGCTGCCGGTAGGTGAGGTCGCAGTAGACGTCCAATTCGATCTTGTCACCCAGCTCTTTCTGGACATGCTTCTTGACACGTCGTAACATGAATGGCTTCAAAATCATGTGCAGACGCCTCAGCTGGTCCTCGTTGAGCTTGGTGTTGCTCTGAGCGTGGCTCTCGATATCCTTTGAAAACCACTCGCTGAACTCGTCATGCGAATCAAACAAGCTAGGCATGATGAAATGGAGCAGAGCCCACAATTCCTGCATGTTATTCTGAATAGGCGTACCAGTCAACAGCAAACGGTTGCGCGAGTGGAAGTTCAGCAGACTCTTCCATCGCGAACTGTTGGAGGACTTAATAGCTTGAGCTTCATCAAGAATCATGTACTGCCATCGCATCTTCTGGAAGTATTGCGCATCCTGAACAACGAGCTGGTAAGAAGACACGACAACGTGGAAAGGCGAATCGCGGGTGTAGGTGACGTGCTTTCGATCCCAGAGCTTACGCAGAACCTTCCGGTCCTTTGCGGTGCCCCAGTACGGGATAACGTTGAGATCTGGCACGAAGCGCGCGATTTCCTGTTGCCAATTGTGCAGCGTTGAGGCCGGGGCAATGACGAGGAAAGGACCCCAGATGTTGTATCGCTCGGCAAGGTATGCCATGACGGAGATGGACTGGACTGTCTTGCCAAGACCCATCTCGTCGGCAAGAATTCCGTTGATGCCCTGCTCGTACAGATTCACCAGCCAGTTGAGACCCTTCAGCTGGTACTCTTTCAAAGTACAATTGAGCAGCTTAGGTTGAGCAATCCAGTCTTCCTTGTTCTGAAGACCGGATGGATTCTGAAAGTTCAGCTCGCCATCGTCCTCATCACCATTGTTGTTGAAAGCACGTGCTTTGTCCTGCGCTTCTTGAATAGCGTGTTGTGCATTGGCCATTGCAGCAGCGTTGAGGGCGCTCTCGTCATCGTTGTCAAAGTCGAGATCCTCGAAATTGGTGACTTTCCCTATGGCGGGCGTTGAATCCATAGCATCGACATCAACGCCTGCCTTCGCGTCTTCTGTCGGCGCGGCCCCAGCAGCATCTGCATCGTCTGTTGATCGCTCGATCTCGGCAGTCCTTGCCTTCTTGCCGATAAAATGGGAGTAGAGCTCGGTCTGTGAAATGAGGAAGTTGAGTTTGCGCTTCTGTCGGTTGGCTTCCCGCTCGGATTCAATTTTCTTTGCATTCTCCAGCTCATGTCGCTCGGCGTTCTTGCGAGACTCGCGTTCGTCGCGTTCGTTCCGCTTCCAGAAGGCAAGCATCTCACGCATGCCTCGCTTGGCCCGAGCTTGAGTGTCCTTCTGGTTTTTGTTGGTGCGCATCTGCCATCTTCGAGCTTCTTTTGCGGCCAACTGTGCAGTCTTTCGGAGATTCGACTGCTTGGTAGACAAGGAGTTCTCCTTGACACGCACGACCTTGGGGACATCTTTTCGAGCAAGATCCTTAACGATCTGAGCGTAAAGGCTACGGTAGACGGCCGAGTCGTTTGATGTAGTGAAGCCAGAGCCCAGCTCCTCTGTATAGCTGCGGTCTCGAAGTGAACCTAGACGCGCCTCTTCTCGAGGGGCGATGATGGGCAGCTCGTCGCCACGGTCGATGGCAGCCTGTCCAGCAGCCGCGGCGTCCTTCTCGGCTTGCTTCTGCTCCTTGCTCTTTTTAAGACGACCGGTGCCTCTGTTGCCTTTGCGCTTGCCAGCACCGAGATCGTCAGAGGTTGGAAACGAGCCCATCATGCCGCCCTCCAGGTTGTGTCCATGTGGCGTGACTTCGCGAATGTCCTTGCTAGGTGCATTGCCCTGAAGCAGCTGGCTAGTGTTCTTGGCTTTTCGCTCAGCCTTCTGTGCTGCCATAAGGTGTCGCTCTTTCTCCTCCTCATTCTCAGCTTGGCCAGCCTTTGCGAGCGCTTCGGCCCGCTTGGCCTCCTCGTTCTGGATGGTCTTCTCCCGCCTCCGCTTGCGTTGCATGTCCTTCTTGCGCTCCTTCTCTTCGGCAATCTCCTGGCTTTGGACCTGCTGCCAGGCCTCGCCTTCATGTTCCATGTTATACATATGCTTGGAGTAGTCACGGTGACCGGCGAGCACGTCGTGGTAGCGGATCAGGGTGGCATGCCGACGTCGCTTTCGCTTCGTCGTCTCTGCATCTGTGACGTCGAGGCTGCGCTTGCTGCTTCGCTGCTTCCATTCCTCGTGCTCCATGGGATTGGCTGCCGTGTCGAGGTCGTTCATCTGCTTGGTCTCGATGTGCGCTAGGGCGGCCTCGATCTCGGCCTCGTCCGGCACTGGGAGCTCACGAGGCGGGGCATAGTACGGCTGAGGCTGTGGTATGCCGACAGACTGCAGTGGCTCGTATGGCTGGCGGTGTATGAAGCCGTTGTCGTGGGGCGCCAGGTCGGCAGGCGCAGGTGAAGGCATGGGTTCCTGCTTCACAAAGAGCAGGTTGAGCGGCTTCGAGGCAGACGGTTGATTTTGGAGGAGTGACGACGGCTGTTGAATCTTTGCGGGCGACTCGTGGTCGTTGCCAGACGACATGATGCTCGAGAGAGACATGGGGTCAGCGCGGGTGGGAGGCGGTGCCTGTGTGCTGGTCAACGTGGTGTGGGAAGGGGGTGAGGTGGCGTCACTGACCTCGTCCTTTACCGATGGCCGCCTGGCATAGTTTGAGGGCGGCGGCTGTACGGCGCCGCGGTTCATCGACTGGTAGGCCGAGGGCGAGACGGGTGAGTGAGACATTGCCTCCATGCCGCCTGGGTATTGGTGTTGCGAGCGCGGGCGCTGCAGCGGCGATTGATGCGCGTACGAGGCCGCGATGGGCGATTGGTACGTCTTCTCGTAGGGGCTGTGGACGGTTCGGGCGTCCGGGTAGGTGTGCGGGTCCCGCGTCTGCTGGCGTTCAGCGTTAGTTCCGTGTCTTTGAAGTCATACATTGTGTGGCGATGGCATCAGACTGTGAAGGGGCCATCAGATGCACGTACCTGTGGGGAGTAGTGGTGGTTGTCGTAACGCGCCGGGTCCCGTGCTATGCTGCGGCCATGGTCTGAGGTTGGGTCGTAGTACTTTGACGCGCTTTCGCGAGGATAAAGGGCCGTGCTGATTGGCGGCAGCGCGGTGGTGCCCGGGGACGATGGCGGAGGAGGGTGGTGTTGATGGGGGTGGTAGGCGGGTGGAGGATGCTGTGACAAAGCGGATGTGGTTGTGGGCGAGTGGTGGGCTCTATGTGGTTGTGTCGGGGATTGGGGCTGCTCCCCTTGGTTCATTCTGCGATCTCCCTCGTCTTCCACCGAGCGCCGCAAGACAGGATCGCGGAACATCACAACGCGCTAGCACCGCTATTCCATGCGCGCACGCCTGGAGAAGGTGCTTGGGAAGTAGGAAGCGCCTGGTAATAGTGCTGGCGACGGCGGTGTGGGTGCGCGCTCTGCTTGCGCTGGCGATATGTAGTCGTCCTGCGACTGCTGGTGGTGATGGCGACGGCGGCGGCGACGGCAAGATGGCAGATGGAGGAGGAGATGGGATAGCAAACGATGGCTGGTGTGGAGCCCGTTGTGTCTGAGAGATCACACCGCACACGATAAACGGCTTGGTCGGTCAGCTCTCCTGTTAGTGCGCAACGGCTGTCCCCGTCAGAATCGACTGCTTCCGCGATGGTGAGGTTTGATGGAGTTCAGCTGGCGACTATGCAATGGCTGATACTGCGTGCAAATGTGCGCGGAGAGGGCGGATGAGGCAGGTCAATGGCTGGAATTACTCGCGGGACGCCCATTGCGTCCCGTTTCCGCATGTTGGCAGCTTTCTTTTCAGCGGCGGAGCCTGAACACATCTCGTCGAAGCATACACTGAGGCAGGAACCAATAATCTACATGCATCTCGCCGCGCAGTGCAGCCTGCAGGCGCGCTTCATTTGTTTCCATCTGCTTCGTCTACTGGCTCTAATGAGGCATCCTGGCTATCTTCAGGTGGTTATTTGCGCTGGTGCGTTTGCTTGTTGCCCCCCAATTCCCGGTCTCCAACTCTGTTCTCACGAGGCGGCGTGGAGTCGGCTAATCTGACCACGACTCCATCCAGCACTACGCGGGCCCTTGCGCGTCCCCTCGACCCTTTGTCTTTGATACATGCAGACCTTTCTTGTTGACGCGATGCATTTACATCACATGCGCGGAGAACAAACTGGTCGAGAGTGCTGGTGCATCCGTCCCTTATTGGACGAGATTCGACGAGGACGTGACGGAAGGCGCGCCCCATGCCAACCCGCTGGCGTGGCGCGTGTGGGCCCAAGCGTCATGCAGGTCGATCGCGCTAAATGGCTCGGCATCAAATGTTCTCGAACTTTTTCGAGCAGGCGCGACAGACAGCCAAACAGCCAGCAGACCACCGCAACACTCTATACTCGCCATGGCATCTGTATACAAGACACTCTCAGGGACGGACAGCCATGACAAGGAGCCTGGTGAAAAGAGGAACAAGCAGCGTGTGCTGATACTGGTACATTTCGTGATAACAACTGGATGCGCCAGTGCTGATGAAATCTAGAGTTCGAGAGGTGTCACATTCAGACATCGCCATCTGCTACAAGATCTGTACTCTTTGATGTGAGTTTGATAATAATTCGAGTGAAAAGCCTGATATTGACTGAGTCGTAGGCCACACAGCCGGAAAGAAGCCAAACTCGACACAAAGACCAAGCTGTACCAGCTGAATGAGCTCGCAGGTAAGAACTTTGAACATGGAGTTTCCAAGGACCCTCAAAGCTCCGTGGAATTCCATGTTCTACGCGTTGTGAACATGTACGAACACGTGCTAACCCACCAGAACTCTACAACTGCAACAACGTCCTCTTCTTCGAAGCCCGCAAAGGAAAAGATCTCTACTGCTGGATGTCCAAGCCCCCCAACGGCCCCACCGTGAAAATGCACCTCCAAAACCTACACACCATGGAAGAGCTCAACTTCATCGGCAACTGCCTCAAAGGCTCGCGCCCCATCCTCTCTTTCGACGCAGCATTCGAAAAGCAGGCCCACCTCCGCGTCATCAAGGAACTCTTCACCCAGATCTTCGGCGTCCCCAAGACGAGCCGCAAAGTCAAGCCCTTCGTCGATCACGTCATGGGCTTCACGGTCACGGACGGCAAGATCTGGATACGCGTGTACCAAATCAACGAGTCTGAGACCAGCAAGAAAAAGCCCGTCGATGGCGACGAAATGGACCTCGACGCCGCGCCTAAAAAGAAGAGCGGGAAATCAGACTTCGACGTCAGCCTAGTGGAAATCGGCCCGCGCTTCGTGCTCACGCCCATTGTTATCCAGGAATCGAGTTTCGGCGGACCCATCATCTACGAGAACAAGGAATTTGTGTCGCCGAACCAGATTCGCTCGGATCTCAGGAGATCGAAGGCTGGCAGGTTTAATAGGCGGACGGAGGCGACGCGGGATACGAGGGTTAAGCGTGCGGATTTGGGGCTTACGTCGCATGGGGGACGGAGGGCGGAGAAGGATCCGCTTAGCGATCAGCAGCTGTTTGCTTGATGCTGTGGGTTCGATCGTTGTTGCGAAAAGTATGGCGTTTACGGGTTGCACGGTCGGCGCATGCTGAGAGGGCTTAGCACATAACTGTATCTGGCAACATGGCAACATCTACGATCATGATCAAGTCCGTGGTGTGTAAATTCAAAAGCCGGAGGCGCATCTCCATTGTCAATCTATTTACCGATGCGAATCACTCCTCATTAACAGCAACACCCATCTCCCCCTCCACAATAGCGCCCATGAACTCACCAACATCCTCATCCCGCTCGCCCAGCACAAACTCAAGTGTATGCACCCACGTCTCCCCATTATTCTCAAACCAGTCACCCAAGCTCTTAACATATCCCTCCACCATACCCTTCAATGGCGCATTTTCCTTTAACCACATAATCTGCTCCGGGTCCATCTTGAGCATGTCCTCGATGACGTAGTAATGCGGCACGTCGTCGCCCCAGCCTTCGGCGCCAATCTCGTGGTTTGGTAATAGGCTGAACTTGGAGTATGCGTGGCGGGAGTTGTAGCTTGGGGTATTGCTGAAGTGCGAGGATATGCCATTCGTATTGTACTGAGCGTTGAAGGGGTTGCGCGTCTGGGTGAGTGGGGCTGGCGGCGGGTAGTTGAGGTGGATGTTGAACAGGAGCGAGTGTGAGTGTGAGTGTTCGTTCTCGGGGTATCGCTTCTTGAACTTGCGAGCGATGGCGCCGTTGGAGGGACAGATATTGCTATGCACCACTTCACGCACGACGGCGTTGAAGTCTGCGATTTCGGCAAGTTCCCACGTCCTCCAATTGTGTAGGAGAGCAGCGCGCGTCTGCACGACGCGGATCGCCACTCGAAGTTCTCGTGGGAAGTCGCGGTTGTGGAAGGCTCGCGAGTAGAGCCATGAGCGGTAAATGGCCCTCCTAAGACGGTACAGCTCTTCGCTTGTCAGGAGTCGTCGACTTTCGTAGTTGTACTTCCACTTCTTGAACGGGTAGATGTCGCACCATTTCTCTGCTACGCGCCCGTAGTGTACAATTTGCTTGAGGAGAGCGGCCGAGAAGGGTACGTCTCGAATGATATGTGCGGGCTGGCTCGCGTTGTGGGTGAGGACTTGGGTGAGGTCTTGTAGTGGTCCGAATTGAGACTCTGCCACCACTTCCAGCATGGCCAGTCTTTGCGAAGAGGCGTAGATCCTGCGGAAGCGGGAGCAGGTGGTTGAGAGTGCGAGTACGTCGGGTATGGTGCTGCAGGAGAAGAACACCTGAGCCACGAGTTCTGTGGCTAGGTCTTCGAATAGCATCTTGTCGTATGTTGACCAGAATACACAAGGTGCAAAATACTGGTATGCCACGTTAGTACCTTTGCTCCATATACGAAGTGAATGTTCGCAAACGTACAAATACAATAGGTGTTTTGAAATTAGACAGGCTCTCTCAATACCCTGTTGCACTTGAGATGACGCTGGTAAGCAACCCAAGTGACGACCACAGCCTTCACTTCTTCTTGTTCTTTTCAGACTATCTTGCACGTATCTAGCGATCGCTCGGTGCGTAGTCTCTACGACTGTACACCGACAGAACTCTCGAGGCTCAAACAATCAGGACCCCTTCTTTGGGGCTATAGGTACGGATTTGAAACATCTCAAAGAACATGAAAGCAGTCGATGCGGACCCAGTTGGGCCTGTTGCGAATGTTGTCATGGTTGGTGGTTGAGCAAAGGAGTCATCGCTACGAACCGTAGATACACAGCTACAGTGCCAAGGAACCCCAGATTAGCTAGCTTGGACCAATAGGCGGTCCGCCCATCCCCATACTAGACGAGACGGTAGTCAATGGCGTCAATCGAATGCGCGACATTGCCAATTCACCGTCCATAAAATGTAACACCCATTCGAGTCCAGATACCCTCATAGACACAATGCCATCCCCCCACCTCCTCGCCCTCCCCATCGAACTCCGCCGCCAAATCTACGCCTCCATACTCCCCCACACCACCACCTTTGACGTGCGTCTCCAACAGCCCTCGCACCCACCCACCCTCAACCTAACATACGTCCGGCAGAAAAACGGCGACGGCGCCTGGAAAATGCTCCGCACGCCTCCCCGCGTCGACCGCGAGACCGGCAACGACATCGTCTGGAGACGCGGGTGTACCAGCCTACTCGCCGTGAACAGGCAGATACATGAGGAAGCGGCTGAGATGCTGTATGGAGACAATACGTTTGTGCTGGACTTGTCGTATGAGGCGATATTGTTCCGGTATAGGTGGCGCACGGCGAACAATTTGACGCCGAATCGGAATATCGCGTTGATGCTGCAATTTAGTCAGAGGAATTTGTTGCGTATGCGGAAGTACGTGGTGAATGTTGAGTCGGTAGATGATTATACGGGCATGATCAAATACAATGTGGGTGGAAGAGGATTGCCGGCAGGCATACGAGTAAAAGTGCAGGAATTGGTGGATCTGCTGGGCGCTGTGGAGGAGTTGCATCGGTTGGAGATACATCTGATTGATGGGGCGATTAGTCGGATGAGATTTCCAAGCGGGAGAGTGCATCGTGTGCTGGATGAAGGGAATTATCGAACGAGTGTGCTCGATCCGTTTGGGCAGCTGGTAGGGGTGAGGAAGGTCAAGATTACAGGGGCGGGGGAGGGATATGCTAGGGATGTGGAGAGAAAAATGACCGTGCAAAGGAACGTATTGCCAGCATAAGGAGTATTTGAGGCTCAATTCCGTCAAACTTCGAAACACACCGTATGATGACCTGGGACCTTCGTACAACCATCCCAATCTCATCGCTCGTCTTCGTCCCTAAATCTCCTCAACTCCTTCTCCTCCATGTCTCCCGCAATGACCCGATCTAGCCTCTCGTGATCTTCATCCCTCCTGCTCTTACCACTCCTCCTTCCTCCCTTATCCTTCTCCCTAATCGCCAGTGACGCATCCGCCCAACGCTCGATTTCGCCACGCCTCAGCACACGATGCACTTCCAAATGATCGCCCATGTTGTAGAAGGCCTCGTCCGCTTCCATCAAGACGCGTGGATCCACGAGTGCCTTGTCGATGCGTGTCCATTGCGAGTTAGAAGGCGATGGCTGAATGTATAGACTTTCGGTGTCAATAGTACCGATATCAGTGGTGGAAGTGGAAGAGGTCCCAATGATTGGACTGGGTGGTGTGTCATTGAAGGCTGGTGGGTCGCGAATTGTAGCTGAAGCTTGTTGCTCTTCCTGATCGGTGGTTCTGCCGGGATTCGCTTCGGTCGTGGCAGCCCACCAATTGGCTAAGTCATTCCCGACCACATGCACCTTGCCCATCCTCTCCAGTTCATGGAGCGCTGGACTCACTTCGTCTTCTGACTTCTTTATCATGGCAGCGATCTCATCGGGACGATAAGAGCCTCGGAAGCTTTTTCGGGGGTCCTCGAGAAGGTAGGCCAGTACTTTCTTGCTAGTAAGGCTAATGGCCGACGAACCTGCTGACTTTTCTGTGGTTGCCACCGGAGCAACCAAAGCCTCTCCTGTGGCTGGCCGACCCTGCGCTTCTTGTTTCAGAGGCAGATGAACGGACTCTGAAGGTTGAAGCTGCTTGACGTTACGTGTTCTGATAGCCCAGTCCAGCAGTTCCCCTCTTTGCAGACTTCTGCGCAGCACTACATAAGTGTGCTTATCCTCAAAATCGATTCCGCTCTCCTTGAGTATCTGCGGATCCACAATGCTTCGGTGGATGCATGTCCAGTCATCCGAAGCATTGCGGTTGTCGCTAACAAGGTAGTCTGGGTGCAATTGCGGGCCCATGAGCGTGCCAGAGATGCTGTAGGATTTTGTTCTGAGTCGAAGTTCTGTCAGTGCATGCTCAATGTTCTCAGTAGTGGGTGAATCGAGTCGAGCGGCCGTTATCCGGGCAATGTTCTCGTGTGAAGCGACTTCGCCGTCGGCAATGACTTCTTGAGGCATGTACGACAATATCCATAATGCTAGATTGCTCAAGGGCATCTCATATGAAGAAAATCGCGTAGGCTCAGCTGATGGCGGGTCGCGTGTTTGAGATGCTCTGCGCTGCGCGTCCGACAGCACAGGTAGGTCTTTGGGTGGATCAGAGACCACCCAGGTGTTGTCGTCGATTGTGTTGTGCACCGCTCCTTTCGCCTTCATATCGGCCAGTTCCGGAAGAACCTCTTCTATGGGTGCGTGCAGTGTAGTGATGATTCTGTCGGTACTCTGGCCGATGTAGGAGCCTGGCCTCTCTGTGAGATCTGTTCTCAAAGTTTCCAGTATACGTGTACCCAAAGAGACTTCGTTCGATTCGTCCTGGTCATCGTCACTGTTGTGCGTGGTCTGTAGCGCTTCAATCGCTCTGCGGATGATACGAAGAAGCGAGCTGCACTCAGAATCTGTGGGACAGCGGAACATCAAGGTACCTTCGGGGTACTTCTGTGCCTCCAGTATGACGGCACCAGAAAGAAGTACTTCTGGAGCGGTGTTGTGCCGCTCGACAGAACTCGCGTGGTCCAACCTCAGTATCATCAAGCTCTCACCGCTGACCGGGCTAAGGATGTCAATCGTAGAGCTGTAAATGCGGACGTCGCACTCGACACGGAACACCAGCTCCCATTGATTATTTACTTGGGAGTGCGCGAGGATGTGCGCGCGGGCCCTTTTGGATGTTGCCTCGGTCGATTCTTGAACAGTTTCGATGTCCATCGATCTACACCAAAAAGTCAGCTTCAAGGTTGCGTATAGCTTCTGGCAGATCTTTAAGAAAGAATTACTTACGATGCAGCCTTTTGATCTTGAGTGATTGCGCTGAAATCTCTGACGGGACTAACAAATGGTCGACCCCGACCAGCATCTCGATAGCTCCGCTCGATCGTAGCCAAGAGAGTTGTGCACATCGGAAATAGCTCCACGGGTACATCTAGTCGGACACTCTTCCCGTATCTATCCGGGTTCGACTGGATGGTTTGATCTATTTGCATGCTCATATGCCAGAGGACCTTCTGCGCAAAAACATAACCATCGCCGCACAGATCGCGTCCTTCGAGATAAAGTTTCTCGATATTCTTGCACGTATCGCACGTCCGAGCATGGGATTCGAAGTTGATGAGAGCGTGCTCCTCGTAAGCCGTGATCGAACGCGAGGTTGCAGGGAGTTTTCCAAATCGCACGGATCGAAAAGCCTCGGCTACGGAATTGTAGAGTGTTCGTTTGCGTGGATCTGAAGCTTCAGCACTTTGAGGAGGATATCCACGGTTTGCGTTCATGTCGATGGGCGGGAAATAAATGGGTATGGCGCTCTTGTAAATGAATTCATCATCGGACGAATACGCAACGAACACAATCTTCTCTAGCAGGTTGTTGGGTTCTGTCGTTTCCAGAAACCTGTTGCGTACACACCAAGTTAGTAGTTTTCCGATGAATTATCTTGTACACCCGAGACTCACCGCTTGACTTCTTCTAGCGCGATAGCAGCGGATTCTCGTCTTGGGTAGTTGAGCATACCGGTGCCTGCATATATTCGTAAGTTCGTGATGATCGAGATTCGATATGGACTGCGTACCGATGCTTGGGATAGCAAGAGAAGTTGCCCGCAGCTTGACCGCGGCATGCAACGCTTCGCGATACAACTTTCGCAGGATATCCTTGGAAGGTGTATCCAACTGATCTGGCGGAACCACATGTATGATGTGTTTAGCTGGTAGTGCGTAGCCCTTTGTTATCTTTAAATCGCCTATCGAGCACAATCCGAACTCGTATACAGCATTCTGCAATTCAATACCGCCCTTCTTCAACACACTTCGATTTAGCGTACCTATGCCACCGAACAGGACGTCAGTGGAGTTGACAATGACGTCGACCTCCATGCTTGTGAGATCTTCCCGTGCGAAGCAGACACAGTCGTTGAAGATGGCACTCGGGTGAGCCATTGTCAGCTTCTCCTCTAGTTCTCCCAACTTGTAAAGCTGCGACACCGAAGGTATCTGATGAAGCTTGACAGTACCTCGCGTGGTGTGAGTGATGGTCTCGCGCTGAAATTCTCGCGTATAGAGAACTTCGTTGAGGTGGTCCAAACCCTGGCCACTCTTTGATGCTCTGGCTTTGTACCGTTCGAGCTGTTGGCGAAGAGTAGTCATCTGCTCCACTACATTGCTTCGACCTGTGACCAAGGACACTAGTGACACGACGAACTCTTTACAAAATATGAGCAATTGAGGAATGCCCAAGCCGTGTCTAATTCGGAAGTCCGAGGCGTAGTCACCCCAGATGGAGTCATCGCTTGGCTGACCGATATCTGCATGATCTTTGGCTAGTTCGATGGTCTCCGTTATGTTACCGCAGAATGAGTGCATGACCGAGCAGATGAGCTTTACGTCCGGTATATTCTTGGTCACCTCCTGCGACCAGAGGAGGACCTTGCGTATGGATGCAAGCGCAGTATCAATGTCGCGTAGAACAACATCCGGGAAACCAAGCACAGAGAGGCTGGTAGCCGAGTCAAGTCCTTTGAGTACATCCATGATTAGGTTTTGGGTGTCCAGGACTTTCGTGGCAAGAGTTGATCGATCCTCCGACCATACAGAGGACCGTGCTTCATCGAGGTCGCCATGCGTTGGAGGGAAATATACCTGACAGGAGACGCGCAAGATCAGTATACGTATCACAAGTACCTCGTAGATGAGCTTTACTTACAGGAAGAAAATCGACGTAAGCCTGCTCGTCGATTGCTGTGTTCACACAGAAAATGATGCGCTCGAAACCATGATCTGGGCTTGCGTCCAAGATTTTACGGCTTTCTTCCAGCGCTAGGCGAGCCGCCACTCGAGGAGAGAAGCCTATACCCCCAGTACCTATGCACGGAAATGCAATTGACTTCATCCCATTTGAGATAGCAGCTTTGAACGCACTTTGATAGCACTCGACGAGTTGGTTGAAGTTGTTCTCCGACCTAGGTCTCAGGGTATGAATTACCTTTTTAGAGGGCAGTGCATAACCGTCGGTGACGATCGCATGCTTTGGTGTTGGTTGGCCCAAAGATTTAGCCTCCTTGGCTATCGATGGACCGGCCGCTCGGTGGACAGCGTTATTGAGCGTATCTCCTGAAGTCATACGCACAACTCTTGCGACGCTGTTCACAATCCCATCGACTCGGATCCTTGTCAGATCATGGTAGCAAAACGATATGATCCGATTGTACGAGTCGTTGGGCGCAAAGCTCTGGTCGCGCTGAAGTAATTGCCTTGATCTGTACATAGACCGAAGATTGGGAACGTCCAGTGCATTGAGAATGTGTCCATCGCGGAGCCGTTGCTTTTCGTGATCGACCGTCGTGTCTATCTTCAAAGGTACATCATCATCATCAGCGGTTCTGTGGCCTTGAAGCAACGTATCCAGGCGGCTTTGACGTCCATCTGGAAGTTCACTGATAGCTTGCGCAGACAGTAGAACAGAAGCCGGCATGTTGCTTTCCATATGTTCTTGTTGCATTGTACCGTCTGAACCCTCGTCGGCTGGAACGGAGTCAGCGTTACTGTCGGTCTCGAATGATAAGTCGCTGATGTTACGCGAGCTTCTACTATCTGATCGTCCTCGGCTGGCCTCGCTGCTTGCGCCATCAGAATCCTCCTCCATGCCGCTAGGTAGAGCAAAGGTCGCTATGCGTTCGAGATGATTTGCGATGTGATTGTGAAAGTCGCCTAGACCTTCAGTGTCTACATGCACGCAGCATATAGGGCACGTTGAACGTAGGTCTACCGTAGTAGTCTCACCGACTTTGATGATAGCCGGCAACTGGCTAGCGGGGAAGCTGTCGCCATGTTCACGGCGGAGGTGATCCTCTAATCCAGCACTTGTCTTGTAGACAGCATTCGGATGTTCTGGACATCTCCACGCTTTTCGGTGGCTAGCCTCGTGCTCGACCCATTCACGCCTCGATCGGAATAGTTGTTCTGAGCTGTCGCAGTCCGGAAGGGTACAGACGTAGGGCTGGATATCCTGCAAGAGATGCGTTCGCCATGCTCGGCCTCTGCCGTATCGTGCTGGGCAGATGATGTAGCAATAGGGGCACTCAAAGTCTTTCTCGCCGTCTGCTGCTCGTGGAGGAGGGGGCAACTCGACGCCTTTGCCATGCACTATAGGCAGATATACGAAGTCAGTGTATGTCTGGGACGCATTGATTGTATGGGGGTCTCTTACTGTCTTTCACGGTGACTGCATAGCTGGTAACGGATTTGCTGTCCAGGATCTCATCCAGTGATTGATGATGCTGAGTGGCTTCGGTCCCTGACAGTAGGGTCTTTCCAGTTTTGTGGCTGGGTGCTTCCTTGGGCACGATACCTGGAGTGCCTGGTTGAGCTTCAAGAGTGTCGTTACGTTGCGGCGGGTCTGGCCTAGTCAGGGGAAGCGGGAGCTCTGGCTGTTCCTCAAGGATTGTCGAACCCAACTTGTCGCGGTGGCGCTTCCAGTACTTGAACTGCCGTCGACGCAGCGTGATTGCAGCACTCAGGCGAGTGATCAGATAGTCGTGCTCGGTGCCTTCATCAGAGCTTAGATGTGGCTGGCGTAAATGCGAAAGTAATTCCTGGATGTGGTCAAGGTCGTGTTTCGCGTATACGCCGAGGAGGTCAACGCCAGTTTCTGGATCTTTGGGTTGGTACGTCGCGGCCCGGAGCGATCTTGATCGGATGGTAGGTGTTCGTATGCGGACAGACAATGTGTACAAGTTATCAATGATATCTACTATCTCCGCGAAGCGTGCGCTTAATTCAGTCCGCGTGCTGTCCTCATCTTCATCATCGTCGTCATCATCAAAGAAATCGTCGTCCTCATCCGGATGTGGTTTCGAGTCATCAAATTTTTGTTGCAGCTCATATGGCAGTCGATAGCCGGCGACCACCGCTAAAGCTTCCTTGGTGTTGTCTTCAAGCTCCTTCAGAAATCTCAAAGCGTTGCTGGAAAGCAGGGGAGAGTCTGGCCTTGAAATCAGTGTTTGTAACGTAAGCCACAAATGACTCTCATGTACCTCGCAACCGGTAATCTAGTGAGCTGTGACCCTGCTGTAGCGCTCCTAGATTTCCAGACCAGACTCTAAACCTGCCTATTTCATCTTCGAGTTCTTCTGCGTTGATTTGTTCTGCAAACGTCGCGTCACCAGTGTTGAGCGCATTTGAGAGCTCGTGGAGCGCCCGCACGTTCGCTGCCGTTGCCAGTCGGATCGAAGACATCGCGACGATGCCGCATGTCGAAAGCGCGCGAGAAGCAGGGAATATGTCCAAAATTGCAGCCTATTCATAAGCGTAGTATGGAAGGACGAATGCTCAGCATGCGACGCCTTAGGCGATAGGCCTAGTTCATCTAGTGGGGCTGCCGCTGAACGAGGCGGTGCAGGAAGACATCATCGTACAAGTCATCGACGGCCTCCAGGCTGCTACTTTGGAGCAAGGGACCTTCAAGAACGTGGCTCGAGGTGTATCTAGCTTCGCTTCATCGGTGCGCGTAGTTATCGATATCGACAGCTTCTAGAGGTCGGCAACCCCGCGGGATGATTCCGCCACGACACTAATGATGCCACAGTCACAACCACGGTCGGATCGCGTGTCCATGGTCGCGAGATTACAGGCTCAGCATGAGCGGAATAGAGGTCGCCGGCCTTGTTCTTGGCTGTCTGCCCTTGATCATACACGGTTCGCTATTCTAAGATAGCTAGAGGATACTCTCCTGACGAGACACCACAGGCATTGAGAGCTACAATGAAGGCCTCGATCCGATCAAGAGCTTCGTACGATGGGAGCGTGAGCTGCCGCAGGTATGTTGTACTCCAATACCAGCAGTGCCGAGCTAATCAACGGCAAAGTTTATACGAAAGCTCCGCAATCAACATGTTCACTACGCGCAAACGATCCGTCTCCTCCTTGAGCCTATAACGTCGGAATTGGAGTTATCTGATATGCTGGCAAACCCAGGGTCTTCAAACCTTTGGAAGGCAAAAGACATGGCTGAGAAACTTCACAGCCGACTCCAGGATTCATTTGACGCATACCAAGGTACAATTATGGACATTGAGAGGATAACAAAGAAGATCGCAAGCAAATTAGACCTTCCTCGCGCTGCCGAGGCATGTGCCCGTCAGGAATGACTTCTCCCTTGCAGTTTGCTGACATCTTTCAGCTCACGCGATCGGACTTGGAAGCTTTACTCGCCGCGAACCCCAAGAAGAGCAACGACAAGTACGAAGTTGGCAAGAGAATACGTTTTGGCATGAACAAGAAGGCTATCAAGGCATTATTAGAAGAGCTAGACGATTGTAACAAGGAGCTCGAACGATTTACTGAGAAGAGCGAGAAGATTGAGACGTATCGCAAGTCGGTCAAGCCTGCGTTCGCGACACGTCTTCAGCGCATTCAGAGCTATGCCAAAAGTCTACACGGCTCTCTTTTGTGGTCCTGTGCCTGTAAACATGACCACAAGACGAGCTTACAACTAGATCCTCGAGGAAGTCTGTTCGCCAGTGGGATGAAGAAAGCATCCACAACAAGCTTTACGGTCTCCTTCACTACCACGGCCACCGACAGCGCACCTTGGAGCTGGCAAGCTGCGGAGATATATGTAGAAGAGGAAGATTTGGAAGCGACCCCGGTCCCTTCGCCAAAGCCCAAGTAAGTCACCTGTACCGATTTCACTTCATCAAAGTACTGACACCAGTAGATTGAGCAAGAAGAGCGTTAGTTTTGGCCAATCACCTCCGCCATACTCGGTGACGGATCCTGGAGCAGACCTCAGTCTTTCCTCATCCTCGTCGCTACTCGAGGTCAAAGATTTATGCGCGTCCATCAAGCAAATACACGCTTCGCGCCTGGGCTTTTCGCTTACCAACCAAAGCAAACTTCGCGGAGCCTATGCAATAGACGCTGCAGATAGTCACACTCCAGCCGAGGAGGTTCTAAGTCTCCAGCAACTTCTGGACAGCCCGCCTGTTGTGAATGGCAGACGCGCTAAGCTCAGCAAGAAGGAACGCTACGGCCTGGCTCTTACTCTGGCCTCCTCTGTTCTTTATCTGAACTCCACCCCGTGGCTCACTGACCAGTGGGCGGCGAAAGACATCCTCTTTCATCGAACGACAAGCTCGGCTCGCCCTGTGGATATCGAGCATCCGCACGTGGCGCCGCCAGCTCTACTTGAGCTGGCGAAGGGAACGCCGAATGGTCAGAAAACACGTGGTTTTCACAACAAGAACACCGTCCTACTTGCACTGGCCATTGCACTTCTAGAACTGTAAGTGACATGTACGAAATATATTCGAGACATAGACTGACTTCGTGCCTTCACGTCTCGTAGATACTTCGGCACCACAGCTGAAAAGTACCAAGAAGACGACGTCGGTGCAGCTGATCCAAAATCCAATCCATGGCTCTTGTGTTCGATGGCTCATACATGGGCTGAGGAATGCCAGGAAGACCTCTCAGCAGCGTTTCTATCCGCCGTCAGACACTGCCTGCGATGCTTCAGTGACCCTGGCGCGAGTCTGCAAGATTCGGACTTCTTGCAAGCTGCTGTTGAAGGCATCGTTCTGCCGCTACAAGAAGAGCTGTAAGTAGAACTCCATGGATGAACTGCGTGTGAGACCTACTGACTTGGTATGTTTAACTCTAGGCACCAATTCCTAGGCACGGCGAAGTGAGGTGCACCCACTGTGTTGCAACCACCCAACACTTCGCGCCATTCCGATTCTACGAATACACTCCGAGTTATGAACAGGCTCCTAACTTGAGCACCGCGCTCGGCAAGATAGCAATACGAGACTGGGGACGCTACCGGCTCGAAGCGCTTACTCACCAGCACATCACCTCGTATCGACCCACGTGCGATCGAGATCTGATTCCGGGGTCATGGACTAGTGCGGTCTATCATTTACGTCAAAATGGACGACGTAAAAAGAAGGTTGCTGTCGCGATGAGGTTGCATGGCGTTACCATGTGTCAACTTCGCTTGCAGACAGACACACCAGAAGCAAAATAGAAGCGCGAGGAAAGGGAAACACTGCTTTCTGCAAGCCGAGCGACGCGCAACCAAGCCATGGATACAACAACTGAAAAGACTGTCGCGCCAAAGCAATGTGACTCTATTCCAGCTTCACGTTCAAAAATCGCTGCCCTGCTCGATGACTTCAACAGCAAATGTCAGTCTCGCTCGTATGAGATTTGAGGTAGTACAAGACGGACCCCCACAGCGGGAGCTGCGGGCTGCCGTTCGGGTAGGCATTTGCTGTGCTTCGTTTTTGAAGGTTGTTTCAAGCTTTGAGACGTGGGTTGTTGGTGGGGTAACTTGCTGGGCGTACAAAGAACGGATGCGAACATCCCCTCAAAGCAACGACATACGCTGGACTTCATGTCATCGATAACGTGCACAATGGATGTCATCGTTCATCTCATGAGAATGACACGAATCATGGTTTTACTAGAGGATGGATCGAGTACGTAGCTTGCAGATGACAAATTGAAGGATGTAGATGCACAGCGAAATTGCGATGATGGAACCTTGCTCCCTTAGTTCCTCGCTGGCATGCAAATCGACGCGGTGTTCAGCAAACCTCTTATCGTCAAGTACGCAACTAATCCACGGGCGCATGCTGCAAGCAGATGATCCAAATTTCTTTTAACAGGATTCGAGAAAGCCTTCTCGTGTAACAGGTCGGACGTCACAAAGTTTCACATATACATACCGCCGACAGATCTTTGGAGACATACCGCACGCCTGACAGCTTGTACTCCTACCTACAGGTAACAGCCTCCTCTTCGCGTGTGGATGTTTTTGGAGCTTTGCTGACGTAGCTGGCTAATCAGGGAAAGTGGGTGTAAGTCAAGCGGTCGAATTGCGAGCTCCAACGGCGTCGGCGTGGCGTCAAGCCTCACAACCGGCGGCTTCTCCTGCGGGCGTCCGCTCAGACCACACGCTGATAGGCCGCGACTTCTGAAACAGTCGAGTGCGGAGGCCGTGTGGCTGCTGCTGGCGGTGAAGTGGCGACAGAGAGCATCCAAACGAAGATTGCCTCCGATCAACATGTCGGCAGCACTCGCAGGGGCAATAATGCGCTGCAAGAATAGCGGTAATTGCAGCACTATGGAGGCGACGGACAAGCATTCCTGAGCCTATTTATAAAGTTGATGTTCGCACGTGTGAAGCTTGAGATGTTGGGGTGAAGCAGCACAAACGTTGGTACCAATGGTCGGCCAGGCCTGCAGCTAGCAAAACAACAACACGCCGACGAAACCTACAACAACACCCTGCCCAAACACGTTTGCAGCTGGCCCTGAGAGAAGCATTTCGTGGCAGCAAACGGTGCGGTTGAATTTGCGGAAAACGTTCGTCACAGTTATTGCCAGGGTGCCTGGTCGGTCGCTTTTCCTGTACTAGCGGCCATTGTCTCCTTTCGTCGGGACGTCAGTCCCATTAATCAAGATCCGCTTTCAACGCACGACACTCACTCACCGCCGCTCCCTACCAGACACACCCCCTCGACCACTGCAAGTAAGAGGGACGCAACACGCCAAACAGACACGCCATCCGCCCACTGAGGAGCGCAATTCCCCGCTGAGACGCTCCCTTCCACATCCACACGGCCGCAAGCATGGCTCAACAGTAAGTACACGATCAGGTGTCTCTGCGGCTACGCGACTGACTCCCCTGCCAGAATAGCCGCGTCCTTCAAGGACTTCTGGCACACAATGACCTCCAACGACCGCCACGCCTCGCACGACTCGCCCTACCGCACCGGGCGGCACATCCCCCTCCCTCAGAGCCGCCATTCCACCCTGACCTCCATCGCGACCAGCGGCGTCGAGTCACGTACCGACCTGTCTTCGCCCTACCAGCATGACGAGCTGGCCACCAGCAATGGCTTCATTGGCTCGCCGCGGGGCCCCATGTCCCCCAACTCGCCCTACTCTCCGGGCATGCGCGGGTCCCTGAGCCGCCAGGCGACGGCCGACGCGGACACGTTTGACAAGGGCGCCAACGGCGGCATCCAGATGCAGAACTTCAACGACGGCCTGCCCCCACCGCCTCCCGTCTCGCATTCGTGGAAGCGCATCGATCGCTGGGTTGAGGACCACTATGCCGAGCTGTTCGACAACATCTGCGAGGGCTGCACCGCCAACGACGTCAACGAGCTGGAGCACGAACTGGACGCCACACTGCCCATGGACCTCCGCGAGTCGCTGCAGGAGCACGATGGCCAGGAGCGCGGAGGCTTGCCTTCTGGTGTCATCTTCGGCCTCATGCTGCTCGACTGCGAGGAAATCATCATGGAGTGGAAGAACTGGCGCAAGGTCGCCGAGGAGTACATGACCACGAAGCCCGACTACCGCACACCACAGATCCCCGTCAAGGCATTTGCCGGCTCGTCGACAATGCCTCCGGTCGCCCAGGCCCAGTCCAACACAAATCCCCTTTGGAGGCAAGACCTCATCTCCAAGCAGGACTCGCAACCACCCAATGCAATCCAGAAGGCGTACGCTCACCCTGCATGGATTCCGCTGGCTCGCGATTGGGGAGGCAACTACCTCGCTTGCGATCTTGCGCCGGGCCCCAATGGCACCTGGGGCCAGATCATCATCTTTGGCCGTGACTACGACTGCAAATACGTCGTCGCACGCTCCTGGGGCGCATTACTCGCCATGGTCGCAGACGACATGGGCTCCGAGAATGTACACATTGATGAGGACAGCGGTGAGCTGAAGCTCCTAGCTTTCAAGCGCCAGAACGTCGAGCCGCCATACCTCGAGGTCCTCCGCTGGCGATGCGACCAGAAGCACGGCCGACGACCACAGCCTCGGCGCCGCCCAAATAGCGGCCTGCGTGTCAACCCCAACGCACCCGGCGGCGTAGTCCCGAGCAGCACGGCTAGTAGCCCGTACCACTCGCCAGTCGTCGGCCCTGAAGATCGAGGCCGCAGCCCTGTCCGTCTGTCCAAGAAGTCGAAAGGTGTCAGCCCACGCGGCAAGCTCTCGAGCCCACTAGCGAGAGTCGCAGAAGAGACACCACAACCAATACGTGTGCACACTGATCTCGACTCCAAGGCCAACGTCCTTGCCGACAAGCTCATCTCTGTCGACACTCCACGGCCGAGCGACGACTTCCCACCAGCGAGAGCAAGTTTGGGCAGTGACAAGGAGAACAAGGCAATCAAAGAGGACACACCCACACCCAAGGCACCAGCTGCCAAGAGCGCCGTACCCGACACAGAAGACCTCAAGACTGTCGAGATATAACAACGAGCTCCCCTGAGCTACGACAAGCATTGATACATTTACCGCAACGGCTGGATACTTGCAGCGAGGGCAACGGCCACTTGGTCTCCCAACAACAGGCGTAACGGCGCAACGAGAATCTCAATCTTTCCCCCAACGACGTGCCCTGGCCATCTCAACGCCTGGATGACTTTCCTTCGCCACCAGAATACACATAACATCCATAATGCACGCCAGCAACATCTTCCCACCTACCCACAACCAACCCAATGTACCAACACTTTTTGTCTTCACTTCAGCACGCACATTGGACTACCGCAGAAACAACCGGTAATGCCCAGTTTTTCCTCCTTTTCTTCGATATATCCATGGCATTACAGCACAGCACAGCGGCGGCATGGCAGGTTTTCAAAGCGGCGGTTGGAGATTCATATCTTGTGAGGACGGAGCACTTTTCTTTCTTTCGGCGCCAGATGTGCTTTGAGAGCCTTTGGCTGCTTAGCGGTAATAGGTAGCGATGGTGGGATTGGGATGAGGTGTGGAGCGAATGGGTAGTGCTTTTTGGGATGGGATGCATGGAACGCGATGGAATGGCGAATACGTAGGATGAATCAAGAATGTTCGAATTTTAGGCCGGGGTTCTGCATGCGCACGCTACTTGGTGAGAGGAGTTGGTTGGGTAGTAGTGTATCTGGACTCTTTTCTTGGCTCATTCGTAAGTTGTTCATTGGCTGTTCAAGTTGCAGGCTTCTGTATGGTTTCTCTTTAGTATCTGAGGTTATCATTGTCCGGCGTCGCTGGATTGATCTGGATCTCTTTCGTCACATGGCTCTGGAGTGTGCCATTTGGATCTAGGACCGAGATCGCGTTTTCTCCATATGATATTCCTTCAAGACTTTCGATTGATGTTTTCGCTGACTTTTCTTTAGTCAGAGGTGGTGAGGTCTGGACTGAGGGTGAGCTGGTACTTTTGCCAGTCATGCGTTAACTATTGTACTAATTACAGGTACTGAGTTGCGTTACTTCAAGTATAAAAAGCGAGTAAAGGTTCCTTCTCTATCTCATTCCTTGAAGCGTTTCAGCTGCTGTTCTTGCGCGCTTTCTTTGGTGACTGGTGAGGAGAGTTTGGATCTGCTTATCGAGATTGTTTGCTACGGTCCTAGTCGTTGACGATTGTCATTCACTTGGGGCGTGTGCCTGAGTTTCACAAAAAACAGTGGAGTCTTTGTCCAAATCCTTCAGTCGCAGATTCCATGTGCGTTCCTTCGTCCTCGCAGTCAAGTGTCATGACCCTACTTCCTGATCACCACTATGCGTATGCTCAAAGTTCTGACACATAGCATTTGGAATGACTTTTTCCAATACCTATCGATGCGCGGTGTGCGATTGGTCCATGATGGAGCTTGCTTCAAAACGCGACAAGATAGTCTGAGAAACATGCTTCCAGTACAGCATGAAGTCGTGCAAGCCTTAGAGTATCTCATGCGCGTGGTCAGCAACCTCAACTTACATAGCGCGGTCCAGCAGTTCAATCTGGCGTCGTCGCGACTCGCATGTTCTATGGAAGAAGTGGACTCAATCCACAGGCGATCGGCGATCGGCGCAGGCTAGGGACTTTTTCTCAGGAAAAGTGGCAAGTACGCTGTCCGAGATGACTATTCTCTCAGGATGCCTTCGTCAAGCCACTCTCTGGCTCGCATTGCCCCGGATGTGGAGTGTCGCCTGTCAACAAGAGTATGATCGTGCGATGCACAACGAGTACAACGATTATCTCAAGCAGTACAGCCTCGTTGGTCTTGATCTTCCAGCGCCAGTCCTTGACCTGGCTTATCCATACCAGGAGAAACTTCGATAGTTATCCAGCTCACAAAAATCGTGGCCAGCACAATACTCAGGCTATGTGCGCTGCGGAGGCCAACTTGGATAAGTTCTGGGCGATTAAAGATGCTTTCTTCGCGGCCTTGACTGGTTTCGGTCCACCTCCAATCGTACAAGCATGTCTGGACGAAGGCGGCAAGATTCAGCGCACGGCGCCGTGGCAAGAGAAAGGCCATTGTACCTGTGACAAATGCTACGCTCCAACCACTTTCTCTTGCTACCGCACTTCCTCACGACCCAGCTCTCCAAGTCACTGGCTACTTCAACAAGACCGACCTCGAGCAGAAAGTCAAGCCCAAGACACGCGGCACATCCGAGCCAATCCAAGACGAACGCACCCTAGCCCCAACTCCTGGCCCGATCGCCCACACCATCCAAGTCGACAAGCAAACCTACAAAGTCATCAAAGTCCTCTTCCACATCCAACACGAAGACACAAGTGACCTCGCCAGAGCAATCAAGTGGGACGATTTCAAGCGCGCCATGATGAAACTAGGATTTTCAGTTCAGCAGCTCCGAGGGTCTGCGTGGCAATTCTTACCAAGCGCTAGTGACGGCCGTGGTATATTGTTTCACGAACCGCATCCTGGCGAGACGGTTTGGGAGGAGGTTGGAGAGGGTGTATGGGTGGGATGGGGGGAGGTTTGAAGTGGATTGACAAAGGAGGCTTTGGGTAAAGGCTGAGGGTTGGGAGAGATATGGTTGAGGTAGTTGCACGTGACGTGCTAGTGTGTGTCGCCGTTCAGGACATACTCGAAGAGAGAGTCGGTGGATCGAGAGATTACGAGATATCTAACGCATTGAGGCAATGACGCAGTACATTCCGCACTCCAACATTTCATCCACATCCCGCACCCTCCTCCCTGACCCTACCTCCAAAACATACTCCAATGCGGATATTTTCAGCATCCTCCATGACTTTGCATCAACATGCTGGTGCTTACTTCACCTACATGAAGTGTAAGGCAAGACAGTTTTCAAACATAAGGCGTACAGACGTTCTGTAATTGATCGTATGAATGCTGAAAGAAGCATCGAACATTTTGCTACGTTGGAACTAGCGTGACGCGGTCACGTCACTCTGCAGCCCTACCCGGCCAATTTTACCAAAGCTCTAGGAGCCTCACCAACCTCACTTGAGTAGTAACCGACAACTTTGTCATGCACTTACGATGATAAATTTCTCAGCGGACGACGATGTGGCACTGCGCCAGTACATGCCGGGCGAATTCGGGAAGAAAGATGGGACTGTGAACGTGGAGGCGCAG
>Ga0265780_10001855_pt1 | contig 29232 bp, 25 predicted proteins | sample P1T30metagenome_FD_192432 | JGI IMG/M metagenome (GOLD analysis project Ga0265780, IMG submission 192432) | Plant litter microbial communities from East Loma Ridge, Irvine, California - P1 T30 | ecosystem: Environmental > Terrestrial > Plant litter > Unclassified | place: USA: California... | reverse complement strand
GATCCAGCATCGTGGTGGCTGACACAGGCCGCGCTGCGCGCTCGCCGAGCATGGCTCGGCGCTACCGGCCCGCCGCCCCTACAGCCGCACCAGCAGGTGCTTGGCCAGGGTGCCGTGCATCCGACCGACCGCCCGCGCCAAGTGCAGCGTGCCGAACAGCAGCAGCGCGCCGGCCAGTGCGAGCAGCGGCGTGGCCCATGCGCCTTCCAGCAGCGGCAGGCCATTGATGGTCACCCCGGTGTAGGCACCCGGAAACCAGACCGCCACCGGCGACCAGATCAACGCCAGCGAAAGCGCCAGCAACGTCGTCGCCACGGTGAAATACGCGATACCCAGCGGCAGCATCAGCACGAAGTACAGCAGGGTGAGCCAGGTGCGGCCATCGGTGAACATGTCGCCGATCCGCTGCAGCCAGCTGCGGCTGCGGTCGCTGAAGCGCGGCCGGCGCGGCATGCGCTCACCCAGCAGCACCTCCACCAGCCGCCCCTCCAGCAGCGACAGCCCGCGGATGGAACCGAAGAACAGCACCGCCACCGGTACGCCGATGATCAGGATCAGCAGGCCCAGCGACAGCGACAGGCCGGTCACCACCCAGCTGAAGAAGAACGTGCCCGTCGCCAGCGACAGCAGCATGTAGAACAGGGCGCCATAGGTGTGCGGATCCACCGCTACGCCGAAGAATCGCGCCGCCAGCGAGCGCGGTGGCGACGGCGGCGGATCCGGGATGGCCGGACCGGATGCCGCCACGCCTGCCGCCGGCGGCACCGCATCGAAGCCGCTGCCCAGTGCAGGGGTGGTCGCAACACGTGTTCCGAGCGGCGTCTTCGGCGTGCGCAGCGCACGGTTCACCGTCAGCTCGGTTTCGCGGTAGATCTCGGCCACCTCGTCCGGCGCGCCGTAGCTGCCGGCCACGTCGGCGATCACCTCGCCCTCGCTGCGCCCCGGCTGTGCGGCCAGTTCCGAACGCAGGTACTCCTCGGCGTCGTACAGCGCATCCTGGACCATCGCCGGATCGGCATCGTGCAGCGCCGCGCGCAACTGCGCCAGGTAATCAGGAATGGTCGCCGGCAGGGTCCTGCCCATGGTGTGTTCGATGTTCATTGCAGTACGCCCTCCAGAACAGAATCGACGGAATCGCGGGTGGCACGCCAGGCCTGGATCCACTGCTCCAGCACGGCGCGTCCCTGCTCGGTAATGCGGTAGTAGCGTCGCGGCGGGCCGCTGGTGGAAGGCTCTACGTGGCTTTGCAGCAGGCCGGCCCCTTCCAGGTTGCGCAGCACCGGGTACAGGGCGCTCTGCTTGCCACTCAGCACGCCTTCGCCCACCTGCTCCAGCTCCTTGGCGATCAGGTAGCCGTACAGCGGCTCCGGTGCCTTGGCCAACACCGCCATCAGCGCCAGCGATACGGTCCCCGCACTGAGCTCCTTCTGGAATTTCTTCAGCTGGATCTCTTCATCGACCATGGCGGCATCTCCACTACGTTGAAGTGAACACTAGTGCGGAGTTCGACCTAGTGGAATAGGCCGGACGTCACGGTGCCGTGCGGCAACCGCGCCGGGCGCTGGCAGGAAACGGTGGCCTCGCGCATGATCGGGCTCTCTTTCCTGAAAGGCTCACCATGGACCGTCGCCCTGCCCTGTTGGCGCTTGCCCTGGCCACCTGCCTGCTGCCTTCGCTGGCCCCCGCGGCCACCCCCTACCGCAGCGCGCAGCAGATCCTGGAAGCCGCACCCGATCGCGACTGGCGCACGCCTGACCCGGCCAACCTGCTGTACATGGACCTGCGCGCCGGAAGGGTGATCATCGAGCTGGCGCCGCAGTTCGCGCCGCGCCACGTGGCCAACATCCAGACCTTCGCCCACGAACATTTCTGGGACGGCACCAGCATCTATCGGTCCCAGGACAACTTCGTGGTGCAGTTCGGCGATGCCGACGCCGACGACGCCGCCAAGGCCCGGCCGATGGGATCGGCGCAGAAGAAACTGCCGGCCGAATTCGAACGGGCCACGGCGGGATTGAAGGTCAGCCCGCTACCGGACCGCGATGGCTGGGCGTCGCGCACCGGTTTCGTCGACGGCTTCCCGGTCGGCCAGGACATGAAGGACGGCAGGACCTGGCTGGCGCACTGCTATGGCGCGCTGGGCGCGGGTCGCAACAATGACGAAGACAGCAGCGTAGGCGCCGAACTGTACGTGGTCACCGGCCAGTCGCCGCGCCAGCTGGACCGCAACATCACCGTGGTGGGCCGTGTGCTGAAGGGAATGGAACTGCTCAGCGCGGTGCCGCGGGGTCCGGCGCCGATGGGCTTCTATGCCGACCCGAAGCAGCGTACGCCGATCACCTCGATACGCCGCGCCAGCGATGTCCCCGCCGCCGAACGCACGCCGATCCAGGTACTGCGCACCGACTCGAAAACCTTCGCCGATACCGTGGAAGCCCGTCGCAACCGCGTCGATGATTTCTACAAACGACCGGCCGGGCACATCGATCTGTGCAACATTCCGGTGCCGGTGCGGTAACGCGCAGCGGCGCTGGCTGACCGCCACGCGGCCCGTGCAGCGCCGTACAGAACGCGTGAGCACGGGCCCCGCTCCACCCTCACCCGCTCTTTTCCGCCGGCTGGCTAGGCTGGAGTCCTGTTTCCCATCAGGACAACCCCCATGGCCTTGCTGCGACTGCGAATCACCGGAACCGAAGACGACGCGCGTGCGATCAGCGACCTGCTGCTCGGCATCGAAGGCATCGAGCATGTCGAGGAAACCGACGACCTGATGCCGAAGATGGACGATGACGATTCCAGTTCGGCCGGCCTGTCCGATGACATCGGCCCGGGCAGCCATGAACTGGAAGTGGAAGTGGGCAACGAAAGCACCGCGCAGAAGGTGCGCGATGCGGTACAGGAGCTCGCCCTGGAGCTGGATGTCTTCGTCGAATACGAGACCGACGAGGGCTGATCCGGCGCGCGTGAAGGGGCGGGGTCAACCCGCCCTGCGCGCACGTCGCCGGCGCCACAGGCGCAGGCCGATCCAACCGATGATGCTGCCGATCACCAGCACCGGCAGCAGCGCGGCGATGGCCCGTATCAGGTACGCGATGCTGGTGGTCAGGATGGCTCCGGATTCGGACAGCGCCATGCCGATTTCATTGCGGCTGCGCTGGCCGGACGGCGCGTTGAACTGCATCGTCACCAGTTGCGTGTCGATGCGTCGGCGCTGCTGGGCCGCATCCTTGTTGGCCTGTTCCACCCCCGCCTCGATCTCCGACAGCCGCTGGGTGATGACCAGCAGGTCGGCCAGCTTGATGTCCTTGCTGTCCTGGTAGGCAAGCAGCCGCTCGTGCTCCTTCTGCAGGCGCGCCTTGGCCAATGCAGTGTCCGCTACCTGCTGGGCGAGGTCTTCGGCATGGGTGTTGCGCGAGGACACCTCCCCGCCCTGCCCGGCCAGTCCGATGATCGGCTCCACGCCCTTCGGCGCGATGCGCACGCGGATCGAACCGCTGGGGTACTCACCGCCCTGCTGCCCCACCTGCAGCACCGCACAGTCGCCGAATCGGGCGGATTGGCAGGCGTCGGCGATCTGCTTGACCCGCGGGCCGATCTTCGCCGCATCCAGGCGGATGTCCAGGTCATGTTCGTAGGCCAGCGATGCGCCTTCCGGCGACACCACCGCACCGGCAGCGCCGGCACCCGCTTCGACCGCCGCCTCATGCCGTCCGCAGCCGGCCAGGGTCAGCAGCATGGCCAGCGCGCCGACCCAGCGCGGATGACGCCTTGCTTCCTTGTGCATTCTGTCTCGTCCCTGCGTTGGAGTGGCGACGATGGTAATCCTTTGGCACGCAGACAGGGCGACGCCCGCGACCTATGCTTGGCGATTGACCCCAAGACAGGATTGCCGATGCGCCAGCATCTCCTTGCCCTCGCCCTGATCGCTGCCCTCGGCGGCTGCCAGCAGGCCGACGCCCCGTCGTCCGCCACCCCGCCCGCCGCCGCGCCGGCGCAGGCCGCCGATGCCGCTGCCGATGCGGCCTTTGCCGATCTGTCCAAGCGCGCCCTGGACAGCTGGATGCAGCTCTCGCCCGTGGGTGCCACGCAGATCGGCGACCACCGCTTCGACAGCGAGATCGACGATCTCAGTGCCGCCGGCCAGCAGAAGACGCTGACCGCCTACAAGGGCCTGCTGGCCGAGCTGGAAAAGATCGACGTGGCCAAGCTTGGCCGCGAAAACCAGGTGGATGCGGCGATCCTGCGCAACCAGCTGCAGTCGGATATCTGGAATGCCGAAGTACTGCAGTCCTCCAAGTGGGATCCGCAGATGTACAACGGCCTGGCAGGCAGTGCGATCTACGGCCTGATGGCGCGCGAGTTCGCCCCGCTGCCCGAGCGCCTGAAGTCGGCCACCGCACGCATGGAGAAGATCCCGGCGATCTTCGCCCAGGCGCGCGAAAACCTGGACCCGGCCCGCGTGCCGAAGATCCACGCTGAAACCGTGGCCAAGCAGAACCGCGGCATCCTCAGCATCGTCGATACCTTCATCACCCCGCACATCGGCGAACTGCCGCAGGCCGACCAGCAGCGCCTGCAGGCCGCCATCGACGGCCTGAAGAAGGCCGTGGACGAACAGCAGCAGTGGCTGGACAAGACCCTGGTGCCCAATGCCAAGGGCGAGTTCCGCGTCGGCGCCGAGCTGTACGACCAGAAGCTGAAGTTCGCGCTGAATTCCTCGCTTTCCCGGCAGGAGATCGGTGAGCGTGCGCGTGCCGAACTCAAGCGCGTGCGCCAGGACATGTATGGCATCGCCCAGACCGTGCTGAAGGACAAGCCGGGCGCACCGCAGATGCCGGCCAACCCGAGCGACGACCAGCAGCAGAAGGCGATCGAAGCAGCGCTGGAACTGGCCTACGCCGACAAACCGGCCCGCGACAAGGTCGTGGAGGATGCCAAGGCCGCGCTGGACCAGTCCACCGCGTTCGTGCGCGAGCATGACCTGATGACCCTGCCCGACGCACCGGTGGACATTATCCTGATGCCCGAATTCCAGCGCGGCGTGGCCGTGGCCTACTGTGATTCGCCCGGTCCGCTGGACAAGAACCTGAAGACCTTCTACGCGGTCTCGCCGATCCCGGATGACTGGAACGACAAGCAGGTCGACTCGTTCCTGCGCGAGTACAACTCCCGCATGATCCACCTGCTGAGCATCCACGAAGGCACCCCGGGGCACTACCTGGAAGGCTGGCATTCGGCCAAGTTCCCCTCCACGCTGCGCGCGGTACTGCGCTCGGGCCTGTTCGCCGAAGGCTGGGCGGTCTACACCGAACGCATGATGCAGGAACAGGGCTACCTGGATAACGATCCGCTGTTCCACCTGGTGCAGCTGAAGTTCTACCTGCGCACCATTTCCAACGCGATCCTGGACCAGGGCGTGCACGTGGACAACTGGACGCGCGAACAGGCCATGCACCTGATGACCCACGATGCCTTCCAGCAGGAAAGCGAAGCGTCGGGCAAGTGGGTGCGCGCGCAGTTGACCTCCGCGCAGCTGCCGACCTACTTCGTCGGTGCGCAGGAACACTTCGACACGCGCAAGGCCGCGCAGGAAAAGCTGGGCGACCAGTTCAACCTGAAGGCCTACCACGACAAGATGCTGTCCTACGGCGCCCCGCCGGTGCGTTTCGCGCGCCAGCTGATGCTGGACCAGCCGATCGAGTAAGGGCTGCCTCCGGTAGCGCCGAGCAGGGCTCGGCGCTACCGGTCATCCGTCGGCGGCGACAAAGCCGCCGGTCTGGCGCGCCCACAGCCGCGCGTACAGACCGCCGGCCGCCACCAGTTCGGCATGCGTGCCGGTCTCCACGATGCGTCCCTGGTCCATCACCACCAGCCGGTCCATCCGCGCGATGGTCGACAGCCGGTGCGCGATGGCGATCACCGTCTTGCCGCCCATCAGCTCGTCCAGGTTGTCCTTGATCGCCGCTTCCACCTCCGAATCCAACGCGGAGGTGGCTTCGTCCAGCACCAGGATCGGCGCGTCCTTCAGCAGCACGCGCGCGATCGCGATGCGCTGCCGCTGCCCGCCTGACAGCTTCACCCCGCGCTCGCCGACCAGCGCGTCGTAACCTTGCCGCCCCTGGCCATCGACCAGCGAATCGATGAAGCCATCGGCACGCGCCTTGGCCACGGCCGCACGCAGTTCCTGTTCAGAGGCTTCGGGACGTCCGTACAACAGGTTGTCGCGGATCGAACGATGCAGCAGCGACGTATCCTGTGTCACCACGCCGATCTGCCCGCGCAGGCTTTCCTGGGTGACCCCGGCGATGTCCTGCCCGTCGATCAGGATGCGTCCGCTCTCCAGGTCATACAGGCGCAGCAGGACGTTGACCAGGGTCGACTTGCCCGCGCCCGAGGGCCCGACCAGGCCGATCTTTTCGCCCGGCTTCACCCGCAGTTCCAGCCCGGCGATCACCCCGCCGCGCTTGCCGTAGTGGAAGTGGATGTCCTGGAAGTGCACGCCACCGGCACTCACCTTGAGCGGCACCGCGTCATCGCGGTCCTGCACGGTAAGCGGCTGGGAAATGGTGGTGATCCCGTCCTGCACCGTGCCGATGTCTTCGAAGATGCCGTTGATGGTCCACATGATCCAGCCGGACATGTTGTGGATGCGGATGACCAGGCCGGTGGCCAGGGTGATCGCACCGACCGTGATCAGCCCATCGTTCCACAGCCACAGCGCCAGCCCACAGGTGCCGGCGATCAGGAACCCGTTGACGATGGCGATGGTCAGGTCCATACCGCTGGTGATGCGCGTCTGCCGGCGATGCTTCTCCGCCAGTTCCTGGATCGATTCGGCGACGTAGGCCTGCTCGCGTCCGCCGTGGGCGAACAGTTTCAGCGTCGGAATGTTGGTATAGCCATCGACGATGCGGCCCATCGCCTTGGAACGCGCTTCGGAGGCGATCCAGGCGCGCTCCTTCGCACGCGGCACGAAGTACACCATGATCACCGCGTAGGCCAGCATCCACAGCACCAGCGGAATCATCAGCCGCCAGTCGGCCTGGGCGAACAGGAACAGCGCGGTGCCGGTGTAGACCACGATGTACCAGAGCGAATCGACCATCTGCACCGCCGATTCGCGCAGCGAGGTACCGGTCTGCATCACGCGGTTGGCCACGCTGCCGGCGAAATCGTTGTGGAAGAAGTTCAGGCTCTGGCGCACCACGTAGTTGTGCATCAGCCAGCGCGAGCGGTTGCTCAGGCCCGGCACGATGGCCTGGTTGACCAGCAGGTTGTGCAGCCCGACCAGCACCGGCCGGGCGACCACGCACACCGCCACCATCCACAGCAGGTCCGATGCGTGGCGCTGGAAGAACCCGGCACCGGGCTGCTCGGCGACCATGTCCACGATGCGGCCGAGGAAGTCGAACATCGCCACTTCCACCAGTGCCAGCAGCAGGCCGGCGACCAGCGTGGCCAGCAGCACCGGCCACACCGGGCGCAGGTAGAACAGGTAGAACTTGAACACGCTGCGCGGCGGCATGCGCGTGTCCACCGGCGGAAAGACCGGGATCAGGGATTCAAACCAGCGGAACATCACAGTCGCTCACAACGGGGTAACCGGTTGATTATCCCATCGCAGGCCTGTCGTGGAGTGACGGCCACAGGCCGTCATCCCCGCAAGCTTCACCCTTGCGGCACGAACAACAGATCCTGGAAGTCGAAGCTGAAATCGGTCAGCTCGGAGATCGCCTGCATGCGGACCTCGCGGACCTTCCCGTCCGGATCCAGGCTGAAGTTGACGAACGCATCGGCGTTGAGCGAACGGTCGTCCCAGCGCACGATGAAGGTGTCGTGCTGCCAGTGTTCGAGCGTGCCGACCAGCTGCGCGGTCTTGTCGAACCGCAGGCGCAGCGCCTTGCCGTTGCCGGTGATGTGCATGTCCCCGTACCAGCGGTCGCGGTAGCGACCGGCATACCGCTCCAGGGCCAACGATGGTGTGGTGTGCGCGGTGCGTGCCGCCTGGTGTTTGGCCCAGGCCGCGTCGGCCTTGTCACGGCTCTTGTCCACGGCCTTGCCGTAGGCATCCACCCAGTCATGCCGGTCACCACCCAGATAGGCATCGAGCACGCTCAGGGTGATGGCATTGAAGGCCGCGCCGGCTTCCTGGTTGGTCAGTACCACCACGCCCAGGTTCTCACCGGGCACCAGCGTCACCCGGGACACCATGCCCGGCCAACCGCCGGTATGCCATACCAGCCTGCGGCCGCGGAAATCGCTCAGGCTCCAGCCTTCGGCGTAGCCGGCGAAGTTCGGCCGCGCCGGCGCCAGTTCCGCTACCGCCGGCTCGGCCACCACCTGCGGGGTGATCATCTGCCACATCTGCTGCTGGCTCTTCGCTGTGAACAGCGCACTGCCGTTGGCCAGCGTTCCCTGCGCCAACTGCACCTGCATCCAGCGCGCCATGTCATGCACGCTGGAGTAGATGCCACCGGCGCCGGCATTGTTCTGCCAGGTCAGCGGTGCCACCGTGCGCAGGTCCTTGAAATCGAACTTGGCATGGCCGACCGCGGCGTTGTCGCCGGGGCGCAGGTGGTCGGCGTTGTAGCGGGTGCCGGCCATGCCGACCTTGTCGAAGATGCGTTGCTGCAGGAAGTCCTGATAGGACTTTCCGGAGACCTTCTCGATCACCTGCTGCGCCACCGCGTACAGGATGTTGTCGTAGGCATAGCGTTCGCGGAAGCCGCCCTTCAGCGGCACCTTGCCCAACCGTTCCACCACCTCGGCGTTGCTGTAGCCGGTGGTCGGCCAGAACAGCAGGTCACCGGCGCCCAGGCCCAGCCCACTGCGGTGCGAGAGCAGGTCGCGCAGGGTCATCTGCTGGGTCACGAAGGGATCGGACATGCGGAACGACGGCAGGTGGTCGACCACCTTGTCGTCCATTTTCAGCTTGCCTTCTTCGGCCAGCAGGTTCAGCGACAGCGCGGTGAACGCCTTGGTGTTGGAGGCGATCGCAAACAGCGTATCGGCCTGCACCGGCTCCGGGCGGCCCTGCTCGCGCACGCCCCAGCCCTGCTCCAGCACCACCTTGCCGTCCTTGACCACGGCCATCGCGATGCCCGGCACGTCGAAGCGCGCGCGTACCCGCTCCACCGTGGCATCCAGATCCTGCAACGGGGCCGGAGTCGCCGCAGTCGCCAGGGTGGTAAAGGCCAGCAGCATCGCGCCTCCGATCAGGGACTTCATCACGCACGTTCTCCAGAGTGGATGGCCGCGCCGAGCGGGCGCGCCGGGAATTCTCATCATGGTAACGGCCGGCGGTGCAGCCTTCCCCGTGCCAAAGGAGGGGTGGGATGGAGACAGGTGGAAAGACCAGAGGGGGTTCGACTTCCGCGCCGATCCGTTGCGGCATCGGCGGCTGGGTATTCCCGGAGTGGCGCGGTGGCATGTTCTATCCGGAAGGACTGCCACAGCGCGAGGAACTGGCATTCGCCAGCAACGCCCTGCGCTGCATCGAAATCAACGGCACGTTCTACCGCACGCCGACCCAGGCCCAATGCGCGCAGTGGGCCGCGCAGACACCGCCAGGCTTCCGGTTTTCGATGAAAGCCCCGCGTTACCTCGTGCAGCGGCGCGACTTGTCCGGCGTTGCCGAGGCCGCGCAGCCATTCCTGCAGGCCGCGCTGGGCCTGGGTGACCGGCTGGGCCCGCTGCTGTGGCAGTTCGCCCCCACTCACAAAGCCGATGCCGGCGTGCTGGCGGAGTTCATGCAGTCACTGCCAGCCACCCTGCAGGGCGTGCCGCTGCAGCACGCGCTGGAGGTACGCAACGCCGCGGCAGTGAATGCCACGCTGGTGCAGGCCGCACGCACCCACAACGTTGCCCTGGTCATCGAAGACAGCGACGAGGCCCCGCTGCACGGCGACCTCAGCGCCGACTTCGTCTACGCCCGGATCAAGCGCAGCCAGCCGCGCCTCCGTGCCGGGCTGCCGGCCCCGTTACAGCAACGCTGGGCCGCGCGCGCGCAGGCGTGGGCACAAGGCGCTGCGGTCGAAGATCTTCCGTTGATCACATCGCCAGCCGATCCGACGCCGCGCGAGGTCTACCTGCTGTGCATCGGGGCGGGCAAGCGGCGCAACCCGGCAGCCGCCATCGCCCTGCAGCAGCGCTGCGACACACGCTGACCCATCGCCGCCGACGCTGGCTTGACGCACAATACCGCGATGAGCAGCCCCGATACCCGCAAAGCCCTTTTCCAGATCCACTTCTGCGTGCTGCTGTGGGGCATCACGGCCATCCTTGGCAAGCTGATCACCCTGCCCGCACTGCCGCTGGTGTGGTGGCGCATGCTGCTGGTGGTGGCCATGCTGGCGCTGCTGCCGCGGGTGTGGCAGGGCCTGCGCAACATGCCCTGGCGGGTGGTCGCGGCCTACTCCGGCATCGGCGCGCTGGTCGCGCTGCACTGGCTCACCTTCTACGGCGCGGTGAAGCTGGCCAATGCCTCGGTCGCCGCCACCTGCATCGCGCTGGCCCCGGTGTTCACCTCCATCATCGAACCCTGGGTGGCCAAGCGGCCGTTCCAGCTGCGCGAACTGCTGTTCGGCATCGCGGTGCTGCCCGGCGTGGCGCTGGTGGTGGGCGGGGTGCCCGAAGGCATGCGCCTGGGGGTGCTGGTGGGTGCGATGTCGGCGCTGCTCGTGGCGGTGTTCGGTTCACTCAACAAACGCATGGTCAGCCATGCCGATCCACTGACGGTCACCGCGCTGGAACTGGGCGCCGGCACCCTGACCTTGACCCTGCTGGCACCGCTGATGCCGTTCCTGCTGCCCGCCCTGGCCAGCCCGCTGTGGGTGCTGCCGGACGTGCACGACGGCATCCTGCTGCTGGTGCTGGCCGGCTTCTGTACCCTGCTGCCGTTCGCGCTGGCGCTGGTCGCGCTGCGTCACCTCAGCGCCTACACCGTGCAGCTGGTGACCAACCTGGAGCCGGTGTACGCGGTGATCCTGGCAGTGGTGCTGCTGCGCGAACAACATGAAGTCGCAGGTTGGTTCTACGTCGGCGTCGCGGTCATCGTCGGGGCGGTCTTCCTGCATCCCCTGCTCAACCGTCGTCGCCCCGTCCAGCATCCCGAACTGATCTGACCTTCCTACCAGTCGACCTGCCCCGGCAGCAGCCCGCGCAGTTCCGGCTCGCTGAGGTTGCGCCACTGGCCCGGCTTGAGCGCGCCGATCTTGATGTTGTCGATGCGTACGCGGCGCAGCTGGGTCACCCGGAAACCGAATTCAGCCGCCATCAGGCGGATCTGCCGGTTCAGGCCCTGCTGCAGGGTGATGCGGAAACCGAACTTGGCGATGCGCGAGGTGCGGCACGGCAGGGTCATCTGGTCATGGATGCGCACACCACGCGCCATCGCGCGCAGGAACTCGTCGGTCACCGGCTTGTTCACCGCCACCAGGTACTCCTTCTGGTGGCCGTTTTCCGCGCGCAGGATCTGGTTGACGATGTCGCCGTTGCTGGTCATCAGGATCAGGCCTTCGGAATCCTTGTCCAGCCGGCCGATCGGGAAGATGCGCTGCTCATGCCCGACGAACTCGACGATGTTTCCCTTCACCGAACTTTCGGTGGTGCAGGTCACCCCGACCGGCTTGTTGAGCACGATGTAGACGTGGCGGCGGCCGCCCGGACGGCTGGCCTGGCGGGCGCGCAGGGGCTGGCCGTCGACCAGCACCTTGTCCTCCTCGCCGACCACCGCGCCGGTACCGGCGGGACGTCCATTGACAGTGACACGGCGTTCGCTGATCAGCCGGTCGGCCTCGCGACGGGAGCAGAAGCCGGTTTCGGCGATGTATTTGTTGATGCGGATGGTCATGCCCGCATTATCCGGCATTGTCGCGCCCACGGCATCCGTTCATAGCGGACGCACCGCGTCCAGCTGCTCACCATCCATCACCCGGTCACGCCCCGCGCGCTTGGCGCCGTACATCGCATGGTCGGCCCGGCGCAGCAGTGCGGCCAGGTCATCATGGTCGGGCCGCCACTGGGCCAGGCCGATGCTGGCGGTCAATGCCAGGCCGTCCACCTGCAGCGCCACCCCGGCCTCGGTGATCCGGCGCCCCACCTGCTGCAGCCGCGCCGCAGCGACATCGCGCGGAGCGCCCGGCAACAGCAGCAGGAACTCCTCCCCGCCCATCCGGAACACCTCGTCACGGCCTCGCAGGGCGCCGCGCAGGGCCCCGGCGACCGCCTGCAGCACCGCATCGCCGGTGTCGTGGCCGTGGCGATCGTTGATTTCCTTGAACAGGTCGATGTCGAGGAAACCGATCACCAGCGGTGCGCCCTCGGCACGTGCGCGTTCGATCTGCACGCCCAGCTCGCGCAGCCCGGCGCGGCGATTGGGCAGGCCGGTCAATGCGTCGGTGTCGGCCAGCTGGCGCATCTCATCACGTTGTTCGCGCAGGTTGCCCAGCCGCTGGTTGAGCGCATAGGCGGCCATCATCAGCAGCCAGGTCACCGCCAGCTGGAGGGCTTCGACACGGTGGGCCAGCAACCACTGGGCGCGCGCCAGGTCGGCCACGATCATCAGCAGGAACGGTGCCAGCGCGACCAACCCGATACTGGCCCAGCGGTCGTTGCGCGACCACGCCCATACCCCTGCCAGCAGGGCCGCCACGCAGCCGGCAAAATGGGCCGCCTCCAGCACATCCGACGTCCAGCCCAGCAACGTCCAGTCCATCCAGGGCACCAGCAGCGCCACCGCGAACAAGGCGCAACTCACGGCCGACACCACGCCACGCGACCGCGGCCAGGCGCGATGACCTGCATTGAGTCGCCACAGCATGGGTAGCAGCACGGCCTGTGCGCAGGCGGTCAGTCCTACCAGCCACCAGGCACTGTCCACCCCGATCGGGAACCATGGCTCGGGATACCCGCTCAGTCCCCCCAGCACCGCCTGCCACAGCACGAACACAGCGCAGGCACCGATGTACATCAGGAAAATGCGGTCACGGGAGGTAAAAAATCCCATCAGGGACGACAGCGCCAGCGCCAGCGCGACCGCCACGCAGGCGGTACGCACCAGCAGCCGGGCGGTATCACGCTGCTGCACCGGGCTCGGCGCGCCAAGCCGCAGCGTGGGCCCCCAGCGCTCCTTCAGCGGGGTCGCCCAGGACACATGGATCGGTTCGCGGCTTCCGGCACGCGGCACGGTCACCATGCCGATGCCCGCGCGGAACCGCGAGTCACGCGTACGCGCATCGCCCATGTTGCCGCAGATCTCGCGGTCGCCATGGCGGATGGACACCTCGCCGGCGAACACATTGAACACGTCCAATGCCTGCGGCTGGCCGGACCATCCCCCCTCCGGCGCGGGGATATCCAGCTGCTGGCGCTGTCCGCGCAGCATGTAGCCCTCACACGCGCGATGTGGCGTCGGCTCGTCGGTCGCCCCGCCCAGCAGCAGGTAGTCGCGCACCGGCTGCGGCGCGGCGGCGGCATTGCACACCCACAGCAGGCTGGAAAGCAGCACCGCAGCCAGCCCCCATCCGCTCCTGTTCCAGCGGCCCGACCGTACCATCGTGCTCCCCACGCAACACCCGCCTGCTTGCCATCCGTGTCCGGAGATTATCGCAGCCCGGCCGATTTCACGCCGGACCGCCGCCGCGCGCGGGAGCGACGACGCGCTTCAACCGCGACCCAGCCACTTTCCGTGCGTGTCATGCCGCACCGGGTGCAGGGCGGTCTGGGTGATCCGCTCCAGCGGCTGCGGGCGTTCGATCGCATAGCCCTGCAATCCCTGCACGCCCATCTCCACCAGCTGCGCCGCCTGCTCTTCGGTTTCCACCCACTCAGCGATCACCTCCAGCTGCAGTTCGCGCCCCAGCGCGGCGATGGCGCGCACGGTGGCACGGCTGACCGGGTCGGTCTGCATGTCGCGCACGAAGGTTCCATCGATCTTCAGCAGGTCCGCTGACAGCTGCCGCAGGTAAGCAAACGAGGAAAGCCCCGAGCCGAAGTCATCCAGCGCGATGCGGCAGCCACGCGCCTTGACTGCATCGATGAATTCCCGCGCTTGAGCCAGGTTGCTGATCACCGCCGTTTCGGTGATCTCGAAGCACAGCCGCTTGGCCAGCGTGCGGTTGCGTTCCAGCAGGTCGTTGACGAAGGTCAGGAAGCCTGGCTCGGCGATCGACTGCGCCGAGACGTTGACGTTGCACAGGCCCAGCCGCGCCACGTGCGCCGGACAGACCTGCAGGTGGCGGAACAGCATGGACAGCACGCAGCGGTCCAGCGACATGCCCATGCCATAGCGTTCAACGGCGCCAATGAATTCGCCCGGACCATGCAACACGCCCTGCTCATCGCGCATGCGCACCAGCACTTCGTAATGCAGGTAGTCCGGGGCGCCGACGGTGGCTATGCGCTGTGCATACAGCAGCATCCGGCCGTCGGCGATGGCGTGGCTGACCCGACGCAGACGCTCGGCCTCGCCGCGGTGCTCGTCCAGCGCCAGCCGGTCTTCGTTGAAGCAGTGCACCCGGTTGCGCCCGCCCTGCTTGGCGGCGTAGCAGGCGCTGTCGGCCGCGCCCATCAACCAGTTCACGTCCGGCGTATCGGTGCGCACCTCGACCACGCCCACGCTGCAGCTGATCTTCAGCGTGTCGTCGCCGAACTGGATGCTGGCCTGGCCCAGCGTGCGGATCACCCGCTGCAGTACCCGCCGTGCCTCCTCCTGGCTCGCGCCGGCGAGAAACACCGCGAACTCGTCTGCTCCCAGCCGGCCGACCCAGTCCCCTTCGCGCACCGCCCCCTTGAGGTGTTCGGCGAAGGCACGCAGCATCTGGTCGCCTGCCGCGTGTCCGACCGCTTCATTGACCAGCTTGAAGTGGTCCAGGTTGAGATGGCACAGCGCATGCACGCCGCTGTCGTGGCGCACCTGCTGCAACGCCAGTTCAAGCTGCCGCTCGATCTCGCGGCGGTTGATCAGGCCGGTCAGCACATCGTGGCTGGCGTGGTGCTGCACCTGCCGGGCCAACACGTGGTTCTGGGTGACATCTTCGACAATGGCGAAGATCGACGTGCCCTGCTTGCCGCGGTGGACGGCGGTGCCGCTCCAACGCCCCCACATCAGGCTGCCATCGGCGCGCAGGAAGCGCAGCTCGCCGGCCTCCAGCTGACGGGGCCAGTCGATCTCCCCTTCGCCGTCCAGTACCAGCTCTCCTTCGGCCAGCAGCTGGCGCAGGTGCATGTGCACCAGCTGCTCGCGGGGCCGCTGGAGCAGATCGGACAAGGCCTGGTTGACCTCCATCAGGCCGCCGCCGCTGTCGATTTTCAGCATGCCCACGCTGGCCTGGTAGAACGCCGCACGGAAGCGCGTCTCCTGTTCCATCAGATCGATGCGTACACGCCGGGCCAGCAGCACCGCCACGATCGCGATCGCAACCACCGACAGCGCGCCGACGACGAGGGTGGTCATGCGCACCAGCGCGGACATGTTGACCAGCGCCAGCGAGAACCGGCGCGCCGTGTCCTGCAGTTGCAGGTCCAGTTGCTGCAGCCGCCGCTCATACCGCACTGCGTCCTGCGCCGGGATGGCCCCGCCGGACAGCCGCTGCTCCAGTTCGTTGCTTATCGCGGCGATTTCCAGCAGCGGCGAATCGGTTTCCCGCCACAGCTGCGAGGCCTCGCGGAAATAGGCGAGGTCGCGCCCATACCGGTAGGACAGGATCAGCCGGTTCACATCGCCGCGTGCATTTCCCCCGCGCAGGAACGCCGCGCGGGCCGCGTTGGTATCCGGCGGCTGCCGCTCCAGCGCCTGACGCGCCTGCAGATCAGCCAACGGCACGTCGAGCTGCGTGCGTGCCTGCTGCAGATCCGCCGCGTGGCCGCTTTCCAGATAGCGGTGCAGCGAGGCGACCGCCTGCTGTTGGGCACGCGACCAGTGGCTCTGGCCGACGATCCAGGCGGTAGAGGCAGCCTGCAGTTCCTGGATGAGCGCGGAGATGCCCACCAGGCCGACCGCCATGCCGGTGAGCAGTGCAAAGCGCAGTGTCAGGCCGCGTGCCCTTGCACGCTGCCGCGTCCCCGCACCGGCCTCAACCATACCTGGAACCCCCCGAATCCGTGGTAGATCCTGCTTGCTGCCTGCGCATCATGCACGCTGGAATCGGCGCTGTCTGCATCCCCGGTAGACCGCCCGCCGCTGGCCGGATGCCTGTCCCGGGACAAAAAAAACGCCAGCCCGGAGGCTGGCGTTGCATTCATCGGATCATGCGCGGATCAGACGTTGCGCGGACCACGCGGCTTGAAGCCTTCGCGACGCGGCGGACGATCACTGCCGCCCGGGGCACCCGGACCACCCGGGCCGCTGCGGCGCGGACCGCCCTTGTCGAAGCGCGGCTTGGACGGCGCACGTGGTGCCTGGCTGATGTCCTCGCCCGGCTCCACGCGGCGCATGTTGAGCTGCTGGCCGGACACCCAGACTTTCTTCAGGTGGGTCAGCACGTCCTGCGGCATGTCGATCGGCAGGTCGAGCACCGAGAAACCGTCGTGGATGTCGATGCGACCGATGAAGCGGCTTTCCAGGCCGGCTTCGTTGGCGATGGCGCCGACGATGTTGGCCGGCTTCACGCCATGCTGGTGGCCCACTTCGATACGGAAGGTTTCCATGCCCTGCTCCGGTGCACCGCGCGGCGGCATCTCACGACGCGGACGCTCCTGGAAACCTTCGCCTTCGGCGCGCGGGGCGCGGTCGAACTTCGGGCGCTCGCCGCGATCGAAGCGATCATTCCGCTCCGGACGGTCGGTGCGCTCGAACCGCTCGCGCGGGGCACGCTCTTCGCGCGGCGCACGCACCGGCGGCTGCAGCAGGAACGGGGTGTCACCCTGCATCATCTTGGCCAGCGCGGCCGCGATGTCGATCGCCGGCACGTTGTTCTCGCCTTCGAAGCGCTCCAGCAGCTGCCGGTAGAAGTCCAGGCCGCCCTGGCCCAGCGTTTCGCTGATGCGCGCGGTGAACTTGTTGACGCGGTTGTCGTTGACCGCTTCCACGCTGGGCAGCTGCATCTCTTCGATCGGCTGGCGGGTGGCGCGCTCGATCTGGCGCAGCATGCCCTTCTCGCGCGGGGTGGCGAACAGGATCGCCTCACCGCTGCGGCCGGCACGGCCGGTACGGCCGATGCGGTGCACATAGCTTTCGGTGTCGTACGGGATGTCGTAGTTCAGCACGTGGCTGATGCGTTCCACGTCCAGGCCACGCGCGGCCACGTCGGTGGCGACGAGGATGTCCAGCTTGCCTTCCTTCAGCATGGCGATGGTGCGCTCACGCTGGGCCTGCTGCATGTCGCCGTTGATGGCGGCGGCGGCCAGGCCACGCGCCTGCAGCTTGCCGGCCAGCTCTTCGGTGCCGGCCTTGGTGCGGGCGAAGATGATCATCGCATCGAACGGCTCGACTTCCAGGATCCGGGTCAGCGCATCCAGCTTGTGCATGCCGCTCACCCACCAGTAACGCTGGCGGATGTTCGCCGAGGTGGTCGTCTTGTTGACGATGGTGACTTCGGCCGGATCCTTCAGGTAGGTCTGGGCGATGCGACGGATGGCCGGCGGCATGGTGGCCGAGAACAACGCCACCTGGCGCTTCTCCGGCAGCTTCTTCAGCACCGCTTCGACGTCGTCGATGAAGCCCATGCGCAGCATTTCATCGGCTTCGTCCAGCACCAGCGTCTTCAGCTCGGACAGGTCCAGCGTGCCGCGGTTCAGATGGTCGATGACGCGGCCGGGGGTGCCCACCACGATGTGCACGCCACGACGCAGCGCGGACAACTGGGTGGCATACGGCTGGCCGCCGTACACCGGCAGCACGCGGAAGCCGGCGATCTTCGACGAATAGGTCTGGAAGGCCTCGGCGACCTGGATCGCCAGTTCGCGGGTCGGCGCCAGCACCAGGGCCTGCGGCTTGCTCTGCTGCAGGTCGATGTTGGACAGTACCGGCAGGGCGAACGCAGCGGTCTTGCCGGTGCCGGTCTGGGCCTGGCCCAGCACGTCGCGGCCTTCCAGCATCGCCGGGATGGTGGCGGCCTGGATCGGCGAGGGGGTTTCGTAACCGACGGCGGCAACCGCCTGCATCACGGGCTCGGAAAGGCCGAGCTGCGCGAACTGCAGCGGCGCCTGGGTATCTTGGGACATGGGGAACTCCGAAGGCACTGCCACGAACGTGGCAGGCGAAAAAAGGGGGGTATTTTGCGCTTAGGGCGCCCTTCTGACGCGTGCCCCGGCGCTTTTTCGAGTGCATAGCTTACAGCACCTTGCATGAACGACGTGCACGGCGTGTCATCGCTGTCCCCCTGGCCGCCCCCCGGACCGGTGCGTGGGGCCCGCGCCTGCCTCACAATGGGCGCCATTCATTCCGGGAATACCCCATGCAGATCCTTGAATTCGACCTCGACGGCGAGTACGTCGAGCTGAAGCAGCTGCTCAAGCTGACCGACCTGGTCAGCAGTGGCGGCGAAGCCAAGATGGCCATCAGCGAGGGCCTGGTGCTGGTCGATGGGGCCGTCGAGCTGCGCAAGGCCTGCAAGATCCGCGCGGGCCAGCAGGTGGAATTCAATGACAGCGTGATCCGCGTGCTGGCGCTGCCACCCGAAGCCGGGTAATCCCGGCGCTGCCGGGTCCGTGGCCGGCTCCTACCCCGCCACCGGCTGGGTAAGCCGATTGGCGATCAGCCGGCGGAACGGGCGCACGCCCTGCGCGATGCGCAGCCCGGCCGCGCGCAGCAGCCGCGCCGGCACGCGGTCATCGGTGTAGACCCGGGCGATGGCGTTGGTGGCTTCGTACAGCGCGCGGGAAGCCAGCCGGTGCTCGCGCTGGTAGCGCGCGAGCATGCGTGCATCGGCGATGTCCGCCCCCCGCGCCTGTTGCGCGACGACCAGCCGGGCAAGCCGCTGCTGGCTGGCCAGGCCCAGGTTGAACCCGTGCGCGGTCACCGGATGCATGCCAACGGCCGCATCACCGATCAGCGCCGCACCGGCGGCGATGAAGCGTTCGGCATACACGCCCACCAGCGGATACGCCTGCGGCGTGGTGACCGGGTGCATGTGGCCCAGCCGGTGTTCGAAGAACCCGCTGACCGCTTCACCGAACGCGGCACCGTCCATCGCCAGCAGCGCCTCGGCCTGCCGCGGCGGCAGGGTGACCACCGCCGATGCCAGACCGTCGTTGAGCGGCAGCAGGGCCATGGTGCGGCCATAGCCGAACCATTCCCACGCCGTGTGGTGGTGGTCGCGCTCGACCTGCATCCGGCATACCAGCATCGTTTTGCCGAAGTCCTGCAGGCGCGCACCGATCCCCAGCATGCGCCGGGTGGAAGAGAACCGGCTGTCAGCCGCCACGACCAGTCGTGCCTGCACGGTGCTGCCGTCGTCGAGCAGCACTTGCTGGCCACCGTCGACCGCACGCACGCCCTGTACCTTGCGTCCGTCACGCAGCTCCAGGCCCGGCTGGTCATGGACGGCGTCCCACGCCGCGCGGCGGATGAGGTGGTTGGGCACCAGCCAGCCCAGCGGGTCGCCGCCGCGTCGGTCGCTGGCGAAGGTCAGGGCGAACGGCGAGCGCCCATCCAGCACCCGCGCGTCCCGCAGTTCGGCGATCTCCGCGGCAGGCAGCCGTTGCCATAGCTGCAGGTCCTGCAGGACCCGGCGCGAGGCATGGGTCAGGGCGATTTCGCGGCCGTCGAACGCTGCGTCCGCCAGCGCCTGGCGCGGCTGCGGCTCCACCACCGTGACCTGCAGTCCACTGCCTGCCAGCGCGCGGGCGAAGCAGAGTCCGGCCGGGCCTGCGCCCACCACCATCACATCGGTCACCTGCATGCTGCTTCCCCGCGATTTCATGTCCAGCAGCAGCATAGCGATGCGGGCACGCGCGGGGCCTTGATCTGGATCAGGCGCTGCGGTGACGGTTCACAACAGCGCCCACAACAGCATCAAAATGCCAGCCAGCGACACCAGCCATGCCAGGCTGCGCACGTAGGGGATGCCGGCCGCATACAGCGGCACATAGGCCAGTCGCGCCCAGAAATACAGCTGCACCGCCAGCGCCGTACTGCTGTCCTGCCTGCCCGCCACCACCACCGCGATGGCGGCGGCGGCGAACACCGCGAAGGTTTCCAGGAAGTTGGCCTGCGCCCGTTGCAGGCGCCCCGCCAGCAGCCCGGGCGGCGGCGCCTGGCCGTCGCGGGCCGAGGCGTTCCATTGCGTGCCACGCTCGCGGGTGATCGCCGCAGCAGCCAGCATCACCTGCGCCAGCCCGAGCACACCAGCCCAGGCCAGCATCTGCAGTTCGATGGCCATCGCTCAGGTCCCCGGCGCGCGGACGCTGTAGCCGGCGAGACGCCAGACGCGGTCCTCATCCAGACGGAAGCTGACCAGTTCGCGTACCGGCTGGGCGCTCTTCTCGAACCGCGTGGGGTAGGTCACGTTGAGGTACAGACCTTCAGGCACCGCCGCACCGGCATTGAAGCGGACCCGGCTGATGCTCGGCTGGCCCCTGCCGACCAGCGCACCCAGTCGGGCGCGATCAGCGGCGACCTGCTTGGCGAACGCATCGCGGGCAACCGCCTTGCGTGCCACCGACGAGGCGCCATCCCACAGCTGTGCAGCCTGTCCGCCATCGACCAGGCGAACGGCCTGCAGGGCGGCAGCACTCATTTCGGCATTCTGCTTGTCCAGCTGGGCCTGCTGGGCCGGGGTGAGCTGCTGGGTCGGCGTGCCCGGCCGTGCGGCGGCCGGTGCGGCAGCCGGCGTGGCAGGCGCAGCGGCAGGTCGCGGCGCCGGCTGCGCGGCCGGCTGGGGCTGCTGCGCCCCTGCGGTGAACGGCAGCAGCAGGGACAACACCATCAACGAACGCTTCATCGGACACTACCTGTTCAGGAGAAGTGCCCGCAGTCTACGCCAGCTTCGGGATGCGGCTTCACGACTCCGGTGGCGCGTCCGCGGGCTGTAGTCCTGCGGCCGTGGAAGCCTCCATCCCCAGGCTTCCCTGTGCGCCATCGTCGGCAGCCGGGGAAGCTCCCGGCGCAGGGGGCAGGGTCGCCACATCGATCTCCGACAAAGGGCTGTCCGAGGGGCACACCTCATCGGGGAAACCGTAGTCTTTCTTCAGTGCCTGGCCACAGCTGTTGACTGCATCCAGTTCCGCGCCTTCGCGTTTGCACTGCTGGTCGAAGGCCACCAGGAAGGCATCCTTGCGGCGCACGAAGTCATCGCCGCAGGCCCGCATCTGCTTGATCCGCTCCAGATCGTCCTGCACCGCATTGGTGCCGTCCAGGCCGTACTGGCGCAGTTCGTCGGCACTGAGCAGGCGCAGGCTGCGGTTGGGCACGGTCATCATCAGGTCGGCCACGCCCACCGCCACGCCGTTGCGCTGCAGGTAGTCCTTTACGTTGTCGTACACCTCGTGCAGTTCGCGGTTGAGTTCGGCGCGCGAGGTGGCCTTCGAACTGATCCGCATCATGCGATGGATCCCGACCTTGCCCGATACCAGGCGATTGTCACCGGCCGCCAGCACGAACACACAGGCGCTGTGGCAGATCGACCCTTCGCGCACCCAGATGGTCCAGTTCGATTCGCCGATGCCATCGCCGGCCACGATCGCCGACTCCACCTGGCCGCCGCTGGAATCCAGGTCCAGGATGCGCTTGTGGATGCCGAGTTGTTCGGCCACCACGGCCAGCCGCCAGCTCAGTTCGGCAAATCCCGGGTTGATCTTGCCGCTGTAGCGGACGCGCAGCAGGCCACGCTCCACGCAGGGCTGCAACGCCTGCTCCATCTCGGCCCGCGCAAGGCCAGGCAGCGCTACGCCGTCACCCTCGCTGGCGTAGTCGGTGCTGCAGCTGATCCAGGCCTCGCCGTTTTCCAGTGATGCCGTCGGCCATGCACGATCAGTACGCTCGGCAGGCGGGGCGACAGGGCGTGGGGCATCGGCCACGTTGATCGATACCATGTGGTCGCCATCGGCGCCGGGCGCGCGCGTCGCCGCTTCATTGGCGGTGACGTTGCCGGGGTTCTCCAGCTTGCTGCACGAAGCGAGGGCGAGGCATAGCAGGGGCAGGCACCATCTGGGCGACATGAACCTTGGAACCGGGAAGGGGACACGACCCCAGTCTAGAGCCTGCGCCGCGTGTGACGACAACGCTTCCTGAATCGGCACCCGCCACTGGCATCCATGTCCGAAAATGGCGAGCCCCGCCCTGCCCTGCGGCCTAGACTGTGGCCATGTCCCCGACCGTCGCCCTTGACACTGCCACCTGCGAACGCGCACGCCTGGCGCGCGACGCGCGCTTTGACGGCTCGTTCTTCACCGCCGTGCGCAGCACCGGCATCTATTGCCGGCCGGTGTGCCCGGCCCCGCCGCCGAAGCCGTCCAACGTCCGCTACTACCCCAACGCAGCGGCCGCCGCCGCCGCCGGCTACCGGCCATGCCTGCGCTGCCGCCCGGAGTTGTCGCCCGCCGCCCAGCAGGTACTGGAACAGGAGACGGTCCGTCGCGCGCTCGATCTGATCCACGCAGGCTTCCTGCAGGACGCCAGCGTGGCCGCGCTGGCCGGACGGGTCGGCGTCGGCGCGCGCCAGCTGCAGCGCGTGTTCGTGGCCGCGCTGGGCGTGACTCCGCTGCAGCTGCATACCACCCAGCGCCTGCTGCAGGCCAAGCAGCTGCTGACCGAAACCCGCCTGCCGGTCACCGATGTCGCGCTCGCTGCAGGCTTCAACAGCCTGCGCCGATTCAACGACGCCTTCCTGGCCGGCTGCGGCATGCCACCCAGCGCCATCCGCCGGCTGCCCGGCGTGGCAACCCGGACCGGCGAGGGCCTGCGCCTGCGATTGGGCTACCGGCCTCCGCTTGATTTCGGGCTGATGCTGCAGTTCCTGCGCCGGCGCATGATCCCCGGCATCGAGCGCATCGAAGAGGACGGCTATGCACGCGTCATCGGTCCGGCCGAGCGCCCCGCGCTGCTGTGGGTGCATGCCGACGCACGCCGCAGCGAGCTGGTGCTGCAGCTGGACGGCGTAGACCCGCGGCAGATTCCGCAGGTAGTGCGGCGGGTACGGCATATGTTCGACCTGGATGCCGACCTGCGCCAGGTACACGCCACCCTGCAGGGCGACCCCCTGCTTGCGCAGGGCATCGCGCTGCGGCCGGGGCTGCGCGTGCCGGGCGGCTGGGAAGGCTTCGAAGTGGCGGTGCGCGCGGTGCTGGGGCAGCAGGTCAGCGTGGCCGCAGCGACCACGCTGGCACGGCGTCTGGTGCAGGCGTACGGGCAGGTGCTGCCGGGCATGCCGGAGGGGCTGGACCGGCTGTTCCCGCAGCCTGCACAGCTTGCCGACGCCCCCTTGGAGTCGATCGGCCTGCCGCGTACGCGCGCGGCCACCCTGCGCGCCCTGGCACGCGCCTGCGATGCCGGTGAGCTGGATTTCAACGCCGGCCAGCAGTTGCAGGAATTCGTACAGCGCTGCGTGGCGTTGCCCGGGATCGGTGCGTGGACCGCGCAGTACATCGCGCTGCGCGCGCTCGGCCAGCCCGATGCCTTCCCGGCCGGCGACCTGGTGCTGCAGCAGATGCTCGGCACACCGGAAAAACGCCTGACCGAGCGCCAGGCCGAGCAGCGCTCGCAGCCATGGCGTCCGTGGCGGGCGTATGCCGTGCTGCACCTGTGGCATCTGTCCACCCCGTTTACCGGAGTTCCGTCATGACCCTGCACTACGATCGTTTCGATAGTCCGATCGGCGAACTGACCGTGGCCGGTGATGCGCACGGCATCACCCACATCCTGTTCCCGCAGAACCGCCACGATGCCAAGGGGCGCGAGGACTGGATACACAACCCGGCCACCGTGCACGACGCACGCGAGCAGTTGCTGGCCTACCTGCACGGCGAGCGCACCCACTTCGACCTGCCGCTGGCACCCCGCGGCACGCCGTTCCAGCTGCGCGTCTGGAATGCGCTGGCCGACATTCCGTTCGGCCAGACATGGAGCTACCTGCAGCTGGCGACCCTGCTTGGCCAGCCCACCGCCACCCGCGCAGTGGGCGCCGCCAACGGGCGCAACCCGCTGCCGATCGTGCTGCCCTGCCATCGGGTTATCGGCCGCAATGGCGCGCTGACCGGCTTCGGCGGCGGGCTGGAAACCAAGGCCGCGCTGCTGCGCCTGGAACAGGGGGATGGCGCGTTGTTCGTACGCCAGTGACATGGGGTGTCTTGGGTGCGTCATCGCCTCGCCTTAGAATGACGTGATGACTCGACGCCCCTTTGCCTGGATGCTGGCCGCTGTCCTGCCGCTGGCTGCCTGTACCACCGCCCCGCCCCATTCCACCGTGCCCACCACGCCCCCGGCCGTGGCGCAGGAAAAGCCCGCGCACAAGCTGCTGCTGGTATCCATCGATGGCCTGCGCGCCGATGCGCTGGACCGCGGCATCACGCCGAACCTGCAGCGCATCATCGACGGCGGGGTACGCGCGAAATGGATGACCCCGTCGTATCCCTCGCTGACCTTCCCCAACCATTACACCCTGGTCACCGGCCTGCGTCCGGACCATCACGGCATCATCCACAACAGCATGGACGTGGCCGAACTGGGCCGCTTCAAGCTGAGCGAGGCCGAGACGGTGACGCGGGTGGAGTGGTGGGGCGGCGAGCCGATCTGGGTCAGCGCCGAGCAGGCCGGGGTACGCACGGCGACCTGGTCCTGGCCGGGCAGCGAAGCGGAAATCAAGGGCATCCGGCCCAGCCAATGGCGCCGCTACGATGAAAGCATCGCACCGGAAGCCCGCGCCGACAGCGTACTGGGGTGGCTGCGCCAGACCGACGCCGCTGCACCGCGGCTGGCCACGCTGTATCTGGAAACCGTCGACAAGGCCGGCCATCGGCATGGTCCGGATTCGATGCAGTACACCGCAGCGGTCAAGCAGGCCGATGCCGTGGTGGGACGCCTGCTGGATGGCCTGCAGCAGCATGGATTGAGCGCGGACACCAACGTGGTGGTGGTCTCCGACCACGGCATGGCAGCGGTGGCGCCGGGCCAGGTGATCGCCACCGAAGACATGGTGGACCCACGGCTGGCACGCAACATCAGCACGGGCCAGTCGATCGGTTTCGAGCCGGTGGAAGGGCAGCAGGCCGCCGCCGAACGTGCACTGCTCGGCCGCCACGCGCACTACCAGTGCTGGAAGAAGCAGGACCTGCCGGCACGCTGGCACTACGGCAGCAACCCGCGCATTCCGTCGATCATCTGCCAGATGGACGAGGGCTGGGATGCGCTCAGCCGCCAGAGCATCGCGCGCCGCAGCTACCAGGATCGGGGCTCGCACGGCTATGACAATGCGCTGCCGTCGATGCGTGCGGTGTTCATCGCGCGCGGCCCCTCGTTCAAGCAGGGCAAGGTAATCGCGCCGTTCGACAACGTGGATGTGTATCCGCTGCTGGCGCGGCTCTTGCAGGTGCCGGCGGCCGCCAATGATGGCGATGCCGATCGGTTGCTGGATGCCCTGCGCTGAGGTTGTGTGTGTGCCGGGCTGCGCCCGGCGACTGCTCTTCAAGCAACGTCAAGATCAACGTCAAAGGCTGCAGGGCTGCTTGCTGGCGGCGCGGGGTGGCTGTGGTTGCCCTGGTAGCGCCGACCCATGGTCGGCGGATTGTGGGGGAAATGGGGTCTGATGATTTTTTCCGCCGACCATGGGTCGGCGCTACCGCTTTTCCTTCTTTCATCGCGCGGGTGGCGGCCAGGGTGGGCTGGGAGCGTAGACCTGCCCTACCATCTCTTGATCATTCACCTTGAAATGGTGCCAGCTCGTGGAAAAGAAGCACATTGCACTTCTGTACGGTGGGACGTCCCCGGAGCACGAGGTCTCCGTGCTTTCAGCCAAGGGCGTTTTCTGTGCCATCGATGGCACCCGCTACGATGTGACCCCCATTGGGATAGATCGCAAAGGACGATGGTGGCTGGGCCAACCGGGGCAGGCACCCGACGCTTCGACCTTTCCTTCCGCCCACCAGGTCATGTTGCTGCCCGGCGGACGCGGTGAGGCGCTAGCCCTCCACCAAACAACCGGCCAGGCAAAAGCAATCCGATTTGATGTAGTCCTCCCGATACTCCACGGCACCGGAGGCGAGGACGGCAGCGTCCAAGGAGTGCTGGAAACGGCAAACGTCCCGTATGTCGGTAGCGGGATCTTGGCCTCGGCCGTCTGTATGGACAAGCAGGTGACCAAGGCGCTGCTGCGCGACGCAGGGCTGCCCATCGCCAGGTTCATCACCGCCACGCGCGTCAACGCGCCCGACCATGCCGCTGTCCGCAATGCGCTGGGAGGCAACACCTTTTTCATCAAGCCCGCGCGCTTGGGCTCCTCGATCGGTATCAGCCAAGTTTCGGACGAGGCCAGTCTCCGCTCTGCATTGGCTCTGGCCTTTGAACTGGATGACAAGGTCATCATCGAGGAGCGCATCGTGGGCCGGGAGATTGAGTGCGGTGTTCTCCAGACCGGCTCCGATGATCTGCTGGCGACCTGGCCTTCTGAGATCGCCTTGGTGTCCAACGCACATGCTTTTTACACCTATGAAGCGAAGTACAAAGACCCGGAGGACGTCCGGCTGGATGTCCGTGCGGAGGTCGATGAGGAGTGCGCGCAACGCGTGCAGGATATTTCCCGAACCGCGTTCCGCGTGTTGGGCTGTGCAGGCATGGCGCGTGTCGATTTTTTCCTCACGCCCAGTGGCGAGCTGTTGATCAACGAGGTGAATACCATCCCAGGCTTTACCTCGCACAGCATGTATCCGCGGATGCTGGGGGAAGCGGACGTGCCCTATCCGCTGCTGCTTGACACACTGCTGAAACAAGCCTTCTGCCGCGTCAACGCCCAGCCAGCCCCAGCGACAGAACCTTGGAAGCCTGGATGCTTCGGTAGCGCCGACCCATTGTCGGCGGATGATCGGGGGAATGGGGTCTGACGGTTTCCGCCGACCATGGGTCGGCGCTACCGCTTTTTTTTCTTGCGCGGGTGGCGGCCACCGGGACCTGACAGGGGCGTTGAGCGCCATGGATGGCGCGAAACGAGGCCCGCATGGATGCGGTTTTTGCCGTCCCCCGCCCAGCCCCACCGCCCGGCTCCAGACACGGAGTCCGCTTTTCGCAACAGCCACCCGCGAAGGGGTCCCACCCGTGCGCACCGCGCAACAGCCTGTTGCCCATTCGGGGCATCCCCTGCCCAGCAGCCCGTGCGATCCTGCGCCCCTGTCCCCGCCAGCGAGATCGCCCGCATGACCACCATCATCGCCCCCCGCGTGCACGACATCGGCGGGCTGGAAGTACGCCGCGCCGTGCCGTCCCTGCAGGCGCGCAGCGTCGGCCCGTTCGTGTTCGTCGACCAGATGGGCCCGGCCCTGCTCGATGCCGGCACCGGCATCGACGTGCGTCCGCATCCGCATATCGGCCTGGCCACGGTCACCTTCCTGTGGGCCGGCGCCATCGGCCACCGCGACAGCCTCGGTTCGGACCAGGTGATCCGCCCCGGCGATGTCAACTGGATGACCGCCGGCCGTGGCATCTCGCATTCCGAACGCACGCCGCCGCCAGAACGCGAACACGGCCATCCGCTGCACGGCATGCAGACCTGGATCGCGCTGCCCAAGCAGTACGAGGAAGTTGAACCGGCCTTCCACCACCACAGTGCCGCCACCCTGCCCCAGCAACGCCGCAATGGCGCCTGGCTGCGGGTGATCGCCGGCCGCGCCTACGGCGAAGAATCCCCGGTCAAGGTGTTCGCCGATACGCTCAACGTGGCCATCGACCTGGACCCGGATGCGGAGATCGACATCGACACCGGCCACCGCGAACGCTCGCTGTACATCCTGGAAGGCCAGGCGCAACTGGACGGCGTGGATGTTCCCGCCCAGCACCTGATCATCCCGGCCGAAGGCGCCCGCGGCCGACTTCGCGCGAAGACGCCGGTCAAGGCGATGCTGATGGGCGGCGAGCCGCTGGATGCACCGCGCCATCTGTGGTGGAACTTCGTCTCCAGCTCCCAGGAGCGCATCGAGCAGGCCAAGCACGATTGGGAAAACGGCCGCTTCGGCACCATCCCCGGCGACGCACAGGAGTTCATCCCCCTGCCGGCCAGGTGATCCTTCATCGCGCATTGACATCGCCTTCACCGCCCTGACACGTGAATGGCGGCGTCCCGGCACCGCCGGGACCCCAATGGAGGCTGCTGCGATGAGCATGGGCAAGCGTCTTGCTGCCGAGTTCCTCGGCACGTTCTGGTTGGTCCTGGGGGGCTGCGGCAGCGCAGTCCTGGCCGCGAACTTCGGCGGCGATGGAAATCCACTCGGCATCGGCTTTCTCGGCGTCGCGCTGGCCTTCGGGCTGACCGTGCTGACCGGGGCGTACGCGTTCGGCCACGTCTCAGGCGCACACTTCAATCCGGCCGTGAGCATCGGCCTGTGGGCCGGCGGCCGCTTCGCCGGCAGGGATCTGGGCCCGTATGTCATCGCCCAGGTGCTGGGCGGCCTGCTGGCCGGCTTCATCCTGCTGCAGATCGCCAAGGGCAGCCCGGCTTTCAGCATCATGCCCGGACAGGCAGGTGCTTTCGCCAGCAACGGCTATGGCGCACTCTCGCCCGGCGGCTACAGCGCGGCCGCCGCCTTCCTCTGCGAGGTGGTGCTCACCGCCGCGTTCCTGGTGGTCATCATGGGCGCCACCCATGGCCGCGCGCCCGCAGGATTCGCCCCGCTGGCGATCGGCCTGGCCCTGACCCTGATCCACCTGATCAGCATCCCGGTCACCAATACGTCGGTGAACCCGGCCCGCTCCACGGCGGTGGCACTGTTCGCCGGCAGCGGGGCCGTCTCGCAGCTGTGGTTGTTCTGGGTAGCGCCACTGTTGGGTGGGTTGATCGGCGGCATGATCTACAAGTGGCTGGGCAGTGCTCGCGACTGAGGCGCCAAGGCTTCGCCTGCCATGCACAGCGCCGGAATTTGGTTACCGATGAAACCGCGATTTGTGCAGTTGCTCACGTTCCGTTAAGGTCAAGGCAGACCCGCCAGCTGGGCTGGCGGGCCGACGCGGCATCCGGGGATGGATGCCAGGTCGCAACGGCGACCACGCCGGCCCGCCGCTGGCGGTGCCGTCGACTTGAACGCCTCTGGGGGAACTGCATGAAAACCGTCTCTGCTGCCATATTTCTGTGCCTGTGCGCCATTGCCATCACCGCC